>Ga0272446_1000657_pt1 | contig 53247 bp, 41 predicted proteins | sample YNPCB0061_FD_194587 | JGI IMG/M metagenome (GOLD analysis project Ga0272446, IMG submission 194587) | Hot spring microbial mat communities from Yellowstone National Park, WY, United States - YNP-CB-006-1 | ecosystem: Environmental > Aquatic > Thermal springs > Hot (42-90C) > Sediment | place... | reverse complement strand
TGGGCCGATCTTCCTATTAGTCCGCCCCCGGTGAAGGAAATGCCGATTCACTGTCCTTTGGTGCAAGCCCTCGCGGGACCAACAGTTGCCGGTCCGGCATCCGGTTCGCCCTTAGCCCGTGCCCTTATTGGTACGGGTCGCGGGTTGTTAACTCGTACCGGAAGCAGTTCATCCTTATCAATTGGAAGTTCTCGGGCTAGCGTAACACAGCCTAGGAGCACTGACAGCATTCCAACAACTAGTGGTGGAGCACTTATCGGCCCAGCTCGAACGGCGGTGTCAAGCGATCGCCATAGTCGATTACCCAATACAGGACAATCTTCTAGAAGCATTTCAGACACTGAACGGCAAGCCGGTGAACAACCCGGTACACGATTATCTGGATATAGCGTCGGTCATGCTTCAAGCGACATGCAGCATTCCTATACACCACTTTACGTCGTGATTGGTATCCTTGCCACGTTGTTGGTTATTTTTGGTAGCATAGCGAGTTATTACATTTGGCGTGATTTAGCAGGCAGTTAAGAGAGCCATCCAAGGTTTCACTGCCAAATGTCATTCACGGCGTGGGAGAAATCCTTCCCTAGAGTTTAGAGTATGCCCTATACTTCTTAGAGGTTTAGCGCTCAAGGAGATCAAGCTGCCGCTTCGGGCTTGCCTCCCGATGGAGATGGTGTTGATGCCTGCGCCCACAACATGTGAAGAGCTTGTGGACTTGATTCGACGAAGCGGGGTCGTCGAGGAGCCGAAATTGCGGTCACATTTAGAGAAACTGACCGCAGGTAATGCATGGCCTTCCGATCCAAAAAAACTTGCCGGCATATTGGTACGCGATGGGATTCTCACTTACTTTCAGGCCGAACAACTCTTACAGGGCAAATACAAACGCTTTAGCTTGGGGAAGTATAAAGTTCTTGAAAAACTTGGCTCCGGTGGAATGGCTCAAGTCTTTCTCTGTGAACACAAATTGATGCGTCGCCGAGTAGCAATCAAAGTTCTCCCTATCCCCAAGGCCGATGATCCAGCCAGCCTAGCTCGGTTTTACCGAGAAGCCCGCGCCATTGCAGCTGTGGATCATCCTAACATCGTTCGAGCTTATGACATTGATCAAGATGAGAATTTACATTTTCTAGTTATGGAATATGTGGATGGAACCAACTTACAGGAGCTTGTCAAGAAATTTGGTCCACTCGATATTCACCGCGCTTGCCACTACATCTATGGGGCAGCGGTGGGCCTCCAACACGCTCATGAATTAGGACTCGTCCACCGCGACATTAAACCTGGCAATATTTTGATTGATCGCTCAGGTGTCGTGAAGATTTTAGACATGGGGTTGGCGAGGTTCTTTCATGACGAGGACGATAACCTTACGCGGATGAATGACGAGAACGTGCTCGGAACAGCTGATTACGTTGCTCCCGAACAAGCCTTGGATAGCCACTCCGTCGATATTCGAGCGGACATTTATTCTCTTGGTGCCACCTTCTATTACCTTTTAACCGGCAATCCACCTTTTCCCGATGGGTCCGTAGCACAAAAATTAATTTGGCACCAAAACCGTCAGCCCAGGCCAATTGCCAGTCTTCGGCCAGAGACACCTGAATCGCTGATCACTATCATCGACCGAATGATGGCCAAGGATCCTGCCAATCGCTATCAAACACCGGCCGAGGTCATGGCCGCATTGGCCAGTTGGGTAAACACTCCCATTCCACCACCCTCAGATAAAGAGATGCCCCAACTCTCACCAGCCGCAGGTGGTGGGGGCACGACACGACCTATAGGTCCGGTTGTTGCTATTCCGACTACGAGCAACCCCGCGACAGTGCCAGTCAACACCAAGGAAACCACCCTATCGACCTTGGTTTCTCGAAATGAATCTCTAGCTAAATCAATTCAACCGGGATCAATCACTCAGACTCCTGTACCCGAAGTGATGGTCTCATCCGGACCAATTTGGGAGACCTTGGAAACCGAGACACAAGCTTCAACAAGAACTGATACCAATCGTACAACCATCCAAGACCGAGTTAGCACTCGCATCACTCATACTGCACGGGTATCCAGAAACTATCGAAAAGAGCTGTCATTTCTGCTAGGATTACTTTTGCTATTAGGCTTAGCAGTGGGTTTTTACATTGCCTTTTTTCAAAATCGTGGTTCCCTCCCCGAATCACCGACCCCCTCATCGCGACTACCAATCATCGTGTCCAAGGCCGGTGGCGAAAACACCGTCTCGACTCTTCGGGAAGCATTGAGCAAGGCATCATCTGGTGACACCATCCTGATTCGAGATGCCCGATTGGTCGAACCAAAACTCACTTTGGATCGAGCACGCCATCAAAACCTCGTAATCGAGGGGGCCACAGTCGATGGCAAACCGGTCGTCATCGAAGCCGCCGGGGCAACTCAAACGATGCTTGACGCAACGAACGTCGAGGGATTACGCATTCACAACTTGGAGTTTGACGGGGGAAATAAAGCAGACATCGGCATTCAAATAAGCGGATTATGTCCCGGCGCTGAACTTGACCATGTGATCGTCCGCAACGTGAAGTCTACGGCAGTTAGGCTCTTCAATGTTGCTGGTGAGAGTGGGCGACCCGTCGTTTTGGACCAAGTCCGCTTGTTGCTTAACCAGAATCAGGTGGGATTATTGATAACTTCCTCAGCGAATGTCGAGACCCGTTATATCACTGTTCGAGCAAGCCGCATTGAGGGTCCTTGCCAAACGGGAATTCGTATAGATGGTGTTACTCAGGGATTAGAAATAGTGGGAAATCGGTTTTTTGGAAATAGTGCTGCAATCACTCTACCACCCGTACCGCCTGGTAAACCACTTCAAGTGATAGTGAAAAGCAATACGATTTATCAGGCTCCGGTTGGGATTCACTTTGCGTTCAACCCCGCTGAACAACAGGGGCAGTTCGATGTGATAGTTGTCCAAAACTACTTTGGACAATGTCCGGCTATCGCTATGATTGGTCCTCTACCCCCACCGGGAACGTTACCACAGCAGATCCCACCAATTCTTGGGATTAAGTCCAGCGATAATGCTCATGATCCGCCTAGTGGACCAGGCAATTATCCACTTAATGCCACCTTACTGCAGGATCCACTGCTTACATGGTTTGATCCACTAGATGATGCAAAGTTTCTTCGATTCCCAAGCGGTCTTCCTGAAATAGGAGTTTCTCGTGTCAAAGTTGGGGCTCCATAACAGCAAAAGCCTCCGATTAGGTTGCTCAATCAACGAGGGCTGACTTGCGAAGCTGAGCTAAGCGATATTCACCATCCTGGCTTCCAAGTACCTGCAATAGTGATCCCAAATCCAAGTGTGCTTTTGCCATTCTCACTGATAACAGGTCGGTGGGTGGTTGCAACGTATACACCTTCACCCTTATCGAGAACTTTCTGATCTGCTTTTTTATCAAAGTTAGGCCAGAGTAAAAGCACCGCGGGATGCCGGCCCTCATTCACCTTGCTGGATAGTTCGATGAGTTTCTTCACTTCAATTTCTTCGGCTGCTTGATCATCAACACTAGCCACAAGCAGACAGAACTCAAGATGTGGCGCTGTGCCAGTGTGGTCACCGATATCTGGCTGCAAAGCAAAACGTAGTGTGTAAACTCCAATTGGTAGCTGCTGTCGGCGGTAATCGGTGAAAGGAGCAGGGAACTCAATTGCACCGACCAATGTGCCTTGAGGTACTTCCCGATAGGTTAGCCCGTTTTTGATTTGTTCAGCATTGGCCTTTACGGGAATCTCCGACCGAAACCACACTCGCATAATAACATTACGTTCGTCACGGATGACCAAGGCTTTCTCATCAAGCAACTTGCGAATAGGTTCCGCAAGTTGTTTCGGTGGTGTCAGCATTTCTAGCTCAACGGACAACTTGGGTTGAGTGACCGAAACTACTAGTAGCGGGATGAAAATGCACATGGTCTTCAGCTTTCGAGGGGGTTAACCCACCACTTCTTCCCCAAATCGCTCGATGACTTGTTGCCAGACCCGGCCCCTTAGGCGGTTGCCATCGAGCAAATGCAATCGTTTAAGATTAGCCAAAAATGGAGAACGAACCAAGGCTCGCGCGGCCTCGTTATCCAAATTATTATTTCGCAGGTCCAGGGAGCGGATGCGCCAGACCCCACGACATCGTGCGAGTGCCTCCACACCTGCTGTGGTGATGACCGGTTCGATGTGGTATGTAGTCAGACTGGGATATTCTGGATCCTCAAGTTGAACAAGCTTACCTTCCAAGTTCAACTCGTTGACTCGAGCAAAAACACTCAATTGAAAAATGCTCTCGATGGGATGAGATGATGTGATTAATCCATCCTCAAGTTTTAAACTTTTTACGCCAAACCACTCGGGAGATTCATAAACTGCCCTTAGACGAAGCTGTTCCGCATCCTTCAACCCAGACAAGGGTAGCGACAAAATATCCGGAGGGCATCGAAAGCCACGTTGGTAGCTCTCCACCATTATTGGTTGCCAGGCCGACGTCTCGACATGGCCACATTGCCAACGGATAAAGGCCGCACGAAGTCCTTCGCCGTGCTCCTCGAGAAAATCCGCAAACACCAATCGAGGGGTGTCATCATCCGGGTTGTCAAAAATCTCTCGAAGGAATGCTTCATAATCACCAAGTCGATCCATCACAAAAGCCCCGTGCGTTCGTCGAACCCGAACATCCGGTTGAAGTTTTGCACGGCCACACCGGAGGCCCCGCGCACGAGGTTGTCCTCCGCCGCGACCACCAGCACCCGCCCCCGCACCAGCTTCACGCAAACGTCGAGGAAGTTCGTGTGGGCTGTGTCCTTCGTGGCGGGCGGGGTATTGCGTACCCGGACGAACGGCTTGCCGGCGAAATACGAGCGGTACAGTTCGTACAGTTCCGGTTCGGCAACGGGCTTCACCGGAACCGCGTAGATCGTGCTGAGAATGCCGCGGTCCATCGGGATCAGGTGCGGGGTGAAGATCACGGAAACCGGGCGTCGGGCAATGTCGGAAAGGGCCTGCTCGATCTCCGGGGTGTGACGGTGGCTGCCGATCCCATAGGCCGAGACGCTCTCGTTGCACTCGGGGAAGTGGGTCGTGAGCTTCGGCGTTCGCCCGGCCCCGCTCACGCCCGACTTGCTGTCGATCACGATGCTTTCGAGTTCGATTAACCCGTTCGCCACGAGGGGAGCCAGCCCGAGGATGGCGGTCTGCGGGTAGCAACCGGGGTTCGCGACGAGCCGGGCGGCGGTAATGCGGTCGCCGTACACCTCGGGAAGCCCGTAGACGGCGTGGCCCAGGTTCGCAGTGTCGTGGTGCGGTTCCTTGTACCACTCCTGGTAAACCCGAGCGTCCCGTAGGCGGTAATCGGCACTCAGATCGACGACCCGAATCCCGCGTTCCAGCAGCGGGGGAATGCTCTCCATGCTCGTGCTGTGCGGCAGACACCCGAACGCGACCTGTACGCCCATCGCCTTCAGGCTCGCGGCGTCGAACGGCTGGCAGCGGATATCGAGGCGGCCGAGCAGGCCGGGGTGCAGGTCGGCGACGTGTTCGTCCTGCCGCGAAGTGACGGCGGCAATCTCAGCGTGAGGGTGCCGTAAGAGAATTTTCATCAACTCGACGGCGGTGTAACCGGAGCCACCCAGTATTGCCACCTTTACCCTACTCATTCTTGTGTTCCGTCTGATGGCCATGATCTGTGTTGGTACTATATTCGTAATTCAACAAACAGCTCACAATTACCATGCGCCCGGACACCCTCGATGCCTGAACCCACAACCATCACCGCCGCCGCCGATTTTATTCGTGCCGGCACGCTTAGACCCACCGACCTGCTCGAACAGTGCCTGGCGCGGATCGACCGGTACGAGGACCGCGTGCGGGCGTGGGCGTACCTCGACCGCGACGGGGCACGGGACCAGGCCGAGCGGCTGACGAGGGAGTTGAACGCCGGGCAGTACCGCGGGCCGCTGCACGGCATCCCGATCGGGGTGAAGGACATCATCGACGTATTCGACCTGCCGACGGGCTGCGGCTCGAAGCTGTGGGCGAACAGCCACGCCCGGCAGGATGCCCCGGTGGTGCAGCGACTCCGGGACGCCGGCGCGGTGATCCTGGGGAAGACCGTGACGACGGCGTACGCCAGCTTCGACCCACCGGCCACGCGGAACCCGTGGAATCTCGATCGCACGCCGGGAGGCAGTTCGAGCGGCTCGGCGGCTGCGGTGGCCTGCGGAATGTGCCTGGGGGCACTCGCGACCCAGACGGGCGGCTCGATCACACGACCGGCGAGCTACTGCGGGGTCGCCAGCATCAAACCGACCTTCGGCCGCGTGAGCCTGGACGGCGTGCTGCCCCTCTCGCCCCGGCTCGACCACGTCGGCGTGATGGCGAACAGCGTCGCGGACCTGCTCCTGCTCTTCCAGACGATCCGATTCGCCCCGGCGGAACCGGCGGGGTCCCTTGGTCGCCTTCTGGATCTCACAGACTTCGCCCCGCCCGGCCTTCCGCTCCCGGCGATGGCCGCGGCGTTCGCAGCCTGCCGTACCGCCACCGAGGGAAAGGGCTGGGTCTGGCGAGACCACGTCCTGCCGCCGAGCTTTGCCGACGTGCGACGGAACCAGTACACGCTCATGGCCGTGGGTGCGGCCGCGTACCACGGGGAACGATTCCGCCGACGGCCCGATGATTACCCCCCGTGTATCACGCGGCTGATTCAGGACGGGCTGGCGTGCACCGCGCCGGAATATGACCGTGTGTTGCGACACCACGCCCGTTTCCGGGCCGAGATCGACGCGGCCTTTCCCGACGGCTGGGACACCTTCGCCACGCCCGCCGCCGCCGGCCCCGCCCCCGGGGTAGAGACGACCGGCGACCCCTCCTTCAACTCCCCGTGGAGCTACGCGGGGTTGCCGACCATCTCCCTGCCGATCGGCTGGAGCGACGACGGTCTGCCACTCAGCATCCAGCTCGTGGGGCGACGAGGATGCGACGAAAAAATCCTGGACCTAGCCACGCGGTTCGAGGCGGACCTTGGTTTCGTACAACGCCCGCTTACGTTATGATGAACCCATGTCCTTCGCCGAGTCACTCGACATCCTCTACGAAGACAACCACTGTCTGGCGATCAACAAGCCGGCCGGGTGGCCGACCACGCACTTCGACGGCCGGGACGAAACGGTCGACCGGCTCGTGAAGAGCTACCTCAAGGAAAAGTACAAGAAGCCGGGCAACGTGTTCCTGGGCGTCGTGCATCGCATTGACAAGCCGGTCAGCGGGGTCCTGCTGTTCGCCCGAACCAGCAAGGCGGCCTCGCGACTCAGTGAGCAGTTCCGCGAGCGCGTCGTTGAGAAGGTGTACTGGGCCGTGGTCGAGAACCAACTGGCGAGCGGCCGGCGTGAGCCAGCTGTTCCCTGGGCGACGGCCTATGCCGGTTCACTCGAAGACTGGCTGAAGAAGGACGAGCCGAAGGAGCGGGTCGAGGTGGTACCGCGGGACACGCCAGGTGCCCAGTTCGCACGCCTGCTCTTCACGGTCCGCGGTCGCCACGGCGGCCTGACCTGGCTCGAACTCCGCCCCCACACCGGCCGCAAACACCAGTTGCGGGTTCAACTCAGTAGCCGGGGGTGCCCCATCTACGGAGACGCGAAGTACGGCAGTACCCACTCGTTCGGCCACGGCATCGGGCTTCACGCCCGCAGTCTGACGTTTCTGCACCCGACCACGAAGGAACCGATCACCGTGAAAGCCGAGGTGCCGAGAATCTGGCGCGGCCGATTCGCTTACCTACTTAACTCTCCGACATGACTACCGACGAGAAACTTGCCGCGATCCTCGCGGCCGTCCAGACCGACCCCGGCGGCCGCGGTCTAGCCCGCGACCCGCACGACAACCTGTTCAACGCCACCGCCGGCGACTTCCAAGCCGCCTGCCGGAGCATCGTCGATCACGCGAACCCCCACGTCGTTCTGAGTACGGGCTTCTTCGTCCCCCACGGAACGCCGCCCGCCTACGAAACCGACGGCCCGCTCGGGGTCGTCTTCCTGAGCCGGGCGTTGAAATCGCTCGGGATCGCCACGAGCTTCGAGGGCGAGGACGAACTCGAATTCGCACTCCTGGCCGGGCCGATGGACGCCGGCTACCGCGAACCGCACCGATCGAGACCGCGGGCCACGCACCACATCTGGATCGAACGGGCGGGTCCGGGTGCCGACGGCCGGTGCTACTCGATGCGTGGCCGCGACGTATCGGAGTACCACGCCGCGTTCAACGCGACACGCTCACCCGGATCGGCGGGTTCGCTCACGGCCTGTCGCACCATCGGGATCGGGGACGGCGGGAACGAAATCGGCATGGGGAGGATTCCGCACGAGACAATCGTGAAGAACATTCCGAACGGCGACTTGATTCATTGCCGCGTGCCGACGGATCATCTCATCGTCGCGGGTGTGAGTAACTGGGGCGCGTACGCGCTTGCGGCCGGTGTCCATGTGCTTCGCGGAGTTAAGCCGCCGGCCGATCTGTTCGACCCCGACCGCGAGCGCGAGATTCTCGAAATGATGGTCCGCGAGGGGCCACTTGTGGACGGAGTTACGGGCAAGCCGACCCCCACCGTGGACGGACTAACCTGGGCGGAGTATGCCAAGCCACTGATCCGCATCCGCGAAATCCTGGAGTCGGTATGCTGACCGTTTTGCGAAATGCGGCCGGGAGGGAGGTCCGGGCGGCCTGCCGGCGTGGTGAACTCACCGGGCCAACACCAGGTTTAGCGCTTGGGTATGTGCAAGCGAACGTGGTAATCCTGCCGCGGGATTGGGCATTCGAGTTCTTGCTATTCTGCCAGCGGAACCCGAAGCCGTGTCCGCTTCTGGACGTCACAGAGTCGGGTGATCCGGAAGCGAAATTCGTGGCCCCGGGGAGCGATTTGCGAACCGACCTCCCGGCGTACCGGCTGTGGGAAAGCGGGAAACTGGTCGCGGAGCCAACAGACATTCGCCCGTACTGGCGTGACGACCTGGTGTCGTTCGTAATCGGCTGCTCATTCAGCTTCGAAAATGCCCTCCTATCGGCCGGCATACCAGTGCGGCACATCCACCAAGGCGTCAATGTGCCGATGTACCGAACCAATATTCCATGTCGCTCGGCCGGACGCTTTTCCGGACCGTTGGTGGTGTCGATGAGGCCACTGCGGCCAGATCAAACGATACTGGCGACACGGATCTGTGCCCGCTTTCCCAAGGCCCATGGTACGCCAATCCACTTCGGCAACCCAGAAAGAATCGGGATCATGGACGTGAACTCGCCGGATTATGGGGATATGGTCAGAATAGAATCGGATGAAATTCCGGTATTCTGGGCCTGTGGAGTGACACCACAAGCAGCCGTCATGCAAGCGAAGCCCCCTCTGGCAATTACCCATAAACCCGGGCACATGTTCGTGACGGATTTGCGAGATGTAGAACTGGAGAGAGAGTGAGTCAAAAGCAAAAAAGTCCAGCAAGGCAGGACCTTGCAGGACTTTGATTGTTAAGAGCCGGCGATAACCTACTCTCGCGCTGGACGCACTACCATCGGCCCCAGGTTCTTTACGGCCGTGTTCGGAATGGGAACGGGTGTTGTCACCTGGGTAAGGTCACCGGCAAGTTGCATAAATATCAGTGGCAACTTGGTGGGGCATGAAGCTGACACGAGCGAGAAAAGGAACAATGCGGCCAAACGCTCGGCTGTTAGTACCGGTTAGCTGAGTGCATTGCTGCACTTACACGTCCGGCCTATCGACCTGGTCGTCTCCCAGGAGCCTTCGCTTACGCAGGAAACCTGATCTAGGGGGAAGTTTCACGCTTATATGCTTTCAGCGTTTATCCCATCCACACGTGGCTACCCAGCGATGCGGCGAGCGCCACAACTGGAACACCAGAGGTGTGTCCCTCCGAGTCCTCTCGTACTAGGGAGAAAGCCCCGCAAGTTTCCTCCGCCCACAGCAGATAGGGACCGACCTGTCTCACGACGGTCTAAACCCAGCTCACGTACCACTTTCATCGGCGAACAGCCGAACCCTTGGGAGCTTCTCCACCCCCAGGATGTGATGAGCCGACATCGAGGTGCCAAACCTCCTCGCCGCTATGAACGCTCAGAGGAGATAAGCCTGTTATCCCCGGAGTACCTTTTATCTGTTGAGCGATGGCCCTTCCATCCGGGACCACCGGATCACTAAGCCCGACTTTCGTCCCTGCTCGTCCCATCGGACTCGCAGTCAAGCACCCTTCTACCTTTACGCTCGCTGCCCGATTGCCAACCGGGCTGAGGGTACCTTTGGACTCCTCCGTTACCTTTTAGGAGGAGATCGCCCCAATCAAACTGCCCACTTAGCACGGTCCCTGTTGCGACAAACAACAGGTTAGAATTCAAACACAACAAGGGTGGTGTTTCATCGTCGGCTCCCCGCGTACCGAAATACGCGGTTCATAGCCTCCCACCTACACTACGCATGTTGGGTCTAAACCCAATACCAAGCTGCAGTTAAGGTTCACGGGGTCTTTCCGTCTAGCTGCGGGTATGTCGCATCTTCACGACAACTACAATTTCACCGAGTCGCTCGTGGAGACAGTGCTCCAGTCGTTACGCCATTCATGCAGGTCGGAACTTACCCGACAAGGAATTTCGCTACCTTAGGACCGTCATAGTTACGGCCGCCGTTTACTGGAGCTTCGGTTGCGAGCTTCGCCTTGCGGCTAACCCTCTTCCTTAACTTACCAGCACCGGGCAGGCGTCAGTCTGTATACGGCGGCTTACGCCTTAGCACAGACCTGTGTTTTTAGTAAACAGTCGCTAGAGCCTTTTCACTGCGGCCTCACCGAAGTAAGGCACTCCTTTTCCCGAAGTTACGGAGTTAATTTGCAGAGTTCCTTCACGAGCGTTCTCTCGAGCGCCTTAGAATACTCATCTCGCCTACCTGTGTCGGTTTTAGTACGGTTTCCTGCACGGTTTTCTTGGCTGTTGGTTGGTGGATATCGGGATCTTAAACGCCCTGAGGCAATCTAGTCAGCCTACACCACCGCCCACCAGCGTCCCATGTTGTGCAGGGAGCGCAGGAATATTAACCTGCTCCCCATCCGCTACGCCTTTCGGCCTCGCGTTAGGCACCGGCTAACCCTGGGCGGATTTACCTTCCCCAGGAAACCTTAGGCTTACGGCGAACGGGATTCTCACCCGTTTTATCGTCTACTCATTCCGGCATATTCACTTGCATGCGCTCCACGGCTCGTTGTCCGTACCGCTTCGCCGCACACGCAACGCTCTCCTACCGCACATTGTGCCCACCGCTTCGGTGTCAGGCTTGAGTCCCGTTCATTATCGGCGCAGGACTCCTCGACCAGTCCGCTATTACGCGTTGTTTAAATGGTGGCTGCTTCTAAGCCAACATCCTGGCTGTCTTTGGAATCCAACTTCCTTTCGCACTAAGCCTGACTTGGGGACCTTAGCGGGTGATCTGGGTTGTTCCCCTCTCGACGATGAAGCTTATCCCCCACCGTCTAGCTGCCCGGACTTGGTACACTGGTATTCGGAGTTTGGCTTCGACGGGTAGCCGGGTAGGCCCCCGTTCGAAATCAGTCGCTCTACCCCCAGTGCCAACTATCCGAACGCTAACCCTAAAGTTATTTCGGAGAGAACGAGCTATCTCCACGTTTGGTTAGACTTTCACTCCCCCACACAGCTCATCCCCTAGTTTTTCAACACTAGTGAGTTCGGTCTTCCATGAGGTGTTACCCCCACTTCATCCTGGCCATGCGTAGGTCACGTGGTTTCGCGTCTACCGCCCCCAACTTCACGCCCGTTTAAGACTCGCTTTCGCTTCGGCTCCAGGCCAAAGGCCCTTAACCTTGCTGGTGACGGTAAGTCGCCGGATCATTATGCAAAAGGCACGCGGTCAGGCATTGCCCGAAGGCCATAGCCCTCCCACCGCTTGTAGGCATGTGGTTTCAGGTTCAGTGTCCTCCCCTTGTCGGGGTTCTTCCCATCTTTCGCTCACGCTACTCGTTCGCTATCGGTCGCCAGAGAGTACTTAGCCTTACGGGATGGGCCCCGTGGATTCGGACTCACTTTCACGTGTTGAGTCGTACTCAGGATACCGCTCGGCCGCTCCACCTGTCGTATACAGGACTTTCACCTTCTATGGTGTGGCATTCCAGACCACTTCTACTAGGTTTTGCGGATCCTAACTGCGGTCCTACAACCCCAGAGAGTAAACCCTCTGGTTTAGGCTGTTCCGCGTTCGCTCGCCGCTACTAACGGAGTCGAGGTTTCTTTCTCTTCCTCCAGGTACTGAGATGTTTCAGTTCCCTGGGTTAGCTCGGGTATCCCGGGATCAAAACTCGTTTGACAGCTCCCCCGGGCTTTTCGCAGTCTTCCACGCCCTTTCGCCTTCTGGCGCCAAGACATCCCCCACACGCCCTTACTAGCTTGGCCGCATTGCTCGCATCCTCGCATCGTGTCACCACGACGAGCTACCGAACAATACTTGAGCTAGCATCTCAATTCCAGTCCGTTGAGATACGAACTGGATAGACGATGTGCCTTTTCTTCTAAAGGCTCGTGTCTTGTCGTTGGCCAATATCACTTGCTCACCAAACCAAACCAGCGAATTCATCACTGAATTGGCCTGGTAAGAAGGCAACTTGGCCGCTGATACAACTTCGTGCCCACCAAGTTGTCAAAGATCAACTATACAAGCAGGCTAGACCCACTTGTTATCTGAGCCGAAGTATGCGAAGTTCGACACTATCGCAATCTCCACTCCGGCTTTGTATGCCAATTTTCGCCGCAAGTCCTTACTTGGAATTGCATTGCGTCATTGGCGTGGAGAATCTTAGTGACGACGCTCAGTGCTGTCAACCCTCACGGCATTTTTTTCCAAAATTCTTGGTTCGCCATTTCGGTTTTCCTTCGCCGTGGTGTGGAGAAGAGGGGACTCGAACCCCTGACCTCCTGCTTGCAAAGCAGGCGCTCTACCAGTTGAGCTACTCCCCCCGAACCTCAGCGAGCTGGAGCCGTCTGCTGTGTGTGCGCGTACTTGGATTCGAACCAAGGACCTCAGCTTTATCAGAGCTGCGCTCTAGCCAACTGAGCTATACGCGCAATGCCAACTCCCTATTTGATTCTTGTGCCGATGCGGGCTGTCGCCCAGCACCGTTTAGCACCGTTATCTATTAACGAGTGAGGCCAAACCGATTTGGGTTTGGCCCCGTCCGACTCAGGTTGTTTTGTCGGCAAGGCTAACCGCACCTCTTTACGTCGGTCTGCAGTATTCGCAAGAGCAGATCGATCGGAGTCGTACGCATGCACACCTCAAAAGGGGTGGTATTGCACTATGAGATTGTAAGCGGAACAACAGCGGTGTCAAGCCAGCACACGAGTTCTTGTTACGCCGGGTAACACACAAGGTTCCGGAGGTATTGCCTGGTAACGACTTCCGTCAATCGGTGATTTTGGAAAAATCTTCTCGAGGCCATCGCCACCCCCTACTATAAGGACGGGCGGTTTGTTCGTTGACTCTTGATTCGGGGTTGTCGATGCCTTGCCTTGGTTCTCCTGGCCGATTGCTGCGCGACGCCTGGTCATCGGCTCCCGTAATGTTGCCGGGGGTGTTCTCGCCTTTGGTTGCTCGGATCGCCGAGCAAATTGGCTTTCGAGCTGTGTATTTATCGGGCGGCGCGCTTTCGGCTGGCAACGGAGTACCCGACATAGGCCTGCTCACACTAACCGAGTTCGTAACTCAAGCCCAATCCATCACGCAAGTGACCCAGCTACCGCTTTTGTGCGATGCCGACACTGGCTTCGGGGAAGCCTTGAATGTCGAACGCACTGTCCACTTGTTTGAAGCCGCAGGGGTGGCCGGTATCCACTTGGAAGATCAACTGTTGCCGAAGCGTTGTGGTCATCTTTCGGGTAAGTCTTTGGTCACCGCAGATGTGATGGCCGCAAAGATTCGTGCCGCCGTTGCTGCTCGGCGGGATCCTCATTTCGTGATTATTGCACGAACCGATGCACGCGGAGTCACCGGCTTCGACGATGCTGTTGAGCGAGCTCGGATGTATTTAGATGCCGGCGCGGATGCGGTGTTCCCCGAAGCCCTCGAATCCGCTGAGGAATTCCAACGCTTTGCCCAGGCCGTCCGATGCCCTTTGCTCGCGAACATGACCGAGTTTGGTAAAGGACCCCTCCTCGATGTTCAGACACTTGGCGAGATGGGCTATCGGATGATTCTCTTCCCGTTAACCGCGTTCCGAGTGGCGATGAAAGCGGCCCAGGAAACGCTCCAGAATTTGTTTAACACCGGAACCCAGATCGCTTCGGTCGGCCGAATGATGACCCGCGCCCAACTTTATGATCTCATTGGCTATACCGATTATGAGCAACGGGATCGGCGCTATTTTGAGAGCCTCCCGGAGCGTTGAATCGGACCTTTTGGGTGAATCTTTCATTGACTGAGGCAGAACGGCGCAGTTCCATTCCCGTGTTTCCGTACTGAGTGGGAGCTAAACGATGGCCACGCCAGCACCTGTCTATTCCCCGGGGCTTGAAGGTGTAATCGCTGGCGAGACGGCAATATGTAGCGTTGAGGAGGGTCTGAGCTATCGCGGGTATGCGGTTGGCGATTTGGCTGCCCATTGTACGTTCGATGAAGTTGCACATCTTTTGATCCACGGCGAACTGCCCACAGCCTCACAACTGGGAGAGTTTCAAAGCCGGGTTGCCGCTGCACGCCGTTTGCCGCCACCGCTGAAAGACCTACTCGCTGCTCTTCCCAAATGGACGACGCCCCTTGATGCCTTACGGACCGCGGTCTCGGCACTCGGCCACTTCGATCAGGACGCAGCTGATAACTCGCATGATGCCAATGTCCGCAAGGCCGAACGGCTACTGGCACAAATCCCGGTCGCGATCGCCGACCATTATCGCCTGGCGAACGGATTGCAGCCCACGGCGGCCCGACAAGACCTGGGGCAGGCAGCCAATTTCCTCTTCATGCTTCGTGGCAGCGAGGCCACGGCCGAGGAAGTGAAGGCTCTCGATGTTTCCCTGATTCTCTATGCGGAGCACGAATTCAATGCGAGCACCTTTTCGGCTCGTGTCATCGTCTCGACACTTTCGGACATGCATTCCGGAATCACCGGAGCAATTGGGGCACTCAAAGGCCCTCTTCATGGCGGGGCCAACGAGAAGGTGATGGACATTCTGCTTGCCGCTGGCGGCCCCGAGACAGCCGAAGCGTGGACAAAGGCCGCCTTGGCTCGCAAGGAACGGATCATGGGGTTTGGCCATCGTGTCTACAAAACCGGCGACGTACGGGCCGAGATCTTGAAGCAGTATGCCCGGACGATGGCCAATTCGAGTTCTCCGGAGGAGGTCCGAGCCGAACTGCTGAAGTGGGAGAACACCGCGGATGTCATCGAACGCGTGATGGCGGTCGAGAAAAACATGTATCCCAACCTCGATTGGCCAGCCGGTCGGCTTTACCACGCGATGAAGCTCGAAATACCGCTTTATACCCCGATTTTCGCCATGGCCCGGATTGCGGGCTGGACGGCGCATGTCATCGAGCAACTGGACCACAACCGGCTAATTCGACCCCGAGCACTTTACAAGGGGCCTGAGCGTCGGACCGTCAAACCGCTCGCTGAAAGACGTTAAAGATTTCATGACCGGTTCCGAATAGCAGCGAGAACTCTTCGGGTCGTGTAGTTTCATCAGGGGGGCAAATGATGGATATGCTCATGGATAAATTAAACGCCGGTCAGATCATCGCATTGGTCTCCATCCTGTCTGGCTCGTTGGTGGCGATTGTCATGATCATTGCCATCGTCAAATATCAATTGCAAGCTCTGGCGGACGACACAGCATTGAAGCGGGAACATCAGCAAGCGGAGTTGGCACTGCGCGAACGTATCCTGGAACGATGTGGCACATCGGAGGAGGCACTGCAGAAGATTCTCGCTCTGGGACTGATTTCGCGCGAAACGAAGGGTTCAACCTCGGAACCGGCCACCAGTAACCACAGCAGCTCAGAGTGTTGCTGTTAATCGCATGCTTTTTGGACTGCGCAGGGTGTTTTGGAAGTAGCATCGGTACGAAGTCGTCTTCAACGCGAGTGAACTTTTCGTCACAAATACTGGTCAGTGAATGGTTGCCTTCTTACAAATACGATTCTAGCATTCGCGAGCCGTTTTACCGCTGGATCATGCCATGTATGCGATCTTTGAAGACGGGTCACGCCAGTACCGAGTCGAGCCCGGCTCCACGGTTGTGATCGATTATCGGGAGGTTCAACCCGGTGCGACACTCGAACTCAATCAGGTTTTGCTTTACCAAAATGGCCCAGAGACTCTGATCGGCCAGCCGTTGGTCGAGGGTGCAAAGGTTGTGGCGGAGGTGATCGACCTTCCCAAAACAAAAACAATCACCCAAAAGTTTCGCCGTCGCAAAGCCTCTAAGCGACTGAAAGGCCACACACAACCTTCAGTGCGGGTCAAAATTCAGCAAATTTTGAAAGCTGGAGAAACGGTCTGACCAGTTTATGAGGGTTCGTGACAGTCGGCCGGTCTAAAACCCGGCCGATTCGGCTCAGGAATGGTGCAACTTTTCCAATCCGATCCGTTGGATGACCCCTCCCTTCAGCTAGTCTTGCAAACGTTCGCATTGCATTCCGACACGAGGTATGGTTAGCATTCCGTCGTCTTGTGCCACGGAGGGCTTACGATGCGGCTTGCATGGCTAATTCTCGGCATCTTCAGCTGTTTTTCATTCCCCTGGTTGCTAGCACAAGGTCCTGGTTCAGCCCCTCTGCCACCGCGAAGTCTGCCGGGAGAAATGTCCTCGACGCCGGTTAGTCAGCCTGGCAACACCCCCGAGATTCCCTTGGCCCGCTTCGAACCATTAACTGCTTACCCAGTCCAAACGCAAAACGCCGTCCGGGGAGTCCTGCTCGGGGCTCAATGGTTGACGCGAATGAATCAACCGCAAGGACGATTTTTGTTTGGTTATGATCCGGCTTTGCGGCAGCCGTTGCTTGGCGATCATGATTTGAAGCAAGCCCGAGCCGCTTTGGCCCTAATGCAAGCAGCGAAATTTAGTGGTGATGAAAAGCAAACAGCCTTGGCCGGACAATGTATTTTAACGTTACTCGCGGGGACCCGAATCGATCCGGCAGACCCGAATTCTCGGATTCCGATACATTCCTCGCTTACCTGCAACCGCGTCGGCTTTGCTGCACTGCTCGTCCTCGCCATTCATGAACTTCCAGCTGTCGATGGAAAACTACTTGCAGAGGCGGATCGCCTTTGTGAATTTTTGAAGAAGAGTTGTCGTGTCGACGGTTCGGTCCATTACACCGATGATCCAGCGGATGATCCATTACAGATCGATCCCGCAGGAATCAACGAATATCCTGGCTTGGCTCTCCAGGCCCTGATGGTCAGCAACCGAGCCAAACCAGCCGCTTGGAAGACCGAAGCTGTTAAGAAAGGGCTAGAGTACTACCGGTCGCAATTTAAGAAAAAACCGCATCCTTTACTTGCAGCCAGCATAACGCCAGCTTATGCCGAGTTGTATCTGCAGACCAAGCTTCCCGAAGCCGCCACTGCTGCCTTTGAACTCAACGACTGGCTTTGTGCTTTACAAATTCCAGCGACCGACCCGCGTATCCCCCAATGGGCAGGTGGCTTTCGCACGGTTGCCAATGGCCAGCAAACTGACGCGCCGCCCGGCCCGGAGACCGGATGTTATCTCCAAAGCCTCAGCTATGCCTGTCAGTTATCACGAATGAAACCTGACCTGGATCGCTTCGCAAAATACCAGATGGTCGCTTCTCACACCGTTCAGTTTCTTTGTGGATTGCAATATCTGGAGTCGAATACCCGGCACTTCGAAAATTCGTTCCGAGTGAACATGCTGATTGGTGGGTTTCATTTGTCACCAGTCGATGGCAATTTGCGAGTCGATGCGACGGGCTGCGCAGTCACGGGCTTGCTTCAGTTCCTCAGTTCCGGGGCCGAGAAATAGGATGCGACTGTCAACAATGCATTCGAATGAGGGTGGTGTGATGCAGTGTCGGGTAGAGTCACGCCTGCATATAATCAACTCCTCACGGCGGGGGTGTCCACCTGAGCCGGTCTTCCGTGCGAGTGCCTGATGAGCCACGAACGAACATCGCCGCGGCCAAGGTGCCGGTCCCTCATGGGCATCCGGGTGGTTGGTACGGGCAAGTACGTACCAGACATGGTGATCAGTAACGATCACCTGCACGCGCGCTTGGGGTTCGACTCAGACTGGATCGTCAAACGAACCGGTATCCTGGAGCGTCGACACGCAGCCCCGAATCAGGCCACTTCGGATTTGTGTGTCGAGGCCGCGCAGGATCTGTTCGCCAAAACGGGGAAAACCGCCAAGGATTGCGATTTGTTGGTCCTGGGCACATTCACCCCGGACATGTCGTTCCCTTCCACCGCTTGCATCGTGCAGGACCGGATCGGCCTTGTTGGTCCGGCAATTGAAGTCGAGGCCGCCTGCGCCGGGTTCATGTATGCTCTCATTACGGCTGCAGCCTATGTGAAAGCCGGGCAAAGTGAGCGAGCCCTGGTCATCGGGGGCGACACAAATAGCCGTGTCCTGAACCCGGATGATATTAAGACTTACCCCCTCTTTGGGGATGGAGCTGGAGCGGTATTTGTTGAACCGGGACGACCCGATCAAGGAATCCTCGCCTATAGCATGGGTGCCGACGGGCATGGTGGACCGTTGCTCCAACGGGAGATTTGTGGCAGCCGTAAGCCCCCCAACGCCGAAGACATAGCAGCCGGTAAACACTTCATGTACATGGATGGGCGGGCGGTCTTTCGGTGGGCTGTCGATATCTTGTGTGACACCATTCAAGATGTCCTGCAAGCTGCCCGGCTAACGACGGATGATGTCAAGTTGTACGTTGCTCATCAGGCGAACATTCGCATCATTAATGCTGCCATCGACGTATTGCATATTCCCCGTTCCAAGGTCTTCAATAACCTGGATCGCTACGGTAACACTTCTGCTGGAAGCATTCCGATTGCATTGGACGAAGCGGCGGCCGAAGGCCGATTCAACGAAGGCGATTTGGTCATGCTGAGTGGCTTTGGTGCCGGTCTGGCCTGGGGAACAGCTCTGCTCCGCTGGTGAACCTCTCGAATAGTTGCCGTGTCCCTAGTTTCGCCAAAGAGCGAACCGCGGTATGATCCACGGCATGTACGAACTCTTCGAACACACCGCCGATCTGGGCCTGCGAATTCGCGCTGCGGACCTCAACACCCTATTCGCCGAGGCTGGGGAGTGCCTGTTCACCGCCATCCTCGAAGACATCACCACCGTCGAACCAGATGTAGCCATCTCGATTGAGGTGATGGGAACTGATCGCGAGTTGCTGCTGTTCGATTGGCTTCGAGAGTTGCTATTGAAGTTTGAGGAAGATCACTTGGTGTTTCGGTATTTTCAAGTGGAAGTACGCGAGGATGGCCTAACCGGTACAGCATGGGGCGAGGCGGTCGATCCGACTCGCCACCAACTCGCTCACGAGGTCAAAGCCATCACTTACCACGGACTTCGAGTCGAAGAAATGGAAGGTGAGTGGCTCGCGGAAGTCATTGTGGATATCTAGCGAACCCGGCAATGTACGCCGAGTGTTCAACTGAGGGCATCATGGCGAAACCAGAATTCACCGGCCCACTGGAAAACATCAGCAGCTGTTGTTGGCGAATTCCGAGGTCATACAAGCCGGGTATGCGGGTGGACGGCCTCATCTTCGCCAACGACAAGCTGATCGAAACGATTCGCAAAGATCAAGCACTCGATCAAGTGGCCAATGTCGCAACACTACCCGGAATCCAAAAAGCCAGTCTAGCCATGCCGGACATCCATTGGGGGTATGGCTTTTGCATTGGAGGGGTTTGCGCCACCGACCCCGCCGAGGGAGGCGTGATTTCCCCTGGAGGCGTGGGCTACGATATCAATTGCGGCGTGCGCATGGTAAAAACCAACCTCTTCCTCGAGGAGGTCAAGCCACACATTCGGGAATTGGTCAAGGCGCTATTCTATACCATTCCAACGGGTGCCGGACGCACGGGGCGTTACAAATTCGATACCACTGAAACCCGCCGGTTAATGGCGGAGGGGCCGCGATTCGTGATCAGCCGTGGTCTGGGCGTGCCACGAGATTTGGATCACACGGAAGCTCACGGCTGCATTCCCGAAGGGGATCCCGACGAGGTCTCCGATCATGCCGTTAAACGCGGCTCCGAGCAATGTGGCACACTCGGCAGTGGGAATCATTTCCTTGAAGTTCAGGTGGTTGATGCCATCTTCGATGCAGACGTAGCCAACGCGTTTGGCCTGGAACTGAATCAGGTCTGCGTCATGATTCACTCGGGAAGTCGAGGCCTGGGGTATCAGGTCTGTGATGATGCTCTCGCGCTTTTCCGGGGCTGCCCGACAAAATACGGCATCGAGCTTCCCGATCGTCAACTGGCCTGCGCTCCGGTTGAAAGCCCGGAAGGCCGGAAGTACATCGCCGCCATGCGAGCCGCAGCGAATTACGGCTTCTGCAACCGGCAGTTACTGATGCAACAAGCCCGGGAGGTTTTTGCCGAGGTTTTTGGCCGCTCCTGGGAAGAACTCGGTATGGAGCTGCTCTACGATGTGGCCCACAACATTGCCAAATTGGAAGAGCACCAGATCGATGGCGTCACAAAACGCGTCTGGGTCCACCGTAAGGGAGCGACTCGTGCCTTTCCGGCCGGACATCCTGAGGTTCCAGAGGCTTTTCGAGCGGTTGGGCAGCCAGTGATTATCCCCGGTGATATGGGACGGGCATCGTGGGTCCTTGTTGGTAGCTCCGGAAGCATGGAAAAGACGTTTGGATCCACCTGTCATGGTGCGGGTCGAGCATTAAGTCGAACCGCAGCGAAGCAGGACACGTCAAGTCGAAAGATCGAGAAGGAACTCGAGCACCGGGGTGTGATTGCCATGGCCAGTAGCCGTTTCGGGCTAGCCGAGGAACAACCCAAAGCTTACAAGAACGTTGACGATGTCGTGGATGTGGTTCATCAAGCTAATCTTTCCCGCAAAGTTGCCCGAATGCGTCCGATTGGAGTGATTAAGGGCTAAAGATTGATCGACCTTTAGACATACGGTGGCACAGTCACTTCAACTGCCACCATTCTTTACTGTGATTTTTTGGGTGCCCTAGGGAATCTTGACCTCGATCACCTCAATCGTTGTGGTTTCTTTAACCGCAGGAACCTGGCTAACGGATTTCACCAGTCCACCCGGCATTTGCGAGGAAGTCCAGGTGGTCGTAAACATTTCCCCGGCATCAGTTGTGGAACGGGACTTCCGCCAACGTGATGGATAAGGTTTTCCAGAAACCGTTAGGATCTCCTCACCGGTTTGATCGGACTTGGGTTCAACCCCCCAAGCGTCCTTATTGACGCCGGGTGGCAATGGGATCAAGCGGGGCGATCGAACTTCATTTGGAGGGTTCATTTCCACTCGTCCACCGTGATAGGTGGTGGTGGCCTGCGACTCAATTATGATGTGATCCTCTGTACGTTCCTTAATGGTGTACACAATCGTGGTGACCGTTTGCCCTGGGGTAAGTTCGCTGTCGGTGGTCGTTCGTTGGGTGACCGTGGTGCCAGCTGGAAACTGCCCCCACAATTTGTAAGTGGGATGCTCAACCAGATCCCGGGATGCTGCTTGGTTTGTGGGTTGGGTTGGTGGGTGATCGCTTGAAGCTGCGGTCGTTTGGAGATCCGGTTTTGGCTCGGACTTGTTACAACCGATCACTAACACAAGCGGTAAAGTCACCGTCGCTAATCGGACAATGACTCTCATTGCGATTCACTCCACGGAAATAGGAAATGGATGGTCATGAATACACGTGTCACTTCTCGGTTTGTCAAGGTGAACAGAAACGGAGCCAATCGAGTTGGCTCCGCCTCAGGTGAGCCCATCAAGGCGCGTTGCTAGCGGCCTCCTTTGCCTTTGCGTGTCTTGTTATTGGGGCTTTCTTCGTCATCAAGTCTTTGGTCGTCGGCCTTGATCTGAGCTTTCTGCTCATCTGACAATGGCGCGGTGTTCAACTGGGTCTTGTTGCCCCCGCAGCCAAGCAGGCCGGTCAAACCAAATGCTAACAGTGCCCAATACATTCGATTCATGTTGTTTGCACCCATGGAGAACTACAGGTCGTTCAGACTGATCGGCATGCCATCATCCACACCACAGGCGGCCATGAACGCCAGCGGGTTAACCCCGAAGCGGATGAAGCGAACCGAGCCGTCAGCAAACACGGCGTTCAGTCCACCCGTGTGGGCCGAGCCGAAGTAGCGACGCCAGAGATTGTTGCCACTGAAGGCAGGATCGTTGGTGGGTGGATAAATACCCCGCCAGTCTGCTCCCGGAGGAATCGCACGATACAGATAGTTGGTCGGGTCAGTATCACCCTTGGGAGGGAAGTGCCACCGGACCGTGTCTTCATCCCAACCGTTGTTGTTCCAACGCTCGTTGTCACCACCGTCCAAGCCGTACCGTGGTGCCGGAATGGCTTTCTCCGCAACAGCGATACTGTTCGATGTCCCATCGATGATGCTGGTGATCGTCCGCTTGGCACCGCGACCTGGCCAAACAACAACACCACCACGGCCCGGGAAATTCCCAAAGTTTTCAGTTGTGCGTTCATTGCGGCTTGGCAAGAAACCCAGCGGAGGCCCGGGGTTGTCACCCGTCAGTTCATGAATGTCGCCTTGGAAGATACCTGCACACCCCGCGTAGTCGACTCGCCCGAATAGGGCGCTACCGTAACCAACCGGCGATCGACGGCTGGGGCAATAGTAAATTTTGATCAATTGACGAGCGACATCGTCCTCACCACCATTGTTTGCCACGTTCGGCCAGAAGGGCGGGTCATCCCGGCCGAGGCGGTGAACGTTATCCTGTTCGATGAACGGTAGGATCCGGTAGAAGTGATTCCAGCCACTGCGGGTGGCAGCCCGGCAGCAGGTCGTGGTCTCATATCCACCCGGATCCTCATCATACTTGTAGCCGGCTGGGTTGGGCGAACCGCCGGTGGTAATCGCCTGCGGGTCGCCATCCAGACCACCCTGCGGGAAGTGCCCATAAGTGGATTCAAAGTTGTGGAACGCGATACCAATTTGCTTCAAATTGTTACTGCACGATAGCCGGGCTGCTGCCTCACGCACCTTTTGTACAGCAGGCAACAACAATCCAATCAAGATCGCAATGATGGCGATCACAACCAAGAGCTCGATCAAAGTAAATCCACGCCGTGTAACAGATCGGCATAACATAGAATGAGCCTCTGCAAGCGGTGTGAACCAAAAGCGAAGACACACGCTGCCTCCGCGATGTCAGTAGTACCGGCCAGGTGTGAAACCGACTACGAGGTGCAACAGACTTTCTGATGAACTTCCCAGATCCAACATGGCCGCTTCACGAAACTCTCAAAACGTCCACAAATCATGTATAAATCGTTAATAATTCATGACTTATGTGATCATTAGTCTCGCGACTGTAACCACCACTCCCAGGACTTGGAAGCGATGGAATGAAAGCTGTCATTGGGATAGATCTTGGAACGAGTTCATTTAAAGCCGCCAAATTGGATTTGGAACAAGGTACGATCTCCCACCTCATTCGTATCGCGCCCCCGGAACCGGTCAGCGGCCTAAAGCCGTCGCGCTACGAACTCGCCCCTGCTGAGCTTCTGGCCACGATTCGAAGTATGCTGAGCGAATTGTTAGCGCAAGTGCCAGACGCAGCTGGGCTAGTCATTTGCAACCAAATGCACAGCGTTGTCCTCACCAACCAACATGGCCAACCACTTTCTAATGTGATTACCTGGAGAGACCGCCGGGCCACCGAGTCTCATCTCGGCGGAGGCGAGAGTCATTTTGAGAAACTCACAGCACTCGTGTCACCTGAGGAGGTGGAGCAAATCGGCCACGAGCTACGCGTCGGAGTACCTATCACCACACTAGCGTCGATGCACCAGAGTGGAGAATTGCCAAATGGATGTTTTCCGATTTCGTTGGGGGATTTTGTGCTCAGCAATCTTTGCCAAGTCGAGCCCAGCACGGAGCCAACAAACGCTGCCGCACATGGCTTATTCCATTTGGATCGAAGGGATTGGCACTGGAACTTAATCGCACGGCTTGGGCTGGATCGGCTTTGCTGGCCTCGTATCCGAAGCAGCGGGGAGTTCGTCGGCATTGCCGAGATCGATGGTCATCAGCTGACGTGTTTCACTCCCGTCGGCGATCAGCAAAGCGCATTAGTTGGTGCAAATGTCCAAACAAATGAGTTATCGCTCAATATCTCGACCGGTTCGCAGGTTAGCTTGCTAAATCACCATCGACCGACCGGTCAATTTCAAATCCGACCCTTCTTTGGCAATCTCTGGCTTTCGACAATCGTTTCCGTACCAGCAGGTCGGTCTCTCAACTCGCTGGTGAACCTGCTCAGCGAATTGGGAGGTAAAGCCGATCTCTGGGACTATATCATGCAGGAAGTGGACCGTGTTTCCGAAACCGACCTGATGGTCGATCTCTCGTTTTTCCCATGCTTCACGGGCAATCGAGGAAGTATCAGCAACATCCATGAAGAGAATCTCACGGTTGGTCATCTCTTCGCCAGCGCATTCCGAACCATGGCTCGGAATTACGCACGCTGTGCAGAACTTCTGTCACCAACCCCAAGCTGGGCCCGTGTTGTTTTCTCAGGGGGATTAGCAAGTCGGTTTCAGCGTCTGCGACACGAGGTTCTCGCAGCTTTGGATCATCCTCCCTACCGGATCTGCGACCTTGAAGAAGAAACTTTACACGGTTTACTCCAGCTGGCACGGCAATGGTCGGCACAACTCAAAGAGTAATCACCCGCCACAACCCTGAACATCTTGCCCGTCTTCACCTCCGACAGTGGCAGCCATCACACGCAATTGGATAACACTCCGTTCTTGCTCCTTCTCCAGATAGGAACGACCTTTTTTGACGTTCAAATGGTCCCAGGGTAGCCGTTCTGTGAGAGATCGCTGACGGGTGCGGTAGAAATCCACGTCGATATTCAAGTCACGGAAGGTCTGCCACCACAATTCGGGTTGAAAGCATTCACGCCAGCCATCGAGTCGAGCACCCCGCCTCCAGGCCTCGTACAATCCGGGGGCAACCCGTCGGTCCCCCCGTGTGAGTATTCCTTCAAGCAAACTCGTCTCGATGTCGTGCTGTTTGATCCGCACCAACTTGTTACGTTTTCGACGATGCAGGTAATCACCAGCCCAACGGAAGTATTCACGGGTTTGCATCCCATTCCACTGATAGGGGGTGTGCGGCTTTGGAACAAAGTTCGAAACACTTGCCGTTACTTCCTTGTAGCGGCCGCTCACTTCCTTGCCGACCGCACTGATCGCCTCGGCCAGGTCAACAATGCCATCCAGGTCGACGTGTCGTTCGCCAGGAAGTCCGCAGAGAAAATACAGTTTCACATGGCTCATACCAGCTTTGAACGCCTCACGACAGCCTTCAATGAGGTCATCGTTCTTGATTTTCTTGCGAATCTGCTCGCGCATGTCGTCGCGGGCGACCTCGGGAGCCAAAGTCAGCCCAGCCTTTCGCCATCCCTGCATGAGCTTGGGCACACTCCGAAGCTGATGATTGACTCGTAGACTCGGCAGGGACACATTCACCCCCAAAGGGGCAAATACCTCATGCATCCGACGCACTAACTCCTCAAAGTGTGGATAATCACTACTCGATAGGGACAGCAAGCTAATCTCGTTGGTACCAGTGTTGCGGTAGCTTTCGAGTGCGGCTTGGACAATCGTCTCGACGGAACGGACTCGGAGCGGTCGTTTGATGACGGTCGACTGGCAGAAGCGACATTGCCAAGGACAACCTCGCATGATCTCGATGGCAATACGGTCGTGCGGGGTCTGGACAAATGGCACCACAGGCTTCGTAGGCAACGGGATCGCATCAAGATCTTGCTTGATAGTACAACTCGAAATCTCGGTGGGAACGTCGGAGCGGGTACGATGGATGGCCGCGATGGTCCCGTCGGCGTGGTAGTCGAATTCATAGAAGCACGGCGCATAGGCCCAATCTGTGCTACCGACAAGTTCGGCAAGCATCTCGATGCGACGTTCATGCGATAAGTCGCCGTGGTGAAGTGCGACTTCCTTCAATTCCATCCACTTCTCCATGATCCACGGCAACGACTCTTCGCCATCACCGATGACAAAGACATCAACGAATGGAGCAAGCAACTCCGGGTTCTGAGCACCTGGACCGCCGGCAATTACGAGCGGATCGGTCACCCGACGTTGGGTTGAGAAGTGCGGAATACCGCCGAGGTCAAGCATCGTCAGCAAGTTCGTATAGCACACTTCGTATTGCAGACTGAAGCCAACAATATCGAACTCCGAAAGGGGAGTAAAAGTTTCCAGTCCATAGAGCGGTAGGCGGTTCTGTCGCAACTGATTCTCGAAGTCGATCCAGGGAGTAAACGCCCGCTCGCATGCCCACTGCGGGTCGTTATTCATAATTGTGTAAAGCACCTGTAAGCCGTGGTGACTCATCCCGATGGAGTAGGTATCGGGAAAACAGAGACACAGCTTACCCCGCACCTGACGGTGATCCTTGGGTTGGGTGTTGAGCTCCCCACCTGTATATTGGGCAGGAGTCTTTACCCGCGGTAGTACCCGCAGAACAGCGTCGCGTAAAGCCGTATTCAGCATGCCGGAACCTCACGGTACACCACAATCAGGCATTGTGAATTCTAGCAACGACACCAGACCTGGAGCGGCCTGAATTGTGCTAACAAGTCGGAGAGCTGATTTTCAGCTCAGGCCAGGATGCCTTGCACAACCTTTCCATGGACATCGGTCAGTCGGTAGTCCCGACCCTGAAAGCGGTACGTGAGCTGAGTATGGTCGAACCCGAGGCAGTGCAAGATTGTCGCTTGAAGGTCGTGTACGTGAACCAGGTCCTTGGCGACCTTGAAACCTAGTTCATCCGTTTCGCCAAACGTGTGGCCCGCCTTAATGCCACCACCGCAAAGGACCAGGGAGAAGGTATCGGGATAATGATCGCGGCCTAATAGTTTGCTTGCCGCGGTACGGCCTTCACGGAACGGGGTGCGGCCGAATTCCCCACCCCAGATCACAAGGGTATCGTGTAGCAAGCCACGGTGTTTGAGATCCTTAATCAGTGCCGCAACAGCTTGGGCTGTCACGGTGCCCTTATGCACCAGCCCGGTTGTAATTTCCTGATCTGCGCTTGTGCCGTGGAAGTCCCAGCCCCAATCAAACAGCTGCACATACCGCACGCCAGCTTCCACGAGTCGGCGGGCCAACAAGCAATTGTTGGCGAAGCTCCCGGCTCCCGGTTTGGCCCCATAGGCATCGAGGACTTTCTGCGGCTCGCGAGAAATATCCATTACCTCCGTTGCCGAAAGCTGCATGCGGAAGGCCAGCTCGTACTGGGCAATTCGTGTTCGTGTTTCCGGATGCCCCAGTTCCTTCTCTTGCAATTCGTTTAACTCTTTCATGGCGTCCAAGCCAAGCCGTCGCAGGTTGCGGTCAAAGCCAGGAGGATCGGAAAGGTATAGCACCGGTTCACCCTTACTCCGGCACTGCACACCCTGATACACCGACGGAAGGAAGCCGCTTCCCCAGCAACCCTGGCCACCACTAGGTTGCACCCCACTCGAAATGAGGACCACAAACCCAGGCAGGTTTTGACTTTCACTGCCTAAACCATAGCAAGTCCAGGCTCCCAAGCTTGGTCGGCCTGTGCGGGCAAAGCCAGTGTAAAGCAGCAATTCGGCCGGAGCGTGATTAAACTCATCGGTCTTCATCGAGCGGATGACCGTGATCTCGTCGGCTACGTCGTGCATTGGCTTAATGGCATCCGACATCCAAATACCGGCCCGACCACATTGGCGGAAGGATTGTTTAGTGCCGAGCAGTTTGGGTACCCCAGACGTGAATGCGAATCGTTTGCCTTTGATGAACTCGGCGGGGCAATCTTTTCCATCATGCTTGACAAGCTCGGGCTTGTAGTCGAGTAAATCGAGGTGCGGTGGGGCACCGGACATATGCAAGTAAATGACCCGCTTGGCCCTGCCGGGGAAGTGTGGCTTTCGCGGAGCCAAGGGATTACTTGGGTCAGGAAGCGTGGTGTCGTTTTTTTGACTGGCCCCTGCCCTTCCGCTAAGTTCTGCCCAAGCCAAAGATCCAAGTCCAAGCGAACCGACTTGCAGGAAATGTCGGCGAGTCAAAGCTTGAAGTTGTCCGATGTGTGGGTTCATTGTTGTTTGGTGATCGATTAGGCAGTTCTAACCGTAATTTATCTGGTCGTTTAAATACACCAGTCAAGCCGATGACACCCTTAGCGTTTCATGAACATCTCATCGAGGTTCATCAGTACGTTAGCGACAAGAGTCATTGCAGCCACGGTTGTGGGGTCCGCATCCTTGGGGAGTGGCCCAGCGACTTGGTTAGCTTGGCTTAAGTTCTTCGCAACCTCGGTTCGTGCATCATAATAAAGCTTGATTAGTCGCTTCATTTCCTCATCCGTTGGTGGACGAATAAGGCAATACCAGACCATGCGTTGGATGGCATCCGTTGGTGTCGAAGTTCCCTTAAGCACTCTCTTGGCTAAAGCCTGAGCCGCCTCGATATACACTGGGTCGTTCATCGTGACAAGCGCCTGGAGCGGTGTATTGGTGCGTGCCCGGCGGATGACGCAGGTATCCCGGTTTGGGGCGTCGAAGGTGGACATCGACGGATACGGATTGGACCGACGCCACTGTGTGTATATTCCCCGACGATAGCGATCCTCACCCTCACTGGGCTGCCAATCGATCGCACCACCAAATGCGGCGCTAACACCAAGATTCGGTTGGGGTGGGCGGACCGACGGCCCTAGCATCTTCGGGCTCAGCAATCCCGCAGCGAACAGAGCCTGATCACGGATCATTTCAGCCGTTAGTCGCACTCGAGGGCCACGAGCAAGTAGCCGGTTGTCGGGGTCGCGTTCAAACAACTCAGGCGTCACCTTGGATGATTGCCGATAGGTTGCGGACATCACCAAAAGTTTTAGGAACCGCTTGATATTCCAGTCAGATTGCAATTCACACGCCAGCCAATCGAGTAATTCCGGGTGGCTTGGCAGCTCTCCTTGCATGCCAAACTCTTCACTTGTGCGGACCAGCCCCACACCAAAGATCTGCTCCCAAAACCGATTTGCCATGACCCGGGCCGTCAACGGGTTCTCGGGACTGACCAGCCACTTCGCAAAGCCGAGCCGATTCTTCGGCAGGTCGGCGGGAAAGGCATGAAATACGCTTGGGGTGCCTTCATGGACCTCCTCACCAGTATCGAGGAAGTTGCCACGGAACTGAATGCGCGTGGTACGGCGGTCCTTACCGACCAATTCACGCATGATGGGCACCGTGGTCGAAGGCTTGAACTCCGCTAATTGCTTCTTCAGCGCCGTGAGTCGGTCACGCTCGGCTTTCCATTCGTCGGGTTTCTTGCCTTGGAGCAACTGTTCGAGGTCTATGACCAAGGAATCCAGTTCGGACTTGAGTTCGAGTTGCTCGGGAGTCCAGAACGCCAGTGTGGGGCTTTCATCGGGCCGATCCGCATCCGCGGTGTTGTTAAAGAAGGCAAAGACTTGAAAGTATTCCTTTTGTGTAATTGGATCGTACTTGTGGGTGTGGCATTGGGCACATGCCATCGAAGTGCCCATCCAAACAGTGAAGGTGGTGTTGACGCGATCGACGACCGCAACATTACGGAATTCTTCATCACTGGTGCCACCCTCGTTATTGGTCATCGTATTACGATGAAAAGCAGTGGCGACGAGTTGATCAATCGTTGGATTCGGAAGTAGATCACCTGCTAATTGTTCGATCGTAAACTGGTCAAACGGCATGTTAGCGTTGAAGGCATTGATCACCCAATCGCGGTATTTCCAAATCGTCCGCAAGGGATCGTCAGCGTATCCTGCCGAATCGGCATACCGGGCCAGATCCAGCCACATTCTGGCCCAATGTTCACCGAACGCGGGTTTGGAGAGCAAGTGATCGACCAGCTTTTCATAAGCGTTAAATGACGAATCGTTTACAAACCGCTCTACCTCCTCGAGGCTCGGGGGAAGTCCGGTCAGATCAAGGGCCACACGGCGGACCAAAACATACTTGTCCGCTTCAGGTTGCGGTTTCAGACCTTCTCTCTCAAGGTGAGCGATAACAAAGTTGTCGATTGGATTGCGTGCAGGAAAATTCGTCGACTCGATTCGTGGAACCGACGGGCGCGAGGGTTTAACATATGCCCAATGGGTAGAGTACTGTGCTCCCTCCTTGATCCAATCGCGAAGAGTTTCGATCTCCCTTTGACTCAGTTTTTTGCCCAGCTTAGGCGGGGGCATAAGCTCGTTGGGATCGCTTGCCGTGATACGACGGAGGAACTCGCTTTCCTCGGGCTTACCTGGTGATATCAAAGCCAATTCACTTTTCCCAGGTGCATCGAAACGTAGGTCCGCTTTGCGAGTGTTTGCATCAGGACCATGACATTGGAAGCAGTTGTTGGACAGCAGCGGCCGGACATCGCGGTTAAAGTCGATGCGGCGTGATAGAGGCACTGGTTGCTGCGCTTGCAGTGGGTAAAGCCCCAGGAGTGGTAGGCTAAGAGCCAGGAGGAGTGAGCCGGTCATACGGGTCACGGCGCACCTCGGTTAAGTGATTGAGTGCGTTTCGGAGGGCCAATTAGGAGGGCAACGCCATTATACTACTTGTGGAACACCGCTTTTGGAAACAAAACTCGTCGCCGTTGACTCGATTTAATGTAGATTGTGGATCTGATCGCGTTGGAATTCGACCCCGATGATCGCCGTAACCGGAATCTCTCGCCCCCGATTCTCAATCCGGCCACGCCGGACTTGAATTCGCCACAAGAGAGGTTTCCCAGTACGTTGCACGGCATCGATTATCGCTGGGTCGGCGTCAGAAAACACGACATATTCTCTTATCTCACCGGGCTTCAGCACAACTGGGTCGCTCACTTGGGCAACCTCATACTTACGCGTGATGTTTGAGCCAAAGGGCCATTCAATGGCACCACCGTAAAATGGTCGCTTTTGTGGATCGACAATCAAACGAAACGCCGGATGCGGGTCGTCCCGGGTTGCTCGACGGGTGAAAGCAGGATCGAGCGGGTGAACCGGATCGCTTGGCGAGTTGTTCTTAACCCGAAGACTTAAAACAAGTGCAGGAGGCAAGATCGACTCCAAGCTCCCAGCTCGGGCCTCGGTGACGATCCGCAGTGGTCGGACCTCTACCTTGGTCGGCTCAATCACGAGTTGACCCACCTCAAGTTTCCCGCCAAGATGGGTTCGCAATTCTTGTGGCAAGTCACCATCAATTGGGAACCGATACTGTGTGACCTTTTTGCGAACCGCCGGTTCAAACTCACCAAAGGTATCCGGAATTGTGGAAAGCGGATGCTCAGGGGGAAGCTGACTGGAGGTATGAAGAAATAAGCCGTAGATGGCTAAGCCAGTCATCACCACTGCATAGACGGAAATGATAACTAACAAAATGGTAGTAAGTTGGTAACGTCTTGAATCGGTGCGAGACTTTCTGGGCTGGTCGACACGATCGTGCTCGGTGTCCAGAGAACTGCCTGCATTCTGATCCCTATGGAGAGTTGGCGTCGGCTCCTTGTCGGTGTCAGGCGTTAATTCCGTAAAATCCAAGTTTGTCCAGGGTTCTGAACTGATAGGTCCCAAAGGTACGACACTAGGTGGTGTGGTGGTCGCCAGGGGCTTGGCTTCCGATCCATATGACTGAAGTTTAGCTGTTTCATCAGTAACGGTCCTTTGACGGGGAACCACGGACTCCGATACTTGGGTGGGGGCATCGGGGTAGAAATCCTGTTGTTCTAAACCAGGCGCTTTTTTGTTCGATGACGACCCGAAAACCGCGTCTTCAGATTCATCCGGCTCACTCAAGATACTCTCTGCGGACTCCTTTTGAGGAATATAAATCGTGGGTACGGGTTGAGGTGGCGTGGGCGGAGGGGAGATTGGTGTTGGTAAATCATGAAGCCCATGGAGTGGTAAAGCCGGTGAGGGCTCCTCGGGCGTCGGCTTCATTGGCGATGTTGGAGCAAGCACAATCTGCTTGCAATGGGGGCAACGGACTTGTTTACCTAACAAATCCGGTCCTACACCCATGCGTCGACCGCAAAAAGGGCATGGGAAGGTTAAGGTCGGCCTAGTCATGGGTGCGTATCAACAAATAAAGGTGCCTCTGGGATTACAAATCCTACCCGTCGGACTAATCCAAACTTTACCAAAGCGAGTGAACAAATCGCGAGCAAATCTCTGAGATTCACTACCGCTGTTGAATGTTAGAAATTGGTATCTGACGAATTTATACACCTTGACTGATTATTCAGGAGCGGACATCTCATGATGCCAAATTGGAGTGATTGGGGTCTCCGAAAATTGGTCAGGAATTCGCCTGTTCAGTCACGACCAGTACGAATGCCTGCCATACCGGATACAAACGGATCCACACGATTCAGTCAGGTGTTAAGCTCGCATAGCACAAGCGTGCGAGTTGAGCTGCAACACGCTAGCGATGATACCGACCAAAAGTCAGATGCGACCATAATCATGTAAATTCAGTGTGCATCATTGCGGCTAACGATGTACAGGCAAAAATCCCCTCTGGTGATGAAGTTAATTACCGATTACTTGATGATTTGCTCGATCGGCTTTCCGAAATCGATTTCGAGCCTCTTGTGTCCGGGAACCTCCAACTTGCGATGGTCCAAGCCAAGTTGATGTAAGACCGTAGCGTGGATGTCAGTGACATAGTGACGGTCTTCAACCGCATGGAAACCAATCTCATCGGTGGCTCCATGCACGACACCCCCTTTGATGCCTCCGCCGGCCATCCAAACAGTGAAGCCATAGGGGTGATGATCGCGGCCATCAGTGTTTTCCGCACCTGGTGTCCGGCCAAATTCCGTGGCCCAAACAACCAAGGTATCACTTAACATGCCGCTTCGCTTGAGATCGGTCAGTAAGCCAGCGATCGGAAGATCGACGCGAGCAATGTTCTGAGAATGGTTATCTTTTAACTTACTGTGGGCATCCCAACCGCCCCCACCGCCGCCACCATCATAAACTTGCACAAATCGCACTCCGCGCTCGGCAAGCCGACGTGCAACTAAACACATCCGGCCGTAATCGGCCGTCGTCGGATTGTCGAGTCCATAGAGTTTCTGGGTAGCCAGCGGTTCCCGAGAAATGTCCATCACTTCCGGAACGCTGAGCTGCATTTTCGCTGCCAATTCGTAGGCTTTAATGCGAGCGCTTAGCGCGGGGTCATCTGGGTATTGCACGCCGGCCAATTGATTCAGGTCCCGGAGCAGCTCGAACTGCTTGTCACGGGCTTCGCGTGTAACCGTTTGACCCGGCGTACCAAACGGAAGTGGGTTGGCCGGATCTATCGCCAGGCGAACACCCGCATGTTCAGGCCCAAGATAACTGGCTCCGTGCGCACCCACACCGCCACAACAATCACCGGGCGGGTTTCCTAACACCACAAACTGCGGAAGATTATCCGACAAGGCACCCAACGCATAGTGAACCCAGGCACCAATCGTGGGGTGGAAACCCTCGAAAACATGACGGCCGGTGTGAAACTGCAGTTGCGCAGCGTGGTCGTTGTCTGTGGTCCACATTGAACGGATAAACGCGATATCGTCGACACACCGCGCCAGGTTGGGCCACCAATCACTCAGTTCGATGCCCGACTGCCCCTGTTTTCGAAAACCCACTTGGATGGGATAAAGCTTGTTCAGCAAAGCTCGAGGAGTGCCCCCAAAGTCCATGACATTCTTGCGGTAGTAGGGCGACTCAACCACTGCTTTTTTGAAGGGTGATTCCTCGATGGTTTTACCCGCGTATCGATTCAGCGCTGGTTTGGGGTCAAATGATTCCAGGTGGCTGACTCCGCCGAGAAAGAATAGCCAGATGACCCGTTTGGCGCGGGCAACCGGTGTGGCGGGTGTGGAGTTCACCTTGTGCTGGCCCGGCTGACGGGCATAGCCCTCTCGATCAAGCAGGGTACTCAACACAATCCCGCTCAGACCAAAACCGATGTCCGCGAAGAAAACTCGGCGATTCATGGCTTTCACCGGATCGTAACAAAGTCATTATGGTTGAACAGGACATGCACAAGGTCTTCCCGAGCACGCTGGGCAGGATCTGCTGCGGGAGAGACAACCTCGGTTGGTCCAGGTGGGAACGGTGTTAATCGTGTTGGTCCAGCGTAAAGCAGCTCCTGGTCCTTGAGGAATTGCAAACACCGAGCGGATTCCTCTGCCGTGGGTGTACGCCCGAGGATCCATTCGAATGCCACGGTAATAAATGCGGCCGGGTCGCGGATAGTCTTGAGCTTTTTGGCCAACTCTCGCGATGCATTCAGCGCCAACACACTGTTATAGAGTACAAGTGCCTGTTGGGGGACTACGCTTTGGGTTCGTTCAAAACACTCCGTGGGGCTTGCGGCATCGAACTGATCCAAAAACGTCATCTTGTACTCGGCATTAAACCGGAAGTACAGACTTCGCCGTCGGGAGGTGAGGCCGAGCTTTTCGTCAATTGCGGGGCCACCCATCGTGGTATCCAGTAATCCGGCCACCTGCAAGAGACTATCGCGCACCACTTCGGCGTCCATCCGGCGGCCATTTGCTCTCCAATAATAACGGTTCTCGGGATCCAACGCCTGATTTGAACCAGCGGTGTTCCGCGAACTCAAGCGATAGGCTGCCGACGTAACGATCAACCGATGCAGATGCTTCATCGACCACTTGGACTGCATGAATTCCACAGCGAGCCAGTCGAGCAGTTCGGGATGGGTGGCAGGCTTTCCGCTCAAACCCAAGTTGGCCACCGTCGGAACCAAGGGTGTTCCGAAATGCCGCATCCAAATATGATTCACCGCGACTCGCGCCGTCAACGGATTGTCGCTGCTTGCAATCCAGTTGGCCAGTGCAAGTCGTCGTCCAGTGCTGCCGGTAATGTCCATCTTCACCAGCGGCGTATAGGATTCACCCTCCTGACTATCGACCCAGACCAAAGCCAGGCGGGCCAAACTGGTTCGCTCTGCGGCTTGCAGCACCCTGACACGACACTCAGCCTGATGAGCAGCTCGAGACAATAATCGCAACCTCGCCTGATCAGGTTGATCGGTGAGTCGCGCAGAATCTGCTGCTTCGCGAGCATCGACTGCTGCCATTTCGGCCCGAGCGGTTTCAAGCCGCGCGTGAGCTATCAATTCAGCCTGGTGTGCCTGGAAGAAGTCATTCTCTGCATCAGCCTGCGTCAATGGTCCAAATGATCGCAACGGTGATTCCAGTTGCTGACTGGATTGACTCGCTAGGGTAAACGTCTTGGGAAGCTCGGCCAGGATCACCTCCGTGAAGTCGACAGTGGCGTCATGAGCCCAGATGCTAAACCCGCCGGCGTGACGAGCCACGGGCAACGTGTAGACGCAGGCCAGCTTTCCGTTCACCCACACATTCAGGAGTTGGTCCCGAATCGCGAAGTCCAATGTGATGGGATCGTTGAACTTCACCTGAACCGGCACGACCCCATTTTGAGGATAATGATCGACGCCCTCGATCCGGTGCATTGGCCGAACAGCAGGATTTGTGCCGGCATTAATATAAACGCCCTGAAAACTCCTCTCGTGGCGATCCAAGCTGATACCGACGCTACCGATCCCACCGCCGGTTGTGATGTAACGAATGCGACCCATGAGCGCTGACGGATGCTGGATTGTAGCTACCACGGTTGCAAAATGGGAAGGCTTCTGGCATTGCAACCGGCCGTTGTCCCAAGTCCACTCACCACTCAAAACCTTCCAGAGCTTCTGATCGTGTACCTTGAACTGATCACGGATCAGCGGGGTGAGCCGAAGCTTGGGCGATTCAAGTCCAGCAAGGCAATCATCGAAACGACGCTTGGCTTGTTCCTTGGCCACCGTTGCGGTGCGTGCGGCCGCTTCAGCCGCAGCAAGCTGTTGCTGGGCGAGCTTCCGAGTTTCAGCCGCAACCGTGGCCAGCCGAGCCGCAAAGTCACGAGGCTGGTGGACGATCGGCTTGACAATCAAGTCTGTGTTAAAAATCCTCGGCAGAGCCGGAGCGATGGCTCGCGACTTATCCGGATGCCGTTCGTCGCCGCGGATCAACACGTAGGTCGGTTGTTCCGCTGTTTTGTCATAGACCCGGGCCACGCCATCCTTGTTCAGATCCGGTTGACCCGGAACCGGATCAATTCGCACGTCGTGAGGCTCAAAGAAAGCACGAAAGCGATAGTAGTCGAGTTGAGAAATCGGATCGTACTTGTGATCGTGACAACGGGCACAGCGCAACGTGATGCCCAGGAATCCGGCCGCTGTGTACTCCACGGCATCCTGAATCCAGATGTTGCGATTGAACTTATACCAGTTGCGAGCGAGATAGCCTGTGGCGCGCAGGACATTGGGGTCGGCCGGCGCGAGTTCGTCACCCGCGAGCATCTCCCGGATCATCTGATCGTAGCCCTTGTCCTGGTTCAGGGACTCCACAATCCAGTCACGCCATCGCCAAATGTGCCGTTGGCTATAGCGATACTCCTCGCCATTGCCGAACGGGTCCGAGTATCGCCAGATGTCCATCCAATGCCGACCCCAGCGCTCGCCATAGTGCGGCGATGCCAGCAAACGATCGACCACTTTTTCGTAGGCTTCTGGCGAATGATCGCTCATGAACGCCTGAAGTTCGTCGGCACGCGGTGGAACACCAATCAGATCGAGATAAACCCGACGAAGCAGGGTCATGCGATCCGCTTCGGGATTGGTGGAAATACCGCGGGCAGCTCGAGCCGAAGCAAGGAAGGCATCGATCGGATGACCAGCTCCGGGAACCTTTTCCTTCTTGGGAGGCTGAAACGCCCAGTGAAGTTTGGGATCACTGGGAATGGGCTCCTCAGGGGCCTTGGCACCCGCCTTGATCCATTGCCGGATCATTGCGACTTGCGCAGGGGAAAATGGTTCTCCTTCACCCTCCGGTGGCATCGCTGCCCGTTCGTGTCCCTCGGACGTGATGACTGCGATCAAGGGCGAATCATCGGGTTTACCGGGAATCACCACTGGACCATTCTTGGTGCCTTTCAACAGCAGTTGAGCCGCATCAAGTCGAAGCCCAGCCTTTTGCCGAATGGCACCGTGGCAGGAGAAACATTTGGTTTGAAGCAGTGGCTTCACATCACGGAGATAATCCACCTCCTCGGCCTGCGTAGTGTGGCCGATCAGGAAAAAAACCGCACAAGCGAGGACGACACGAACCATTTGAACTTCCAGCAGCCAAAATTCGATGCGATACACGTCAGATAAACAGCTAGCCTGAGTTTAATCTTTCCGGAAACTGTGCACAATCACCGAACGGCGCTGAATCAAAGCGGATTCGGTGTGCACCTGTCGGTTGTTGGTCGTCGACCCGGCCCGCCTCCACCGCTGCCGCTGCTTCGGTAGCAGGAATCCGAAGGCTGCCGTAACGGTTGTGCGGCCCACTCAACTCGTGGTACCATTCAATAGCTCGCGGGTTTCATCGCATAAATACGGACACTCGCGGCATAGTCGTTGATGTTGTAGCGCTGCAATAATTCCACCAATTCTTGATGAAACGCGTCCGGCGTCGGCGGCGTGCAACAGGATTCGACCAGGGGTAAGGTACCTGGACTCCCAGCAGGTGAGCAGCAGGCAGCCTGTTGCTCCACCTGGGAGTAGGCATTCAAATCGGCACCCGTATCCACGACCTGCACATGAACAAACCCGGCCTCGGTCAATTGGGTTCGATAGTCGTCGATCGAAATCGCTCCGGCGATGCAGCCCACGTAGGCCAAAACATTACGATTGAGTTCCGGCGGAAGATCTTTCTTCAAGGCAATATCGCTGATCGCCAAACGGCCTCCGGGTTTGAGTACCCGAAACATCTCCCGGAAGACCGTCGGTTTGTCCGGAGCTAAATTGATGACACAATTACTGATGACACAATCCACGGTGGCATTGGGTAGCGGTAAGCGATCTATGGTTGCGAGATAGAATTCGACATTTTCAAATGGTTTCCCATCCACGCCCCGGGCGGCATTCTGGCGGGCAAGGTTGATCATTTCCTCGGTCATGTCGATACCAATCGCACGACCCGTTGGCCCGACCTTTTGAGCAGCCAGAAAAACGTCCAGCCCCCCACCACAACCCAGATCGACCACCACTTCACCCGGACGCAGATTCGCCGTGGCCGTTGGGTTTCCACAGGACAGCCCCATGTTGGCCGAAGCCGGAATCGCGGCCAACTCTTCGGGTGAATAACCAAAAGCTTCCGCTACCGCTCGAACTCCCGCGTGTTCGCTCGAGAGTCCACTCGTTGCCACGGTTCCATACTTGGAACGCACCGCTTCTTGAATTGAGCCGGACATGCTGATTCCCCCAAAGAGGTTTGTGTTCCGTAACCGGTCAAGCGATTTCCTTGACTTACGATCTCTTCTGAAACTTAACAATGCAGAAACCCACGACCTAGGTATTTCCCTCGAACCATCGATCCCCGAATTCCGTTCGCAATCAGAACGCGACAATCCTGTTCTCCAATTCATCGCACCAACAAGCAGCTCGAGCGAATACTCCCATCGACTGCCAGCTTCTACATTGAACAACCGCCCACCTTGCACCAAACAGCCTGAATCCATCGCCTCCCTAAGTCATGATCGAAACTGTTCCGTTCACGCCGAGCTGCTCTCACCCCCAATCCATTCGACGCTAGAAGGAATTCGAAACGGCTTGTGCGTTCCTGCTCAAGCGAGCAACCCGTTCGCTTACACATTATTCACCCAGTCGAACCCAAGCGTGTCGGAATTGTGCGCCTGTCTCATCTGCAGGGACCCTAACCACCATCACCTGGACACCAGCCTGAAGCCGAACTCGGTGCAGTCAATGGCCGGCAGTGTCAGGGTGATTCCGTCCAATACCGAACGGGATTCACGGATTCCGCCGAGGAATACCGTACTTAATTACACTATACTGTGTACTTGTTCAGTTGTCAACCCGGTTCGGGAATTTTCGAGAATGGAAATTATTTGGCACCGATGCCGAGCACGGCCCGGAGAATGGCAAGGGCCCGAAAATACTCCTGTTGTGCCGTAATTTCGAGGATTTCGGCGTCGAAGGCAGCTTGCTCGCGGAGCGTCACCCGCAAGACATCGCTTCGTCCCAAGCGAAGTTGCACACGTTCCGCTTGGGCGACCAGACGGGCCAGCTCGACCCGTTGTTTGGCTTGTTGGTAAAATTCATACGCACGTTCTAGGGCCGAGTACGCATCCTGGACCTCGGCTCGGACGACATCCTCCGCTTGTCGGAGTTGCTGTTCGAGTTGTGTTAACTGGGCTTGAGCAACCTGGATGCGGCCACGCGCATCACGCAACTGGATCGGCAATTGAAAGGCGACTCCGGCGCTGACGGTCGAGCGATCTAAACCATTTGGGCCCGACAAGGAGCTTTTCCCGGAACCCGTATCCTGAGATGCCGAGACCACCGCATTTAAACCAGGAAGCGTCTGGTTTTGGGCCAATTGGAGATCCACCGCAACCCGATCGCGCTGCAGCCGGAGCCGGCGCGGCTCGGGACGAAGTTCGAAGGCTGTTTGCAGCGCGGCATCAAAGCTCTGAAGGTCAACGGGTTGAACCGGAGGGAACTCCGGGAGTCGGTCGATATCGGCCAAGGTGGGTTGACCCGTTTCGTCGCGGAGGAATAAGGACAACTCAATCGTCGCTTGTTGGAACGCGCGTTGGGCTTGCACCAACACACCATTACGAAGAGCCAGATTTTGCTGATTATCGATCCGCTCAATATTCGCTATCCGTCGTTCGGCGACCTGGCGTTTCAATTGCTCGTCCCGTTCCGCCGCCAACTCCACTAAGTTCGCGACGATCTTCAGCCGTTGTCCGGCAGCAACCCAGTTCCAGTAGGTTAACGCCGCGGCGCGCTGGAATGCGAGGCGTTGCGTCTCAATGACCGGTTCAGCAATGGCGACATCCAGGCGTGCCTGTTGAACCGCGGCCCGTGGACGATCAATCGCACGATCCCGAAGCAACGGGATGGACGCACCGACACGGAATTCCCCACCTTCGGCGGTCTTTTGTCCCAGGTTATACGTGGGAAAATCTCCGTAACCGTTTCGATACCCCGCAAACAGACCAAGCCCGCCATAAGGGATTGCTTGAGTTAACCCAACTCCAGTTCGAATATTGTCATAAGTGGTGCCCTGGCCATCAATCGAAGCGAGCAGATTCGTGTCAAAAGCCCCCATGGCTGAAACAAGCCGACCACCCGCGATGGCCCGCTCCTGTTCGATGGCTCGAAGAAGGGGATAGTTTCGCTCGACAGAAAACAGCACCTCATCCAACGAGAGCGGCCCTCCCCGGCTCACAGGTGAACCCCCAATGGGAGGTGTGGGTTTGGGTGCCGAAGGCGGATTGGCTCCAATGGCTGGGCCGGGATCAAGCGGCCGCGGCGGTGGTATCGGCTGGAAGGAAGCAGGGGTGATGATTTGGTCGGTATCCGCTGATCGGGCCTGAGCCTCCGGGTTTTCGAGTTGCTTTGGTGAGGCCAACTGAGCATGGCAAGTCGTCGGAAGAGCCGCAGGAGGGATCTGCGGCTGAAGCGAGGCGTTTGGTGGATACGTGGCCACACAGCCCGTCGTGACCAGTAACACCATGAGCACCCAAACTCTCATCCGAGTTTCACCTTGGGTGGTTTGGGGCCATCCTCTTTTTTCTTCTCAGGTGCAGTTGGAGCAATCACTGGGGGGAAGCCATTAAACTGCCGCCACAATTCGTAGCCCACGGTCACACGGTTAAGGAACACCCAACCGATAACCTGATTACCTTGCCGGAGGAACAGGCCTTCGGGCCATTCATCCTCTTCAAACATCGCCTCCGGTTCCACGATGATCCGGAACCGTCCATAGCCATCATCGGTTGGGTCCATCTGACGCACCCGCCCACCAAACGTTCCGACGGCTACTGAAGGCCAGCCCGTGAACTGCACCGCCGGCCAACCCTCAAATTGCAAGCGCACATGGGGTCCACGACCAGCTTGCTCCATGTATGCGGCAATCAACGGGGCATCCACCCCGTTGATAAACAGCTCCACGACTCGGTCCGTGGTATCGGGAACAATAATGGCCAGTTCGTCCCCTTCCTTAACCAGTTGGCCACCTTGATTCGCGTTGGCGGAAATCCGAAATACAACCCCATCGGATGGGGCCTTAACAAAACGGGCTTTGAACCGCTCGATGCGATTATCGAGTTCCTGCAACTCCCGTTCGACGGAAAACAGGTTTTGCTCCGCTCGACGCAACTCACGCCGGGCAGAGGCCACGGCAGATAATCCGGTCGCTTCCGCCTGGTAGACGACCGATTGACTCGTTAACAAGTTGGCTTGAGACCGTTTGAGCTCGGCCTCCGCGCGCTTGACATCCGTTGCGGCCCGGTCGGCCCGCATTTTCGCTTCATCGCGATTTAACCCCGACTCCAGGCCACCAAACTGTTTATCCTTGAACAGTGTGTCAAACAGCTGATACCGACTTTGCTCGAAGGTATAAGCAAACTCGGCATTTTTCACCGATTGTTCGGAAACCTCAACCATCTTCGCTGCCGCATCCCGATTCGCCTTGGCGGCATCAACTGCCGCCTGCTGGGCTTTATCCTGGGCTTCGACAACTTTCAGTTGTTCGTTGACCTCGTCTTGTGCTGCTTTTTTCCGACTTAACAAAAAACGGCGTTGTGCATCCAATCGGTCCGCCAACCCGGGGTCATTATCGTCAATATCGACAATCGGATCGCCAACCTTGACTCTTGATCCCTCCACCACATGCCATTGCCGGATTTGCCCACTGATCAATGCCGTCACGACCTGTTTACGCTCGGTCGGCGCGTAAGCGATGACCTGTCCGCGACCCTGGACCGTCTGCTGCCAGGGAACAAAAATCAGGGCAAACGGGGATATCACAAATAGGGTTAACAAGAAACGAGACATCCATCGACTGGAACGTGGCGCAGTAACCCGCTCCAAACTTTGGAACTTCGTTTGTGGCGAGAAGACCAAATTGGGTTGAAAATACGTAATCACGAATTGGCCTCGTACTCGGGGAGCGGTACTTCTTGCGTGAGATCCCCAGCTGCCATGCTAATGATGCGATCACACATCCCAACAATGGTGGGATTATGCGACGCGATCAGCAAGGTCCAGGGAGCGGATCGATCAAACAGGGTGGGAATGAGATCCGGACATTCCCGCAGATTCAGTGAATCCAACACGCCATCGAGAATCAGTAACCGTGGACGACCGACTATGGCTCGGGCGATGGCCAACCGAATCGCTTGACTACCCGATAGAGGGCTTCCATCAGGAATCAGTTGTGTCTCCAGACCTTGCGGCAGTTCGCGGAGCACCCCCAGTAAACCAACAATGCCGAGCGCCTTGCGGATTTCAGAATTGTTCAGCTCGTTTCGCCCCACCCGAACATTTTCCAGTACTGTGCCGATGAATAGGTCTGATCCTTCGACCAACGCGACCTGTTCCCGTAGCTCCGTCAAGGACAAACCGCGCAGATCCACCCCGTCCAGCTCAACCACACCCTTCGCAGGCACCCGCAACCCACACAGGACTTCGAATAACGTCGTCTTCCCTGAGCCCGGCGGACCGACAACCGCGATTCGTTCGTTGGCCGCAATGTACCAATCATCATGTATCGGTATGGACCGATGGGTCACTTGCTCGATGCTTTTCAGTGCTACCGTCATGCCAATTGCACGGTGTTTGAGGATTTCTCCACCGTCGCGTTCGAGTGGCAAGTCGGTGAGCAGCCCGAGTTTTTCGGCTCCAGCCAACAAATCATAATACGTTTCCGCGTATTTCCCCAGCTTAGCAACTGATGCCACCACAAGTGTAACAATCATTTCGGCGGCAACGAGTTGACCAAGTGTCATCTGGCGATTGATGACCAGGTAACCACCCAGGGTCAGCAACACCGTGCTGGCGATAACTTGCAAAACTAACGAGAAGAGTGTTTGTCGCCAGACAATGCGGAAGTGCGAACACCGTGCATTGACATACTGATTGGCCAGGTAGTCCGCCTTTTCCAAAGCAAGCCGAGTCCCGCTGGAAAACTTGAGAAGTCGCAAGGCGCGTAGCAGTTCCTCGAGCCACGCTGCGACTTCGTACTTGGCGTGGGATTCTTGCAAGCAGGTCCGAATTCCGCGGCGGCCCAAGCCAAACAGAATGAAGGCAATCATCAGCAACAAGACGAGATCAAAACCCAGAAGGAAGGGATGGTAGAAGGCAATCACGACCATCCCCACCACGGCCGTCACAACTAAAGCGACTCCATCGAGTAAAAGGACGGCCAACGATTTTTGAACATTGAGAATATCGAAAAACCGGTTGACAAGTTCGGGCCCATAGCGGGTGTCAAAGGAGACGAGTTGAAGCCGCGGTAACCGATGGGCGTAGTCGGCAACGACACGAATAAACAATCGTCGTTGAAGCATCTCAATCACATAAATTTGCATTGCCCGGATCGCCGCTGCCAAGGCCAAACAAATCATAAGTACGCTGGCGATAATCAAGACGGGCCAGAACAGGATGCCAAACGCGACCGTGTTGACCAAAGTTTCAACTGCGATCGGCGTGGCTAACGACAGGATCGCAACAGCGATCGCGTACAGGATTATGGCCCAGAGATCTACGCGTTCCGGCTGGAGTAGCTGGCGCAGGCGAGTATAGGGTTTCGGCTGCGAATGCTCCTGGTCCGAATCCTGAGCATCCGCTACCGGATGGTGGTCGAGCTCCGCGTCAGACATTCCAGCGCTCCAATCCCGTTTCTGGGGTCGGTGTGGTCGCGCAGCGTCGAAAACGTTGGTACCGGGGTGAATGAGCGCCCCCGAGCCTGAGCTAATTGGTTCGTCCGCGCAGCGCCCAATAGGCTACACGAATCACGGCATCGGTTACGGGGGCGACCATTAACGCCAAGGGCAAACATAACAGAATCTCAGTGCTCATGTTATCACCCTTCCAACAAATCAGCGACATAGGTCAGGTACTCCAGCTAGCGTCCTCACCCCGGTTCAGTCTTCCCCTTGCGCTTTGGTGAACCCGGGATGACCCTCGAACTCCTGCAACTTCTCGACATGCACCCAGCGATACTTGGTCGAAACGCACTTGAGCAGTTCGAGCAGATGCTGATCGTCTGCCTCGCCGTTGGCATCGCGCAGGATGAACCGACAGCGGTAGTGATCGACGCAATCAATCATGGTGCCTTTATCGGGGTAAACTTGCGTGCCACGGTTGGAGACCATCTTGAGCTTCAGAGGCGAGTGAGCCACCAATTCCTCCAGCACCGGACCAATGGTCGGGGGCAATTGGGCCGTTTCGATGAACACGTCGGCACCAATGACCCGTCGCGTGTGCGGCTTCACCGAGGCGGGATCCGACGACACCTTCGGGAGGGTCAACGGCCGATAGGTGCGGGCGGCCACGGACTTGGGTTGTCGACCCAGATTGGCAATAATCGCATCCGTGAACGCGGTTGTGGTGGTAGCCCGGCCCGAATCATAGCCCACAACGTCTCCCGTCTTGACCTTTCCATCTTCGAGGGTAACCAGGAGAGCGTTTTCAATTTGAGACGCCGCTGCAAACTCGCCCAGATGCCGCAGCATCATCACGGAACTGCCGATGACGGCAGTGGGGTTGATGACGTTCTTGCCGGCATACTTGGGTGCGCTTCCATGGACGGCTTCAAAGATGGCCACTTCGTTACCCAGATTGGCACTGGGAGCAAATCCCAGTCCGCCGACCAGCGCGCTGGTGAGATCGCTGAGAATGTCACCGTTCATGTTGGTGGTCACGATGACATCAAACTGTTCCGGCTTCTTGACGAGTTGATGAGCGCAGTTGTCCACAATCACGTGCCAAGCCTGAATATCCGGGTATTCTTTGGCAATTTCCTCGAACGTGCGTTTCAACATCCCTTCGGTCAATTTCATGATGTTGGACTTGGTCGCACAGGCCACACTCTTGCGCCCTTCGCTACGTGCAAGTTCAAAGGCCAGCCGGACCACCTTTTCACAACCCTTGCGGCTGATGAGCTTGAGGCATTGGGCCACACCCGGGGTCTGCATGTGCTCAATGCCCGCGTAAAGATCCTCGACATTCTCCCGGACGACGACGAGGTCGATCCCACGACCGCTGTACGGCGTGGGTACCCCGGGGAACTCACGTACCGGGCGGATATTCGCAAATGTCTCGAACAGCTTGCGAAGGGTCACATTAGCCGACTTCTCGCCATAACCCACCGGCGTCCCCAGCGGCCCTTTGAGGACGCAGCGGGTCTTGCGGATCGATTCGATCGTTTCGACAGGGACGCCTGACGGCACCCCTTGCTTGAACACGCTTTCGCCAGCATGGCGGACTTCCCATTCAATATCGACGCCTACGGCATCGATAATGCGGCGAGCACTATCGACACACTCGGGTCCGATGCCATCACCGGGGATGAGAGTTACCGTCTTCTTGGTCGAATTGGCCGTGGCAGGCATAGCAGAGTCTTCCCCTGGGTTAGGAGTACTAGGCAGTGAGGAGTTAATTCGGGGTCTCGGTCACAAAGTGGACATCATCTTCCGGAGAATGCGGGCTGGATCGCCACCGTCGCGCTTGCTCAAACAACAGTTCCGGTGCAGGGCCCTGCCAATCGTGAGGGAAGAGGAAAATCAAGCCATCGTGGGGATGGCGGCCGGTCATGGCAACCATGACCGCTCGCAGAGGATCAGGAATCCACCAAACTGTTGGTTCCGTCGGTATCTGAGTGTTTACGTCCGACGTCAGAATCAAGCGGATGTTCGGAGGCAATTCGGTGAGGATTGCGTCTATGGGTTCACGGAGTGCGAGTACGACAAGCAATCGTCCATCATCGACACGGTGGAGAGCTTTGAGATAGTACGACAGCTCGTTGGGAGTGCGATAAGTCGCAAATCCAACAGAATGCTGGTCACAGGGATCGAGGGGCGTGGGCATCACCACGGCCTGTGACGAGGGGTGGGAACCGCTGGGTGCGCGTACAGACATCCCGCTTCTCCGGGTCAAGACAAGTCGAGAAAACAAAAAGGCCGGAGAATCAACCATGAGGTGGGATTCTCCGGCCTATTTCCTGCCCGACGGTTCACGCCGGGTGGGCTTTTGGCTCAAGTTGTTGGGCTTGGCAGGCGGCTGATGGGCTCACCACCCTCCCCTGCCGAACTGAGATTTTCCTACACGTCGAAACTCACCAAGTCAAGAACCAATTCATTTTTTTTCGAGCGGGTCTTGCTCGAGTGTAAAAAGGATGACGCTTTCACCCGTCCGTGTGCTGATATCCGAGTGTAAACTGACCACGTTGACCCCTAAAATCTCCCTAAGGGCGAGCTCTAAAATTTCTCTTCCATGTTCTATCAGTTCCACGCGGAGTCGTTTGATGAGGTCTCGGCCTCGGTGCGGGTCCTCGAGCTGCGAAAGCCGTTGTTCCGCGGGCGTTAGAACCCCCCGTAAGCGAACCAGAACCATGTTGTCCAAGAGAAAGCTCCGGACTTCCTGAGGCCCTCTTCCCATGTACTCACGTTTGAACCGGATCACCGCCTGACTAATCTCATTTTCCAGCTCAGCCTTGGATTTCATATTCAGCCTCGATCGGTTTACGAGTCTGTGTGTGGCTCTACACCCATTTCACGAGCACTCCCAGGTAACGGTCCTTGTCGGACAGCAGTCCTTGGTATGCTTCATTGAGTTCCGAGGGGCGGATGGTTTGGGTGATAAGTCCGGCCAGGCTGAGTCGTTGTGAGGCAAGCTGCCGAAGAAGCCAGTGCTGGGCCTTATCAATTGTCCAATCGCCTGGGATTCGGGTATGAGCCGGCTCAAAGAGCATGTTCCCATGAGCTCCGGTCACCTCGATGTAGCGCCGATGCAGGTGGTCATAGAAGTTCACTTCCTTGGCGATGCCACGAGGGCTGCCGACAATCACGACTTGCCCAGCATCACACGCCAGACTCATGGCGAGGGGGATCGCATCCGGCACACCGGTTGCATCTGCAACAAGTTCCGCACCGCGTGTGCCGAGTAGTCGCCTTAATTCGGCCAATGGCTCAACGGCGCTGGGATCAATGACCGCATCGGCACCGGCTTTCTGTGCTGCTTCCCGGCGCATTTTGACGGCATCAATACCAATAACGGGAGACGCCCCTGCCGCGATCAGGCAACGAAGTGAAAACTGACCGATGATCCCCAACCCGAGCACAACCGCGCTTCGTCCCAAGGTCACTCCGACCCGGATAGCAGCTCCGAGTCCATACCGAGCAATGACCGCGGGTGCGGCTGTGTCAAAACCAAGGTTCTCGGGCATTCGCCAAACCCGACAGCGTTCTTGCCCCACCGTCAGTAACTCTGCTGAGGCATGATTGCCCGGGTAACAAACCCGATCGCCTTCCTGGAAATCTCCGGGGAACTCCCGCCCGACCTTCAGCACTCGTCCAGCTGCCGAATAACCGGGGCGAAAGGGAAATTTCCACTCGGGGAGATTGGGATCCTTTAACCATTGATGGGTGCCAGTATAGACCGCCAACTCGGTTCCTGCACTGATGGCGGTGTACTCGGCGGCCAGCAGAATCTGATCTGGCCCTGGGTCGGGCAGGTCCACTTCACGAATATCCGTCTTGTATGGCTCAACCACCACAGCTTGCCGGGCACGCACCATCTGGAAACCTCATGAACCGGAATCGACATTAATTGTAGGAGTTGCCGATGAGGTTGGATTGGTCTCGCAACCGAGAGGGGAACTTCACACTCGTCCTCAAGGAAGTTCCCGGAAGCCTATGGAACCGATTGTGGCGGACAATTCCGAGCGGCCGCAGACTTGACAAACAACTTCACGGCCAAAATTGTAGTAGGGAATGCTTAGCTCGGATGGTCAGGTTCCACCGAACTCCATCCGTTGAGCAGTGCGCTCCAAGGTTTATTCCTTGGTAGCTGCTGTATCCAGAAATTCGGAGCTAACCGACACGAAGTCTGAGCCGTCAGGTCAGGCTGGAATCCTGCCCAACTGGCCGCCTTAGACACCCTGTGTTACGATTCGGTAGTATCAAACTCATTCACTCCACCATGAAATACCTGATCCCACTACTCTTCATCGGTATACACGCTTTACAGATTCGTGCAGAAGATTGGCCCACAATATTGGGACCAAGACTGAATGGCGCTTCAAGCGAAACAGGGATTATCAAACCCTGGCCAAAAAATGGACTCCGCAAGTTATGGGAGTGTGAACTGGGCATCGGCTATGCGCCCCCTGTTGTAGCGGGTGGTCGGCTATACCATTTTGACCGCTTCGGAGACATGGCCCGGCTGACGTGCCGCAATGCCAAAACGGGTCAAGAAATTTGGAAATTTGAGTATCCGACCGATTACGAAGACCGTTATGGCTACGAACCGGGCCCGCGCGCCTGTCCGATGGTCGATCAGGATCGGGTGTATTTGCACGGTGTTGAGGGGATGCTTTACTGTCTGCGTACGGACGATGGCAAGGAAATTTGGAAGGTGGACACGAAAGCCAAGTACCGATTTCAGCAAAACTTTTTTGGGGTCGCGAGTGTTCCGGTTGTCCATGGTGATTTCCTCCTTGTTCCCATTGGAGGAAGTGAAAAAGGGCCGCGGCCGGTGGACTTTCGCGACGTAAAGCCCAACGGTACAGCGATTGTGGCCTTCGACAAAAAAACGGGCGTGGTCAAGTACGAGATGGGCAACGAACTGGCGAGTTATTCCAATCCGATAATAGCTCCGATCAACGGCAAGGATGTCGGCTTCTACTTTGCCCGAGGTGGTTTACTTGCATTCGAACCTCAATCAGGGAAAGAGCTGTTCCACTATCCGTTTCGAGCACGCGATTTGGAAAGTGTCAATGCGGCGACACCGGTTGTGATCGGCAATCAAATACTCTTAACGGAATGTTATGGGCCCGGTGGGGTTCTGTTGAACTTAAAAAATGGGCCACCCAAGGTCGTCTGGACTGATGTGGATCGCGACCGATTCGATAAAGCACTGCAGTGTCATTGGTGCACGCCGATTCATGTTAATGGGTACGTGTACGCATCCAGTGGCCGACATGCCTCCGATGCGGAGCTCCGCTGCGTCGAACTCGCAACGGGCGATGTCAAGTGGGCCAAACGACGAACCGCCCGGTGCACCTTGGTGTTGGTCGAGGATCATCTGATTAGTCTTTCGGAATACGGCGATCTCGCTCTGATCAAGGTCAATCCTCAGAAGTACGAGGAGGTGTCGCGGTACGAGGTGCCGGAGCTGATCGCACCGTGCTGGGCACCACCGGCACTAAGCAACGGCATCCTCTACCTGCGGGGACGTGGCAAACTTGTTGCACTGGAATTAATACCAGCCAGGAAGTGAACAGCTTAAAACTCATGAACAGGAACGGCCGAAGGGTAGTTCAGTCTGGGCAAAGACTTGGGCTGCGGTAGTTGGTTTTCGAGTCCGAACTGCCGCTGGAGCCAATCGGTTATCCACTGGGCGGCAAACGGATGTAACAGCAAGTACGCGACCAAAGCGACCAGGAATATGATTAAAACCACTGTAAAATTGAGCTTAGCCATCGACGTACCCCTCAAAGACATGACCCACCGGCAGGGGCGGTATTCCATTCTACGTGATGGGGCACCGATCCGCTGGGATCAATCAAGAAATGTTGAGTTTGTGACAAATTGCACAAAATTCTGATCCGGATTGTTCTTCACTTTCGCTGAATCTTTACGATCAGAGCCTCTTGAACAACAACTGGGAGAAATTTGCTCAAGTCACCTCCCAGTGACGCGATTTGTCGAAGAAGGGAGCTGCTAATATGAGAATATTGCTCATTGGCCATTAAAAAGACAGTCTCGATGCCGGGATCGAGGTTCCGATTCATCAAGGACATCGTGAATTCATACTCCATGTCGGAGAGCGTCCGCAGTCCACGTAACATGATCCGTGCTCCAGCGGCCCGAACAAAGTCAACGGCCAGCCCGGTAAACGGTTGCACCTCAACACTCGACAGTTGACCAGTGACTTGCCGCAGAAGCGTCACGCGTTCCTCGATACTAAACAGCGTCGTTTTGTCTGGGTTATTGCCAACACCAACAATTAAGCGGTCAAAGAGATGACTGCCCCGAACGATGATATCGAGGTGGCCCAAGTGGACGGGATCGAACGTTCCTGTGTACACCGCCAACCGCGGGCTGAGAGGGCGGGTCGCCATGAGTCACCTCGTTGCATCAAAGACCTGTTCGAGTTCGTCAAGAGTGTTGTAAGCATGGGGACTAATCCGAACTCGTTCCGCGCGGCTATTAATCACCACACCCGCGGCACGGCACCGACTCACGACCTCACGAGCCGGCAAACTTGGGTGAATCAGAGACACGATGCCCGATTTTTCAGCGGGATCACGGCTACTAAAGACCTTCCAGCCTTTCGACGAAGCTCGATCACACAGGGCATCGGTCAGCTCCAGAACACGTGAACAAATCGTATCAATGCCGATCGTCAAAAGTAGCTCCAGACTCGCGCCCAGCGCGCTCAGCCCGGCCACGTTATAGGCTCCGCCCTCCCAGCGGCCGGCATGCGGTTTGAGTGTGAAGTCGATCGTGCTGAAATCGAAGGGGTGGATCACGCTGAACGCACCGACTCCAATCGGATGCAATCGCTCCACCCAGTCGCGGCGAATATAACCGATTCCCGCCCCTTCGGGACCCAGCATCCATTTGTGTCCATCAGCAGAGAGTGCATCGATTGGGACTTGTTGCACATCCAACGGAATGACACCCAGCGATTGGATGGCATCGACAAAAAAGAAGATATCGCGCTTACGACAGATCGCGCCCAGGGTCCCGAGGTCCTGACGAAATCCCGAAGCAAATTCAACTGCCGAAACCGTCAACACCCGAGTCCTGTGATCCATCGCCGAGCGCAAATCGTCGATTGCTATCCGGCTACCGCGGCTTGGAACGCGACGAACCTGGACTCCTCGATGGCATAGATTCATCCACGGATATTGATTGGCCGGGTATTCCTCGGCCGCAAGCACGACGTTATCGCCGGGTTGCCACGGATAGCCCTCCGCCACAACACTAATGCCATGGGTTGTGTTCGGCACAAAATAGACATCATCGGCATTTGGTGCGTTGATGAGCTTAGCTGCCAACTGACGAACATACGTAATTCGATCCAGCCACTCCTTGACAGCAGCTACCCCATGTTGGGAGAGGGAGCTGCAGTAGTGCTGAAACGCTTCGACTGCAGGCTGGGGTAAAGGCGCGATGGCCGCATGATCGAGAAAGGCCCAGTGTTGCGTAATGGGAAACAGGGATCGAAACGCTGTCCAATCCATCGTATATCCGCTGAACAAATCGTTTTACAGTCAACGTTCGAACTGTGTCGCGCGATTGTGACGGAGAGTCCTCTCCCTTACAATCCAAAACTCCCTCTGACTTCAATTTCGGAGACGGATGTGTTCGTAGAACCCGATCGCACACCTTATGATTGGAACTTCCGGCTCTGGGGATTCAACGTACGAGTCCACCCCCTGTTTTGGGTCGGTGCGGTCGTACTCGGCGCAAATAACCTGGAACGAAGGGATGGCTACGGAATCCTGTTCCTGTTGATTTGGGTGAGCGTGGTTTTTACCTCGATTTTGGTCCACGAGTTGGGCCATGCCCTGGCGTTTCGGCGATTTGGTACCAACTCACACATCATACTGTGGATGTTCGGAGGGTTAGCGATACCTCACTCCCTGCTAAGGGGTCGAGCTCGTCGAATCACCGTGGCCGTTGCGGGCCCAATTGCGGGTTTTCTTCTGTGCGGGTTGGTCTATGGAACGAATCGCCTCGCACCGTGGGCTAGCTCTCAATCGTTGTTGCCGGTTCAATATTTGTACCTGGCGTTGATCTTTGTGAATCTTTTCTGGGGGATCTTTAATCTTCTACCCGTGTTCCCACTCGATGGCGGGCAGATTTGCCGGGAATTGTGCGGGTGGAAATGGCCTGGTCACGGTTTAAAAATGGCATTGAGAATCTCGGTTGGCGTGGCCGCAGCTATTGCCGGATTTACGTTTCTGGGAGCACTGGGGGCTTTACGAGACTTGCCTTGGTGGGCGCAAGGCAGTTGGTACACGACCATCCTGTTTGCGGTCCTGGCAATCCAAAGTTACCTCCTTCTGAAGCAGCTTGAGCCAAGTAGCGAGTATCACCTTGAAGGTTTTGACGACGATCGCCCACCTTGGCGGTGAACGTCAATTATTGCCAGCTAACCGATTGAGACGTTCATGTAATTCCTCTTCAGCGGCTTCGCTCCAGTTAAACTCGGGCGGGGTTTTATACCCGCCCTCGGCTGTGAAGCTCGCTGTCGGCATTGGGCTCAGTGAAGCGGTACCCAACACGCGATCCTTTAACCGCAACTCACATCCGACAGCGGAATTCGATTCACTTACAACAAAAATCCCAGTCGCAACTCGGGTCGGAGCATCGGTGATTAATACAGTTTGCCAATGGATTTTAGGTAAGGCATGAGCGGTTGAGTGAGTGACCAGGATCGCGAACCGACAAATTCCTGCTGCACCAGGCCGGGTGCTAACGACCACAAAACACGGCTCCACCCGTGCGACGCTAGTCAAAGGAGGGAGCTGACCGAGGAGGCGCGTGCTTCCAAACAGGTCCGTAGCCGAATAGCGCAAATCTAAAAGTTGAATCGAGTCTTCAAACACGCGAGCCGCGATCGCTTCAACCACGCTCGCCACGATTTCTCGACCGGCAATTCGCCAAGCAACTCTCCACTTGCCGGATCGACGGGGTACGATGGGACAGTGGACTACGGCAATTGTTTCCAGGGCCGCCTGTTGCTCGGCCGACAATGCTACCGGCACGATAACACTTCGGCGCGAGCGGAGATTCTGAAATTCGACGGTCA
>Ga0272446_1000656_pt1 | contig 53251 bp, 47 predicted proteins | sample YNPCB0061_FD_194587 | JGI IMG/M metagenome (GOLD analysis project Ga0272446, IMG submission 194587) | Hot spring microbial mat communities from Yellowstone National Park, WY, United States - YNP-CB-006-1 | ecosystem: Environmental > Aquatic > Thermal springs > Hot (42-90C) > Sediment | place... | reverse complement strand
CGCAGCCAGCATCGGAGAGGACCATGGACGGAAACACAGGCGCAGCCGCCGGCAAATGCCCGGTGATGCACGGCAGGCCCACCGCGGCGCGCTTCAGCACCCGCACCAACCGCGACTGGTGGCCCAATCAGCTCAACCTGCGCATCCTCAGCCAGCATTCGGAGAAGACGAACCCGATGGGGCGCGGCTTCAGCTACCGTGAGGAGCTGAAGAAGCTCGACGTCGAGGCGCTGCGCCGCGACCTCATCGCGCTGATGACCGTCAGCCAGGACTGGTGGCCGGCCGATTACGGCCATTACGGGCCGCTCTTCGTGCGCATGTCCTGGCACGCCGCCGGCACCTACCGCACGGCGGACGGGCGCGGCGGCGCCTCGACCGGCGCGCAGCGCTTCGCGCCCGAGAACTCCTGGCCCGACAACGCGAACCTCGACAAGGCGCGGCGCCTGCTGTGGCCGATCAAGCAGAAGTACGGCAACAAGATCTCCTGGGCCGACCTGCTCGTCTATGCGGGCACCGTGGCGATGGAGTCGATGGGCCTCAAGACCTTCGGCTTCGCCTTCGGCCGCGAGGACATCTGGGAGCCGGAGCAGGACATCTACTGGGGCTCGGAGGACACCTGGCTCGGCGACAAGCGCTATTCGGGCGACCGCGTGCTCGAGAGCCCGCTCGCCGCGGTGCAGATGGGCCTCATCTACGTCAATCCGGAAGGGCCGAACGGCGTGCCCGACCCGGTCGCCTCGGGCCGCGACATCCGCGAGACCTTCGCGCGCATGGCGATGAACGACGAGGAGACGGTCGCGCTGACCGCCGGCGGCCACACCTTCGGCAAGGCGCATGGCGCGGGCCCGGCGAGCCATGTCGGCCCCGAGCCCGAGGGCGCGCCGCTGCACCAGATGGGCCTCGGCTGGATCAGCACCTGGAAGTCCGGCAAGGGCCCCGATGCCATCACCTCCGGCATCGAGGGCGCCTGGAAGCCCAACCCGACGAAGTGGGACATGGGCTATTTCGACATGCTCCTCAACTACGAGTGGGAGCCGCACAAGTCCCCCGCCGGCGCCTGGCAGTGGCATCCGAAGGACCGCTCCGCCTGGACGCTCGTCGAGGACGCGCATGATCCCTCCAAGCGCCACCCGCCGATGATGACCACGGCGGACATGGCGATGAAGATGGATCCGATCTACCGGCCCATTTCGGAATACTTCCACAAGAACCCGGACAAGTTCGCCGACGCCTTCGCGCGCGCCTGGTTCAAGCTGACGCACCGCGACATGGGGCCGAAGTCCCGCTACCTCGGCCCGCTCGTGCCGAAGGAGGACCTGATCTGGCAGGACCCGATCCCGCCGGTGACGCACAAGCTGGTGGACGAGGCGGACATCGCGGCGCTCAAGGCGCAGATCCTGGCCACCGGCCTGACGGTGCAGCAGCTCGTCTACACCGCCTGGTCCTCGGCCTCGACCTTCCGCGGCTCCGACCGCCGCGGCGGGGCGAACGGCGCGCGCATCCGCCTCGCCCCCCAGAAGGACTGGGAGGTGAACCAGCCGGCGCAGCTCGCCGAGGTGCTCGCCCGCCTCGAGGGGGTGCAGAAGGCGTTCAACGCCGCGGCGAAGGACGGCAAGCAGGTCTCGCTCGCCGACCTCATCGTCCTCGGCGGCTGCGCGGCCATCGAGAAGGCGGCGAAGGACGCCGGGCATGAGGTGACGGTGCCCTTCATCCCCGGCCGCACCGACGCCACGCCCGAGCAGACGGATGCCGCCTCCTTCGCGGTGCTCGAGCCGGAGGCGGACGGGTTCCGCAACTACCGCCGCGCCCGCTACACCGTCTCGGCCGAGGAGCAGCTCGTGGACAAGGCCCAGCTGCTGACCCTGACCGCGCCGGAGATGACGGTGCTGGTCGGCGGCATGCGCGCGCTTGGCGCGAACTACGGCGGCTCCCCGCACGGGGTGCTGACCACGCGGCCGGGCCTGTTGACGAACGACTTCTTCGTCAATCTGCTCGACATGGGCACGGTCTGGACGCCGACCGACGAGACGGAGGAGGAGTTCCAGGGCCGCGACCGCGCCACCGGCACGGTGAAGTGGACGGCGACGCGCGTGGATCTGGTGTTCGGCTCGAACTCCGAGCTGCGCGCGCTCTCCGAGGTCTATGCCCAGGACGACTCGAAGGAGAAGTTCGTGCGGGACTTCGTGGCGGCCTGGACGAAGGTGATGAACCTCGACCGCTTCGACCTCGCCTGAGCGGCGCCATGTCCCGGCCCGGCGGCAGGACCGCCGGGGCCGGGCGGGCGGCGCCGGGCGCTTGGGCGGCCGGCGGGAACGGCGCTCCGACGCGGGTCGGGGCGCCGTTGCGCCTCATTCCGGCAGCGTCTGCTCCCCTTCCCCCAGCGCCCGCTGCATCTGCACCACATCCAGCCAGCGGCCGAATTTGAGCCCCACCGCCTTGAGCACGCCCACCTGGCGGAAGCCGAGGGAGACGTGCAGGCCGATCGAGCCGACATTCTCGGCATCGCCGATCACGGCGACCATCTGGCGCATGCCCCGCGCCTCGGCACGCCCGACCAGTTCCGCCACCAGCGCCTTGCCCACGCCCTGGCCGCGGATGTCGTCGCGGACATAGACCGAGTCCTCGGCGGTGAAGCGATAGGCGGGGCGCGGCCGGAAGGGGGCAAAATACCCGAAGCCGAGCACGGCGCCGGCGGCGTCCACCGCGACCAGCCAGGCGCAGCCGGCCTCCTGGACCCGGGCCATGCGCGCCGCCATCTCGGCCTCGTCCGGCGGCACCTCCTCGAAGGTGCCGGTGCCGTGCAGCACGTGATGCGCATAGATGGCGGTGATGGCCGGCAGGTCGGCCGCCGTCGCGTCGCGGACCGTGACCGTCATGCCGGCAGCCCGGCGGCGGCGGCGACGCGCTCGGCGAGCGCGAGCAGCGCCCGGTCCCGCCCCGGCGCGGCGACGAGGGAGAGCCCGACCGGCGCGCCCCCGACCCGGCCAGCCGGGATGCTCACCTCCGGCAGGCCGGCGAGGCCGGCGATCGCGGTCACCCCCATCGTCCGCTCCCGCACCGCGTTCTGCTCGTCCTGGCTCGCCTCGAGCAGCGGGGCCGGCAGGGGGGAGGTCGGCTGCACCAGCACCGCCCCCCCGCCGAGCAGCGCCCTCAAGCGCGCCTGCGCCACCTTGCGGAAGGCGCGGCCCGCCGCCGCCTTGGCCGGGTCCATCGCCTTCGCCGCGGCGAAGCGCTCCTTCACGCCGGGGCCGAAGGCCGGGCCGGTCGCCTCGATCCAGGGGCCGAGGGTGGTCCAGGCCTCCTCTGCCTGGGCGCAGCGGAAATGCTCGTAGAAGGCGCCGAGCCCCTCCGGCGCGACATGGACGCAGAGCGCCGGGCCGAGCACCGCCTCCGCCGCCGCCAGCCCGTCGGCCAGCGCCGCGGCGGTGGCGGGCTCGGCGTTCACCCAGGCCTCCTGGACCTTGAGCAGCGGGCCCAGCGGGCCCTCGCCCCCCGGCGGCAGCAGCACCTCCCCCGCCCGGCGCAGGACCGAGGCGCGCGCGGCGAACCAGCCGGCGGTGTCGAAGCTCGGCGCGAGCGGGCAGGCCCCGGTCAGGCTGACCGCCCCCCAGGAGGGGCGGATGCCGTAGATGCCGCAGTAGGAGGCGGGAATGCGCACCGACCCGCCGGTGTCCGACCCCATGGCGATGTCGCAGAGGCCCGCCGCGACCGCCGCCGCCGAGCCGCAGGAGGACCCGCCGGGGAAGCGGTCCGGCGCCGCCGGGTTGACCGGCGTGCCGTACCAGACGTTCTCCCCGGTCAGGCCATAGGCCAGTTCGACGGTCCTGGTCTTGCCGACGAGCTGCGCCCCGGCCGCGAGCAGGGCGGTCACCACCGCCGCATCGCCCGTGGCCGGCGGGTGGGTGCGCGCCCAGTCCGGGTTGCCGTAGCCGGTCACGTCTCCGGCGGTGTCGAAGAGATCCTTGACCGCGAAGGTCAGGCCCGCGAGCGGACCCTCGCTCGCCCCCGCGCGCCGCGTCCGCGCCCCCGGCACGAAGGCCCCCACCGGATCCTCGTCCATGCTGCCCCTCCATCCGCCGGCGCGGGGGAGGGTGGAGCAGCCGCGGCGGGCTGGCAATCGGGCGGCGCGGCCGCGGCCCCGCGGCGCGCGGGCGGTTCAGCTCCGGAAGGAGGCGAGGCTCCGCCTCGGCCGCCCGTCCGGCCCCCAGTTCGCCGGATCGAGCCAGGCGGCGATGGCATCGCGCCGGGACGGCCATTCCGCCGCCAGGATCGAGAACCAGGCCGTGCTCCGCGACCGCCCCTTGACCACCATGACGTCGCGCAGCGTGCCCTCATAGGTGAAGCCGAGCCGCGCCGCCGCCCGTCGGGAGGGCATGTTGAGCGCGTTGCACTTCCAGCTCAGGCGCCGGTAGCCGAGGTCGTCCATGGCGTGGCGCATGAGCAGGAACATCGCCTCGGTCGCCGCGCGCGAGCGCTGCATGCGCGGGGAGAACCAGATGTTGCCGATCTCGATATGCGCATGCGCGGGGTGGATCTCCATCAGCGTCAGCCAGCCATCGGCGGTGCCGGTGGCGTGCGGGCGCACCGCCCAGGCCATGGGGTCGTGGGTGGTCGCGAAGCCGCCGAGGAAGGCGCGCATCGCGGCGCGGTCGGCGAAGGGCCCATAGCCGAGATAGGCCCAGGAGGCCCCGCCGGGGTCGCTTCCGGCGGCCTGCCAGAGTTCCTCGGCGTGGCGGATGTGCAGCGGCTCGAGGTCCACGGACCGGCCGCGATGCGGCACCCTGGCCGGCAGCGGCCGCGGCGTCGCATCCACCAGCGGCCCGAGGGGCGGTTCGGTCGCGGGGTCCAGCGGGACCCCGTCGGGGGTGTCGGTCATGGGCTGCAGCACAACCCATCCCCTGCCGCGGGACAAGCCATGCGCCGCTTTCCTGTTGCACGGCCCGCCGCGGCGCAGCACAAGGCAGCCGCCATGAACGACGCCCCGACCCCCGCCGCCCCGGTCATTCCCGCCGCCTATTTCGGCGAGCGCGTGACCTGGGTGCACCATTGGACCGACCGGCTCTTCTCCTTCCGCTGCACGCGCGATCCGGCCTTCCGCTTCCGCGCCGGGGAGTTCACCATGATCGGCCTGATGGTCGACGGGCGCCCCCTGGTGCGCGCCTATTCCATGGCCAGCCCGACCTGGGAGGAGGAGCTCGAGTTCCTCTCCATCAAGGTGCCGCACGGCCCGCTCACCTCCCGCCTGCAGCACCTGGCGGTGGGGGATGTGGTGCTGATCGGCCGCAAGCCGACCGGCACGCTGGTCACGGACAACCTCCTGCCCGGCCGCACCCTCTGGCTGCTCGGCACCGGCACCGGGCTCGCGCCCTTCCTCAGCCTTGCGCGCGAGCCGGATGTCTACGACCGTTTCGAGAAGGTGGTGGTCGCGCACACGGTGCGCGAAGTCGCCGAACTCGCGCACCGGGAGCTCTTCGAGAAGGTGCTGCCGGCGCATGAGGTCCTGGGCGAGATCGTCCGCGGCAAGCTGCTCTACTACCCCTCGGTCACGCGCGAACCCTTCCGCACCCGGGGGCGGATCACGACCCTGATCGAATCGGGGCGGATCTTCGCCGATCTCGGCCTGCCGCCCCTCGACCCCGCGCATGACCGCGTCATGCTCTGCGGGTCGGAGGCGATGAACCGCGATTGCAAGGCCCTGCTCGAGGCGCGCGGCTTCGAGGAGGGGGCCAACAACGCCCCCGGCACCTACGTGGTCGAGAAGGCCTTCGTCACCCGCTGAGGGGCGTGGCGCCACGCCCCGCCGCCCGGCGGGACTGTAACGCATAGGTGCATTGCCCATTGCAGGCGGCGCGGGAAGGCCATATTTCCCCCACGGGATAAACCCGGCCGGGCGGAACGGCCTGCCCCGGCCCAAGCGGGAGGTCATGCATGTCGCAGGATGAGGCGCCGACCCCGGCGCGCCGTGGTTTCCTCAAGGCCGCCGCCGCCGGTGGCGTCGCGGCTGCGGTCCTGGCCAAGCCCAATGTCAGCCGGGCGCAGACCGCCACGTGGCGCTTCCAGTCCACCTGGCCGCAGCGCGACATCTTCCATGAATACGCGAACGACTTCGTCACGCGCGTGAATGCCATGGCCGGCGGCCGTCTGCGGCTCGAGCTGCTGCCCGCCGGCGCGGTGGTCGGCGCCTTCCAGCTGATCGACGCCGTCTCGGCCGGCACCCTGGATGGCGGCCATGGCGTCTCGGCCTACTGGTTCGGCAAGAACAAGGCCTTCAGCCTCTTCGGCACGCCGCCGGCCTGGTTCTATGACGCCAACTCCTACCTCGCCTGGTTCTACTACGGCGGCGGTGAGGCGCTCTATAATGAGCTGATCAGCCAGATCCTGCGCGTCAACGTGGTCGGCTTCCAGACCGGGCCGATGCCGACGCAGCCGCTCGGCTGGTTCAAGACCCCGATCACCAGCCCCGACCAGCTCCGCGGCCTGAAGTACCGCACCGTCGGCCTCGCCACCGACCTCTTCAACGCCCTCGGCGCTGCCGTCACCGCGCTGCCGGGGGGCGAGATCGTGCCGGCGCTGGAGCGCGGGGTGATCGACGGGGCGGAGTTCAACAACCCCTCCTCCGACCGGGCGCTCGGCTTCCCCGACGTGGCCAAGCACTACATGCTGCAGTCCTACCACCAGAACACCGAGACCCTCGAGATCCTGTTCAACAAGGCGAAGTTCGACGCCCTGCCGGCGGAACTCAAGGCGATCCTCCGCCACGCCGCCGAGGCGGCCTCGGCTGACATGTCCTGGAAGCAGCAGCTGCGCTACCCGAACGACCTGCAGGAAATGGCGAGCCGCCAGGGCGTGAATGTGCACGTGACGCCGCGGGCGGTGCTCGAGGCCCAGCTCCGCGCCTGGGACGGCGTGATCCGCAACCTCGAAAGCGACGCCTTCTTCAAGCGCGTCTGCGACAGCCAGCGCGAGTGGTGCCGCCGGGTCAGCGCCTTCTACCTGCGCTACCAGGCGAGTCCCGCCCTCGCCTACAACCACTTCTTCGCGCGCGGCTGAACCACGCGAACGACCGGCGCCCGCCCCGGCAGCGACCGGGGCGGGCGTTCTCGTGCCGTCCTGACCGGCCGAAAATGGGGAGCACGGCCGCATGGCATTGCAGTCCTTCGTGCTGGCGGTCGACCGCCTCAGCACCTTCATCGGCAAGACCTTCGCCTGGGCGATCGTCGGCCTCACCGGCGCGATCTGCTACGAGGTCTTCGCCCGCTACCTGTTCCGCGCGCCGACCACCTGGGCCTTCGACGTCTCCTACATGCTCTACGGCACGCTGTTCATGTGCGCGGGCGCCTATACCCTTGCGCGCGCGGGGCATGTGCGGGCGGACTTCCTCTACCGCATCGCCCCGGCGCGCGTGCAGGCGCTGCTCGACCTCTGCCTCTACCTGCTGTTCTTCTTCCCCGCCATGGCCGCCCTGGTCTGGTACGGCTGGGACTTCTTCGCCCAGGCGTATCACCAGAACGAGCGCTCCGCCTTCTCCCCCGTCGGTCCCTACATCTGGCCCTTCAAGTTCGTCATTCCGGCCGTCGGGCTGCTGATGATCCTGCAGGGCCTCGCCGAGACGCTGCGCTGCCTCCTCGCCCTCTCCTCCGGCCGCTGGCCGCCGCGCGAGGGCGACGTCAAGGAGATGGAGGAGATCGCGCTGGAACGGGCCGAGGCCCTGCACAAGGCGGAGGGCGCGCGATGACCGACCCCGTTCTCGGCATGGTCATGCTGGGCAGTTTCATCCTGGTGATCCTGCTCGGCTTCCCGGTCGCCTTCACGCTGATGGCGATGGGCCTCGGCTTCGGCTACGTCTCGATGCAGGAGCGCGTCTTCGACCTGCTGGTGCAGCGCACCTATGCGGTGATGGCGAACGACGTGCTGATCTCCATCCCGCTCTTCATCTTCATGGGCTACGTCATCGAGCGGGCGAACATCCTCGACCGGCTGTTCCGCGCGCTGCAACTCGCCTCGGGCGGGCTGCCGGGCGCGCTCGCGGTGGCAACACTTGCCACCTGCGCGATGTTCGCCACCGCCACCGGCATCGTCGGCGCGGTGGTCACGCTGATGGGGCTGCTCGCCTTCCCGGCCATGCTGCGCGCGGGCTACGACCCGCGCCTCGCGGCGGGCGTCGTCTGCGCGGGCGGCTGCCTCGGCATCCTCATCCCGCCCTCGATCATGTTCATCCTCTATGGCGCGACCACCGGCACCTCGGTGGCGCGCCTCTACGCCGCGGCGTTCCTGCCGGGCATCGGCCTCGCCGCGCTCTACATGGCCTATGTGATGATCCTGGCGCTGCTGCGCCCCTCGATGGCGCCGAAACTGCCGCCGGAGGAGCGCAACGTGCCCTTCGCCACCGTGCTCGCCGCGGTCGTGACCTCCTTCGTTCCGCTCGCGGTGCTGATCCTGGCGGTGCTCGGGGCGATCCTGCTCGGCCTCGCCACACCGTCCGAGGCTGCGGCGATGGGGGCGGCGGGCTCGGTGCTGCTGGCCATCGCCTATCGCGCCTTCACCTGGGAGAAGCTCAAGGAGAGCGTGTTCCTCACCGCGCGCACCACCGCCATGGTCTGCTGGCTGTTCGTCGGCGCCTACATCTTCACCTCGGTCTTCGGCTATCTCGGCGGGCACCATGTGGTCGAGAAATGGTTCGTCGAGGATCTCAGCCTCAGCCCCGTCACCTTCCTCATCCTGACGCAGCTCATCATCTTCCTCCTCGGCTGGCCGCTCGAATGGTCGGAGATCGTGCTGATCTTCGTGCCGATCTTCCTGCCGCTGCTCGACAATTTCGGCATCGACCCGATCTTCTTCGGCGTGCTGGTGGGCCTCAACCTGCAGACCTCCTTCATGACCCCGCCCGTGGCGATGGCCGCCTACTACCTCAAGGGCGTGGCGCCGCCGCAAGTGAGGCTCAGCCAGATCTTCATGGGCTGCATGCCCTTCGTCTCCATCGTCGTGCTGGCCATGACGCTGCTCTACCTCTTCCCCGGCATCGCCACCTGGCTGCCCGCCTATCTCTATGACACGCAGCAGGGCGTGGGGGGTGGTGGCAATGTGCTCGAGGTGCCCTCGGGCGGCTTTCAGATGGACGATGTCCCGCAGCTTCCCTCCTTGAACTGACGGCGGCGATGGAGGAGGAAGCGCGCCGGGTGCTCGCCGCCGCGATCGTGGAGGCCTTCGAGACCGGCAACCCGATCGCCCCGCTCGCGCCCGCGCTCTCGCCCCCGGACGAGGCCGCGGCCGAGGCGGTGGCGGAGGCGGTGGTGGATGCTCTCGGCCAGGCGCCGGCCGGGCTGCGGCTGCGCCGCGAGGGCGCGGGGGGGTGGCTCGCCGGCCCGCTGCTCGCCGGCCGCCTGCTGCCCGAGGGCGCGGTCATCGCCTGGCCCCTGCTCCGCCGGCCGCGCGTCTCGGCGGCCGTGCTCGGCGTCCTGGCCGAGCCGCTCGCCCCCGGATCGGCGGACCCGCCCCGCTTGGCGCGTCTTCACCCCGCCCTCGACGTGGCCTCGAGCCGCTTCCGCGACGGCGCCGCAAATGCGGCCCAGTCCATCGCCGATCTCGCCGATCTCGGCTATGTCCTGGTCGGGCGCCCCGTCCCGCCGGCGGCGGGACCGCTCATGGTCTCCTGCGCCCCCGGCGCGCGGCGTCCGCGCGGCCGGGCCGAGGACCTGGCTGCGGGCTTCGCGGCGGCGGCGGCGGCGGCGCGCCGGCTCGGCGGGCTGCCGGCCGGCGCTCTCATCCTCCTCGCCGGGCTCGGCACGCCGGGCCAGCCCGCGGCCGGGGAGACCTGGACGGCGCGGCTCATCGGTCTCGGCCGGGCGCGGGCCGTGTTCGGCGTGCCCGAAACGGGCGAGCCCACGGCCGAGGGCGGGGCGGAGGCCTGACCCCGGCAGGGCCGCGCCTCACCCTCTGCGGCGCCGCACCCTCAGCCGCCGAGGAGATGCGTCAGCACGGCGGCCAGGCCCGTGCAGAGCCAGAGCGCGAAGGCGGCGAGGGCGACGCGTTCGGCGTGCCAGATCAGCCTCTCGCGCAGCACGGCGCCGGCGGCTTCGGCGACGCGTCCGGCGTCGGGGCCGCGGGTGAGGTGCCGACGCTCATGCGCGAGGAGCATCCACATCTCGGTATCGCGGATGTCCCTCCAGGGGGAGATCCAGGCACGCAGCCAGATCACGCCGCAGACGATCGAGGTCAGGATGGCCCCGGAACGGAGGGACAACGCCAGATCGTAGGACAGGCCCAGCATGACCGTCCCGATGCCGAGGGCCGCGAAGCCGCAGGCCCGACGGATCGAGATGTCGGCGAGGGTCCGCAGGATCTCCATGGTCCCACCTCGCGCACGCGGTGGCGCCGTGCGTGATGTGTGGGCCGCGCCCGCCGGAACAAGGTCCGGCCGCCTGCTCAGGCCCGCGCCAGGAGGGCAAGGCCGGCCAGGAGGGCGGCGCCGGCGAGCCAGACCCGCATCGCCGCATCCGGCCCGGCGCCGAGCCGCTCCACGATCGCCGCGGGCACCGCCGCGACCAGCAGCGTCGCCGTCGAGATGATGAGGGACGCGCCATAGAAGACGATCTCGGCGGTCGGCGGCAGCATTTCGGGCAGCCAGACGGGGTGGAAGAACACCACGTAGATCAGCGCCGGGCTCACCAGGCCGTGCATCAGGCTGGCGCCGACGGTGAGGACGAAGAGGGTCTCGCGGGTCATCGTCTCAGCCTCCCGGCGGGGGGGCGAGTCGCGGGGCCATGCCTGCCCCGATCATGACGAGGCCGACCACCCAGCGCAGCGCCATCAGCCAGCAGAAGGCGACGAGGGGCAGGAAGACGGGGGTGACGTAACTCGGGACCAGCAGGCGCGCCGCCGCGACCGCCCAGTCCGTGAGGAAGCGGAAGCCGCGCCAGATGTAGATGGGGCTTTCGGGCGCGATGAAGGCGGACATCAGGAAGCGCCCGATGCAGGCCCAGGCCACCAGGGCAAGGCTGTAGTTGACGATCCAGAAGGGCAGATGGCCGAGGACGAACTCGTTCATGGCGTCCGCCAAGTGAAGGGGCGGTCGCATCGCTGCAACCGCCCCGCATGGGTCTGGCCGGTCCCGTGGCGGCGGGACCGGGCCGGCCTACTCCTTGACCGCCGCGCGCGCGTCGGCAAGGCGGACGCCTCCCTTGGGGATGCGGATGGACTCGACGAAGTCCTGCATCGCCTGGGAGGGGGCCTTGGTGAACTGCGACACCACGTAGATGGTCAGGAAGGCGAGCGGCACGCCGAAGATGCCGCCCGAGATGTTGTTGATGCCCCACAGGCGGGCGACGATGCGCCCGCGCAGCACGACATGGTCGGTGCTCATGCCGAGTCCGGTGAGGGCCTTGCCGAACCAGGCCATGGCCCCGTCCTGCAGCGTCGCCGCATTCGCCACGATCGCCGCGGCGGAGGCCTTGAGCTCGGCCGAGGCCTGCGGCAGCGCCGCCGCCGCCTGCGCCGCGCGCAGGATGGCCTCCTTGGTCCCGAAGACCTGCAGGAAGGAGAGGCCCCCGAACTCCGACCACATCAGGTAGCCGAAGGTCGCGACATAGCCGACCAGCATGCCGAGACAGGCCGCCGTGTTCGTCGTCCGCTTGTACCACACCCCCATGACCAGCGCGGCGAAGAGTCCCGCGGCGGCGATGGAGAAGGCCCAGGCGACGAGGAACAGGATGTCCGCACCGGCATTGCCCGCCGTCCAGGCGGCGAAGAGCGCGACGCCGATGAGCAGCACGCGCGCGATGATCAGCCGCTGCTTGGTCGGCGCATTGGGGTTGATCATCTTGTAGTAGACGTCGTGGCTGAGCGCATTGGCGAGCGCGAGCAGCAGCCCGTCGGCTGTGGACAGCGCCGCGGCGAGGCCGCCCGCCGCCACCATGCCCGCGATCACGTAGGGCATGCCCGCGATCTCGGGGGTGGCGAGCACGACCACGTCCGGGTGGATGCGGAACTCGCTCCACTGCAGGATGCCGTCGTTGTTGGCGTCGACGATGTTGATCCACGGCACCCCGTAGGGCGACATGATCTGCCAGTTCTTCACCCATTCCGGCAGGGAGGCGATCGGCTGGTTGATGAAGTTCTGGTAGATCTCGAGCTTGCCGAAGGCGGCATAGGCCGGCGCGGTGAAGTAGAGGAGGAAGATGAAGAACAGCGACCACGCGACCGAGTTGCGCGCCTCGCGCACCGAGGGGGTGGTGAAGTAGCGCATCAGGATGTGCGGCAGCGCGGCGGTGCCGACCATCAGGCAGAACACCAGGGCGAAGAAGTTCACCGCGGCCGACATCGAGAACTGACCGTTCGGCCCGACGAAGGGCGCCGAATGGAAGCCCGTCACGCCTGGCGGCGGCGACTGACCCGCGGCGCGGAAGGCCGCCTCGAGCCCCTCGATCCGTTCCAAGGCGAAGCCGTACATCAGCTGCGGCACGGGCACGCCCGTGACCTTCACCGACATCAGGATGGCCGGGATCAGGTAAGCGATGATGAGGATGATATACTGCGCCACCTGCGTCCAGGTCACCGCGCGCATGCCCCCGAGCATCGAGCAGACCAGGATGCCGCCAAGGCCGGCGAACACCGCCACGCCGAAGGAGACGTCGAGGAAGCGCTGGGTGATGATGCCGACGCCCACGATCTGCGCGACCACATAGACGAAGGAGGCGGTGACCAGCACGATGACGCCGATCGAGCGGGCGAAATTGCCGCCGAAGCGCGCGCCGAGGAAGTCGGGCACCGTGTACTGCCCGAACTTGCGGAGATAGGGCGCGAGCAGGATGGCCACCAGCATGTAGCCGCCGGTCCAGCCCAGGATGAAGGCGAGGCCGCCATAGCCAAGGGCATAGAGGCTGCCCGCCATGCCGATGAAGGAGGCCGCCGACATCCAGTCGGAGCCCGTCGCCATGCCGTTGTAGACGGCCGGCACCCTCCGCCCGGCCACGTAATACTCGGCGACCTGAGCCGTGCGGCTGATGATGCCGATATAGGCATAGACGCCGATCGTGAGGAACACGAAGAAGTAGCCGATGATCCGGTCGGGCACGCCGAGCTGTTCGAGGATGCCGAGCAGGACGACGAAGCCGAGGAAGCCGCCCGTGTAGCCCGCGTAGATCTTGTTGAGGTTCGCGATGAAGGGGTCCTTGCCCCCGGAGGTGCTGGCGGACATGGCCTATGCGTCCTCCTGCACGCGGAATTCCTCATCGATCTGGTTCTGCCGGCGGGCGAACCAGTAGAGGCCGACGACGAAGACGATCAGGCTGCCCTGGGCGGCGAAGTAGAAGCCGAGGGGAAAGCCCAGGATGTGGATCGCGTTCAGGGAAGGCGCGAAGATGTGGATGACGAACCCTGACAGGAACCAGATGAGGAGGACCGTCCACATCAGGGACGAGGTCCTCTTCCAGTAGGCCTTGGCGGTGGCCTGGTCTACGACCGCAGGCGGCGCCGCGGCGGCGCCTTGCGTTTCCTCGGCGAGTGGCATCCTCGTGATCTCCCCCCGTTTATGTGCGCCACGTCGGCGGCTTTCTTCCTGGACAAACAAGGCCTAGCATCTTGACGCGCGCGGCTCAATCACCGCGTGACCTTCCGCCCGAGGAGGCGAGATCGGTGCTTGCGAAGTGGCTCGCCGGCCGGCGCGGTCGTTCGGACCCGGCTGCCTTCCGGGTCTTCCTCGGCCGCCAGGCCGCGTTCGCGGCGCAGAAGACCATCTTCGACTATTGCCGCGTGAAGGCCGGCCGGAGCGAGCCTGTGCTCTTCGCCGACCCCGATTTCCGCGCCGCGCTGGATCATTGCCGCTGGGAGGTGTTCTTCGCCTCGCTCGCCGATACCGCTGCCCTCGCCGAGGCGTGGCTGCGCCCGCACGCCTCCGGCGCCGAGGCCGCGCTCGCCGAGGCGCTGGTCCGCCTGCATGCGGCCATCCTCGCCGAATCGCCGCCGCCGGCCGGGCTGGAGGCGGCGAAGGCCGCGGTGCCGGCGGCGATCGCGGCGCATCTCGCGCGCCTGCAGCTCGCCCCCCCGCGCCCTGCCCATACCCTGCCCCTCGAGGCGGCGGCACCGCTCCTCGCGACGCTGCCGATCCATCCCGACCAGCGGCGCGGGGAGGAGCCCGCGATCCTCGGCGCCCTGCGCTTCCATGTCGTGACGACGCAGCAGGAGATGGAACGCCGCTTCGACGCGCCCACCATCGCGGCGCGGCTGATCGCGCCCGCCGCCGTCGCCTGAGGCGCCCGCATGGCCCTCGCCGCGGCGGATCGGGCATAGTCGGGCGCGCATCGGAAAGGCACCCGGCGCGCGATGTCCAGGCCCAAGCCTCCCCCCTCCCCCGCGGCGGCCCTGACAGGGCCCGTCGCGGCGGTCATGCAGCCCGCGCCCCCCGGCTTCGACCCGGCGACGCCGCTCGCCGAGGTGCTCCCCGCCATGGCGGCCGCCCGCGTCTCGGCCGTGCTGGCGGTGGATGCCGAGAACCGGCCGGTCGGCATCCTCACCGAACAGGACGTGACCCGCCGCATCGCCTTCCGCCTGCCGCCCGAGGCGCCGCTCTCGGCCGCCATGAGCGCGCCGGTGACCGCCTGCGCCGAGGATGCGGGCCTGTGGCGGGCCGTGGCGCTGCTCCGCGCGGGACGGCTGCGCCACCTGCCCGTGCTCGGCGCCGACGGGCGCTGCGTCGGCATGCTGCACCGGGCGGAGACGCTCGCCGCCGTCTCCGGCCGGCTGCTCGGCCATCTCGACGCGCTGGCCGGCGACGATCGGGCGGTCAAGGCGGCCCAGGCCGGCGTCGCCGCCGCCCTGCTCGATGAGGGTGTTGCCGCGCGCGACGTGGTCGGCCTCGTCAGCGGCATCAATGTCGAACTGCACCGCCGCGTGCTCGAACGCGTGCTCGCCGCGCGTGGCGCGCCGCCCGTGCCCTTCACGCTGCTCCTCATGGGCAGTGCCGGGCGCGGCGAGAGCCTGCTCCGCCCCGACCAGGACAACGGCCTCATCCTGCAGGACTACCCGGATGAGGAGCATGGGCGGGTGGACGCCTGGTTCCGCCCCTTCGCCGCGGCCTTCAACGAGGCGCTGGCGGACGCCGGCTTCCCCCTCTGCCCGGGCGGGATCATGGCGCGCAACCCGCTGTGGCGCAAAACCCTGCCGCAATGGCGGCGGCAGTTCGAGCACTGGGCCGATCGCCGCGCCGGTGCGGCGCTGCTCTTCTCCGACATCGCCTTCGACTTCCGCCCCGCCTGGGGCGACCCCGCCCCGGCCGAGGCGCTGCGCGCCCATCTCGGGCAGGTGCTGAAGGCGAACCCGGCGCTGCTTGCGGCGATGGCCGGGCAGAACCAGTCCCTCACCGTCGGCCTCACGCTCTGGGGCGGCTTCACCGACGACGAGCCGGGCCCGGGCACGCGCACGGACTTCAAGCTGCACGGGCTGATGCCGCTGGTCGCCGCGGCGCGGCTGATGGCGCTCGGCGACGGCATCGCCGAAACCTCCACCCTCGGCCGCCTCGCCGCGCTCGCCGAACGGGGCAGGCTTTCGGCGCGCGAGGCGGAGGAGCTCGCCGGCGCCTTCGACCTGCTGCTCGACACAGTGCTGCGCCAGCAGCTCGCCGACCATGCGGCGGGGCGGCAGCCGGGCAACCTCGTGGACACCACCGTGCTCTCGCGCCCCGCGCGCAACGCGCTGCGCGACGCGCTGAAGGCGGTGCGCTCCTTCAGCCGCAGCACCTTCGGCAGCTTCACCGGCGCGATCTGGTAGGGGGAGCGCGCCGCCCGGTCAGAAATGCTCGGCGCTGGCCGAGATCGCCTGCAGCATCCGGCTGCGCCGGACCAGTTCCTGCAGGCTCTCGACGCCGCGCGCCGCGGCGCGTGCGAGGAGATGGACCCACAGCGCCGCCGTCGCCTCGGCATCGCCGAGCGCCTGGTGCCGTCCCGCGATGATGATGCCCGCCCGCCCGCACAGCCCGTCCAGCGAATGGTCCGGCTCCTCCGGATCGAGCCAGCGGGAGAGGGCGAGGCTGCACAGGAACGGGTTCGGCACCGCGGGCGCGCCGCGGAACTCCTCCATGAACAGCAGCGTGCGGTCGAAGGCCGCATTGTGCGCGACCAGCACGTCACCGCCCGCGAAGTCGAGGAAGGCGGCGATCGCGGCCGGGGCGCGGGGGGCGCCGCGGACCATCTCCTCCGTGATGCCGTGGTAGCGGATGCCCTCGGGCGGAATCGGCCGGCCCGGATCCACAAGGGTCGAGAACCGCTCCGCCGGGGCGGTATCGCGGAGCCGCACCGCGCCGATGGCAAGCAGCGCATCACCGCCGCTCGGGTTGAGGCCGGTCGCTTCGAGGTCGAAGACCACGTAGCGCTGGGAGGCGAGCGGCCCGGGCGGCAGCGGCGCATGGAAATGCGCCCGCGCGCGCAGGAACTCCCGGGCCGAGGGCTTCATGCCATTGGCCATCGCGGTCAGGGCACGGCGGAACAGGCCGCTCATCCCTCCATACTGGCACGGCGAGCGCGCCCAGCGCCACCGCCGCGCGCCCCCTTGCGGCCGCGGCGGCGGCCGGTCCAGGCTCCCCGCCCGGGGAGACGGGACCGCGTTGAGGGAAGACCAGCATGACCGGCGCCACGCGCTATGACGAAACCTACGCCGCCTGGCGCCGCGACCCGGAGGGCTGGTGGGCCCGGGCCGCGCAGGGCATCGCCTGGGATGAGCCGCCGCGCGCCACCTTCGACCCCTCGCTCGGCGTCTATGGCCGCTGGTTCCCGGGCGGGCGGCTCAACACCTGCTTCAATGCGGTGGACCGCCATGTCGCCGCCGGCCGCGGCGACCAGGCCGCCCTCATCTGGGACAGCCCGATGACCGGGCGGATCGAGACCCTCACCTACCGCCAGTTGCAGGACCGTGTGGCGCGGATGGCCGGCGCGCTCGCCTCCCGCGGCGTGGCCAAGGGCGAGCGCGTGATCATCTACATGCCGATGGTGCCGGAGGCCGCGATCGCCATGCTCGCCTGCGCCCGGCTCGGCGCGGTCCATTCGGTGGTCTTCGGCGGCTTCGCCGCGGCCGAACTCGCCACCCGCATCGCGGATGCGCGCCCGCGCGCGATCATCTCCGCCTCCTGCGGGCTCGAACCGGGGCGGGTGGTGAAGTACAAGCCCCTGCTCGACGCCGCCATCGGCCTCAGCCCGCACAAGCCCGACGGCGTGCTGATCCTGCAGCGGCCGGAATGCCCCTGCGACCTCACCCCCGGGCGGGACGAGGACCTCCTCGAGGCCGAGCGCGCCGCCGCCCCGCACGCCTGCGTCAGCGTCGAGAGCACCGATCCGCTCTACATCCTCTACACCTCCGGCACCACGGGCGCGCCCAAGGGCATCCTGCGCGACAATGGCGGGCATGCGGTGGCGCTGATGAACTCGATGTCCATGGTCTATGGCGTCGGCGCGGGGGACGTGTTCTGGGCGGCCTCCGATGTCGGCTGGGTGGTCGGCCATTCCTACATCGTCTATGGCCCGCTGCTGGCCGGCTGCACCACCGTGCTGTTCGAGGGCAAGCCCGTCGGCACGCCCGATGCCGGCTCATTCTGGCGGGTGTGCGAACGGCACGGGGTGAAGGTGCTGTTCACCGCGCCCACCGCGATCCGCGCCATCAAGAAGGAGGATCCCGAGGGCGCGCTGATGAAGCGCCACGACCTCTCGCGGCTCGAGGCGCTCTTCCTCGCCGGCGAGCGCTGCGACCCCGACACCATCACCTGGTCCGAACGCCTGCTCGGCAAGCCGGTGGTGGACCATTGGTGGCAGACCGAGACGGGCTGGAGCATCACCGGCAATTTCCGCGGCCTCGGCCTGTTTCCCACCAGGCCGGGCTCGGGCGGCAAGCCCGCCCCGGGCTACGAGGTCGTGGTGCTGGACGAGGCCAACCAGGAGGTCCCGCGCGGGCAGATCGGCAGCCTCGCCATCCGCCTGCCGCTGCCCCCCTCCTGCCTGCCCACGCTCTTCAACGCCGATGCCCGCTTCCGCGAGGCCTACCTCTCCGCCCATCCCGGCTTCTACAGCACGGCCGATGCCGGCATGGTGGACGCGGACGGCTATGTGTGGGTGATGAGCCGCACCGACGACATCATCAATGTCGCCGGCCACAGGCTCTCCACCGGCGCGATGGAGGAGGTGCTGGCATCGCACCCCGACATCGCCGAATGCGCCGTGGTCGGCGTGCGGGATGCGCTGAAGGGCCAGGTGCCGCTCGGCCTCGTGGTGCTGAAATCGGGCGTCGCGCGGCCGGAGGAGGAGATCGCGCGCGAACTCGTCGCCCTGGTGCGCGAGCGCATCGGCCCCGTCGCCGCCTTCAAGGAGGCGCGCGTCGTCGCCCGCCTGCCCAAGACGCGCTCGGGCAAGATCCTGCGCGCCACCCTGCGCAAGATCGCCGACGGGGATCCCTATGTGGTGCCGCCGACCATTGACGACCCCGCGATCCTCGAGGAGGTCGGCGCGGTGCTGAAGGAGGCGATGCGCTAGCCCGCGCCCAGGGGCCGGCACGGCCCGGGGCGCGGCGGCTCAGACCGCCGGCGCGACCTCCGCCCGCTCCACGAGCAGCACCAGTTCGCGCCCCGTGCCCGGCTCGGCGACGCCGGGGCCGAACTCCAGGGCGAGCTCGTTCGCCCCCACCCGCAGCGCGAGGTCGAGCGTCACCTCCCCCCCCTGGGCGAGCCCGCCGCCGGCCAGCGCCGCCTCGGTGAGCGGCGCGCCGTTCAGCCGCGCGCGCAGCACCTGCCGCGGCACGAGGCTGCGATAACGCAGCCTGAGCCGCGCCGCGCCCGCCGCCGGCGCCTCCAGCACCAGCCGCGCCGCGCGCGCCACCGCCCAGCGCACCCCCGCCGGCAGGCCGAGCTCGGGGAAGGGTCCCTCCGGCTCGCCGAAGCCCGCGGCGAGGTCCCAGCGCAGCCTGGGCGCCGCGGAACCCTGGACCTGTCCGGGCGGCGCGGTCGGCGCGGACGGGGGATCAGCGGGTGCCGCCGCAGGGCCGAGGGGGCGGGTCGTCACCGCCAGCGGGCTGGCCTCGGCCGCGATGAGCACCACCTCGCCCCCGCCTTCGGCGGTCAGTTCCCACACCACCGGCTCCCCCGCCGCGCGCAGCAGGGCCGCCGGCAGCGTCGCGGTGCCGAGCCACCGCCCCTCCGCCTCCTCGGTGAGCGTGAGCCGCGCCGCCCCGACGCCGATGGCGAGCGCCACCGCCGGAGGCGCCCCGCCGGTCGCCGCGCGCAGCCGGAAGGCGAGCACGCAGGGCCGGTCCGGCTCCGGCCACAACTGCCCCGCGACGGAAGGCGCCAGCGGCCAGCCTCCGCCAGCCGCGGCGGGCGGCAGGCGCAGCGCCGGCCGTGCCGCCGCCTCCGGCACCACCGGGGCCCCGGCCGCCACGGGCCCGATCCGCATCGCCGTGACCAGCACGCCGAGGTCGCGCCTCTCGTTCGGCGGGCGGTAGGTGTGCGGCAGCCGCAGCCTGAGGGCCACGCGGGGGCGGGCCCGGCCGGGGCCCGCTCCGCGCAGGATCAGCCGCGCCCCGCGCCCCTCCCGCGCCCAGGTCAGCGTCACCGGCCCGGTGTTGCCCTCCACCTGCGCCCTTTCCAGCTGCTCGGCGCCGAAATAGGCGAGCAGCGTCAGCTCCAGCTCCCACGGCGTCTCGAAGGGCCAGTCGAAGGCGATCTCCGGCTCCTGCTGCGACCAGCGGATCGGCTGGCCCTCCAGCGTCTCGGGCTGGTGCCACCCGGCCTCGAGCCGGTCGATCTCGAGCGCCATGACGCCGGGCCGGGCGAGCAGGCTCGCCGCCGCCTGGTGGCGCACCCACAGTGCCGCGATCTGGTCGAGCAGCGCCGCCGCCCCGTTCGCCGCGCGATAGCGCTCCGCCGCCGCCGCCGAGACCGCCGCGAGCTCGGACAGGCGGGCGAGCGCCTCGGCCACCGCCGCCGCGATGGCCTCGGGGGCATGCGCCGCATGGGCGACATGCCCCGCCCCCCAGTGCCGCGCCTCGTTCTCGAGCCAAGTGCCCGCCGGCACCACCACCGGCGTGCCGAGGCTCACCGCCTCCCACAGGATCCCCGAGGATTTCCGGCGGTAGAGGCCGGGATCGTAGGGAAAGACCATCAGCCCCACGGAGCGCAGCAGGGCGGCATAGGCCTCGGGCGTGAGCCGGCCGGTCATCACCTCGATGTTCGGGCGCGTCCCGCCCAGCGCGGCGAGCGCATCCGCCGCCGGCTTCGCCTCGCCCCAGGCCGTCTCGGCATTCACATGCGCAACGAAGCCGCGGTCGGGATGGGCGGCCGCAAGGGCGGGCAGCAGCCGGGGCAGCAGGGTGATCCCCTTGTCGGCCCGCGCATCCCCGGCGAAGACCAGCACCCGGCCCTCGCATCCCGCGGCTTGGCGATCGGGAAGGGGGCGGATCGGCAGCGGATGGGCCGGGACCGGGCGGCCGAACAACGCCCCGTACTCGGCCGCGTGCTGCAGCCCGCTTGCGAAGAGGTGGACCTCGGGCCCCGGCTCCCGCGCCAGGCGCTCGGCCAGGCGGTAGAACAGCGCGCGCAGCGGCTCCTCGACCACCGGCGCGCCCGCCGCATCCAGCGTCACGCCCGAGGGGAACATCAGATGGACGAGGAAGAGCGGCGCCTCGAGCGGATCGAAGGCCTTCATCCAGCCGAGATAGCCGGCGAGGTGGTTCTCGGTGACCGTCGGCGCGAGCACCGCCGCCTCGGGCGGCGTCAAGGAGCGCGGCAGCAGCTGCAGCTCGGCCAGCAGCAGGTCGTTGAAGTGCCGCCAGTCGTCCGCCGCGCCGGTCACCGGATCGGCGTGGCGCACCGCATAGGTGGTCGCGGTGAAGTGCGGCAGCACCCGCACCCCCTCCACCTCCGTCGCCGGGAAGCGGCGGTTGGCGACGATCGTCGCCGCCTGTCCGCGCGCCAGCGCCTCGCGCGCGATCGCGAGGTCATAGGCGAGGTGGTGCCCCGCCGGGCCGTCGAGATTCGGGTCGAGGATGACGAGGACCATCAGGGGGCGTCCATCAGGGCGGCGACGAAGGCGCCGAGCGCGGGGCTGCGCCGCAGCGGATGATGCGCGAGATGAGTCAGGATGGCCGCCACGGCTTCGCGCGTCGCCGGCGCCTCGCGGGCGGTCAGCAGCAGCTCGGCCGCCGCTGCCAGCGCCGCCTCAAGCCTGCCTTCGGCAAGCGCGGCGGTGATCCGCGCCGCCGCTTCCGCCGCGTCCTGGCCCGACTGGCGCGGCGGCCGGCGCAGCGCGCGCGGCGCCAGCAGCGCGAGGCTCGAGGAGGCCGCCGGCCGCGGCAGGACCGTCATGCGGCACCGCGCGGGCGGCGCCGGTGCCTCGAGCAGGCAATGCCCGCCCTCCCCCTCCAGCACGGCGGCAAGGAACGCGCCCTCCCCGAGCGGGGCGAAGGGAAGCGGCGCGCCCGCCGGCGGCAGCAGCCGGGCCGCCGCCGGATCCGCCCAACCCGTCGCCATCACCGCCACGCCGCCCGCACCTTGCAGCGAGACCTCCGCCGCGACGCCGCCCCCCGGGGCCGGCCGCCACGCCTCGGGCGGCAGGGTGCGGGTCAGGCTCATGCCGCGCCCCGCACGAGGTCGGCATAGAGCGCGGCATGGCGCGCGGCGATGCGCGGCCAGTCGAGCGCCTCGGCCCGTGCCCGCGCCGCGCGGCCGAGCGCCGCCGCCGCCGCCGGGTCCGCCGCCAGGGCGAGCACCGCATCGGCCAGCGCCCGCGCATCGCCGCGCGGGACGAGGCGCGCCGCCCCGGCGGTCGCCTCCGCCACCCCGCCGACATCGGTGCTGACCACCGGCCGCCCGCAGGCCATGGCCTCGAGGATGGCGTTGTTCGCCGTCGCGTCCTCGAGCGGCAGCAGCAGCGCATCGGCGTCGCGATAGGCCTGGCGCAGCGCGGCGTCGTCGAGCCCCGACTCGACGCGGACGCCGGGCGGCACGCGCTCGGGCCGGCGCGGCGTGACGAGGGTGAGCGACGCCTCAAGCCCCTCCTCCCGCAGCAGCGCGAAGGCGGCGAAGGCCGTCGCGTGGTCGCGCAGCCAGTGCCCGACCATCAGCAGGCGGAACTCCGGCCCCGCCGCGCGCGGCCCCGGCGTGAAGAAGGCGGCGTCCACCCCGTGCGGGATGACATGCAGCCGCTCCGGCGGCACGCTGGCGGCGAGGGCGGCGCGCTGCGCCTCGCACATCAGGACCACGGCATCGAGCCGGGCGAGCAGTGATGGCGCGACGAGGCCGGCGAGCAGCGCCGGCGGCTGGTGCAGGCTCGCGACCATGCGCGGCCGCCGCCCGCCCGCGAAGAGCGCGCCCGGCAGGCGCGGCAGCAGCGCGAGGGCGAGTTCCCCATCCACCGCATGCACCACCGCCGCCCCGCTCGTGGCGCAGGTGATGAGCGCCTCTGCCTCGGCGAGCCAGGCATTGCCCTGTGCGCCGAAGGCGGCGGCGCCGACCAGCCGGCCCCAGGCGGCGAAGGCGGGCGCCCAGGCCCCGGCGAGGTCGGCGCCGAGCGGCGTGGCGCGGATCTCGGCCGTCATGCCCGGCGGCAGATGGCGCAGGAACTGCCACGGGCCCGCATGCGCCCCGTGATGGGCGTGGCGCGCATGCAGCGCGAGGATGCGCAAGCCCCCCTCCGCCGCCTCCTCCGCCGCCACCGCGCAGCCCTCCGCCGCCGTCCCGGCCTCCTGCCGGAGCAGCAGGTTCGCCGGAAAGCGCAGGAAGGGCGCGCCCGGCCGCGCCGCGACCGGCACCGGCGCGCCGGCGAGCGCGCGCAGCGCCCGGGCATGGCCGGCGGCATCGGCGGCGGCGGCGGCGGGCGGCGCGACCTCCGCATAGAGGGCGGCGAGCCGCGCGCCGATCACGGCGAGCGCATTCTCCGCCACCGCCTGCGCGCGCGCGCCGGCGCGCAGCGCCGCATCGCCATGGTGCCGGGCCGCGAAGCGGAGCAGCGCCTCGGCCACGGCTCCGGCCTCGGGTGCGGCGGCGAGCACGCCGCTCTCCCCCTCCCGCACCAGCTCGGGCAGTCCGCCCACCGGCGTGGCGAGGCAGGGGGTGCCCGAGGCCAGCGCCTCCAGCGCGACATTCGGATAGTTGTCCTCGGTCGAGGGCACGCAGACGAGGTCGGCGGCGCCGAGGATGTCGGCCAGCGCCGCATCCTCGGCCACTTCCCCGAAGGCGAGGCCTCTCACGCCCTCGATCGCGGGCAGCGGCGCCCTGCCGAAGCCCCCGAGCACCACCCGCGCGCCGGGCGGCAGGGCGGCGGCAAGCCGCCCATCGGCGATGAGGCCGCGAAGCGCCTCGATGAGCAGCGGCCCGCCCTTGCGCCTCTCCCGCCCGTCATGCGCGCCGGCGAGGAGGAGGAGGTCGCGGGGCGCGAGGCCGAGGGCGGCGCGCAGCCCCTCCCGCCCCGGCTGCGGCGCGAAGACCTCGGTCTCTACCGGGTTCGGGATCACCTCGATGCGGCAGCCGCCGAGGATCGCGCTCTCCCGCGCCCGCTCGGCCATCCAGCGGGAGGGCGCGACGAGCACCGGGCCCGGCGCGGTCAAGGCGGCGCGCTTCTCGGCGAAGGCATTGGGCACGAGGGACCAGGCATCGGCGAGCTGGGGGCAGTGCAGGCAGGCGGTGCGGTACTGCCCGCAGCCGGCCGGGTAGTGGCAGCCCCCGGTCATCGGCCAGAGGTCGTGCAGCGTCCAGACCACCGCACGGCCCGCCTTGAGCCAGCCCCGCAGCACCGCAGGCGGCGCGAGCCAGGAGGTCCAGTGCAGGTGGATCACCTCCGCCCCCGCGACCAGCCCGTGCCGGTCGAGCGCGAGCCCGGGATGGGCGATCGAGAACAGCGTGTCGCTCGCCGCCGTCCGCGCCGTCTGCAGGAGGCCCCATTGGACCCGCTCGCGCAGCGTGGCGGCGAGCGCGGCCTCGGCCGCATCCTCGGGCGGGGCCGGGCGCAGCAGCACCTCGTCCGGGCCGGCGGGCGCGCCTTCGGCGAAGGCGAAGGCCGAGAGCAGCCCCGCCTGCCGCGCCGCCAGATGCGCGCGACGCGCCGCGCGCCCCGCGCCGCCGCCTGCGCCATGCGAGAGATGCACGACCCTTCGCGCCACCCGTACCCCGCGCCACCCCTGCGCCGCCGCAAGAGGCGGCCCGGGTGGCGGTAGACCGCGGCCCCGGCAGGGTCAAGCGGCCGCCCGGGCCTTGACTTCGCCGCCGGCCCCGGCCTGTTGTCGCGGGAGGAGACCGCGCGGCCCCGCCCGCCGCGACGCGGAGACGAGAGCGCCGCCATGGCCGACGACGCGCCGCCCTTCCTCGTGACCATCGCGACCCAGCGCAGCGGCACCAAGTTCCTGGGCACCGCCCTCTCCGCCGGCGGGCTGGTCCGCTCGCGCGGGGAGGTGTTCCAGCCCGGCGGCCCCGCGGGCTTCGGCCGCTTCTTCGCGGAGTTCGTCGCCGCGCGCGGCAGTTTCGGCTTCCTCGCCGAGGAGATGACCGCCGCCCTCGACGCCTTCATCGAGCGCCTGCGCGCCGAGGTCGCGCCGGCGATGCTGCATTTCGACCTGATGTACAACAACCTCGGCGGGCTCGCGCCGATCTGGTCGCTGCCCATGACCCCGCCGGGGATGAACTTCCTCGCCGGCTGGCTGCGCGCCCGCCAGGCCGGCGTGATCCACCTGATCCGCCCCGATCTCGCGGAATGCTACGCAAGCCACGCCATCGCCGAGGCGCGCGGCGTCTATCACAGCGGCAGCGACGCCGAGGCGGCGCGCGACATGGCGCTGACGCTGAGCGCGGCGGAGGCGCTCGCCTACATGCAGCCCATCCTGCGCGCGCGACGCTACGTCCAGCGCGCCTTCGCCGGCCATGCCCGCTACCTCGAGATCACCTACCCCGCCTTCATCGCGGGCCAGAGCGTCGCGCCCGAGGTCGCGGCGCGCATCGCGCGGATGGCCGGCATCCCGCCCGAGGAGACGCCGCGCCTCTTCGGCGCCTCCCCGCTCCGGCCCACCGCGCCGGACAAGGCGGCGGTGGTGACGAACTACGACGACATCGCGCGCCTCGCGCGCGGGCTGCAGCGGATGATGAACGACCCCTGAGGCGGGGCGGCGCCCCCCTCTCAGCGCGCCGCCGCGCTCGCCGCCGAGCGGGTGGCGCCGACGCGCTGGGCGAGGGCTGCGGCCATGAAATCGTCGAGCTCGCCGTCCAGCACCGCCGCCGGATTGCCCTTCTCGACCCCGGTGCGCAGGTCCTTGACCATCTGATAGGGCTGCAGGACGTAGGAGCGGATCTGGTGGCCCCAGCCGATGTCGGTCTTGCCGGCCTCGGCGGCGGCGGCGATCTGCTCGCGCTTCTGCAGTTCGAGTTCGTAGAGCCGCGCCTTGAGCATCTGCATCGCGATGTCGCGGTTGCGGTGCTGGCTGCGGTCCTGGGTCGAGGCGACGACGATCCCGGTCGGGATATGCGTGAAGCGCACCCCCGATTCGGTCTTGTTCACATGCTGCCCGCCGGCCCCGCTCGCGCGGAAGGTGTCCACCTTGAGGTCGGCGGGGTTGATCTCGATCTCGATGCGGTCGTCGATGACCGGATAGACATAGACCGAGGCGAAGGAGGTCTGCCGCCGCGCCGCCGCGTCGAAGGGGCTGATGCGCACGAGGCGATGGACCCCCGTCTCGGTCTTGAGCCAGCCATAGGCGTTGGGGCCGCTCACCTGGATGGTGGCGGACTTCACCCCCGCCTGCTCGCCGTCGGAGCGTTCGGTCACCGTCACCTTGTAGCCGCGCTTCTCGGCCCAGCGGACGTACATGCGCAGCAGCATCTCGGCCCAGTCCTGGGCTTCCGTGCCGCCCGCGCCGGCATTGACCTCGAGATAGGCGTCGTTGGCGTCCGCCTCGCCCGAGAGCAGGCTCTCGATCTCGCGCCGCTTGGCCTCGGCGGCGAGGCGCTCGAGATCGGCGATGGCGGCGGCGATGGTCTCCTCGTCGCCCTCCGCCTCGGCCAGTTCGATGAGGCCGAGCGCGTCCGCGACCTCGGCCTCGAGCCGGCGCACGCCCTCGATCTGCTCGGCCAGCCGGCCGCGCTCGCGCATGACGCGCCCGGCCTCGGCGGCGTCGTTCCAGAGCGCCGGATCCTCGGCGCGGGCGTTCAGCTCCTCAAGACGGCGGACGGCGGCATCCCAGTCAAAGATGCCTCCTCAGCAGGGACACCGAGGCGGTGATCTGCTCGTGCAGGGATTGGGCTTCGGCGCGCATGGGAGCGGCTCAATAGAGCCCGCCCAGGTTGCTGTCGAGACCTGCGGCCGTGCCGCCCGCACCCGGGTCCTCGCCCATCCGCCGCGCCGAGTTCTCGGTGCCGGGCCGGAACGCCTCGAGGATGGAGCCGTTGCCGACATTGATGCGCACCAGCGCGACGCCGGGGGGCGCGCGGAAGGGCACGGGCGGGCTGCCGCGCAGGGCTGCCGCGACCACCTCGCGGAAGATCGGCGCGGCGTTGGCCCCGCCCGTCTCGCCCTGGCCGAGGCTGCGCGGCTCGTCGAAGCCGATCCAGACCGCGACCACGATGTCGGGCGTGAAGCCGACGAACCAGTTGTCCTTGTAGTCGTCGGTGGTGCCCGTCTTGCCCGCCACCGGCCGGCCGAGCCGGTCGCCGATGGCGTTCGCCGCCGTGCCCCGCTGCACCACGCCCTGCAGCAGGCTCACCATCTGGTAGGCGGAGATCGGGTCGGTCACCTGCCGGCGCGCGGGGTCCACGAGTTCGGGCGGCCCGGCCTCGGGGCCGGCGGCGGCGCAGCCGGCGCAGACGCGGCGGTCGGCGCGCCAGATGACGCGGCCGCGGCGGTCCTGCACGGAATCGATGAGGGTCGGGACGACCTCCCGCCCGCCATTGACGAAGACGGCATAGGCCGCGGCCATGCGCATCACCGTCGTCTCCCCCGCGCCGAGCGCCATGGCGAGGTAGCGCGGCATGTCGGGAATGACGCCGAAGCGCGCCGCCGCATCCGCGACCGCATCCATGCCGATCTGCTGCGCGAGCCGCACGGTCGCGAGGTTGAGGCTGCGCTCCATCGCCTGGCGCATCGTCACCCAGCCGTAGGAGCGCCCGGCGGTGTAGTTCTGCGGCCGCCAGACGCGCCCGCCCGCGACCACCTCGATCGGCTCGTCGAGCAGTTCCTGGTTCGGCGGGATGCCCTGTTCGAGCGCCGTGATGTAGACGAAAGGCTTGAAGGAGGAGCCGGGCTGGCGCATCGCCTGGGTGGCGCGGTTGAACCAGGAGCGCTCGAAGGACCAGCCGCCCACCATCGCGAGCACCCGCCCCGTCTGCGGGTCGAGCGCGACGACCGCGCCCTCGGCCTGCGGCATCTGGCGCAGCTCGAGCCGCTCGGGCCGCGCCGGGCGGCCCGGCGCCGGCAACTGGGTCGGCATCGGCTCGACAAGGACGACATCGCCGAGGCTGAGCACCTGCTGCATCCGGGCGGGCTGGGGGCCCATCCGCCCGTCGCGCACCGGCCGCGCCCAGGCGAGGTCCTGCAGATACATCAGCCCGGTGCGCGGCTGCGGCGCGCCGCGCGGGTCCGTCCGCTCGATCCAGCCGAGGCGGGCCTCGGTGTTGCGCAGCTCGAGCACCACGGCGAGTTTCCATTCCGGCAGGGCGCCGGGCGGGCGCGGCGTCGCGGCCAGCGCGGGCATCCATTCCGTCGCGCCGGCCGGGATCGAGGCGATGGGCCCGCGCCAGCCGCCGCGCCGGCGGTCATAGGCCATCAGCCCATCGTGCAGCGCGCGCTCGGCCGCCGCCTGCAGCTCGGGCTCGAGGCTGGTGCGCACCACGAGCCCGCCCATCGTCGTCTGCTCCGGCCCGAAGCGGGTGATGAGCTCGCGCCGCACCTCCTCGGTGAAGTGCTGGCCGACGGGCACGACCTCGGGCCGGCGCGTCGGGCGCGGCACGATCGGCTCGGCCTTGGCGTAGCGCGCCTCCTCATGCGTGATGTGCCCGTCCTCGGCCATGCGGTCGAGCACCCAGTCGCGCCGCGCCCGCGCCGCCTCGGGGAAACGGATGGGGTTGTAGTTGTTCGGGGCCTTGGGCAGGGCGGCGAGGAAGGCGGCCTCGGCCAGCGTCAGCTCGTCGAGGCCCTTGTTGAAATAGGCCTGCGCGGCGGCGGCGACGCCGTAGGCGCTCTGGCCGAGGAAGATCTCGTTCAGGTAGATCTCGAGGATGCGGTCCTTGGAGAGCGCCTGCTCGAGCCGCACCGCGAGGATCGCCTCCCTGAGCTTGCGCATCAGCGAGCGCTCGTTGCCCACCAGCATGTTCTTGGCGACCTGCTGGGTGATGGTCGAGGCCCCGCCCATGCGCCGCCCGGACCCGTAGGTCTCGAGCGCGGTGAGCAGCGCCCGCCCGATGCCGAGCGGATCGACGCCGTGATGCTCCCAGAAGCGCTGGTCCTCGGCCGAGACGAAGGCCTGCCGGAGGCGGGCCGGGATGGCCTCGATCGGCACGAAGACCCGCCGCTCGGTGGCGAGTTCGGCCATCAGCCGCGAATCGGCGGCGAAGATGCGGCTCATCTGCGGCGGCTCGTAGTCGGCGAGCCAGCGATGGTCGGGCAGGTCCTCCGCGATCTGGCGATAGAGACCGTAGGCGGCGACCGAGCCGACGAGGCCGCCGGCGACCACCAGCAGGAGAAGCAGGCGGAACAGGCCGAGGCCGCGACGGCGGCGGCGCCTCTCGCGCCGGGGGCGGGCGGGCGGGGCCGTGCTCGCGGCGGCCGCGGGCTCGGAGGCGGGGGGCGGGGCGTCGCCGCGACGCCGCCGGCGGCGGGGGTCGAGCGGCCCCTCCGCGCGAAGGTCGGGGGAGGTCATCGCCCCCCTGATACACCGCCCGGCCCCGGGCCGCGACCTTCGCGGCGGCCGGGGGTGCGGCGACCGGCCGTCACGATGCCGGCACCGGCGCCGCGGCCAGCCAGGCCTGCACGGCCCGCGCCAGGGCGGCCGCGAGGCGCGCGCGGTGCTGCGGCCGGCCGAGGGCGGCCTCGTCGCGCGGATCGGAGAGGAAGCCGAGCTCGACCAGGGCCGAGGGGATCTCGGGCGCCTTGAGCACGACGAAGGCCGCCTCCCGGTGGGTATTGGGCAGCAGCGGCACCTCCTCGGCGAGTTCCCGCACGGCATGGCGGGCGAGGCGCGCCGAGCCCGCCCGCGTCTCCTGCCGCATCAGGCTGATCAGGATGCGCTGCACCTCGGGGCTGACCGAGGGCAGGCGCAGCCCGCCCGCGAGGTCGGCGCGGTTCTCCCGCCGCGCCAGCGCCTCGCTCATCGCGTCCGAGGCGGTCTCGGACAGCGTGTAGACCGAGGCCCCGCGCGCCCCCGGCGCGGAATCCGCGTGCAGGGAGAGGAACAGCGCCGCCTCCCGCCGCCGCGCGAACTCGACCCGGTCGGCGAGCGGGACGAAGACGTCGCGCGCGCGGGTGAGCAGCACCCGGCAGGTGCCGCTCGCGAGGAGGCGCCGGCGCAGCTCGAGCGCGGTGGCGAGGACGACGCGCTTCTCCTGCGTCCCCTTCGCCCCGATCGCGCCCGGGTCGCGGCCGCCATGGCCGGGGTCGAGCACCACCAGCGGCAGCGGGCCGGCGCCGCGGGCGAGACCGGCCACGACCGGCCGGCCGGACCGCGCCGCGGCGGCGAAGCGCGCGGCCGAGACGGGCGCGATGTCGAGCACGAGATGCCCCTCCCGCACCGGACCGGGCGCGGCCAGCGCCGGCGCGGCGAGGTCGATGAGGAGCGCCTCCTCCGCCGCCAGCCAGCGCGCCGCCCGCACCGGGCCCGCGCCGGGCAGCGTGGCGGCCCCGCGCCATTCCGCCCCCGGCAGGTGCAGCAGCAGGCGCGCCGGATCGGCCGCGGCGCCGAGGCTCCAGGGCTGGTCGCCCGCGACGGCGATGACGAGCCGCCCCGCCCGGCCGGCCGGGCCGAGCGCAGCACCCGACAGCCTCCCGGCGCAGGCCGCCCGGGGAGCGGCGGCGAGCAGCCCGAGGCCGAACAGGGCGCGCCGGCCAGGCCGCGCTGCGAAGCCGTTGACCATCCGGTCCCGGTCCCCCGATCGGGTCATGCGCCCGATATGGCATGGGATTCAGGGATTTGCCACCGCGAGCCTCATGTCCCGTGTGATCCCGGGCGGCAGGCCGGAACCCCCTCCTTCCATGACTTGTGGCGCCCCCCCCGCGGTGACTATGGTGCGCTGCCCCGGCGGCAACCGCTGCGGGCGGAATTCCCGGGCAGGATCGCCCGGCGCGCGACCCCGGGCTGACGGCAGGGCGCGGCGCCGATGCGACGGACGGGGGCCCGGCCTGGAACCGGGGCGGCCGCAAGGCCCCCGGCGGTTCCGTGGCTTCAGCCGGGCGACCTCCTGCCGATTCCGCCGGCGCGGAGACGGCTGCGCGCATGGTCCGGACCGCCCCATGGCCGGCGACCGGACCGCCGCAGGACGTCGCCGGCCCGCCCGTGCCTGGGACCGCCGCGCTGGCGCGGCCGTTCAAGGGTTCCCGGGGCGACAGACCAGGCGCGCCCACCCCGGGCCTGCACCGTGCCGCGCGCGCGGCGCTTGGCCCACCGAGCGAGGACGACCGCCGCCCCATGCCAGAGGACGCAGCGCCGCGACCCCGTCCCCGCCCGGGCCTTGCCATCCCCTGGCGCCGCCGGCTTCCCCGCGGCGCGGAGCACAGCACCCGATGACCAAGCGCATGCTGATCGACGCATCCCACCCCGAGGAGACGCGGGTGGTGGTGCTGGACGGCAACCGTGTCGAGGAGTTCGACCTCGAGACCGCCACCCGCAAGCCGCTCAAGGGCAACATCTACCTCGCCAAGGTGGTGCGGGTGGAACCGAGCCTGCAGGCCGCCTTCGTCGAATATGGCGGCAACCGCCACGGCTTCCTCGCCTTCGGCGAGATCCACCCGGACTACTACCAGATCCCCGTCGCCGACCGGCAGCGGCTGCTCGAGATGCAGGCGGAGGAGGCGCGGGCCGAGGAGGAGGCCGACCTGCCCCCCGAATCGGCGATGGACCGCGCCGCGGCGTGGAACGGCGAAGGCCCCGAAGCCTGGCCGGAGGGCGAGGAGGCGGCCGCCGCGCCCGCCGCCGAGCCCGCCGCGGAGGCCGAGGAAACGGGCGCGCCGCCCCCCGCGCCCGAGGCTGCTTCGCCCGCCGCCGGGGAGGATGCCGCCGCCGCCGCACCCACCCCGGCCGAGGTGACCGCGCCCGCCGAGCCGCCGCCCCCGGCCGCCCAGCCGCTTGCCATGGCCGATGACCGCATCACCGGCACCCCCGATTCCCGCATGGCGGTGGAGGAGGGCGAGACCGCCGCCGCCGCGCCGGCCGAGGAGGCGGAGGAGGAGATCAGCCGCGTCGAGGTCCTGCCCGCCGAGGACGCGCCCCCTCCGCCCGAGACGATCGGCGGCGAGGACCTCCCGCCCGAGGCCGAGGAGGAACGCCGCGAGCGCCGCATTCCGCCCAAGTTCCTGCGCCACTACAAGATCCAGGAGGTGATCAAGCGCCGGCAGATCATGCTGGTGCAGGTCGTCAAGGAGGAACGCGGCGGCAAGGGTGCGGCGCTGACCACCTACATCTCGCTCGCCGGCCGCTTCTCGGTGCTGATGCCGAACTCGCCCCGCGGCGGCGGCGTCAGCCGCAAGATCACCTCGGCCGCCGACCGCAAGCGGCTGCGCGAGATCGTCGAGGAGATGAACCTGCCCGAGGGCATGTCGCTCATCATCCGCACCGCCGGGGCGCAGCGGCCCAAGCCCGAGATCAAGCGCGACTGCGAATACCTGCTGCGGCTGTGGGATTCGATCCGTGAGCGCACGCTGGCCTCCACCGCCCCGGCCCTGATCTACGAGGAGGCGGACCTCATCAAGCGCTCGATCCGCGACGTCTTCAGCCGCGACATCGAGGAGGTGGTGGTCGAGGGCGAGAGCGCCTACGCCGCCGCGCGCGAGTTCATGCGCATGCTGATGCCGGCCAATGCCGGCAAGATCCGCCTGCACCGCGAGGCGGTGCCGCTCTTCGCCCGCCACAACGTGGATGCGCAGCTCGACGCGATGCATTCGCCCGTCGTGCAGCTCCGCTCGGGCGGCTACATCGTCATCAACCAGACCGAGGCGCTAGTCGCGATCGACGTGAACTCGGGCCGCGCGACGCGCGACCGGCACATCGAGGACACCGCGCTGCGCACGAACCTCGAGGCGGCGGACGAGATCGCGCGCCAGCTGCGCCTGCGCGACCTCGCGGGCCTCATCGTCATCGACTTCATCGACATGGAGTCGGCCAAGCACGACCAGATGGTCGAGAAGCGGCTGAAGGAGGCGCTGAAGCAGGACCGCGCCCGCATCCAGGTCGGCCGCATCAGCCATTTCGGCCTGCTCGAGATGAGCCGCCAGCGGCTGCGCCCCTCCATCGCCGAGCAGACCTTCGTGCAGTGCCCGCACTGCCAGGGCCGCGGCCTGGTGCGCAGCGTCGAGAGCAGCGCGCTGCAGGTGCTGCGCGCCATCGAGGAGGAGGGGGCAAAGCGCCGCGCCGCCGAGATCATGGTCCGCGTCGCCGCGCCGGTGGCGCTCTGGCTGCTCAACCGCAAGCGCGACCGCCTGGCCGAGATCGAGGCCCGCTTCGGCATGGCCGTGATGTTCGAGCCCGACGGCACGCTGGTGCCGCCCGCCCTGCGCATCGAGCGCCTGCGCGCCGCCGAGCCCGCCGCCACCCCCGCCGCGCCGACCGCGCTCCGCATGGACTACGCCCCCGCCCCCGCCGAGGCGGAGGCGGAGGCGGAGGCGGCGGAGGCCGACGCCGCCACCAGCGAAGAGGGCGAGGAGCGCGCGGCCCGCGAGTGCGCCGAGACCGCCGAGGAGGGCGAGCGCCGCCGCCGCCGCCGCCGCCGCCGCCGCGGCCGGCGCGAGGACGGCCGCGAGGCGCGCCCCGGCGCCGAGGGCACGGGCGAGGAGGCCGCGGAGGGCGCCGAGCCGGCCGAGGCCCTGGAGACGGCCACCGAACCCGGCGAGGCGGCCGAGGCCGGCGAGAGCGTCCCGGCCGAGGCCGGGGAGCCCGCCGAGGCCGCGGCGGAGACCGAGGCCGAGGGCGAGGCTCGCCGCCGCCGCCGCGGCCGCCGCGGCGGTCGCCGCCGGCGCGAGGACGGCGCCGCCGCCGAGACGCCCGACGCGGCCGAGGCCGAGGCGGCCCCCGCCGCCGCGCCGCGCGCCGCGCGCTACACCGGCCCGACCCCGGCCGACCCCTTCGCGGGCCAGATCGACGACATCTTCGAGGCGCTGGAAGCGGTGGAGGCCGCGGCCGAGCGCGCGGCGGCGGCCCGCCCGGCCCGGCCCGCCCCCCGCATGGCCGAACCGGCGGCGGCGGTCACGATGACCGCCACCGGGGCGACGGCGGCGCCCGCCCTGGCGGCACCCGGGGCGGAGACCTCGGAACCGGCCGCCGCCGTGCAGGAGGCCCCGCCCGCGCCGGAGACCCGGGTCGCGGAGGCCGCCACCCCGGCTGCCGCCGCGCCGGCGGTGCAGGCGCCGCGGCCCGGCATGGCGATCGCCCCGCCGCCCGCGCCGCCACCCCCTGCCCCCGCGCCCGCCGTAGCCGAGCCGCCCCGGGCCGAGCCGGTGGTCGGCCCGCCGGTCCAGCCGGTGGTGCTCGGCAGCGGGGCCGAGGCGTCGCGGCCGAAGCGCCAGGGCTGGTGGCGGCGCTGACCCGCCCCGGGCGGGCCGGGCGGATCAGCCCCCGCCCCGCTCGCAAGCGCCGTTCCCGTTCGGCTGCGCTCGCGGCAGCGGCGCGAGCCTTCCGTTGACGAGCGGATCGACGCTCCCGGCCGGGGCCGGCCATCGGCGCTCCGATCGAGCGGCGAGCGGCCGGGCCGGCGCCCTCCGCGCGCGGCGGGCGGGCTGACGGCGCCGGCGGCGCCCGGGCTCAGCCCTCGGCCTGCCGCGCCGCGCGGCGCAGCACGGCGCAGAGGCGCGAGAAGGCGAGCCAGAAGGCCCCGTGCTCCGGCGCCTGTTCGGGCCGCCCGCCGAAGGCCGGCTCGCCGCGGCGCAACAGGGGCAGGCGCGCCTCGAACCGGCCGCGCATGTTCTCGAGGAAGGCGCCGGACGCGGCGAGGTAGCCCTCCAGCATCTCGGCGGCGATCTCGATCTCGGCGCGGGCCTGGCCTTCGGTGGTGAAGCGCTTGAGCGCCCGGCTCTCCTCGGCGAGGGCGAGGTGGAGCCGGTGCAGATCCTGCAGGAGGCGGGCGAAGCGCTGGCGGGCCTCCCGCTCGGCCTCGCCGCCGTGGCTGGTCTGGGTCATGGACGGCCTCCACGCAGAGCATGGGCCGCAGGGATGAAGGCGCGATGAATGCCGCCCCGGGGCCTCTGACGAGGCCGGGATCCGCGCGCGCCGGTCCGGTCGTCTTCGACAGGAGGCGCGGCCGGGCCGGCCGGGTCAGTCCGAGGCGGCCGCCCGCCCTTCCGGCCGCCGCCGCCCGAGGCCCCGTCCGCGCGGCCAGGGCCCCGCCCCCCAGGGCCGGGGCAGGTTGTTCGCCGCATAGGCGACGAGGAACAGCGTCGCGAGGCCCGGCAGCAGGGGGGAGGCGAGGAACTCCCACCCCGCCCCCTCGACGAAGACCACCACCGGGTTGGCCCCGGCCGGGGAATGGATGGTGCGGGTGAGCACCATCGCCGCGAGCGCGAGCCCGACCGCGAGCGCGATCCAGATCTCGACCGGCCCGCCCAGAAGGTCGAAGGCGCTGCGCAGCGCAAGGCCGACGACCGTCGCGACGAGATGGCCGCCGAGGAAGGAGCGCGGCTGCGCCATCGGCCCGCGCGGCATGCCGAAGAGGATGACGCAGGAGCCGCCGAGGGAAGGCAGCAGCCAGGGATGCTCGGTGAAGGAGAGCGCCGCATGGGCGAGCAGGAGGGCGGCGGCGGTGCCGCCGACCTGCACGGCGAGGCGGGCGGGCGGCGGCCTCATGCGCCGGGGCCGAGCATGGCGAGATCCTCGGCCGTGTCGACGTCCCTGAGCGTGCGGAGGAAGGCGACGCGCCGGCCGCGGAAGTTGCGCAGCGTGTCAGCGAGCGCCTGCGGGCTCGACCAGCGCACGCCGGCGAAGGGGCGCGCCGGCCGGCGCGGGCCCATGCCGATGAGCCAGTAGCCGCCATCGGCGGCGGGGCCGAAGACCGCGTCGGCGCGGCCGAGGGCGCGGAAGGCGGCGGCGATGTCGGCCGGGCGGAGGCCCGGGATGTCGCTGCCCGCGAGCACGGCGACGCGAAAGGGCCGGAGGGCGCGCTCCATCCGCCGGCCGAGGTCGCCATGGGGCTGGCCCGCGCGCGCCGTGCCGCGCGGGACGAAGCGCGCCCAGTCGGCGCGGGCGAAGCGGGGGGTGGTGGCGAGCACGGTGGTCCAGCGCCGGTCGCGCGCGATCGGGCGGGCGGTGGCGGCGAGCGTCGCGGTGTAGAAGCGCAGCGCCGCCCGATCCCCGATGCCGCGCGCGAGCCGGCGCTTGACCGCGCCGAGGCGCGGGGCGCGGGCGAAGAGGATGACGACGCGGCGCGGCATGGGACGGAGAAGACCCGATCAGCGGCCCCGCGCATAGAGCGCGGCGATGCGCTCGGGCGCCATCCCGGCGAACCAGAGCGAGAGGCAGAGGAGGTTGCGCGCCGAACGCCGCCACCACCCCCCCGCCCGCCAGCGCGCGGCGGAGGTCACGAAGGCGACGTCGAGGCCGACGAGGCGGGCGCGGCCGATGCGGCGCACGAGGTCCACATCCTCCATGATCGGGATGGGCCGGACCCCGCCCAGGCGGTCGAGGAAGGCGCGGGCGATGAGCAGCCCCTGGTCGCCATAGGGCAGGCCGAGGACGCGGCAGCGCCAGGCGACGGCGCGCTCGAGCCGACGCGCCTGCGCAGACGGGTCGTCGAGGGCGAAGCGGAAATGGGCCGCGCGCTCGGCATGGGCGGGGTCGGCGAGGAAGGCGCCGGCGGCCTCGGCCCAGCCCGGGGCGGGGATTGTGTCGGCATGGATCACGAGCAGCCAGGGCGCGGTGGCGGCGGCCACGCCGGCGGCGATCTGGCTGCCCCGGCCGCGCGGGGCGGTGATCACGCGCGCCCCGGCGGCGGCGGCGAGCTCCGGCGTGCCATCAGTGCTGCCGCCGTCGGCGACGATGATCTCGGCCACCTGCCCGCGCAGGGCGGCGAGGGTGCGGGAGAGGCCGGCGGCGGCGTCGAGGGTGGGGATGACGGCCGCGAGTTCGGCGGATGTTCTCATGCGGGGCGGCGGCATGTTAACCACTCATTAACCACTCGTTCGCATTATGTTCTTGACCCGGCGGGCCGGCTTGCCCAGGATGCGGGCGAACGGAAAGGGAACACGGGACCAGCGCCATGCCCGACGGCACGCCCCATCGCCTCCCTCGCGGCCCCGAGGGCCACACCCTGCCCCCCTTGGCCCGCAAGGGCCGCGGCGCCGGGCTGAACCCCCCCGTGCGCTTCGAGCGCACCGCCCGCGAAGCCTTCGACGATGGCTGGGGCACGCTGGAGGCGGCCTTCGCCGAGTTGCCGCCGCTGCCGACCACCCTCACGCCCGAGAGGTCGAAATCCGCCCTCGCCTGGAACGAGAGCCCCGATATCGGCTTCGACCGCGCCGTCAATCCCTATCGCGGCTGCGAGCATGGCTGCGTCTACTGCTATGCCCGCCCCTCCCATGCCTGGCTCGGCCTCTCCCCCGGCCTCGACTTCGAGACGCGGCTCATCTTCAAGCCCGACATCGCCGCCCTGCTCGAGAAGGAGCTGCGCCGGCCCGGCTATGTGCCGCGCCCGATCGCCCTCGGCTCCAACACCGACCCCTACCAGCCGGTCGAGCGCACGCTCAGGCTGACCCGCGCCGTGCTCGAGCTGCTCGACCGTTTCGAGCATCCGGTGACCATCGTGACCAAATCCGCCGGCGTGCTGCGCGACCTCGACCTCCTCTCGGCCCTCGCGCGGCGCAACCTCGTGCGCGTGTGCCTGTCCGTCACCACCCTCGATGCGCGGCTTGCCCGCATCATGGAGCCCCGCGCCGCCTCCCCCGAGCGGCGCCTGGCCGCGCTGCGCCATCTGTCCGAAGCCGGCATCCCCACGGCGGTGCTCGCCGCCCCCATGATCCCGGGGGTGAACGATGCCGAACTCGAGGCGATCCTGGAGCGCGCGGCGGCGGCGGGCGCGAGTGGCGCGGGCTATGTGCTGCTGCGCCTGCCGCTCGAGATCCGGGAAATCTTCGAGGACTGGCTCGCCCGCCACATGCCCGAACGCGCGGCGCGCGTGCTGTCCCTGATCCGCCAGACCCGCGGCGGGGCGCTCTATGACAGCCGCTTCGGCCTGCGCCAGCGGGGAAGCGGCGCCTATGCCGACCTGCTCGCGCAGCGCTTCGCCGTCGCGGCGCGCCGGCTCGGCCTTGAGCGGCGCGGCGCCGGGGTGGCGGGGCTCGACTGCACGCGCTTCCGGGTGCCGGAGGCGGCGGCGAAGCCGCCCGCGGCGGACCAGCTCTCGCTGTTCTGAGGGGCGCGGCCGGCGGGGCACGGCGTCGCGTTGCGCCTCGGCCTACGGAAGCGCCGGCCTATGCCGCCTTCAGGTGTTCCTTCAGCCGCGGCATCAGTTCCACGAGGTTGCAGGGCCTGTGCCGGCTGTCGAGCTGCCAGCGCAGGATGTCGTCCCAGGCGTCCCTGCAGGCGCCGGTCGAGCCGGGCAGGGCGAAGAGGTAGGTGCCGCCCGCGACCCCGCCGAGGGCGCGCGACTGCATCGTGGAGGTGCCGATCTTCTGGTAGCTCAGCATCCGGAACAGCTCGCCGAAGCCCTCGATCTCCTTCTCGAGCACGCGGCGGAAGGCCTCGGGCGTCACGTCGCGCCCGGTGATGCCGGTCCCGCCCGTGGTGATGACGCAGTCCACGGCCGGATCCGCGATCCAGCGCCGGAGCGTGGCCTCGATCGCCTCCGCCTCGTCCTTGACGATCTCGCGCGCGACGCAGCGGTGGCCGCCGGCCTCGATGCGTTCGACCAGGGTCTGGCCGGAGCGGTCGGTGGCGAGGTCGCGGGTGTCGCTCACGGTGAGCACGGCGATGTTGACGGGCAGGAAGGGCAGGGTCTCGTCGATCGGCATGGCGGTGTCCTCGGGTCTTCACTGACCATGGGCATCCCGCGGGCGCGTCGCAACCGGCTTTCAGGGGGCGCGGGCGGCGCGGATCTCGGCGAGCGCGGCGGCGATGCGGATGGCGAGCAGCACCTCCCCCCGCGCGGCCGAGGCGCGGGCCGGATCGCCGCTCGCGCCGAGGGCGGGGAGCTCGGCCGCGCGCGCCGGCAGGCGGGAGAGGTCCACCCCGGGCGGATGGACGGCCATGAGTTCCGAGGTGTCGCCGATGCCGGCATGGCTGCCGATCGTCGCCTCCGTCTCGCCCTGGCCGCGCAGCCAGGCGTCCTGCTCGGCGATGGCCGCATACCAGCGCGAGAGGGCGACGACGCGCACCCCCTCCCGCCGCCATTCGGCCGAAAGCCGCGCCGCGAGGCGCTGCTGCGGCGCCTGGCTCGCGCCGTGCTCGGCGAGCAGGCAGATGGTGCGGAAGCCGGCCGCGCGCAGGCTGCGGGCCACGCCCTCGAGCGTGGCCATGAAGGCCTCCTCCGAAATCCCGAGGGTGCCGGGGAAGCGGCGGTTGCCCTCGGGCGGGTCGAGCCGTCCCTGCGGGGCGAAGGGCAGCACCGGCACCACCAGCGCATCGCCGAGTTCGGCGGCGATGCGCCGGGCGGCGTGGCGGGCGATGTGGTCGTGCTTGCCGAGGATCATGTGCGGCCCGTTCTGCTCGACCCCGCCGCTCGGCACGATGACGGTGCGGTAGCCGGCGGCAATGGCCTCGCGCAGCTCGATCCAGGTCATGTCGGCGACATCGAGGCTCTCGGGCAGGCGCAGCGCGGCCGCAGGCTGGGCGGCGAGCGCGAGGCCGAGGACGAGCGCCGCGGCCGCGCGGCGCGCGCGCGCCGCGATCGCGCTTCCCTTCGGGGCGGGAACGGGCGAATCTCGATCGTCGCGCATGGCATGATTTCCGGGACGATGGCCCCGACACAATACGACCCCGTCACCGCGGTCTGGAACTGGCTCGGCCATCTGCCGCGCCTGCTGACGGAACCGGGCTCGCCCTTCTGGTGGCCGACGATCCTCGTCGCGCTGGCGGCGCTCCTGGTCATGGGGCTCGTCGGCCGCGCCTCGCTCGCCGAGATGCGCCGCCAGGCCCTGCCGGCCCCGCCGCGCCGGATGCTCCGCCAGTTCGCCGTGGATGCTGCGCTCTTCCTGGTCAACTCGGCGATCCCCTTCCTCGCCGCCCCGCTGCTGCTGATGATCAGCGCGGTCGGGGCCGCACTGCCGGTCGCGGCGCTGAGCCCGCTCCTCGGCCTGCCGGAGGCCGGCGCCCGGCTCGACACGCCGGCGGCGATGCTGCTCGCCGCCCTCATCCCCTTCGTGGCGAGCGATTTCGCGCTCTACTGGACGCACCGCCTCTTCCACCGCTTCCCGCTGCTGTGGCGGGCGCACCGGCTGCACCACGAGCCCGAGGTGCTGACGCCCGTCACCGCCTTCCGCTTCTGGCCGCAGGAGCAGGTCGTGCACATCGCGGGCAGCGCCTTCATGAACGGCTTCGGCCTCGGCATCGTGGCGAGCGCCTTCGGGGCGATGGTGGACCCGCTGACGCTGCTCGGGGTGAACGTGTTCACCCTCGCCTGGAATCTCGGCTTCTCGCATCTCCGGCACAGCCACGTCGCGCTCCCCTTCCCGCGCTGGCTCTCCCATGTCCTGGTCAGCCCGCACATGCACCAGGCGCATCATTCGGCGGATGCGGCGCAGCACGACAGGAACTTCGCCACCGTCTTCGCGCTGTGGGACTGGATGTTCGGCACGCTCTACCTGCCGGCGAAGGGCGAGCGGTTCCGCTTCGGGGTGGATGAGCACCCGGGGGCGGAGGCGGCCGCGGCGCCGGCCCCCCCCGCCCCCGTCCTGCCGCGCGCGCCGGCGCGCTGACCCGGCCGCGGGTCGGGCTCAGCGGCGCGCCGCCTGCCGCGCCGGCTCCTCGGCGCCGAAGCGCGGGAACTCCCCGCGCGCGAGCGCCTCCAGGCTCGGCGCCGGCAGGCCGAGGCGGGAGGCGTAGATCCACGAATAGGCCAGCACGCGCTGGACGTGCTGGCGCGTCTCCTCGAGCGGGATCGCCTCGATGAAGAGGAAGGGGTCGTCCCGGTGGCGGGTGGCGGGCAGCCAGCGGGCGAGGTTGCCGGGCCCGGCATTGTAGGCGGCGAGCAGGCGGATCAGGTCGCCGCCCACCGCCTCATGCCGCGCGAGGTGGAGCAGGTAGCGCTGGCCGATCTCGAGCGAGAGGGCGGGGTCGTGCAGCCGGGCCGCGCCCTCGCCACGGAAGGAGGGGTCGTTGGCGACATGGGCGGCGGTCGCGGGCATCACCTGCAGGAGGCCGCGCGCGCCGGCGCGCGAGACCGCCGCCGGGTCGAAGTTCGACTCCTGCCGCGCCAGCGCATAGACGAGCGCCGGGTCCACGCTGAAGCCTCGCGCGGGCTCGAGCCGCGGCAGCGGGAAGCGCGCGAGGTCGCGGGGCCGGCCATCCGCCCCCTGCGCCAGCCCGGCGAGTTGCGCGCCGAGATGCGTCATCCCCGCGCGCCAGGCGACGGCGAGCATCGCCCGGAGCAGCGCCGCATTGCCGCGCGCGGCGGGCCAGAGGGCGCGCAGCTCCGCCTCCGCCCGCCCGTTCTGCCCGATCTGCAAGAGCGCCAGCGCCCGCCAGCCGCCGGCCGTCTCCATCAGCGCCGCCGCCCCCTCCTCCGCCGCCTCCCCATACCAGGCGAAGCCGGGGGCGAGGCCGAGGGCGCGGCGGGCGAGCAGGCCGTGGAAGGTCCGCGGCTCCTGCGCCGCCTGCAGCATCCAGGGCACGTAGAGCTGCGGGCGGTGGGCGCGCACGGCGGCGCGCGCCGTCCAGAAGGCGGCCGAGGCGCGGGCGGCGGCCGAGCCCGCCTCGGCCCGCGCGGCGGCCTCGAAATAGGCGAGCGCGACCCCATGGCGGCCAAGGCCCCAGGCGGCGAGGCCGGCGGCGAAGGCGGCGCGGCCCGTCCTCTCGCGGCCGGAGCGGGCGACCTCGCTGGCGAGGCGGAAGGCGGCCGCATCCTCCCCGCGGCGGAACAGCGCGAGCGCGACCTCGGCGCGCAGCGCCGCGGCATAGGCGGGGGTCATGCCGCGGGTACGCCGGATCAGGTCGAGCGCGCCCTCAGTGTCGCCGGCGGAGGCGCGCTCCCGGACCGTGCGGTCGAGGGCGGGGTTGCGGACGAAGCCGCGCGCGGGCGGTTCGCGCTCCTCGGGGATCGCCTCGCCGTCCTCGGGCAGCGCCGCCTCGGCCGGGGCGGGCGGCGCGGCGCCGCCGCGGGCGGCGAGCAGGGCCTGGATGCGCGGCGCATCCGGATGGTCGGCATGGCGGGCGAGCCAGTCGCGCAACTCCTCGAGCCGAGGCGCGACGCCTGCGCGCAGCCAGCGGTCGGCGAGGATGTGGCCGTCGAGGCGGCGGTCGTGCAGGGCGGCGTGTTCGGCCACCGCCGCGGCGATGTCGCCTTCGGCCTGCAGGCGGAAGATGCGCGCGAGCCGCGCGGCATCGGCCGCGGCGAGCGGGCGCGGCAGCGTCTCCGCCCCGGCGCCCGGAACGGGAGCGGAAGGAGCGCCCGAGGCGGTCTGGTCGGCCCGTTGCGCCTGGGCCGGAGGGGGGGCTCCGAACCAGAGCGGCGCGCCGAACAGGGCCGCGAGGACCGCCGGCGCGCGCCGGACCATGGGGCAGATCGCGCGCATGGCGACTCCGCACTACCGGCCGGTTTCACGCCTGTGCAATGCCAATGATCGGGATGAATCCCGCGGAATGAGAACGCCACCAATGCGGCCAGGCACTTGGCGGCGGCGGTGAAGGCGCCGTCTTGTCACGCGGGGGCGCTTTCCCGCTCCAGTGTGCGCCGCAGCAGGAGAAGATCGGCCCAGGCCTCGCGCTTGGCGGCCGGGGTGCGCAGCAGATAGGCCGGGTGCAGCGTGGCCAGCGCCGGCACCTCCCCGAGCCCCTCCACCGGCAGGCCCAGCCAGCGCCCGCGCAGGCGCGTGATGCCCTCCCGCGTGCGGAGCAGGGCGCGCGCGGCGGTCGCCCCGAGCAGCACGACGTGCCGCGGCCGCACCAGCGCGATGTGCCGCAGCACGAAGGGCAGGAAGAGCGTGATCTCGGCATCCGTCGGCGTGCGGTTGCCGGGCGGGCGCCAGGGCAGGATGTTGGTGATGTAGAAGTCCCCCTCCTCCCGCCTCAGCCCGATCGAGGCCAGCATGCGGTCGAGCAGCTGGCCCGAGGCCCCGACAAAGGGCCGGCCGAGGCGGTCCTCCTCCGCGCCCGGCGCTTCCCCGATGAACATCAGCCCGCTGGCCGGATCGCCATCCGCGAAGACGAGGTTGGTCGCGGTCTCGCGCAGGGGGGAGCCGTCGAAGGCGGCGATCGCCGCGCGCAGGGCGGCGAGGTCGGGCGCGGCTGCCGCGGCGGCCGCGGCGCGGGCGGCCGCCGGCGGGGGCAGCCCGGCCGGCGCGGGCGGGGCGGCGCGCGGGGCCTCGCGCGCGGGAGGAGCGGCCGGCGCGGCGGGCGGCGCGGCCGGGCGCGCGGCCCACCGGTCGGGGGGCGCGTCCTCGAGCGCCTCCTCCGCCCCCCAGTCGAGCTGCAGGGCGAGGGCGGCGAGCAGCGATGCGCGTTCCGCGTCCATCCGCGCCATATCGGGCGCGCGCGGGGTTCCGCGCAACCCGCCCTGCGGCTACATGGGCGGCAAAGGACCAGGAGAGCATCGGGACATGGCGGAAGAGCGCGAGTCCATGGAGTTCGACGTGCTGATCGTGGGCGGCGGGCCGGCCGGCCTCGCCGCCGCGATCCGGCTCAAGCAGCTCGCCCCCGAGGCCGCGGTCTGCCTGGTCGAGAAGGGCAGCGAGATCGGCGCCCACATCCTCTCGGGCGCGGTGCTCGAACCCCGCGCGCTCGACGAACTCCTCCCGGACTGGCGCGAGGACCCGCCGGCGCTGGCGACCCCCGCGCGGGAGGACCGCTTCATGTTCCTGACGGCGACGCGGGCCTGGAGGCTGCTGACGCCCCCGCAGATGCACAACCACGGCAACTACATCGTCAGCCTCGGCAATGTCTGCCGCTGGCTCGCCGCCAAGGCCGAGGCGCTCGGCGTCGAGATCTATCCCGGCTTCGCCGCCTCGGAGACCATCATCGAGGAGGGGCGGGTCAGGGGCGTCGTCGCCGGCGTGATGGGCATCACGAAGTCCGGGGAGAAGGGCCCGAACTACCAGCCGGGGATGGAACTGCGCGCGACCTGGACACTGTTCGCCGAGGGCTGCCGCGGATCGCTCACCAAGCGGCTGTTCGAGACCTTCCGCCTGCGCGAAGGCGTGCAGCCGCAGACCTACGGCATCGGCATCAAGGAACTGTGGGAGATCCCGAAGGAGAGGCACCAGCCGGGCCTCGTCTGGCATTCCACGGGCTGGCCGCTGCCGCGCGACACCTATGGCGGCTCCTGGCTCTACATGCTGGGGGAGAACCTGGTCTCGGTCGGCTTCGTGGTCGGGCTCGACTACACCAATCCCTGGCTCTCCCCCTTCGAGGAGTTCCAGCGCTTCAAGCACCACCCGGCGGTCAGGCCGATGCTCGAAGGGGGCAAGCGCATCGCCTATGGCGCGCGCGCGCTGAACGAGGGCGGCTTCCAGTCGATTCCGAAACTCGTCTTCCCCGGCGGGGCGATCATCGGCGATGCCGCGGGCTTCCTGAACGTGCCCAAGATCAAGGGCACGCACACCGCCATGAAGTCCGGCATGGTCGCCGCGGAGGCGATCGCCGCGGCGCTGAAGGCCGGGGAGCGCCCACCCGTGCTCGGCGCCTATCCGGCGCTGCTCGAGGCCTCCTGGGTGTGGGAGGAGCTGCGCGCGGTGCGCAACATCCGCCCCGGCTTCGCGAAGTTCGGCTTCTGGGGCGGGATGGTCAACGCCGCGCTCGAGACCTACGTCCTGCGGGGAAAGTCGCCCTGGACGCTCTCGCACCACGAGGACCACGCGGTGCTGAAGAAGGCGGCGGACGCGCCGCGGATCGAGTACCCCAAGCCGGACGGCGTGCTCTCCTTCGACCGCCTCTCCTCGGTGTTCCTCTCGAACACCAACCACGAGGAGGACCAGCCGGTGCACCTGAAGCTGAAGGACCCGTCGCGCTGGAAGGCGGTGAACTTCGACACCTACGCCGCGCCCGAGAGCCGCTACTGCCCGGCCGGCGTCTACGAGGTGGTCGGCGTGGAGGAGGGGCAGCCGCGCCTCGTGATCAACGCGCAGAACTGCGTGCACTGCAAGACCTGCGACATCAAGGACCCGACCCAGAACATCGACTGGTGCACGCCCGAAGGCGGCGGCGGGCCGAACTACATCGGGGGCATGTGAGCCCGGCCGCGACGCGGCAGGGCGCGGCGCGATGAGCGAGGCGCCGCTCCATCGCGCCGCGCATCCCGTGCTCGGCGTGCTGCGCGCGGGCGTTCTGCTCGGCCTCGGCTGGGTCGCCGCGGCCGCGCTCGCCTGGGCGCTGTTCGGCGTGCTCTGGGCGGTCTTCGTGCTCGTCCTCTGGGTGCTGCTGCTGCGCCGCTTCCACGCCGCGGTGGAAGCGCTCGCGCGCAGCCTCGCCGGGACCGCGCGCGAGTAGCGGCCCTCAGATGAACCAGGTCGGCGGGGTCGGCGCGCCGGCATCCTCGAGGGTGAGGACGTCGATCGAGACGCTGCTGCGCGTCTTGTCGGTGGTGGTGAGCGAATCCACCACCCGGATCCAGAGCGAACTGCCCGTGACATCGAGGGTGAAGTCGCCTTCCCAGTCGGTCCGCGCCGCGCCGCCGCCGAGGGTCGTCCAGGTGCTCCCGTTGGTGGAGTACTGGAAGAACATCGCCTCCTGCGCCGCCTCGGCGTCGAGATGCAGCACCTTCTGCCCGGCGGTCAGGCCGGTGAACTGCCACTGCCATTCGAGGCGCTGGACCGAGCCGATGGCGCCTTCGGAGATGGTCATCGCCACGCCGTCATCCGCCGCGAGCGCGGCGAGCGTCGCATTGGTCGCGGTCGGCGCCTTCTTCCAGGCGCCGAGGCTCATCCCCGGCGCCCCGGCGCTGGCCGTCGCGATGTCGTTGTCGAGATTGGTGACCGCCACCTCGGCGCTGCCGAAGGCGCCGGCCGAGAGCGACAGCACGTAGCCGGCGCTGCCGTCGTCGTCGCGGTCGTTGAGGCCGCCGACGCTCACGGTCGCCGAATAGCCGTTCGCGCGGGTGAGCAGGGTCTCGGTCAGACCGAACGTGCCCTCGGTCGGATCAAGCCCCGCGATCGCGACCGTCACCGCCTCCGGCGTCGAGCCGTCCGCCCCGGCGAGGAAGACGCGGAAGCTCGCGCCGGCGCCCGTCTCGCTGGTCGTGACGGCGGTCCTGTCCACCGCGAGCACGCCCGCCGGCGCGCTGCCGGCCGAGAAGCTGCCCCGGATCATGTACTGCCCGAGGGAGCCGTATTCGGTGTAGCCGGTGGGGCTCGAGGCCATGGGGTCGCCCCAGCCCACGCCGTCGAGCACGAGGTAGTAGGACCCGGCGGCAAGGCCCGCGACGCTGATCGCGGCATCGAGGCGACCGACGTCGTTCGATTCGGCAATGACCCGCCCCGCCGCATCCGTCAGCACCGCCGAGAGGTCGAGCATGGTGAAGGGCGAGGCGTCGTAGATCGGGGTCGCGCTGCCGCTCACATGGACCTTGGTCCAGGAGGAGATGGTGAGGTCGATGCTGCCGCCCGAGCCGACATCAATGCGGTAGACATCCACATCGTTGCGGCTGCCGGAACCGGAGATCACGCCCCAGCTCTCGACCGTGGTCACGCCGCCCGCCGTCACCCCGCGCAGCGCGGCGGCGGTGGCCAGCGTGTTGCCCGCCTCGTCCGCCGCATAGGTCACGCCGGAGTTCTGCGTGGTGATGATGGAGAGGTCGTCCTCCTTCTGGGTGGCGCCGTAGTAGGCGCCGTTGCTCCACTGCACGATGTTCGCGTAGTAGCCCGCGCCCATCACCGGCGCCCAGTCGGTGACACCGCTGCCGTGCCCGTAGTAGTATTCGGTCGTACCGGTGCCCGTGCTTTGGCCGTCGTGGTTGACGCCGAGCGCGTGCCCCGCCTCGTGCGCCGCGGCGTCGGCGATGTATTTGGCGTTGTCGGAGAGGTTGTTGGCGTAGACGAAGGCCGCCTCCCCCGTGCTCCAGTCGAAGGAGCCGATCCAGGCGATGCCGCCATAGCCCTTGCCGCCCTCATCCGTGACGACGACGCGGATGCCGAAGGTCGTATCTCCCGCGCCGCTGCGGGTGAGGCCGGCGGTGCCCGGGTCCTCGGTCGTGACGTCGATGTTGAAGGGGGAGAAGTATTCCGCGACGCGCTGCCAGATCTGCTGGATGCGGACGAGTTCGGTCGCCGTGAAGGCCTCGGACGCGTCGAGGGAATAGGCCGGGGAATAGAAGCTGCTGACCCCCCAATAGCTGTTCCACTGGGTGCCGGTGGTCGTGTGCCCGTCGAAGTCGAGATAGACCTTGAAGGTCGAGGACGGGTTGCTGTGCAGCTTGAAGGTGTCGCCATAGGCGACGCCGACACCGTCGAGCGGGATGGCCGCGAGGTTGACGCCCGGGTCGAAGCTGGCCGCGAGCGGGCCGGCGCCCGCCTCCACCACGCCGGGCATGCCGTGCGGCAGCAGTTCCTCGAACACGCCGGCGCGGAAGGCGGCCGGGGTGGCGAGAATGGCGTCGCGCGCGGGGCCGACCAGCACCTCCTCGAGCCGGAAGGCGACCTCCTCCAGGACGGCCAGAGGTGGGGCGGCGAGCGCCGCCTCGAGATTCGCGCCGGCCACGTCAAGGCCCGGCCGCTCCACACGCGAAAGTCGTATCCTTGCACCACTATGCAACCTCTGGCTGCAGAACCTAGACGGAAACGAGGCTGAAGAACAAGCGAGGCGGCGAATCATCGTTCCGCATCAATCTATTGTGGAGAGACGCGGGCAATGTCACGAGATTTGGGACAGGGCCATCTCAAAGACGGCGCCGCCGGACCTGGGCTGGGCCGGGCGGCCAGGCTGCGCTACAGCCCCGGCGCGACCCATCGAGGGGGAACCCGCATCGCATGCTCCGCATCCATGGCATCCCGCGCTCGCGCGCCTTCCGCTGCATCTGGGCCGCCGAGGAGGCGGGCCTGCCCTACGAGGTGGTGCCGATCGGCTTCCGCCCCGGCTTCCAGCTCGAGCGCAGCGTGGACATCAACCCCAACAACAAGATCCCGGCGCTCGAGGACGGCTCGCTCGTCCTCTTCGAGAGCCTCGCGATCAACCTCCACATCGCGAAGAAGGCCGGCCCCCCGCTGATGCCGGCGGGCGAGGACGAATCCCGCGTGCTGCAGTGGACGCTCTGGGCCGCGACGGAAGCCGAGCCGCATGTCATGCGCTGGGCCTACAACGCCTACCTCAAGCCCGAGGCCGAGCGCGTCGCCTCCGAGGCGGCGGCCGGCAAGCAGGCGCTCGATGCCAGGCTCGCCGTGCTCGAGAAGGAACTCGCGGCGCGGCCCTTCCTCGTCGATGGCGCCTTCAGCGTCGCCGACCTCAACCTCGCCTCGGTGCTCTACGGCGCTTGGGCGAACGGCTACGACCTCGCGCCCTTCCCGAAGGTGAAGGCCTGGCTCGACGCCTGCCTGACGCGCCCGACCGCGCTCCGCGCCCGCAGGCAGCGGGAGGGCTGAGCGCTACCGCCAGGCGAAGGTCCGGATGGAGCAGGTCTCGACGTTGCGGCGTTCGAGCACCCGCCCGTCCATGTAGACGATGCGCATGTCCACCGTGCAGATGCGCCCGCGCGGCAGGGCGATGGGCATGGCCGCGCCCGCCGGCAGGATCCGGCGCGGCCCGAGCCGGTCCGGCCCCCAGGCGCGGTCGGTGGTGAGCGAGACGTAGATCTCGCGGATCGCCTCCCCGCTCGCATTGACGAAGGTGAAGGAGGGGTCGGGCAGCGCCGGCTCGGGGCTGGCGCGGGCGGGCGGCGGCGGGGGCGGGGCGGCCGCCTCCCGGCCGAAGGTGATGCGGCTCAGCGTGCAGGCATGCACGCCGAGATGCCCGTCCTCGGTCCCGTCGGCGAAGCGGACGCGGATGTCGAGGTAGCAATCGGCGAAGGTCGGCTCGACCCAGACCTGCATCCCCGGCGGGACCGGGCCGCGGCCGAGGATGTTCGGCCCCCAGTCCGGCAGGCGGGAGGGGGAGACATAGGCCGCGACGATCGGCTGGTCGGTGTTGTTCTGCAGCCAGAACCGGTTCTGCGCCGCGGCGGGCGCGGCGGCCAGCAGCGCGGCGAGGCTGGCGAGGGCGGCAAGGAGGCGCATACCGTCTCTCCCCTGGGCGACGAGCGCGCCAGTCTAGCGCGCGGGCCGCGGCAGGGTGATGGCGGCGCGCCGCGGCGTTAGGCTGCGGCCATGACGGACCGGACGGCGATCCTCGTGCTCGGTGCGGGCGGGCACGGCAAGGCGGTGCTCGACCTGCTGCTCGCCCATGGCGGCTGGCGCGTCGCCGGGCTGCTGGACGCGGCGCCGCGCCTGCCCGCCGTGCTGGGCGTGCCGGTGCTCGGCGACGAGTCGCTGCTGCCCGCGCTCGCCGCCGCCGGCGTCGCGGCGGCGCATCCGGCGATCGGGCGCAACGAGGCGCGCCTCGCCGCGGGCGCGCGGCTCGCCGCGGCGGGCTTCGCCCTGCCCGCCCTGCGCCATCCCGCCGCCATCATCGGCCGCGGCGCCGAACTGGCGGAGGGCGCGCTCGTCATGGCCCGCGCCGTGGTCGGGCCGGAGGCGCGCATCGGCCGCCTCGCCCTCGTCAATACCGGGGCCATCGTCGAGCATGACTGCGTGGTCGGGGAGGGGGCGCACATCGCCCCCGGCGCGGTGCTCGCGGGCGGGGCGCGGGTGGGCGCCGGCGCGCTGGTCGGTGCGGGGGCGGTGCTGCGTCCGGGCGTTCGCATCGGCGCCGGCGCGGTGGTCGGCGCGGGCGCGGCGGTGGTGGAGGACGTCCCGCCCGGGGCCACGGTCGGCGGCGTGCCGGCGCGCCCGCTGGCCCATCCGCCGACGACGCAGATCTGACCTTCCCGCCGAGGAGATGGCCCGCGGGGCGCAGGCGCGGGCCGCGCCGGGACGCCGGCCGCCGGGGGTCACGCCCGCGCCGGGCGGGCCTCGGCCCGCGCCCGTTCGGCGCAGGCGCGCGCGGCCGGGTCGCGGAGCTGCCGCCCGACCACGAAGAAGCTCGCCGGGATGCGGCGGCGGGCGAGCACCGCGAGCACCCCGGGCGTCACCTCCGGCTCGGGGCCGTTGTCGAAGGTCAGGCAGACCCCGGTCACCGCCTCAGTCGCCGATCGTGTTGGTCAGCGTGCCGATGCCCTCGATGGCGAGTTCCATCACGTCGCCGGGCCTGAGCGTCCGCGGCGGCTGCATGGCATAGCCGACACCCTCGGGCGTGCCGGTCAGGATCACGTCGCCGGGCAGCAGGGTGAAGCCGGCCGAGAGCTGGTGGATGATCTCGGGGACGTCGAAGATCATCTTCGAGGTGCGGCTCGCCTGCCTCTGCTCCCCGTTGATCTTCAGCGAGATGGCGAGGTCGGAGGCGTCGAGATCCTCGCGCGGCACGATCACCGGCCCGAGCGGGCAGGAGCGGTCGAGCGACTTGCCCTTGAACCACTGCCCGTGCCGGCGCTGCAGGTCGCGCGCCGTGACGTCGTTGCCGATGGTCCAGCCGAAGACGTGCTCGAGCGCGCGCTCCTTCGGGATGTCGCGCCCGGCGGCGCCGATCACCGCGACCAGCTCCACCTCGTAGTCGAGCCACTGCGTCACCCCGGCATGGGAGGGCACGCTCGCGCCCGGCGCGATGACGGTGTCGGCCGCCTTGGTGAAGAACTGCGGGTATTTCGGCGCCTCGGAGTGGGTGATGCCGCGGGTGCGGTCGCCCTCGGCGACATGCTCCATGTAGTTGCGCCCGACGCAGAAGACGTTGCGGCGCGGGCGGGGGATGGGCGCCTGCAGGGCCACCGCCGCGCGCGGCAGGACCGCCCCCGCCGGCGGGTCGGCGGCGAGCGCGCGCACCCTGGCGAGCGCGGCGGGGCCGGCCTCGATCAGCGCGATCATGTCGCGCGCGGGCGGCATCGCGGCGCCGAGGTCGAGCACCCGCCCCTCTTCGAGCAGGACGCCGGCGCGGCTGCCCGCGGCATCGGCGAAGGTGATCAGGTGCAAGGCCATGGCGTTCCCCCCTTCGATGGCGGCCGCCACGCAAGCGCGGGCGCGGGCGCGGCGCAAGCCCCCGGCCCGCCGCCGGGCGGCGCTCAGTCGAGGAGGCGGGCGAGGCGGACCGCGGTATGCCCGCGCGGCACGAGCGGGGTCGGCATGACCAGCAGGCAGTCCTCGTGCGGGGTGCGGATCTCCTCCTCCCCGTCGAGGGCGATGAGCGTGTTGCGCGCGCGGATCACCTCCCCGCCGCGGAAGTCGCGCACGAAGGTGAAGCCGCCGGTGCGCGCGGTGACGGTGCGCGTGACCACGGCCCGGCGCGGCGGGGTCGGGACATCGTCGCCGGGCAGGTCCTGCCCCGCCATCGCCATCCCGGCAAGGCGCAGCGCGCGGGCGGCGCAGAGGTCCATGCGCGCGACCGTCTCCGGCTCCCAGTGGTCGCCCGCCTCGACGAGCACGGCGGCGGCCGCGGTCGCGGGGTCGGCAAAGCGCGCATAGTCGATCATCCGCCGCCCCCCGGCATGGCCGGAATCGCTGACGACCATCGGCGGCACGCCGAGGGCGAGGCCGAGACGCGCCCCCTTCTCGGGCGTGCCGGCGAGGATCAGCGGCTCGGACCGCCAGAGCATGGAATGGAGGTCCACGAGCAGGTCCACGCTGTCGAGCAGCGGCCTGAGCTCCCGCGCCCGGCGCAATTCGCGCGAGCGGCGCGGACCGTCCAGCACCGCCGGGTCCCACAGGCGGTTCAGGTCCTCGTCGAGGAAGCGGGAGGCGGTCGGATCGGCGGCGTCGAAGCGCGCATAGGCGTCGAGATTGCCGAAGGCGAGGCTGAGCCGCCCGCGGGCGGGCCGGATGCCGGCGCGCAGCCAGCGGTCGAGCACCACGGCGCCGGCGATCTCGTTGCCGTGCACCACCGCGGTGATGGCGAGATGCGGGCCGGGCGCCTCGGCGGCGAAGGTCCAGACCCCGGGAATGCCGGCATTGCCGGCATGCCAGCGGCGGATGTCGGGCGGGGCGATGTTGACGGGAACGCGGGGCGGGCGCGCGAGGCTGAGGCCGGAGGCGTCGGACTCCATCACCGCGGCCCCCCAGGGCGGAGCGGGACGGTGCCTGCCGCCGCAGAGCCCGATACCACCCTCCCGGCCGATCGATACGCCTCGCTCGACATGCGCCTCACGCTCGCAGTCTATACGTGAGCGACGGATGATCCATCCGGGACGCGAGACGGGAGGGGGCCATGGCTGACGGATATGTGACGGCGCGGATGCTGCGGGAGGGGCCGCTCGAACTGCGCGGGCCGGTCGAACTCAACGGCGCGGCGGCGGGGGAGGAGGCCTGGCTCTGCCGCTGCGGGGCTTCGGCGAACAAGCCGTGGTGTGACGGAAGTCACAGGACGGCCGGGCGCCCCCTCGCCGGCGAGGCGCCCCGGCGGGAGGGCAAGCCCCTGCCCGAGCCGCGGCCCGTCAACCTCGAGCCGCAGCCCAACGGGCCGGTGAAGGCGACGGGCCCGCTCGTGATCCTCGACGAGGCGGGGGCGGAGGTCGAGCGCACGACACAGGCCTTCCTCTGCCGCTGCGGGCATTCCGCGCGCCAGCCCTATTGCGACGGCAGCCACAAGCGGGCGGGCTTCGTCGCGCCCTAGCGCCGCGCGCCCGGCCGCGCGCGGGCGCCACGCCGGCCGGGCGCGCCTCAGCCCGTGCCGCTGGCGCGCGGGGCACGTTCGGCCAGGCGGGCGCGGATGCGCGCGAGCGCCGGCGACCCTTCCGCCGCGATCGGCGCGCAAGCGCCCGCGCGCCGCGCCGCCCCGCGCGCGGGCGCAAAGGCCGAAGCCAGGACCGTCAGTGCGGGCGCGTTGAAGAGGTGGCGGTTGCCGTCGTCGAGATAGCTCTCGCTCACCGCGCCTTCGGCGATCAGCAGGCCATGCGCGGGGAGTTCGAGATGCCAGTAGGTCACCCGTCGCACCCAGCTCTCCTGCAGGATCGTCGTCCCGTTCAGCAGCAGCCGCACCGGCACCAGCAGGCCGTCAAGAAACAGGGCGTGGTCCGGGCTGAGGCGCAGGTCGCGCCGCGGGACACCGGGGGCGAGCGCATCGGCGCGCACCCGCACCGGCGCCGCAGAGGCCGGGTCGCGCCGTCGCGTGAGGTCCACCTGCACCTTGCCGACCCAGACCAGCGGCTGAAGCGGCGCGGAGCCGTGCCGCCCGCCGCGAAGCGTCACCACGAGGTCACCCGCGCGAAGCCGCGCGACCGGCACCTCCCCGCGGGGGGTGGCGATGCGGGTGCCTTCGGCGAAGCAGGGCAGGTCATCGTCGATCGCGCCGAAGCCGGCGAGGTCGCCGCTGACCGTGCCGATATCCGCGGTGCGGACGACCTCTCCCGTCACCTGGTTGGCGAAGACGCGCAGGCCGCCGACGATGCCGTCATAGCGCCAGTCGCCGAAGGTCGAACCGGGCGCCGGGCTGCTCGGGCTGCTCAGCGTGAGGGTGCCGGAGAAGCCCTCGAGCGCCACCGTGTCGGCGCCGCCGCCGCCGGTGAGCGTGTCGTCACCGTCGCCTTGGCGCCAGACGAAGAAGTCGTTGCCGGTGCCGCCGTTCAGGCTGTCGTTGCCGAGGCCGCCGAGCAGCGTATCCGCGTTGCCCCGCCGAGCAGGACATGATTGCCGGGGCCGCCCAAGAGCAGGTCGCGCCCGCTGCCGCCCGAGAGCCGGTCGGCCCCGCCATTGCCATAGAGCGTATCGTCGCCCCCCTGGCCCGAGAGCGAATCCGCCCCGTCATTGCCATGGATGCGGTCATTGCCGCCCCCGGCGGAGACGGTGTCGTCGCCGCCAAGGCCGTAGAAGACATCGGCACTGGCGCCGAGAGTCACATTGTCGTTGCCGCTGGTCCCGGACATGCGTTGCTC
>Ga0272446_1000655_pt1 | contig 53253 bp, 41 predicted proteins | sample YNPCB0061_FD_194587 | JGI IMG/M metagenome (GOLD analysis project Ga0272446, IMG submission 194587) | Hot spring microbial mat communities from Yellowstone National Park, WY, United States - YNP-CB-006-1 | ecosystem: Environmental > Aquatic > Thermal springs > Hot (42-90C) > Sediment | place... | reverse complement strand
ATGCCCGCCTCCGTCCGGGCCCCGTTAGCCGACCGGTCCTTGCCGTCGCGCCAAGCCCGATACGCGCCAGTCAGCACCCACGAATTCCCCAGAGGAGCCCCTCCACTCGAAGGCGAATACCTGGTAGTCGTTGCCGTACACAATGTCCGTGACCCCGTCGCCCTCCAGGTCCGCGACCACATGCGGGGCATAGACACGTCCCTCGCCGACCTCGGCCTTGTCGAGCAGCTTCAGCGAGCTGTCATACACGTAGACCGAGTAGTACGCCGCGATAAGCTCGTTCTTGCCGTCGCCGTCAAGGTCCGCAATCACCGGCGACGCGAACCAGCTCGTCTGGCCATCGAGGTTCTTGACCAACTCGGGCTTCTGCACGGGGCCGTCCCAGGCGCCCGCTCTGCAGGTAGGGTTGGTGGATCCGCCCGTGGAGCTGCCCCCCGTGCCGATGGGCGAAGGCCCCGAGTGCCCGGCAGGAGAGGACGAATCGCCACACGCAACCTGAGCCAGGACTGCGCCCAGCACCAGGCCCGACAGCGTGGTGATGGCGGTACGACGACGTCGCGGCGATGGTGGTCGAAGCAAGGTCATGGTCGCGGGCCCTCCTGTGGAAAGGAAAGCATAGCAGAGCTCGTCGACCCGGGCGCTGCGGACAATCGACGTCGGCCGGGTGCCACCGAGTTGCCGCGTCGAGGACGCTGCCCGCGGCAGTCGGTCGGGAGCCGGGGATCCATCACCCCGGCGAATGGACGAGCACGCCGGCGCCGTGGATCCGGCCGTCGCGTAGGGCGTCCAGCACCTCGTTGGCCTGCTCCAGGGGGAAGGTCTGCACATGCGTGCGAACCGGCACCGACGGCGCGATCGCGAGCAACTCCTCGCCGTCCTTGCGAACGAGGTTGGCCACCGATCGAATCGTGCGTTCTTCCCAGAGGATTGCATACGGGAACGATGGGATGTCGCTCATGTGGATACCGCCGCAGACCACGGTCCCGCCTTTGTCGACCGCGCGCAGTGCGGCGGGGAGCAGTGCCCCGACCGGCGCGAAGATCAGGGCGGCGTCGAGCAACTCCGGCGGCGACGACTCCGAATCTCCCGCCCAGACGGCACCGAGGCGCAGGGCGAGCTGCTGCGCCGAGGCATCGCCCTTTCGCGTGAAGGCATATACCTGTTTGCCCTGGTGCACTGCGATCTGCGCGATGATGTGCGCCGCCGCACCAAAGCCGTAGATGCCGAGCCGCTCGACCCGGTCCCCCGCCATGCGGAACGAACGATACCCGATCATGCCTGCACACAGCAGCGGCGCCGCCTCCGCCCACGGCAACCCCGCCGGCAGGTGGAAGCAGTAGCGCTGGTCCGCCACCGTGTATTCCGTATACCCGCCGTCGATCGTGTAGCCCGTGAACGCGGCGTCGTCACACAGGTTCTCGTCGCCGCGCTTGCAATACCGGCACGCGCCGCAGGTCCGCCCGAGCCACGGCACCCCGACCCGGTCCCCCCGCGCAAACAGCGTGACGCCGTCGCCCGTCTCCTCCACCGTGCCCACGATCTCGTGCCCCGGGATGAGCGGAAGCTTGGGCCGCGACAGCTCCGCGTCCACGATGTGCAAGTCCGTCCTGCAGACTCCGCAGGCAGCCACGCGGACCAACACCTGGCCGGGACCAGGTGACGGCACCGGAACCTGTCGGAGCTTCAACGGCTCTCCCACTCGCTCGAGCACCATTGCGCGCATCGTCCGGCTTTTCATGCATCACCTCGTAGCGCCCGAATGCTGCTTGCCGCCCGGGCCCGAAGCAAGATACTCGATCACCGATCCTGGTTTCACCCGTGTTGATGCCCATGGACAAGATCCTCGTCAGTGCTTGCCTCGCAGGCGAACCATGCCGCTACGACGGCGGATCCATGGCGCACCCGGTCGTCGAACGGTTGCGCGAGAGCTGGGATCTGGTGCTCGTGTGCCCGGAGCAGCTCGCCGGCCTGCCCACGCCGCGGCCTCGACACGAGCTGCGCAGCGGCCGCGTCGTGTCCGAGCACGACGCGGATTGCACGAGCGCATTCGCACACGGTGCACGCGAGACCCTCCGCATCGCGCGGGAGCACGGCTGCAAGCGAGCGGTGCTCAAGGCGCGATCGCCGTCGTGCGGGCGCGGCATGATCTACGACGGCACGTTCACGGGCCGCCTCGTCCCGGGCAACGGCGTGACCGCCGCGTTGCTGTTGCAGAGCGGGATCGATGTGCAAACCGAGGACGACGACCTGCCGCCACGCTGACGCCTCGCGCGCTTGGCGAGCCTCCTTTCCGCTCCTACTCCCACTCGATGGTCCCCGGCGGCTTGGTGGTCAGGTCGAGCACCAGGCCCGATACGCCGTCGAGGGCCATGATCACCGGACGTATCTCCTCGATCAGCGCAGCAGGTAGCTCTGCCGGACGAGCCGTCATCGCGCGCTCGCTGAGCACCGGCCGCACGACCACGAGCTCCCGGCCCTTGCCATCGATCGCGAGGGGCACGATGGCCGTCGGGCACTGCCACACGGTGGTCAGCAGGTCGTGGCGGGCCAGGGCGCGCATGACGATGTCGTCGGCTTCGCGCAGCAGGTCCAGGCGTTCGCGGGTCATGGTGGCAGCCAGCGGCGTGCAGGTGGTCAGACCGCGGCCGGTCAGGTCCAGCACGCAGCGGTTTACGTGCGGCACGCGCTGATAGATCTGCGCGGCGACGCGCTGCAGATCCTGGTGCGACGCTTCTCCCCACAGCATCACGGGCTGCTCGTAGCATCGCAGGTCGGCCTTCACGCCTACGCTTCGGATCGGCAGCAGCACGCCGGCGAGCGACGTGCCTGCGAGCTGTGCATCGATGATCGGCTGTGCCGCGCGCGCGTCGTGTCCTTCGGGTACCCTGCCATCGGAGCACAGACAACGCACGCCGAGACCTGGTCCGGGAAACGGATGGCGCCAGACAAGATCGCGGTCGATGCCGAGCTTTTCGCCGATCTCGCGCACCTCCACCTTGTACAGATCCTTGAGTGGCTCCACCACCCTGCCTTGCGCGATCATCTCCTCGATCATGGGCACGCGGTTGTGGTGCGTCTTGATCACGTCCGCCCGCCGCGTTCCGCCCGTCTCGATCGTGTCGGGGTAGATGGTGCCCTGCCCGAGCAGCATGCCGTCGAGATCGAGCCTCGCGGCCTCCTCCTCAAACACGCGCACGAACGTGTCGCCGATGACCCGTCGTTTTCTCTCGGGCTCGATCACGCCGGCCAATGCCGTCAGAAACCGATCCGATGCGTCTACGAAGTGCAGGTTCGCCCCCAGGCCCAGGCGCCGAAGCTCCGCCACGACCTTGCGCGACTCGTCCTTGCGCATCAGCCCGTTGTCGATGTGCAGCAAGTGCACCTGGTCCGGCCCGAGCGCTCGTCCGAGCAGCCGCGCGCACACCGTCGAATCCACGCCGCCCGAAACGAGCAGAAACACGCCCTGCCCAGCCACCGTCTTCTTGATCGCCTCCATCTGCTCCTCGATGTAGCGATCCATCGTCCACGACGGCACGCACTTGCAGATGCGCAGCACGAAGTTCTCGAGCATCTGGTCGCCGCCCTGTGTGTCGTCGACCTCGGGATGAAACTGGAAGCCGTAGCGCTTGCGTGCGTCGCTCGCGATCGCGGCGTTGGGATGACGGGTTCCATCCGGGTCTACCGACACGCCCACCTCCACGAACGTGTCGGGCAGGGCGGTGACCGTGTCACCATGGCTCATCCACACGGTCAGGTCGTCGGGCAGCCCGTGGAAGAGCTCGGAGTCCCGCGTGACGCGCAGCCTGGCCGGTCCGTACTCTCGCGCCGTGTGCTCCACCTTGCCGCCGTAGTGCTTGGCGATCTCCTGGTGGCCGAAGCACAGACCGAGAATCGGCACGTCGAGCTCGATGATGGCCTTGTTGAACTCATCTTCGTCGTGCGAAGCGAGGGCCGGGCTGCCGGAGAAGACGATCCCCTTGTAGCCCTCGAACGCCGTCGCAGGCTCCTCGGGCTGGCGGATCTCGGCGAGCACGTGGAGGCGTCTGATCTTGTTGGCGATGAGATGGGCGTACTGCCCTCCGAAGTCGACGACGGCGATGCGATCGTGGTGCATGGCGAGCAACTCCCGGGCTGGGGCGCGGGTGGGATAGCACGGCCGGCCGCTGGTGAGCAGCACTGCTTGAAGGCATGCGGCTCGGACGCACGATGCCGCTCGCCGCGGAGGGGGCGTGGATCAGGGCGTGGACGTGAAGCTGCGCCCTGCGCCCGAGTAGCCCTTGATCGTGCCCTTGAGGCTGGGGTCGAGCGCACCGTTGGTGCTGCGCTCCAGGCTGATGTTGGCCGTGCAGGTCTTGTCCGCGTCGCTGGACACGAACGGCTCGATGCCCCCCGCGTTCACCGTGTAGCTGCCTGTGTCGGCGATGTTCTCGCCGTTGACGCTGGGGAAATCCTTGATGCAGTCGCCGTCGATCAGGAGGTTGATCTGACCGCTGCTGTTGTTGTCCCAGGTGATGTCGAAGCTGTCGGCGCGCGAGATGGACGCGCCGGCCGCCGGCGCTGTGATGTTGATGGCCGGCGGCGTGCTGACCGTGCTGGAGTAGGGGGCTTCATCCGTGCGAGTGAACACGAACTCGTAGCTGCCCGCGACGGGCACGGTCGACTCATAGTAGTCATGGTCCGCGCCAGACTCGTGCCTCAAGACTTGCCCGTTGACCTTGATGTCGTCGCCGCATGATCCGAGTGTGAGGTAGGTGCCGCCAGGAGCGTCACCAACCCAGAACGTTGCACGCGCCGTGGCCGTGTTGTTCGACTCGGTGACCTTGTACTCGACGTAGATTCCGCCTGTCTTGATGTTGCATGAATCTTCCTCGGGTTGCTTGCTGCAGCCGAGGACGGCCGCTGAACCGATAAGCACGACAGGTAGCCACAACAGACGCTTGATCATGACGGTCTCCTCTGATGGAAGCTTTCGAAGCATTTGGGCGTTGGACGGAGGGTGTCCCCTGGATATTTACCCTGCGCCATTGGAAACCTTCCCTCCATCCGAGGATGCTGTCCAGCGGGGGTGAGGGCGCGGGCGTGCGTCGACCGAGCTTCACGCGGGGGCCGGCGCGTCTGCCTCCACGGGTGCGGCGCGCTGCAGCATGGTCACGGCGAACATCAGCACGACCGCAGCGGCGATCTGGCGCGCGCTCATCGCGTGGCCGAACCATCCCCAGGTGACCGCGACGGCAGCGAGGGTCTGTGCCATCTCGAAATAGCCCGCGAGCGACGCTGGGGTCCGCGAAAGCCCACGGAAGTACAGGATCAACGGGATGCCCCCGGACACGGTGGCCAGGGCGACCAGCATGGCGTAGGAGCTCGCGTTCGCCGAGTCGGGAGCGAGCTGATCGAGGTGCAGCCGCCCCCGCGCGGCCACGATGAGGAGCATGCAGGCGAGGCCCACCACGATGCGCAGCGTGGAAGCCAGCGGCAAAGGCAGCTCGCGCATCGCACCGCGGCCCATGACCGTGGCGGTGCCCCAGGCGAGCGCACAAATCAACGTGTAGAGCGTGGAGAGGCCGAACCACGACAAGCCCGCGGCGTCGGCTGGGTTGGCGGACAGCAGCAGCCCGGCGCCGACCGCGAGGGCGGCCCAACGTGCGAAGCGACGGCCTGGACGCTCGCGGAAGATCAGCCAACCACCCAGGGTGGACACGATCGGCTGGAGGTTCAGCAGCAGGTTGACCACGGTCGGATTGCCCGTGCGAAGCGCTTCGGTGAAGAAGATGGTGCCCACGGCCGACCCGGCGACACCCGAGACGACCACGTACGCCGCTGCGCGCCAGCCGATCCGGCGCGGCAGCTCGGCCCGGCGCAGCACCAGCCACGGCAGGAACGTCAGCAGGATCAGCACGTGCTCGAGGAGCACGAGCACATCGGAAGCGTACAACCCGCGGTCGCGTGTGAACCGTCCCGACTCCGTGAGCGGGATGCGGAACGCGCTCTCCGTGCCCCACAGCGCCGTACCAAGCGCGACGAGCCACGGCCCTGCTCCGAGCCGCGGCCTGTCGTCGTCGTTCGCGGGAGAAGTTCCCGCGTCGGTTGCCGTTCGGGATGTCGTCGACACGTTGTCCTCCTGCCACGAGCCTTGCGCGCCGGGAGCACGCGAGACGGCGGGCGCCTTCCATCCTGGTCCAGGTGGCTGAACGCATGGATGACGACTTCGAGGATGGCGTCGCCCCCAGGTTGGACTAGCATGGCGCCATGCCACTTCTCGAAGGGAAAATAGCGTTGATCACGGGTGGCGCCGGAGGCATCGGGCGGACGATCGCTCGGCGCTTCGCGCAGGAGGGCGCCCGTGTGGTCGTCAATGACCTCGGCTGTGCGGTCGATGGTTCGGGCGCGGACGAGCTGGTCGCCGAGCAAGTTGCCGACGAGCTTCAGGCCATGGGGGGCAAGGCCGTCGCGAGCTGTCATGACGTGGCGACCGCGGATGGCGCTCGCGGGGCGGTGCAGACGGCGGTCGATGCGTACGGCGGGCTGGACGTGCTGGTGTGCTGTGCGGGGATCGTGCGGGATCGCACGTTACTGAAGATGGAGGAGGCGGCGTGGGACGCGGTCGTGGGCACGGTTCTGAAGGGGACTTTTCTCACGGTCCAGGCGGCGGCGCGGCAGATGGTGTCGCAAGGCGGAGGGGGCCGCATCGTGGCCATGACGGGGTTGCCGGGCTACCTTGGAGGGTTTGCTCAGGGCAACCTCGCGGCAGCTTGCGGCGGCGTGCACGGTCTGGTGCGTACCGCGGCGATTGAGCTGCAAAAGCACCGGATTACGGTCAACGCGATTGCGGCCCTGGCGAAGACCCGTTCGACCGCGACGCTGCCCGCGCTGGAGGGCGTGACGAACGTGACGCCGGACTACGTGGCGCCGGTCGCGCTCTTCCTGAGCAGCGAGCTGTGCGGGGACCGGTCGGGGCTGACGCTCGCCGTTGCTGGTCCACGGGTACATTCGTTCCGGTTCGCGGAGAGCGCCGGCAAGTTCAAGGACGACGGTGCTGGTGTGTTCGCACCCGAGGAGATCCTCGAGCATTGGGCCGGGATTACGAAGGGATGAGCCATCGATGGCGCCGGTTGGAGGCCGGGCCGGGGCGCGTCTTGCCTGCCTCGAGCACCGCGCTGCCTTGACATCGGCGCACGCTTCTCGCATCACATCCAGGAGTACCCCTCAAGGAGATCCCCTACGACGATGGGGCGCGAGTCCTACGTGCCGTTTGCGCTGTGGCTGTCCGCAGCGATCGTGGCCCACATCGCGTGGGGCGGCGGTGCGTTTGCGGTGGCGAAGGTTCTCGAGGAGATCGCCGACGTGCGCTGGTTCGCCAGCGACGTGCGGTCGGACCTGGCGCAAGCTAGGTCGATCGAGGTGACGCTGGAAGACGGCAAGGTCGACGAAACGAAGCCGCTGGAAGACCAGGAGCGGAGGCTTGATCCTCCGGAAGCGGAAAAGCCCAAGCCCCAGGAGCCCGCGCCGCGCGAGGCCAACCATCCCGAGGATCCGAAGCCCGAAGAGCAGAAGCCCGACCCTCGCAAGCCGATCGTTATCTTTCCGACCCCTGCGGCGCCGTCGCCGCCACCACCGCCTCCTCCGCCGGACAGGGAGCCGCCCAAGAGCGACCAGCGGATCGCCGTCCGGCAGCACGTTCGTCCGAACCAGGAAGACAACTCGAACGCGCGCTTCATCGGAGACGAGGCCAACCACGTGGAGGAGGAGTCCGTCGCGCGCATCACCTCGCACGATCGGGACGATCCGAACCCGACGCCAGGAACGAACCGGGCGGGCGCGGGGAGCGAACCCGGCAACTCCACGCAGAACCGCATCGGTCAGAGCGACGACGCGCCCGGCGATCCGGACAAGCCGCCTGGAGAGTCGTCGGACCAGCACAGCGCGGAGGTGAAGGCCACGCCGGCGCCGCCGGCGGTGAAGGTGGAGGCGCCATCCAAGCCGCCCGAGCCGCCGGCCCAACCCGGGCGCGCAGGGCAGCCTTCGCGCCCCTCGCAACCAGCGGCGCCGCCAGCGCCGCCGCCCGAGCCGGTCGCCCCAGGCCCCGAGGCCCTGGCCGGTGACCATGGCGGCTTCACCATCGATCCCCGCCGCAAGAGCCGCAACAGGCCCGCGTCGTCAGCCCCGTTGGTCCCGCCCGGCCTTGCGCCGTCCCCCATGCGGCTCGGCGCGCGTGCAAACGACCATGGCGTGCGTACGAGCCTGGCGCAGCCCGATGTCGTGGCAGCCGTGGGGGCGGACGAGATCTCGCGCATGCGCGCGGCCAGCGGAGAACGTCGCCGGTCCGAGCACCGCGGGAGCTGGCAGGGGTCGACGTTCGAGCGCTGGCGCGGCGCGATCGAGAACTACGTGTCGTCGGTCAAGCCGGGTAACCAGACCGCGCTCAACACCGCCCGCGTACCCTTCGCCAGCTACCTCAACAGCATCCACAACCGGCTGCATCCGGTGTTCGCGGACACGTTCCTCGTGTCCCTGGATTCGCTTCCCTTCGACCATCCGATGAACGACTACAAGATCTACACGTCGCTCGAGATCGTGCTGGAGCCGAAGGAGGGGCGCATCGTCAAGATGGGGGTCGTCAAGACCAGCGGCATCACCGCCTTCGATGTCGGCGCGCTGGACTCCGTGTACCGGTCGCAGCCTTTCGGCCAGGCACCGGAGGCGATCATCTCGCGCGACGGCAACGTGTACCTGCACTGGGAGTTCCACCGCAACCCGATCTACGCTTGCTCGACGATGAATGCGCGGCCGTACATGTTGAACAGGCCGCCTGCGGTCGAACCCGGCACGCCTCCTCCCGCGCCCAAGCCGCCGGCAGACCCGCGCGAGCATCCGGTCCCTCCACCGAGCCAAGGACCCGGGCGCTACGGCAGCGGCCGCTCGGACCGCTTTCGCAAGGCCGGGTAAGGTCGTGCCCGAGCGGGGGTCATCGGTCGGCACTACGCATCGTGAAGCTGACGTACTAGGATGCGCCTGACCACGTGACGTCTCCCGCGCCATCGACCACCACCCCTGTTTCACGCACGCTAGGCGCGGCCATGGCGGACGCGAGCGGGCTGATTCGTCCGATGGCTTTGCTCGCGCTGGTTGCGATGCTGCTCGCGCAAGCCGTGGCCCCTGCGCTCAAGGGTATCGCGATGGGCATGGACCGGATGATCGACGTGCTCGACGTGGTGGCGGGCGTGGGCTCGCACCTGCTGGCAATCGCGACGACAGCGTTGGCGATCGGACTGGTCCTGCTCATCGCCCGCGACGGGAAGGTGAACATCGTGGTGCGCGTCCTGCTCATCGCGCAGACGACCGTGGTGCTGGTTCTCGGGGTGCCGGCCGCACGTTTCAGGCTCTCTGCGTTCGCCTGTTTCTTCATCGGCCTGGTGGCGTGCGGCCTCGCGCTCGTGGCAGCGGTCGAAGGGATGCGCGAGCCACGGTCGCGGGCTGCCGGATTGGTGCTGGGCGCAACCGCGGTCGCCGCGCTGATGCGCGTGGTTCCGGCCGCGATCCTGTCGCTCTCGGACGGTAGCCGGGTGGAGTCCTTCGCGCCGGTGGCGTCGTTGCTCGCCACCGGCTCTGTGCTGCTGTTCGGCGCATCGGTCTTCATCACGCTCGCATGGGTTTCGGCACGAGGGCGCAAGCTGGTTTCGGCCGTGTCGCTGATTTCCCTGGGCAGCGCGACGCTGCTCACGTGGGGCGCCATGCGAGGCGCCAGACCGCACGCGTCGTCGTGGTCCCTGTTCCTGGCACGGGCGATGAGCGAGCTGGCGACCGACCCACGGTCGCTGTTGCCCGCCGTGGTCGAGCACTTCATCACGGGTCTGGCGCCAATCACCGCGCTGGCGGTGCTGGCGTCGCGCCGGCAGATCCCCTCGGTCGTGGGTGCGTTGGCGCTGACGGTGACCGCGGGGGCGGCGCCGGACGTTCCGGGGCGGGCGCTGATTCTGACGCTCGCCGCGCTGTCGGTGGTGTTGGCTTCGCGCGACGATCATGGCATGTGGGCCGCTCTGATTGGACACCCGCTGGCTTCTGGTCCCCAGCCCGCCAAGGACGAGTGATCGGACCTTCGGGTTCTTGCACGATGGAGCGACCTTGGCTGCCAGCAACCTGACCGTTCGGATCAGCACGGCGATCGTGGCCGTGCCCGCGCTTCTCGCCTTGATCTATTGGGGGCCTGCGTGGGGGTTCTACCTCCTCGTCGCGGCGGCCGCAGGGGTTGGCGCGTTCGAGCTCTTCGCGATGACGCACCCTGGTGACCGTGTCGCGCAGGGCGTGGGGATCCTCAGCACCGTGGCGGTTTCCGCCTGTCTGTTCTTCCTCGGCGACGATGCACGCGTGCTGATGACGGTGATCGTGGTGACCCCTTTGCTCGGGCTGCTCGTGCCCTTGTGGCGGCTTGGCGACATGAAGACAGTGGCGCTTCGAGTGGCCGCGGGCGGTTTCGGCCCGCTGTACGTCGGCGGCTGCTTGACGACCCTCGCGCTGTTGCGCAAGGAGCACGACAATCCGGAGGCCGGAGGGCTCGTCGTGCTCGCGCTCGCGCTGGCTTGGCTATCGGACACGGGCGGCTACTTTGCCGGGCGCTTCCTTGGCAAGCACAAGCTGTACGAGGCGGTGAGCCCCAAGAAGACCATCGAAGGGTCGGTGGGAGGCGCTGCTGCCGCGGTCGTCGGCGCAATCGTCGCCCACTTCTGGTTCCTGCCCACCCTGCCGCTGGCTCATGCGATCGTCCTGTCGGTCGCGGGGTCGCTCCTCGGACAGATGGGCGATCTGGGCGAGTCGCTCATCAAGCGCGCGACAGGCGTCAAGGACTCGGGCGCCATCGTGCCCGGGCATGGCGGGATCCTCGATCGGGTGGACGCTCTGATGATCACGAGCACGGTGGTGTATCTGTATACGCGCTGGCTTCCGATGTGATGCGTGGCGCTACTTGCCTGCGGGCAGTTGCTTTTTCATGTCGCAGGCGGGCTGGACGCCGGCCGCGCAGGTTTGGTCGAGCAGGCTCCGGGCCTTGTCCATATCCTTCTTGACGCCTCGGCCTTCGGCCAGCGCTGCGGCGTACTTCACGCAGGACATGGGATCGCCTGCCTGGCAAAGCGCGCCGATGACCTGGGCGCCACGTTCGATCTGATCCTTGCCTCCCATGCCCATGATCAGCACCGTGCCGAGGATGGAGCAGCCCTGGGCGGAGCCTGCCTTGCACGCGGTGTCGAGCTTGGCGATGCCGTCCTTGACGTCTTTCTTGATGCCCCGGCCGGACACGAGCATGGCGCCTTCGCCGGCGCAGCCGTTGGGGTCGCCCGCGGCGCAGGACTGGCGATACAAGCTCAGCGCGCGGTCCAGATCCTGAGGTTCACCCGCCATGCCGCGCTCCAGCGCGGTGCCCAGGCCGGTGCATGCCGGTGCATGCTCTTTGGCACAGGCATCGCGCAAGCGTTGCACGCCCTGTTTCTCATTCTTCTCGATTCCCACGCCTTCGATCTCGATGGTCGCGAGTTGGGTGCAGCCGGCCAACGATTCCTGATCGCACGCTTTCTTGAACAGGTCCGCGGCGAGCTTGTCGTCTTTCTGTCCGCCACCGAGTCCCATCAGGTATGCGCGGCCGAGCGCCACGCATCCGTCGGGCAGGCCGAAGTCGCAGGCGCGTTGGAACAGCTCGATGGCGTGCTTGGGGTCGGGCTGGTCGCCAGCGCCGCCGGTGGCAGTGAGCTCGCCCAGCTCGGCACACCCGTTCGGGGCCGCCTGATCGCAAGCCAGCTTGAAGTACTCCACCGCTTTCTTCGGATCCTGCTCGACCCCCACGCCGGTCAGGTACGTGGTGGCGAGAAACGCGCAGGCTTCTTTCGCGTCACCGTCGCAAGCTCTGCGGAACAGCTCCACGGCCGCCTTGGGATCACCCGGGTTGTCCTTGCTCTGCAGCATGAGGACACCGAGCCCCGCGCACCCACGATTCTCTCCCGCGTCGCAGCTACTCTTGAACAGGTCGCGAGCCTTGGCCTCGTCTTTGGGTACACCCAGGCCGTTCCAGTGGACCACGCCGAGCTCCGCGCAGCCGCGCTGCTGACCTGCCGAGCATGCCCGCTGGAACAGCTCGACGGCGGCCTTGGTGTCCTTCTCGATGCCTCGTCCGCGCAGCTTGGCGAAGCCCAGGCCGACACAGCCGAGCATGTTGCTGCCGTCGCAGGCCCGTTTGAGCAGCTCGAGGGCTTTGGTCTCGTTGCGATCGATGCCGGTGCCATTGAACAGGGCCCGGCCGTATCGCGCGCAGCCTTCCAGCTCGTTGCCCTCGCACGCCTTGTTGAAGAAGGGCAGCGCCTTGGCGTCTTCTTTCGGGGTCTCCGGCGTGCCCGTCGCATACATCTCACCCAGCTTGAAGCACGCCTTGAAGTCAGGCTTCGTGGGGTTGCTGCAAAGCTCGCTGCAGGCGCCCGCCGCGCCGGCCCCGCCCGTGCTGCAGAGCGTCTTGCGGTGCTCTTCCGCGGATACCTGCTTGAGGTGCCGGGCGGCAAGCGCGCCGGCGGTGAGGAGGACGGCCGCCCCGAGGACGATCCCCAGGTTGCGACGTCGGGTGGGGGGAAGCATGCAAACGCGATAGTCGCGAACCGAGGTTCAGGGCAAGTCCGCCGTGGGGTTCGATGCACGGGGGCTCGATTCGGGGATGGAACAGGTGCCGGTCGGCCTGGCGATCGCCTGTGCGATGGCGCGGTCGAGCCGGTGCGGCGGTCCATGGCGTCGGGGCTGGCAACCGACGGACCATCGCGCCGTGGAGGCCAGCGGAACGATCGTTCCGTCGCCCCGCGTCGTCCCACGAATCCGTGGCGCAGCACCGGCGCTTCCTCTACAAGAGGGGGCATGCGTTACGACCAGACGACCATGCCCCTGATCGAGGCACTCGACGCCTACGTTCGGATGGGCAAGGCGCCCTTCCACATTCCGGGTCACAAGTACGGGCGCGGCATCCTGCCGGCGTTCCGTGATGCGATCGGATCCCAGGCGTTGCTCCGGGATCTCGCGTCGCTGGTCGGACCCGAGATCGATTCGCTGCACGACGCGTCCGGTTGCATCGCGCGGGCGAAGGAGCTGATCGCGGATGCGTTCGACGCCACGCACTCGCTGATGCTGATCAACGGTCCGGACATCGGGTTGCAGATCGCCATCATGTCGGCGTGCGATCCCGACGACGAGATCATCTTGTGCAGGAACGTGCACTTCTCCGCGGCGGCGGGGATCATCCTGTCGGGAGCGTGGCCGGTGTTCACGTCGGCGAACTTCGACCGGGAGCACGGGCTGCTGGAGAACATGACGTTGCTCGAGCTGCGGCAAGCGATTCAGCAGCACCCGCAGGCCAAGGCGCTGCTCCTGATGAGCCCGTCACGCCACGGCTTCGCCCCGGACCTGGACGAGATGGTGGAGGAGGCGCACCGCGCGGGGCTGACGGTGATCATCGACGAGCGTCTCGGTGCGCACTTCCGGTTCCACAAGAAGCTGCCCATCTCGGGTATCGAAGCCGGCGCGGATTTCGTGGTGCAGGACTGGCATCGTTGTCTCGGCGCGCTCGAGCAAGGCGCCGTGCTGCACGTGCGGGGCAACGCCGAAGACCGCATGGGGCGCATCCAGAACGTGTTCCAGACCATGACCACCACGAGCCCGTCGTACCTCGTGATGGCGTCGCTCGACCTGGCGCGGCACAACGCCGTGAACAACGGGCGCGAGATGCTCGACCACTGCATCGGCCTGGCGCGCGAGCTGGCCGGCTCGATCGACCGACTCCGTGGGCTCAACGTGCTCGGCTACGAGATGCTCCGCCGCAGCGACGTCGACAACATCGACTCCACCCGGCTGACGGTGTCGGTGGGGGAATCGGGGATCAACGGCTATCGGTTCCAGCAGCTTCTGGAAGAAGAGCATGACATCGCGGTCGACGGTGCGGACGAGGCGAACCTGATCTTGTCGGTGGGGTTCCAGTTCCGCGAGGAGGATGCGTACCGGCTCACGGACGCGCTGGAGGCCGTGGTGGATTCGTACGGGCGGCAGAGCCCGCTATACGTCAACGTGCACCGGCCGACGCCAGGGTTCAGCGAGAACCTGGTGTTGACGCCTCGCGCCGCGTTTTTCGGCCCGAAGCGCAAGGTCAGGATCAGCGAGAGCGTGGGGCTGGTTTGCGCCGAGGTGGTGGCTCACCACTCGAGCGGGATTCCCCTGATCCTTCCCGGCGAGGAGATCACCAGCGAGATGGTGGACTACATCATCGCGGAAGGCGGACGCGACGTGACCGAGTTCTCGCGCATGGACCCGACGCTTCAGTACGTCAGCGTCGTGGACGAGCGCAGCACGATTCTGCACCGTAGCTTCTTCCGGAGCGGAGCAGGACTGGGAGGCAAGAGCCGATGAGCGCGCAGGACCACGAGCCGATGGTGCTCAGCTTCGAGACGCCGAACCCCAAGCGTCTGGCATTCGACCGCGTGGGCGCCGGACGCGACGGCGGACCGCCCGAGGTGTCGAGCCTGGGCGAAGCGGTCTACAAGTTCGACAGTGACCACCGGCCCCATGCAACGCAGGTCGAGGCGCTGGACAACCTGTCGGCGTTCATCGCCGAAGTGTGCGGATCAAGAAGCGCATACCCTCTCGTCAATGGCACGACGAGCGGCAACCTCGGCATGGTGCTCGCCACCCTGCGTCCCGGTCAGAAGCTCATCGTCCCCCGCAACGCGCACAAGTCGGTGCTCAGCGGGATCGTGCTGTCCGGCGCGGCGCCCGTGTTCATCCAGCCCGAGATCAGCTCGGAGTTGAACCTCGTGTTCACCATCAATCCCGACCAGATTCGGATCGCGTTGGACGAGAACCCCGACGCGTGCGCGGTGCTCCTGACGAATCCCACCTATCAAGGATTCTGCCTGGACCTGGCCGCCGCCGAGAAGATCGTCCACGACCGGGGCAAGCTGCTCCTCATCGACGAGGCACACGGTCCGCACTTCCACTTCCACCAGGACCTGCCCCTGTCCGCGATGACGGCTGGCGCCGACATGGCCGTGCAGAGCATCCACAAGATCCTGAGCGCGCTTGCTCAGTCGTCCGTGCTCCTCGTGGGCTCCGAGCGCATCGACGCCGACGTGCTACGCATGGCGATGGGCCTGATCCAGCCGTCGGCGCCCTCGCGCCTCTTCACCGCATCGCTCGAGGCCGCGCTGCGTCAGGTCGAGGCCGACTGCCCCGACATGATCACGCGAATCATCGACATGGTGCAGGACGCTCGCAACCGGATCAACGCGATCCCAGGCGTGCGCGCCATCGGCAGGGAGATCACGTCGCAGTCGCGGAGTGTGGTGGACGTGGACCTGACCAAGCTGGTGATCGACGTGACCGGGCTGAACATCACAGGGTACCGGGCGGCGAGATTGCTGCACGACGACTACGGGGTCAGCGCGGAGATGGCCGGTGCGAGCACGGTGACGCTGGTGGTGACGGTCGGCAACACGCAAGAGGATCTGGACCGGTGCGTGACCGGGACGGAGCAGCTTGCGCGCAGGTTGCGGGGAGCCAGGGGCCAGCCGAGCCCTTTGCTCCACATGTTGGGGCTGGCAACTCCGCCCATGGGCAGGCAGGTGCTGGTTCCCCGCGACGCCTTCTTTGCCAGGAAGGCGCGCGTGCCGGTGCCCGAGTCGGCCGGAAAGATCAGCGGCGAGTCGGTGGTGCCTTATCCGCCAGGAATCCCGGTGCTGGTGCCCGGCGAGGAGATCACGCCCGAGATCGTCGAGTACCTGACGGGCGTTCGCCGCACGGGCATCGAAATCCACGGCTGCGAGGACCGGTCGATTGGCACGTTGAAGGTGGTCGACGAGCGGGAGTTCCTGCACTCGGTCGGCAGCGGATGGGGGTGACCGGAACGTTCACCTCCCATTGCTTCGCACGCCCTTTCCCCGCCGCTGCCGCAGGACGCTTTCGGGCCATCGCCGAGCGTTCCCGTCGGACGCGTTCGTGCCGCGTGCGGAGAAGGTCGCGGCTATCGCCTGCGCCGTCTTTGCGATGCGGCGAGGGCAGCGGCCAGGCCCGCCGCGAGGATGGGAATCGGAGACCGCCCCGAATCCCCCGATGCAAGTCGACAACCGCAGCCTCCGCTCGAACCGTCCGTCGCGGTCCCGCCGGGCGCGCCATGCCCGGTGTTCGATCCCCCTCCGCCGTCCTGCACATAGCCAGCGTCGCCGAACAGGCCGCTGTCATACAGGGTCGTGCCGCCGTCGCCCATGGCCCCGCACCGCGACGGATCGACATCGCACGCGGGGAGGCACTTGCCTTCTTTGCACAGCAGTCCGTTCACGCATGTCAGCACGGAGCAGGCGTCGACGCACTGGCCGCCGAAACAGGCATATCCGGTGTTGCAGCCGTTCCCGCACTGGTCGGCAACACAAGCGCCGCCCGAGCATACCTGGCCCGGTTCGCAGCAGACGTTCGAGCAGGCGACTTCGACGCACGTGCCGTTCTCGCACGTCATGCCCGGCGCGCAGAGGATGGTGTCGCACAGGTCTTTGACGCAGTAGCCGGAGACGCAGACCTCGCCGGGGTTGGGGCAGGTGAATTGGAACTCGCCGCCGCCAGGCACGCACGGTTCGAGGCATTCGCCGCCGGATCCGCACTGGGTGCCATCCGGGCAGTTGCAGCCCGGCTGAAGGGCAAAGTCGACCCGAACGGCCTCCGTCGCGGCCTGGCCCAGGGCGACGGCCCCCTGCGCCGACGCCCCGATGTATCCTCCCGCCTTCGCCGTGATGTCGAAGGTGCCGTCGGCCAGCCCCGCGAAGAAGTAAAATCCAAACGGCCCCGTCGTGAACGTGTCCGTCGACGACCCGGACAGCAGCAGATCAGCCTTGTAGATGGGCTTGGCGGTGCTCTGGTCGGTGACCTGGCCCCAGAGGATGTTCTTGGGGGCCAGCGGAACCTGGACGCCGTTGTGCGTGATGTACACGCCGGTCACGTACCGCTGCACCGCGCATTGGTCCTGATGGATCAGCACGATCTCGTTGATCCCGGGACGCAGCACGAGCTCGCTGGTTCCGTATTGCACCATGTCGATGCTGACGTCGTGGTCTCCAAGGTTGGCATAGCCAAGGATCTTGCCGTTTGCCATGGCCTGCACGCCGTCGTCGACGGTGCCGATATGCACTTTGTAGTCGTCGCAGTACATCTCCCTGGGCACGTAGAGCATGGCGAAGGCCCAGCCGAAGTAGGCTTCTTGGAACTTGTTGATGTCGCTGCCCTCGTTGCGGGTGAACTCGCTGGCGAGGGAGAACTGATCCGCGTGCGCGAGGATGTACGAGACCAGGTTCTGCCAGGCCTGCTCCGGCGGGAGAACGGACGGATCCTCCTGCATGCCGTGGCCGCCGGAAGGCTCGTAGTAGTACGTGTCCGGATCGCCGAAGTGGTCCACGACATGGTTGGGGTTGGTGGTGGTGGGCACCTTGTTGGCGTCGCCTTCGGGCGCGAAGTACGACCACCAGCCGATGAGCACGGGCTCGGACGGCTCGGCGCGGACGGTCGGGGCAAGCGCGAGAGCGGCGGCGGCCAGCCCCATGGCGAGGATCGGACGCGGGTAGCTGCGGCGCATGGGTAGAGGTTAGCACGGATCGTCACGAGAACACGCAGGGGCTTGCGGTCGCGGGCGGTCGCGGGTACCAAACGAAGGAGCGCATGCAAGGAAGCGCAGGCCGCTGGCGAGCATGCACGAGCCACAGAGCAACGATGAGCGAAGACACGCCTCCTGGCCAGAACGGCGGTCCCGGGACAGAACGGTTGGCAGCGCAGACCGAACCAAGCGACGTCGAGGAGTCGGTGTGCTCCGCCGATCTGCTGGAGAAGCTGGGCGGGATCGGGCAGCAGGTTCGGTCGACGCAGCGCCCCCCGGCCGGCATCGCGCACCTGGCCCCGCGGGAGATCGGACCGTATCGGGTGGTGGCCGCGCTCGGCGCTGAGCAGGGGGTTCGCACGTACCTCGCGAGCAAGGCCGGGCCCGACGAGTACCTGTTGCGGGTGGTGCCCCTCGAGCACGGCAGCTTGCCGGACGACCTGCTGGCGGAAGCGAGGATCGCGGCGCGCCTGTCCTGCCCGTCGATCGCGACCATGTGCGACTTCTTCGAGATCGAAGGCCATGTCGTCATGGTGCATCGGCACGTGCAGACCATTACGCTGCAAGAGCTGATGGACACGAGCGCGAGGTTGGGCGTGCGTGTGTCCCGGGCCGCAGCCCTCTATGTTGCGGAGCGCCTCTTCAGCGCCCTGGCGCACGCGCATGGGGTGAAGGACGCGCAGGGCAACCGAACGCCGGTGGTTCACCGTGACGTGCGGCCGTCGCATGTCGAGGTGCATCGGGACGGCCAGGTGAAGCTCGGGGGGTTCGGGATGGCGACGATCCTGAGCGAAGCGCGGGAGGGATGGTCGAACGCGGTGACGACCACAGGCGTTCTGCCCGGCGGAGCGTGCTATCTCGCACCCGAACAGGTCGACGGCCGTCCCTGGAGCGAAGCGACGGACGTGTATTCGGCCGCGCTGGTGGTCTGGGAGCTGCTCACGGGCAAGTCGGCGACGCCAGCCGACGTGGCGAACGAGTTTCTGCTGGTAGGGATGCTGGCGAACCGGACGGTGGAACCCCTGGCGAGCCAGGGGATCGAGCTGCCGGGGAACCTGTCGGTGTTCCTGGATGCGTGCTTGTCGTTGCGCCCGGCGGATCGGGTGTACACGAGCGCCGAGGTCGCCGCGGTGTTGCGCAACGCCGTGGATCCGGAGCGGGGGCAGGCGGAGATGGCGGCCGCCGTCGCGGCGGTATTCCCGGATCTATCGAGCGCACGAACCCCCGGCGTGCCGTCGGGCGCGCCTGCCTCGCGCTCGTCGGAATGGCGACGCAGCGGTCCCGTGCAGCCGCTGGTCAGCGCGCGGCCCGTGACGATGAGCGAGCCTGTTCCGGCGGAGCGGAGCGACAGGGGTGCTCGTTGGGTCAAGCTTGGTATCGCCGCGGGCGTTGCGGTGCTGGCCGCTGCCGCGGTGATTCGCATCGCATCGGCGCCTTCCCTCGGTCCGGCGCCGGTCGCCGTGCATCCGGTCCGGTCGCTCCAGCCCATCCCATCGAATGCCGTGCCGGCCAGTCAGCCTGTGCCCTCGCCGGTCGTCGCCGCGTCCGGGTCTGCCGACAGCGCCGTCGGGGACCCGCCCGAGCCGCCGTCTCGCACGGAAACCTGGCTTTTCGTCGAGACGCCAGATCGTGCGGTCGTGTATCTCAGGGGGGTGCCGGTGGGCAACACGAATCAATGGATTCGCACGAGCTGTGGGGCCAAGTTCGCACGCCTGGGCACGAGTGCGGAGCTGTCGCGCGTGCGTTGGCTGCACGACGGACTGTCGATTGACCTGCCCTGCGGAGGGGTGAAGCGCTGGATGGTGCGGTGATGCTGCGGCCGGGTGCCCATAGCGCAACACCGGACGCCTGAGCCGGAACCGTGCCCGGCGTGCAGAGAACCCTTCTGTGGACGCCGGTCCGGCGCACCAGCGTGGCGATTCGACGATCCACCAAGGTTGCTCGGTCTGTGGTGCTGGGTGCCGGGCGACTTGGCGGGCTGGTGTTGAAGATGGCGGGTCACGCCGGGTAGGTGGCCAGCTCATCGACGATCGAGCTGGCGGCGCCCACGGCCCAAGGCACCTGGCAGCCCTGCAGCATCCGCATTGCGTCGCGGAGCACGTCGGCGGCGGCCGGGCCCGCGGTGTTGCGCAAGACGCGTACGCACAGCGCGTGACCCGCGTTGGTGGCGGCCAGCGACAGGATGGAGCCAGACCATCGGAACCTGGGCCGCGGCCGCGTGCAGCTCGCCAGGTCGGTCAGGGGAGTGGCTTCCAGCATCGTGGAGAGCACCCGGTCGAAGCTATCGCGCAACGGGTCGGCCTCGTCGACCATGTCCGGCAGTGCAAGCCTCTCGTTCCTGACGCGGACACGGCGCAGACCGGGCCAGGCCATCAAGCGTTTCGGGGCGGCGCACCCCCGATAGACGGCAGACCCGGACCACCAGGACACGTGCACGTCGACCCGCTCGACCTGCATCATCCTGGCGAACGTGGCGTGCCTGCGCAGCGCTTCTCCCACGGTGTCGATGGGAGGGACATGGTCGAGGATGCCGGCGGCGTACGCGATCGCCTGCCGGGTCTTGTGGGGTGAGAGCAGCGTGTTGATGTCGGCATTGGCGGCGATGAGAAGGTTGCTCAAAGCCGCGGCCATCAGCCATTCCGCCCGCCCCGGCGCGGGCAGGGTGTCGACCGGCGCCAGCAAGCGGACGTGGCGCACCCGCATCACGTCGACCAGCGACGCATCGCTGCCGTGCAAGGATCCGGCGCCGGTCTGCGCTGCCTGTTCCGCCTGCTGCGGCTCGATGGGGTCGAGCGGATGCACGACTGTGCCCGTCACGAGCGGACTGATCACCTGCTGATGCAGCTCGGTGGCTAGTCGTGCAATGTCCGACGGCATGATCTACGCCCCCGAGCCTCCGGCTTCTGGAGGACGATCGCCGAAGACCACCTGCGGCACCTGGGCGGACCATGCCGGCTCCAACGCGGTCGCGTCGAGCGGAGCCCATGAATGCCCTTCGATCATGGCGTCGACCAACGGAACGAAAGCCGACCGCGGCACGCCGACGGCAGGCTTGTTGGGCAGAAGGAAGAGGACTTGGTCGTTGGGCGAGCCCAGGGCGCGGAACATCACCTCGGGGTCGATGGCAGGCACGGGATCGTAACCGGCGGCGATGAACAGGTTGGGGCGCATTTCGCGGAGGAAGACTCCGACGGGCGTGGACTCGACACCTTGCCGGTTGAGCAGGAACGCGCCTGCGCGCGTGAAAGCGATCGATGCCTCCCGCAGCGTGCGCGCGCCGAGCGCGTAGATCACGCGGCGGAGAATGGGCAGCTCGTTGGGGGCGATGTACGAGGCATGCACCGACGACCAGGGTTCGATGCTGGGCATCAAGCGAACGGGTACCGTCACCTGGCCGAGGGTGTCGGGGCGCACCGGGGCGGCGGGTGCAAACGAGGTCTGGTCGGAGATCGTGACCCTTGCGAACGACGAAACGTCGCCGAGGGAAGGCACCCTGTCGATGACCAGGGCGTCGGTGTTGTGTCCTCGGAACAGCACGAGACCGTCATCGCGGAAGACGGGGCACGCACGCAGCGTGACCGGGTGGCGCCAGCCCACCTGCACGGCGGCGCCCGGGGCCACTGGGCGAAACGTGGTGATGCCCGGCGTGCTCCGGAACAGCGGCGTCATGCGGTCGGGCATCTCAGGCACGTCGAACAGGAAGCGACGCACCGGACCGTCATCGAGCGCGGAAAGGGGCGGCCACTGCACCACGCCCATGCGGGCTTCGACCCGGGACCGGATGAAGTACTGGATGACCGCGGGGCCGATTCCTTCTTCGGCGAGGATCCACGACGGCCCCGGGGCCCTGCCGAACGCGGGATCCTGTTGCGGGCGCAGACGCAGCAGCAGGTTGGCGAGGTCGATGTCGCGTTCCCGCTCGTACGCCTGCGTAAAGAGATTGTGATAGAGCACGTAGTCGCTGTCGGCCGCGAGCACTTCGCTCACGTCGTATCCGAACGGGGCCTGCGCATCCCGGTACTGCACGAAGTGGCCGGACGTTCCGGTGAAGGTGGTGCCGAACGCAGCCCTCGCGACCTCGGCCACGCGGTCCATCCGCTCGCTCCCCTGCGCCGAGAACGACAGGAGGATCTCGCGCGTGTTCATGCGCGACCTGACCACCTCGATGCGCAGGCTGGGCAGGATGTCGGCGAGCGACTGCGACGACGTGAAGAGGGACAGGAAGGCCACGAGGCGCTCGATCGAGGCGACGAGCACGACGCCGCGAGATCCCAGCGCAACCCCCTTGGCGTCCACGCCCACGCCCGGGACACGCATCCTGGTCTGGTGCATTGCGACGCGTTCGAGCATGGGCGGAGCGTAGCCCAGCGGACGGGGGTTGTCAGGAGGCACCGCCTGTGTCGCCCGGCCCATTGTCGATCGGGGATATCGAAAGCGTGGAGCATCGTTGCGTCCGTCCCATCGAGGTCGTTGAACGCCTGTTCAATCCGAGGCCGGGTGGAGGGCACACGTCTGCCTGCCGGGCTCAGCCTCACCCCCTGCCTGCCGGGGGCCTGCTTCACCTCCTGCCTGCCGGAGTTCCGCTTCACCTCCAGCCTGCCGGGGTCGTTCCTCCAACGGCGACGACCGCCGGCCTATCGCGCCCCGCCTGCAGAGCGGCCGCTATGCGCAACCGAACCCGCCAGACGCGCGCACTCCTGCCAAGTGGCACCTCTTGTAGGTCAAAACCCGCCACTTACCCGCGGCGACCCGGCCGAAGCCGGACCGCCCGGACAATCCCAACCGTCCCGTGTCCATCCTGTCAAACAGCCAGCCGGCGCTATGCGCACTCGCACCGGCACCCAGCCACTAGGCACCTCTCGTGCCAGTCCGGTCGCAAGGATTTGCGCATAGTTGCCGACCGGCTCGGGTGGCGGCCGCCACCCCAAGACCCGCCCGACAAGCTCCCCGCCTCGCGGTATTCCCCTGCAGAAACCACCAAAGTGGCGAACCGCCACCCCCTCACGCATTCCGCCGCTACCTCCCCCTGCCCGCCTGCTCTCCTTCCCACCGGTTCAACAGCCTCGGAGAGAGGGGAGGGGATACCTGGAGGTATCCCAAAACGTTCATGAGAGAGCGGAGGGGGTACCTCGAGGTATGCCAAAACGTTCATGACAGAGGTGAGGGATACCTGGAGGTATCCCAAAACGTTCATGAGAGAGGGGAGGGGATACCTCGAGGTATGCCAAAACGTTCATGAGAGAGGGGAGGGGATACCTCGAGGTATGCCAAAACGTTCATGAGAGAGGGGAGGGGATACCTCGAGGTATGCCAAAACGTTCATGACAGAGGGGAGGGATACCTGGAGGTGTCTCCGGCCGTTCACACCAGGGGGCGAGGCGAGCCCTCGACCTACTCCGAACCGCTCCGGACAGGCCACACACAACCTGCTGCCTTCTCCCGTTCGAGGTACACTGAACGACCAGCCAACGTCCATCGGGAGAGATGTTGGCGCCGTCTTCCCACCCGGCGGTATTGACGAGCCCACCGACAGGTTCGGGCTGGTTCCAGTCCTCGCCCACCGACGGCATCACGAGTTCGGTGCGCGTGGCGGTGACGGTTGCATGGGCCACGGTGGCGGTGACGACGTGACGGCCCGTGCCGCCCGGCGTCAAGTGCGCGCGGAACAGCGGGCCGTCGTGGTCGGCGGAGGCTTCCACCAGGCCGAGCGTTCCTCTATCCGAGGCGAGCGCCACGGGCCAGTCGGCGGTCCAGTTGGGCGATAGCTCCGACGGCGGGTCCGGGGACACGGGGGCGACCACATCGAGATCGTTGCAACCGGGGGTTCTGTCGAACGACAGGCGCAGCGTCCGAGGCGCGTCCGGCACCGGCTTGTCCTCGGCAATGTCTCCCCCAGCGTCGGGCGATCCTTCCACCGAACCGTCGATGCCCGATGCAGGCGCGGGCGATCCGCTTGCCCTGTCGGCCCCGCAGCGGCCCCCTGCCAGCGGGCAGCACAGCGCCATGATCGTCTTCCCATCAGCTCGATGCACGATGCCATGGTAGCGTCCCACGTTGCGCTGGTCCGCGGGCGGCATCTGTGATTGCATGGATCGTGATGGCATCGGACGTTCCCTGGTCCGCGTGCGTGCATGATCTGCGCGTGCTCGTGTCGTCGATTCGACTGCTTGCCGACGACGTGATGCCCACGCCCGGGGCAGCGCAGGACGCCCACGAGCAGATGCGTGAGCAGATCGATCTGCTGGCGGAGGTGCTCCGATTGCTGAGCGTGCTCGAGGGCGACGAAGAGGGATTCGGAGAGGTGGATGCGCGGGCGATCGTGTGGATGGCGCGCACGAGGCAACCCGAAGCGTTCATGGGCAAGATGCCGATTCCGGTATGGGTTCGCACGAACGTGCGCACGCTTCTCGACCTGGTCGACGTGGTGGTAGCATGGGTGCGCGCGAGCGTGAGCCGCGTAAAGATCGTGGCCGTGCCCCGGCCCCCTGCGCTCTTCATCGTGGCCGCGCCTGCCCCCGGTGAGCCGATCCAGAGTGTGCCCCACGACCGGGAGACCGAGCAGACCATCCTGAGCCTCGCCAGCGCGGCCCACGTCGATGTGTCGCTTCGTCCGTCGCCCCGATCCGCGACGATCGAGTTCCTGAGTGGAGGCTCGATCGCGCCAGGGGAGCCGGAAGACGACGACGGCTGACCGGGCCAGAGGACTTGGCCATGCGCCGCGGACTGCTGTAGGGCGCAGGAAACCATGGCTCCCGCGGCATCACGTCCGAGCATTGTTCTGGCTGCGATCTGCGCGGCCGTGAGTGTGAGTTGCCCGGTTGCGCATGAGATTGCGGCGCAGCGTCCGTCGCTGGCCCCAACTGCGCACCAGCAGGAAGCGGTGCAGCCGGTCCACGCGGCGCAGGTTCCAGTTGCACCGGCCAGCGCGGTCATGACCTCGGCTGAGCAAGGGCCGGTCGGCACGCCGGAGGATCTGGCGTCTGCTCCCATGCCTGCCGAGGGGCTGCCGCTGTCGTCGGACCAGACCGAGCCGGATGAGGAGCCGGCGGTGGCGTCCGCCGGGCAGGACCGGGAGCGTTTCGAGCTTGCCGCCACGGCGCGTGAAGCATGGATCCTCGCCAAGCCCACGTGGAAGGCGCGCAAGATCGGCTATCTGCGGGGCGGCACGGTGATCGAGCGCGACGAGAAACCCGCCGGCTTCTCCGGCTGCGAGAAGGGCTGGTACCGCATTCGTCCGCGCGGCTATGTCTGTGTCGGCAAGACTGCTTCGCTCGACGTCAACAACCCTGTGGTGGAGGCGGTGTCGACGCATCCGGATCGCGATCGCGGGCTGCCGTACGCGTACGCGATGTCGCGCTTCCCTCCGCCTCCTCTGTACGTGCGGTTGCCGACGCTCGACCAGCAGCGTGAAGTCGAGCCCGATCTCGACAAACACCTCAAGCAGAAGGGGGATCTCGACGGCTTTGCGGAGCTGGCGGGTCCTGTCCCCGGGGCGCTGCTCTACGAGCGTACGCTGCCGTCACTCGACGGCCACGCGTACGGCCCGGATGTGCTTCATGTGGGACGGCCCGTGGCGCGGTCCGGCTTCGGACTTCTCGAGGTGTTCGAGTGGACCGACCGTCTCTTCGGACTCACCACCGACCTGACGCTCGTCCCGCTCGACCGCACGCGGTTCATTCGAACGTCCACGCTGCGGGGGGTGAAGATCGAGCCAGGGCAGGGCCTCCCCGTTGCGTTCGTCCGCTCGCGCTCTGCGCGCCAATATCGCGTCGACGAGGCCACCGGCGCGGTGCAAGACGCAGGAGCGGCTGGCTACAGGCAGGGGTTCGCGCTCACCGGGCGCAAGGTTCGGGCGGGAGGCAGGACGTTCGTCGAAACCCGTGACGGTGTGTTCCTCGACGAAGCCTCGGATCTGCTGGTCATCCCGCCGGTACGCAACCTGCCAGGATGGGCGACGCCGGGCCGCAAGTGGATCGATGTGTCGATTCTGCGCCAGGCGCTCGTGGCCTACGAAGGCGGGCAGCCGGTGTTTGCAACGTTGGTGTCGACCGGGGCAGACGGTCTGGGGGACCCGAAAGAGACGCATTCGACGGTCCGGGGCGTGTTTGTCATTCACACCAAGCATGTGACGGCGACGATGGACGGCGACGAAGTCGGCGATCAGTTCGACCTGCGCGATGTCCCGTACGTGCAGTACTTCACGGAGGGGTATGCGATTCATGGCGCGTACTGGCATGATGAGTTCGGCGTGCCGCGGTCGCATGGGTGCGTGAATGTCTCGCCGCAGGATGCCGCCTGGCTGTTCGCCTGGACCGAGCCGCAGGTTCCGGAGGGCTGGCATGCACGGCTGCAGCTACGCGGCGGTACGATCGTGTACACCCATCCGTAGCACCTCGTGCCTGCCGGATGTGCACGGGAGGCTGGCGGACGCACCCGGAAGCCGCTATATCGCACCTCGCCGTTTCCTTCGGACATTGCCTTGATCGAGAGCTCGATGCGATTCGCCCCCCTCTCTCCGCGCACGGTGCGTCGGCCTCTTGCGCTGCGTTGCTGGGTCAGCGTGCTGGTGGCAATCGGCCTTGCTTCGTCGGCCACGGATGCGTCGGCGCAGGCGGGGGACAGCCAGCAGCCGCCGGCTGGGTCGGGTGCGGTGCCGAGCGGGGGCTCGGGTGCGGCGGTGGTGCCGGGGCAGCAGCCAGCACCGTCGCCGGGCAAGCCGAATGTGCAGCCTCCGCAGCTCAAGCAGTTCGTGCCTGCGGCCTATCCCCCGGCGGCCAAGGACCAGGCACTCGAAGGCAACGTGGTGCTGCAGCTCGACATCGACGCGAGCGGGCGCGTGACTGCGGTGACCGTGGTCAACCCTGCGGGTCATGGGTTCGACGAAGCGGCGGCCGACGCTGCCAGGCAGTTCGTGTTTGAGCCTGCCCTGCGCGACGGCAAGCCGATCCCCGCGCGCATCCTGTATCGGTACAGCTTCTCGCTCGAGGCTTCGAAGCCCGGGCAAACGAGCCAGGAGCCTGGGCAACCCGTAACGGGTCCGATCAAGAACCTGACCGGTGTCGTGCGAACGTCCACCGGCGAGGTGCCCATCGTGGGCGCCACGGTCACGGTCCGAGACACCACCGGTGCGGAGCGTGTCGCCACCACGAGCGAAGACGGATCGTGGTCGTTCGTGGACCTTCCGCCGGGCAAGTACACCGTGCGCGTGCAGTCGCCGGGCTACCAGCCGCTGCAGGTTGAAGAGCAGGTGGCGGGTGACGAGGTTACGGAGGTGGTCTACCGGATCGTGGCGGAGGGGGCGCTGGAGGTCGTGATTCGGGGCAAGCGTCCGCCCCGTGAGGTCACCAAGCGCACGCTCGAGAAGCGGGAGATAGAGCGGGTGCCGGGCACCGCGGGCGACGCGCTCCGTTCGATCGAGAACATGCCGGGCGTGGCGCGGCCTCCACCTTTCGCGGGCATTCTCATCGTGCGCGGATCCGCCCCCGAAGACACCGAGGTCCTGATCGACGGCACGAGCGTGCCGCTGGTGTACCACTTCGGCGGCTTGTCGAGCGTGGTCCCCACTGAGCTGTTGAGCAAGATCGACTTCTACCCAGGCAACTTCAGCGCTGGATACGGGCGTGTGATGGGTGGCATCGTCGACGTGGGGTTGAGGTCGCCGAAGAACGATGGCCGATATCACGGCATGGGGCAGGTCGACCTGATCGACGTGCGAGCGCTGCTCGAAGGGCCGGTGCCCTACGCCAGGGGTTGGACCTTCGCGGCCGGGGTGCGTCGTAGCTGGTTCGACACCTGGCTCAAGCCGGTGCTCGAAGCCGCCGGGTCGTCGGTCACGGCGGCGCCGGTGTATTACGACTGGCAGGTGTACACCGAGACGCAGCCTACCGCGCGTTCCCGCTTCCGCATCGGCGTCTACGGATCGGACGACCGTCTCGAGCTTCTGTCGAAGGACACGGCGGAGGTCGACCCGGTGCTGACGGGCAACCTGAGGTTCCGCACTGGTTTCTACCGCGTGTTCGCCACCTATGAGAACGACTTCACGGACGACCTCTCGCTATACTCGACGACGGCGTACGGGACGAACCGGATCGACGTAGGTCTGGGGCAGCTCTACTTCAACCTGAAGGTGCATCCGCTGACGAACCGCACGGAGCTATCGTACCGGTTCAACAAGGGAGCCACGGCGCATCTGGGTGTGGACATGCTGTGGGGCACGACCGACGTTCGCGTGGTAGCGCCGCCCATTCCGCAGGACGGGGAGCCGTCGCCCGGGCCCTTCGCAACGCGGCCGCCGTTGACGGCGGAGTCGACGGACGACGTGTACCGCCCCGCGGCGTACCTGGAGTTCGAGCTGACGCCCTATCGCCGCTTCAAGCTCGTGCCTGGCCTGCGCGTGGACTATGCGAAGGACATCGAGCGGTGGGATGTGAGCCCTCGGGTCAACGGACGCTACGTTCTGGTCGAGGGCTTCCCGCAGACCACGATGAAGGGTGGTCTCGGCATCTACCAGCGTCCGCCAGAGTTCCAGGAGACGTTCCCGCCGTTCGGCACCAAGGGGCTCCGGTCGAACCGGTCGATTCACTACTCCCTCGGCGTGGAGCAGGACATCACGCGCAAGATCGACATCTCCGTCGAAGGGTTCTACAAGAAGCTCGACCTGCTGGTGGCGCGCGGCCCGGATGCGTCGGGAGGCTACACGTACAACAACCTCGGGTCGGGCTATGTTGTCGGCAGCGAGATGCTCCTGCGCTACAAGCCCGACGATCGCTTTTTCGGCTGGATCGCGTACACGCTGTCCCGTTCGATGCGGCGCGAGGCGCCTGACCAGGAGCTGCACTTCACCACCTACGACCAGACGCACGTGTTGACCGCGTTGGGCAGCTATCGGCTGGGACGCGGGTGGGAGTTCGGCGCGAGGTACCGGGTCGTATCCGGCAATCCGTACACGCCGGTGGTGGGCAGCGTCTACGACGCCAACGCGGGCGCCTATGCCCCGATCGACGCCGCAAAGCAGTTTTCGGCGCGTTTCCCCCTGTTCACGCAGCTCGATGTGCGCGTGGACAAGACATGGAAGTACGAGGACTGGAAGCTGTCGACGTATCTCGACATCCAGAACGTGTACTACGCGCAGAACGTGCAAGACTATCAGTACAACTACAACTACACGCAGAAATCCCCGGTGTCCGGGCTGCCGATCATCCCGAGCATCGGTGTCAGGGGTGAGTTCTGATGATGTGCGCGACGAGCCCATCGCTGTTCGCCCGACTTCTGGGGGGGGTTGCTGCCGTGGGGCTGGCTCTCGGTCTGACCGGTTGCGGCGAGGAGTTCGACCCGCAGAGCAAGCTCTCCACGCTGCGTGTGATGGCCGTCCGGGCAGACAATCCCTACCCGCACCCTGGCGAGACGGTGCAGCTCGACATGCTGTGGTACGACGGCAAGTCGCCGGTCGACGCGCAGCCGCCGTTGCGTCCTCCTCCGCTGGGCGAGCCCCGGCTTCCGCCCGCGGGAGAGAGCCGTGCGTTGCGGTTGTTCTGGCTGTCGGGCTGCTACAACCCGCTCGGTGACCTGTACTACGAATGCTTCGCGCAGCTTGCGGACACGTTCGCGGCAGCGCAGGACGACCCCGCGGCGCTCGCCCAATACGTTGGATTCGGTCCGTCGTTCCAGGTGAAGGTGCCCGACGATCTTATCTCCCGTCGTCCTCCGCAGGAAGGGCGCACGCCGTACGGGCTGTCCTTCGTTTTCTTTGCGCTGTGTGCGGGCGAGGTGTTGCCGGCGGAGCCCGGCGCCGACGGCCTGCCGTTCGCGTGCCTGGATTCGTCGGGCAACCGGCTGGGCGCCGACGACTTCGTCTTCGGCTACTTCGCGTTCTACTCGTACGACCAGATCACCAACACGAACCCGAAGGTCGACGGGTTGTTGATCGACGGTGTGCCCGTGGGCGAGGGCGACGAGCCGTCGTTTTCGCCTGGGAGTACGGTCGACGTCAAGGTGGTGGTGGACCCTGCGAGCGTCGAGTACAACCCGCTGGCGCTGGATGCGAGCGGCAATGCGCAGCAAGAGATGATGTGGGCTGCGTACTACGCGAGCGGCGGCAAGCTCGACAAGGGCTCACGGCTGGTGAATGACGCCACGCAGGGGTTCAACGACGACCACGGAGTGAAGCTGGACCTGCCGTCGGAGGCCGGGGCGGTGGAGGTATTCGCGGTGGTCCACGACAGCCGGGGAGGGGTGCAGTGGGTGAGGCGCACGGTTTGGGTGAAGTGACGGCATAGGCGGTCGCCGGTGGCGGGGCGGCCGGGCTTGCCGGGGGAGGGGCCGATCGGGAGGGCTTGCGACGGTCGTCGTGGTGTTTTGCGGGGGCTTCAGTAGAATCGCGCCGCCGCTGTGTCCGCGGCGGGATCGGAAACCCCTTTCCAGGAGGCTCGCGTGAGCACCCAGGACAACGAAGACAAGACCCCATCCGAAGCTGGCGAAGGAAAGGCCGACAAGGCCGAACCGCCGCCGCCGCCGTGGTGGAAGGAGATCACCCAGCCCTTCATCGACCTGGTGCATGCGCCCCGGGCGCTGTGGGGAATCAATCTCGGGTACTTCCTCGAAGGAATGGTCTACTTCGGGATGCTCGGGTACCTCGCGATCCACTTCTCGGACTTTGTTTTCCAGGGGATCGAAGGGGCGGACGAAGCTTCTCACAACGTGGTCATGGTGCTCACGGCGGGCATCACGATCTCGATGTTCTTTCTCGGCACGATCGCCGACAAGCGCGGTGTCCGCTTCGCGCTGATAGCGTCCTTCTTGTTGATGATTGGCGGCCGATCGTTGATGTCCGGCGCGCCGAACATCCTGGGGCTCGAGCCGACCCGGCCCGGCGTGATCGCGGGTGACCGAATCAGCCTTCGCGTGTCCGAGGTTGGATCCCGTCGCGGCAACAAGACCATTCTCAAGTCGTCCATGCTTGCCAACGACCAGGGGGGGCATGACGTCGACTCCGAGATTGCCGTCGATCTGGCGTCGGGACCAGGCGTGGAGCCAGGCGCGGAGCTCGCGTCCCACCTGGTCAAGATCGGCAGGCTCACCCTCGAGCAAGGGGAAGGCCAGGAGTGGGCGATCCATTATGGCGGCGGGCCGGTGAAGGCCAGGCTCATCGCTCACGCGGCCGAGTCGATCGGCTTCTGCGAGGGCGCGACATTGGAGCTGGCCCGCGGCTACGTCACGCTCCGCGACGGTGTCTACGTGATTCGCAGCCACTGGACGGAGGACATCAAAGGGTTTGACCCGTCCGGGTGCAAGAAGCCAGGCGTCAAGAAGTCGGCGGAGGTGGAGGAATCGGCGCTGCGTCGGGCGACGCGGTGGAGCGTGCCCAAGGAAGTGCCGGATGGCGGCCCGCCCGTTACGCTCGCGGACCTGCGCGATCGCCCCGACGGGGAGGTGAACGGGGTGCTACGCAACGTGCTGGTGACCTATGTCCGCAATGGCGGCTACTTCGTTCAGGAAACCAGGAATGGCCCTGCGATCGAGGTTTTCGTCAACCCCGTGTGGTCGCCACTTCATCTGGTGACGATGCTGGGAATGCTGCTGGTGGTGCTGGGCTATGGCATGTACCAGCCGGCCGCCTATGCGGGAGTGCGTCAGTTCACGACGCCGAAGACCGCTGGGATGGGCTTTGCGATGCTCTACGCGCTGATGAACCTCGGAGGCTGGCTGCCGACGTTTGCGTTCTTCCTGCGCGACAAGGACTACCTGGGGCTCGGCATTCCGGGCACGTTCTGGGTCTACACCGCGTGCACCGTCGTGGCTCTGGTGTCCACCTGGCTGCTGCTATCCAGGTCCACGGTGGAGAAGGCGACGGCGGCGGCCAAGGCCGAGGCTGCCCGAATCGAAGCGCAGGAGGGGAAAACAGACGCGAAGACCGAAGACAAAGGCCAGCAAGCCTCCCCCGGCGGTGCCGGGGCCGCGCCGAAAAAAATACCCGCTCAGCTCTGGGGCCTTCTGGTCGTCATGATGGCTGCTCTCGGCTTCAAGCTGGGCAATCCATGGGGATGGGTGGGGGTCGGCGTCCTGCTCCTGGTCGTGTTGGTCATCTTCTTCCTGCCCGCGCACCTGCGATCGAAGGTCGTGGGGTGGCTCGCCGATCACCCGCTGTCCAATTCCAAGTTTTTCTTCTTCATCTTCGCGCTGATTCCAGTCCAAACCCTGTTCACCTACAACTGGCTGGTGCTGCCGCAGTACATCTCCCGCGCCTACGCCGGCTGGATCGGGGAGTACTTCGAGATAGCGTCGAACGCCAACCCCATTCTGATCTTCATCGCGGTGCCCATGATTGCCGCGCTGACCCAGAAGTCGCCCGTCTATCGGATGATGATCCTGGGCACGACCGTGATGGCGTCGTCGGCGTTCCTGCTGGTCATCGGTCCGAAGCCCTGGACCCTCGGTGCGTACATCTTGCTGATGACGATCGGCGAAGCGATGTGGCAGCCGCGTTTCCTGCAGTACGCGGCCGAGATCGCGCCCGAGGGCCGGACCGGCGAGTACATGGGTGTGGCGCAGCTTCCGTGGTTCCTCACCAAGATGCTCGTGCCTTTCCTCTATTCGGGCTGGATGATGGACAAGTTCTGTCCGGCGGAGGGGCCCAAGCACACCGAGATCATGTGGCTCATCTTCGGCATCATCGCGATTACCTCGCCCATCATGCTCGTGGTGGCCAGGAGCTGGGTCGGCAAGGACTTCAAGACCAAGGCCTGATGATGCCCTGCTGTCTCGTACTCGTCTCTGCGTGCTCTCTGCTGGCTGCCGCCCTCGGTGCGTGCGCGGCGGCACCGGCGCCGGCTCCTGTCGCGCCCGCAGCGTCCGCGTCTACCGCACCGGCGTCGGCTCCGCCCGACGCCTATAGCCCCTACGCCGATCCGTCGTTCCTCACCCTGCAGAGCGAGAAGAACCCGTACACACGGCGCATCCTTGCCCTGTTGTGGGTCGACGCGGCCAAGGCCGAACCGCCGGGGGCCGCGCGTGAGGTCCGCCAGAAGCTGGCGGTTCAGGCACTGTCCGACGCCGAAGCCGCGGTCGCCTCCCAACGTGACCCGTGCCAGGCCGGGGTCCAGGCTGCCCTCGACCGAGCGAACGCGGAAAAGAGACGTCTCGAGCGGCGATACCTGGTCGTGAGCGAGGCGATGGGCGACAGCGGCGCGGAGGCCAGGACCCTCGACACGCAAATCCACGTGCTGCGCGACGCCATCGATGAGCTCGGTGTGCTGGCCCAACCGTGTCCGCCCGTCATGTTCCCTGACTCCGACGATTGTCCGCAATGACCGACACCGGCCAACAAGCGCCGTCGGGGCTCTTGTCCTTTCGTGGTCAGTTCTGGCTGGTCGTGCTGTTCGAGTTCTTCGAGCGAGGTGCTTCCTGCGGCCTGAGCTCGATGCTGAGCGCTTACCTGGTCGAGCGCGTGGAGAAGGGCGGGATGGGTTTCTCCAAGGGCAGCATGGGTCCATCAGTCTGGGCGCCTTCCTGTTCCCCCTGGTGGTCGTGACCTACCTGCGTCAGCACGGCCTTCGCTGGTCGTGCATCTTCACGATGTCTTCGCTCGCCAAGGTGCTCTGGTACCTGAAAGACCATGTGGACATGACGTTTCTCGATCGGGCTGTCCATGGCGGCCTTTCTTGGCTGGGGATCGAGCCCACGTTCAAGTTCGACAGCAGCATGTCACCTCGCTCAACGCCGGCACGATCATCGCCCTGCAACGGGTGGTGTCGGCGATCGTGAGGAACCGGAGGGCGCTGCCCACCATGATCGCCGGGATAGGCATCGGCACCGTTGGCCTCGGCGTGCTCGCCCTGTCGAACAGTCCTTTGGATGGCGCTTTCGGGCATGATCGTGCTCTCGGTGGGGGAGACAATCGCCTATCCCAAGCACATCTCCTAGGTGGGAATCATCGCCCCGAGGACAAGAACGGCGTGTACATGGGATATGCGTTCCTCGACGGGGTCGTCGGTAGCAGCATGGGCGGCTTCGCTGGCGCGGGGCTCTACGAGATCCTGGCGGACCAGATGCATGCTCCCCGAGCGTCTTGGCTTGTGTTCGTGGGGGTGGGCATCGTGACCGTGCTCGGCCCGGTGCTCTACGACCGGCTCTTGACGCCACGCAACCCCGAAAGCAGCGTCGGATAGCGCCTTGCAACCGGCTTCGGTGTGGTGCACGCTGGCCCCGTGAGCTCGCCTCCCATGTCCCTGCGTGACGCCACGCGCCTCCGCCTGGAAGAAACCCTCGGGCAGGTGCCCTACGCCGACCTTCGCGCCCACCTCGACCGGGACGCCGTCTTTCTGGTCGATACCAGCGTCTCGCTGCTGGATTGCGCCGTATCGATCGCGATGGACGACGTCGAGATCGTTCGAGCCTGGATCGACTCCCGCCAGATCCGCAAGCCGTCGCGGCAAGAGCGGAAGGACTGGCCCGTGTGCGCCGGCCGGCTGTGGTGGGCGGTGGTCGTGGAGCCCTACGTGCTGGTGCAGAACCCATGAAGACGTTCGATCTGATTGCCACGCTGGAAGGGCCTTGGGGCAACGGTACCAGGCCCCAGGACGTCTTTTGCGCGAATGTGCTCGGAGCACCATATACCCACGTGCAGGCGATCATGCAGGGACTCGGTCACAGGAGCCGTCGTGTGCAGGGCGGCTGTGCGCAGGTGGCGTCGATGCTCTCGGAGTCCTATCCCGAAGCGCTCTACCCTCATGTGGATGTGTTCCTGCGGAATCTGACGTCGGAGGCTCCGATTCTGCGGTGGGAGGCCGTACGCACGGTCGGCAACCTGGCGAACGTGGACGTCGACGAGAAGATCCCGCCGCACGTGGACACCATCATCGCGTATCTGTCGCACGAGAGCGTCGTGCTGCGGGGGCATGCGGCGCGTGCACTGGGCAAGATTGCCAAGGCATGTCCCGAGCTCGGGCCGCGTATCCTCCACGCGCTCATCGCCGCAGAACCGCGCTTCTCGGGCAGCCATGTGGGGTTCGTGCTCGAGGCCATGCCGGTTTTTGCGAGTGATGAGGAGCTTCGCCTCACGGCGCTCCGATTCGTGCGGCGGTACGCCGGGAGCCCGGTGCGCGTGGTAGCGAGCAAGGCAACAAGGGCCCTACGGTACCTGGACGACGCATCTCCGGGGAGGCGCGTTGCGAAGAGGCGGGCCACGAAAGGGTGATCAGGAGCGGTCCGTGGTGGGCGGGCGTCCGTATCCCCAGCGCGGACCATTGCCGTGCTGATGCCCGTGACCGTGGCGCCCTTGGCCGTGGCCGGCGCAAGCGGCCGACGCGTCGACCTCGGGCAGGGAGCCGGCCTGGAATGCGGTGAGCGTCTCCGCGACGGTGCGCAAGGACGACTGATAAACACGGATGTTCGCGGCGAGCAGCTTGTTCAGGGCACCCATGCCGATGCCGCCGACCACCATCGCGTCGATCGGGTGGTCCGCCAGGATGCCGAGGGGATGGCACATACCATGCTCATGGTGTGCGTTGTCATTGCGCACGACCGTGGTCTCGTTCGTGTCGGTGTCGATGAGCAGGAACATCGGCGCCGACCCGAAATGCGCGCTCACGTGGCTTTGCAGGCCTTCATCTTTCAGGACAGGAATACACAGGTTCATCGTTCTTTCTCCTTCCGCGTCGAGCGCGGAACTCAGCCGTTCGAATTCGGTTCATGCCCTCCACCACGATGGCGCATGCCGCAGCGTTTGCAGCGGAATGGACCGCCTTGCATGGCGTGAACGGGACCGCCTTCGATGCGCAGGGCCTTGCCCTCCACCAGCACCTCCGCGATCTTCCGCCGCGCCGCCTCGACAATCCGGCCGAACGTGGCGCGCGAAACCCCCATTCGTTCGGCCGCCTGCTCCTGATACAGGCCTTCGCGGTCCGTCAGGCGAATGGCTTCGAACTCGTCGAGCGTCAGGGTCACGACCTCGAGCTCCACGGTGGGAACCCCCGCGGGCTTGAAGAACGACGCCGTAGGGATGGCCGCGATGCGTCTGCAGTGAGGAGGTCTGGGCACGCTCCTATTATGAGCATATGCTCGTAACTGTCAAGGGCAAAACGCGTCGCTGGTGCGGCCCGGTGGGCGGTCACAGAAGCCGGACCAGCGGCCGGAGCCTACTCCATGCACACCCAGAAGCCGTCGCTGGCGAGCCGATGGCCCAGGAGCGTGCCTGCCGGGCACGTATCCCACGACGCGGCGCCGACGAGCGTCGTCTGCCCTCCCTGCAGCTTGTAGAGGATGCCGGCGTCGGATACGACATTGCCCACATAGAACGTTCGGGAGACGAGATCGGATCGGGCGCAGAACCAGAACCCGTTCGATTGGAAGTCCTGGCCCGCTTCCGTTGTTCCCTCGGGGCAGTAGTGCCACCCGGCGACGTGCAGGCGTTGGGTTCCGAAGCTGGAGTCGACGACATCGAGCCATCCGGCGTCGTTGCGGACCGTGCCGAAGAAGCCCTCGGCGCCCTGCGGGCCGGCAGGCACGGGCCCAGGCAGGTGCACCAGCAGCCCATCGCCAGGGGGCAAGCTCACGTGCATGCGTACGCCCTGCGCCTCGGGGGTCGCGTTCGAGGCCGGGACGAACGTTCGTGTTGCGACATCGAGCACGTCGATGGCGCCCGTGGCGGAGGCGAAGATGACGTCGGATTCGGTGGTGGCGTCGTGCTTGCCGTTGACCAGCAAGGCATAGGCGTCGTTACCCACCGAGAAGAGGCCGACGATCATCGGAGCGGGGCTGGGCACGTAGACCCAGTCGCCCGGGGCGCGGGGGGCGGTGCCGTCGGGGAGCGCGCCGTTGTGGAATACCTTCTCGGACCTGGCCGCGGCCAGATACCGTCCGATGACGTCGAGGCTCGCGTTGATGGATTGGACTTCGTCGTACTGCGGTGTCCGCGCGCCGGATGACGAGATGATACCGTCGCCGAAGTTCTCGGGGCTGCCCACGGGTGTCCAATAGGTAAAGTAGAAGACCCCGCGTCCGCCGTACGCGAGGGTGCTCAGGGCCGCCCACCGCTTCTCCGGACCGCTGGGAGTCCGATGTCCGTTGTAGCTTATGGATTGGATAAACTGCCCGAACGGCTTGCCGGTGAGCACGGAGTGCGCCCGAATCACGGCGAGGTTGGTGAAGAACGTCGGCCCATCGGTACCGTCGGACAGGAAGTTGTAGTGGTCATAGGTGAACACCTGGGGGTTCACCGTGGCGAGGAACGAAGCGACGTAGTCGTCGTAGGTCGCCGTGCCGAGCTGAGCGGCTGTGGCGTAGTCAGGGAACAGGTTGATCAGGCCGAAATGGGCGGGGTCGCGGGCGGACAGTCCCGAGATGATCGTCGCGAGCCGGGGGAACATCGACGCATTGGGCTCGTCGGTGATCACGTAGGCCCATAGCGCAGGGGCGCCAGCATAGTCTGCGACGACTGCGTCGAGGTTTGCGTCGATGTTGTTGCCGGCCACCGCGTCGAGCAGGCGCGGGTCGACGACGAACACCCCGACGCCGGACGAGGCGGCGAGCGCGAGCATCTGCTTGTTGTAGGACGGGTCGAGAGCGGACATATCGCAGGCGTTGGTCACGAGCGTGAAGCCCGCTTCGGCGACTTCGTCCATGCGATCCTGGCTCAACTCCGCTGGCGGGATGCCGCACCACAGACCAATTACGAACTCGCCCGTGGGCATGACCGTGCCGCCGTCGCCGTGCGCATCGTCTTGCACGTCGTCTTGCGCGTCGGCTGCCGCATCCGAGGCTGTCCCGCCGGAGCCGTCCGCAAGCGCCTCCTCGGTGGCATCGGTGCTCCCACGATCGAGGACCGCCGCATCGGCCTGATCGACATTCGTGGCGGTCGCGTCGTCGTTGCCGCAGCCCGTCGTGGCAAGGGCGCCCAGGAGCACAAAGCTGCGCGAGACGCAGCGGGAACGAAGAGCCATGAGCGCCAGGATACCACGACCCGGGGCGAGCGGCAGGCGGCTTGTTCCGGCTTCGGTCCCCGTTGGACGGGCGCATGCGGAGATCCCGCATTCCCTGCTTGCGTTGCCGGCTGTGCGATGCCCGGTGCCGGGCGATTGGGCAGCCCGCCGGAGGTCTTGGGCTGGGCACGGTCGCCCTGTCACGCGGCCGGCCCCTGCGCCCGCACGCGACCCTGCCCCAAGTCCGCCAGCATGTCACCCTTGCCCAGCAGCTTCTCCGCACCTCCCTCGGACAAGATGATCCGCGAGTTGACCGCCGACTCCACCCTGAGCGCGATCTTGCCCGGAAGGTTCGCCTTGATCCCCGGCTGCACCGTCTTGGCGTCCGGTCGCTGCGTCGCTAGAACCAGGTGGATCCCCGCGGCACGCGCCTTCGCCCCCAGCCGCTGCACCGCCTCCTCGAACGCCGGCCGCAACGCTTTCGACAGCACCAGATCCTGGAACTCGTCTATTACCACCACGCGCCGGCACAGCTTCGATGCCGGCGCCTGCATGTTGTAGTCATCGATGTCCTGCACCTGCGCCCGCTCGAATGTCCTGTAGCGGTCCTCCATCTCGTCTACTAGCCCCTCCAGGATTGCCACCGCATCTTCGCATTCGTGGCAAACCGGGTCGGACAGGTGCGAACCGATCGCGGACACCAGCCCGGAAAAGCTCACCCGCTTTGGATCTACCAGGGTGAACTGGATCTCCGACGGATCGTGGAAGTGCGCGAGGCTGATGACGATGCTGCGCAGCAGTACCGACTTGCCGCTGCCCGTCATGCCCGCCACCAGCAGATGGCAGCAGGTCGGCGATCCGAGGTCGGCCACCAGCACGTCGCCGTCCATCGTCTCGCCCACCACGAGTCGCCCGGGCCGCTCGCTCAGGAAGCCCGCCTTGCGCTGCAGAAGCGGCCCCAGCTCCACCCGCCTCGGCTTGCTTCGCACCACCTGCAGCAAACGCACGCCCCCGCGCTTCTCATACGTCGCCTGCATGCCGTGGTTCGTCACGAGCTTGTGCTCCAGGTCCGTCGCCTCCCGGTCGAGCCGCTGCACGCTGCCACGTCCTGCCGAGATCTGAAGGGTCACCAGCGTAGGTCCCACCGACGGCTTGCCCACGACCGTGGCGGGCACGCCCATCGCGCGCAGCACCTCCAGCACTCGCCGCTCGATCCCTGCTGCTTCCAACGCATCTTCCTGGTCGCTCAGAGGTGCGGTGTGCGCGGCCGTGTCTGACAGCGCGGCATTGGAGAGCGTCCCCTCCGGATCGGGCCGCGGCCGCGCCCCGCCCGACGGCGGATCGTCGCGCGCCGGCAGCCGTTCCGGGTACGTTGCCGCGCATGCACCGCGAACCGGACAGACCGGGCACAGGTCGGTTCGACGGGTTGGAGGCGCCGACGTGGCCTCGGTTGCCCAGCTCATCATGTCCGCCAGCAACCGCCGGAGGCGCGCCTCCACCAGCCGGTCGGCCTCCGCCGGGTCGATGCGCATTTGGGTCAGCCGCGGGTCGAAGCGCAGAATCGTGGGATGGGCCTCGATCCCGACCTGCTTGCGGACAAGGAACCGGTACAGCGCCACCTGAGCCTTGTCCAGATCCGCATTCGCCTCGTCCGTCAGCTTGTACTCCACAACATCGAATTCACCGCTCGCGCGACGCAGGATCGCGTCGACGCGTCCTCCAATCCGCACCGACGCAGCGCCGGGCAGGTCAACCGTGGCCGCGACGTCGAGCTCGGCGCGATGGAACAGGGCAGAAGCGGCCTCCGCCGGGCGCGCTCCGAACGCCCGCAGCTCTGCTGCCATGTAATCCGCGAAGGCGCGCAGGGCCTCCGCCAGGTCGTCGACCTCCGCAGGCATGGTTGCGAGTTGCGGGTGGAGCGCGAGCTCTCGCACCAGTCCGTTCAGCACCCATGCGCGGAATTCATGCGCCACACGCCCGGGGGCGGCGTCCGCAGCAAGGCTTGCAAACGTGTCCGGCGGTGTGCCGGCATTGCGGGCGAACGCCTCGACAATGCGATGGAAGGTCGCGCCCAGGGCCGACGCGCCGACCGGAAAGGCGACCGGGCGCCGCTGCTGCCGGCCCAGCGCGAACACGCGCGGACAGCGCAAGGCGTTGCGAACCTCCGTCACCGAGATTTCCGCGCTCATGGCCCGTCCTCCCGCATGAACACGACGGACGCGCCCGCCCAGCCCGCCTGCCTCGAACTCCGCAACTCCTCGACCACGGCGGCACGCGACAGGCCGGCATGCGAGGCGCGAACCTCTCGCACGATGCGCTCCACGCTGGCGACCCGCAGCTCCCTCAGCGTGCGCATGGCAGGCCCATCCGTCACGTCATGCCAGCCTGTCGGCGCCTGCGGTTCCTCCCCACGGTGGGTCGCCCGTTCAGGCGGAAGCGGCGACTCGGGCCCCGCCGCCTTCTCCATCGTGATCAGATCCTTGACGACCGTCCAGGGCGCCTCCTGCGCACGACCGGCCAACCATGCCTGGACGTTCTCTTCTTCGACCGGCTCTCCTCGCTCGTCGGTGATGTCCCGTGACCTCGCCGACGACAGGAAGTCATGCACCGCAAGAAGATGCACCACCTGCTCCTCGTCGAGGTGCAGCCACAGCGCGTTCGGCGCCCTATCGAGCTGCTCCAGCGGCTGCGTGATCGACTTCCACGTCGGCGGAAACGAAAGACGCCGCTCCCGCACGAGCACCACGCGCCCGCTTTCGGCCGCCGAAACAGCCTTCGTCAGCGCCGATGCCACGGACCGCGCATTGGGCTGCTGGACCACGAACACGAGGGCCGACTGTCCCTCGGACTCGAGGACGAGGTCTCCCGGCTTCCTGGCCGGCTGCGCGACAGCCTTGGCGCCGAGCAGGCGCGCCGCGCGAAGCAGAGCCGCGACGATGCACTCCTTGTCCAGACCCCGCTTCTGCCCCACCGCCTCCTCGAGTTGCTGCCTCGCGTCTTGCACGTAGGTCGCCCATTGCGCCTCCAATCGGTCGTGCAAGGCGTCGCGGTCGACCGATTCCGACGACCCAGGGATGGCGGGGGATCTGCCCTCGAACGCCTCGCGGCAAGCGACCATCAGCGCGCGAGGCGTGACGCCGGGCGCCGTTCTCCATGACGTCCACGTCGGCTCGTCGAACGGCCAGGGGAAGTAGCCTTTGCGCTCACTGCTTGGTATCGCTTCGGTCCACGCACCGAGAAGGGCTTCCCGCTCGTCCGGGCGCGGAAGTTCCAGGTTCAGAATGCGTGCTTCGAGCCGATCGCGCTGCGATTCCGACAGCATCGGCCGGATGCGCCTGGTCCACTCCGCGTCCAGCGCCATCTGCACCAGCACCAGGCCGCGCACGCTGTCGAACAGCTCCGACACCAGATTAGCGTGCGTGTGGACCCGCTCGGCGTCGTCGCCCTCGCCCACCAGGTTCTCGAGCTGGTCGAACACCACGACCACAGGCGCCCCGAACGCAGCGGCGATCGACAGGGTCCGCAGCGCTGGAAGCACATCCTGGTCGGGGATTGCACCTGGCAAGCCGAGACGCCTGAGCTGGCCATCTTCCAGCTCTCTGCCCGACAGCCACGCAAGCAGCCCTCTGCGGTCCACCCGCGACGCGAACGGAAATGCGAGCAGTCGCGCTAAGTAGCCGGAGTGGACTTCGTCGTATCGCTCCTCCAAGCTGGCCGTGACACGCTCGATCAGGGCCGCCCGCCGCACATCGTCGCGCTGCAGGTCGTCGAGATACGTCATCGGGTACCGCTGGTCGCCGTCACCGAGCACGGCCAACAGCGCGCCCACAGCCGCATCCAGTTGGCGCGTGTCGAGCCCATGGCACCGGCGATGAAGGGAGTCGAGGATGGCGGACAGCATGTGGCGCGGGGTCATCGACAGCCCCAGCTCGGGGCGGACGAGCACGAAGCCGGCGCGCGCGCCGAAGCGCTTACGCAGACGCGCGAACAGGTGCGTCTTGCCCGACCCCGCGGGGCCCAGCACGAGCAGGCTCGACGACCGGAGCCCGCTCGGGCCCAGCGGCGCCTGCATTCGGATCTGCTCGATGTGCGCGGCGATGGCGTCGCTCACGGGAGCGTTGAGCGCTGCGACGTCGACGAAGTCGGATGCCCAGGGGTCGGAGTGCTCGGCGCTGAACCAAGACAGCATGACGGTTCTCCTGCGCGACTAGCCCCGAGGCCGCGTGGGGCCGCGCTCGACGACGCGGACGAAGGACAATGGTACTTCGCGAGGTCCGCGCGGGCACAGGGCAGCGTCGGCGTCGGACAGCAGACCGATCCCAGACTCGGGCCGCAGCTCGATCCTGCCTGCCCTGTCGAGCGTGAGCATCGCGCGAAGGGCCTCCTCGCGAGCGACCTGCCCACCCACCGCTCGCACGACCTCGGGCACGCGTGCCAGCCCCGTCCGCCCGTCGGCGAAGCGAAGGATGGTGTCCAACACCATTCGTTCCGCGTCAGCCGGCCGCGCTTCAGCCGATGCGGGCCCGGTCGACAGGAGGCACGCAGCGCTGCCGAGGTCGTTCCGCAGCAGCGTACGCGTTGGAACTCCCTTTTTCGGCCGCACCCACTTGAGCATCGCTTCGACCCGCTTCACCGCTTGCTTCAGCGCCTCCAGCTCCGTGGGTGACAACGCATCGACCGTGGGCGGCGCGACCACGTCCTTGCCGTCGCGCATCACCCACACGGCGGATCCCGCCGACACGAGCCGCGTGGCGGCACGCTTCGCCTCCACCGCAGTCACCCCTGCCAGGCGCTTGGCCAGCGACGCCAGCGGGATCGGCCCCTCCGACGCGAGCCGCGCTTGGACCTGCTCATCGACGGGGACGCGCATGTGCTTGCCGGTACGCTCCAGACCGCATCGGCCGAGCGACTCGAGAAACAGCGCCTGGCCCGCGCGCGACAGCCCTTTGGGAAGCAGCTTGCTGGGGGCCATGGCCCCGTTTTCGCGTATCTTGCGCTCCGCCTCCACCACGAGCGCCTCGTCGAACTGGTCCGAAAGCGTCTTGACCCGCTGTGTCGCCATGCCCGGAGCATCGCGCAATTCGATGGCATCGTCGCCAGGAAAAACGAAGGCCGGGGGCGTGCCTCGTGGGCGCAAGAATGTTCGCGCAACGCCCGTCCGCGACCCGGAAGCGCGATCCGGGAGCACGAGCCCGACCTTCGCTGCCCATGCGGCACCCCGCCCGCCCTCGATGCACGGGGAACTTCCGCCGGGCCATGGTGTCAGGGTGTGCCTGGCCGCGATGTTAGAGGGAAGACAACCGAGCTGCGGCCGTATGGGTGATGAGGATGAGAGAGCTTCTGGTCAGCGCAGTCATGCTCGTCGGTTCTTTGGGGCTTTGGGCCGCCGCAGGGGTGCATCGGGAAGCGCCGCTGGTGGGCGCATCGCGGTTGCCCGACTCGTTGGGACCCCTCGAGTCCAAGGTCGCCCGCAACCCGTCGGACCGCGCCAGCCTCCTGCGGCTGGCCGACCTGTATCTCGACCGCGACGCGCCCGGCCTTGCCATCGCCGCGATCCAGCGCGCTCCGAGCAACGTGCGAGACGATCCCGAAGTCGCCCACGCCCTGGGCCGTGCCTGGCTGCATGAAGGTCATGCCTCGAACGCCCTCGCTGCCCAGCAGTCCGTGCTTTCCGCCTGCTCGGACGCACCGTGCGCCCCTTGGCTCGTCGCCAGTGCACTGCGTCACGAGCGGTTCCTCTCCGCCCTGCTCCGCCGCGGAATCGAAGACTATCGTCAAGACCCCGATGGCACCGTCGCGGCCTACCAGACGCTGTCCGAATCGACCGTCGCCATGTTCGAGGTCGCGTCGATGCAGCGACCGTGACCTGTCCGGCCGGAACATTCGTGGCGGCTTCGCGCAGTGCGCTACAATGGTTTCGTGGACCTGAGAAAGCTCGCCAAAGGACTGCTGTGGACCGCATTGTTGCTGGGCGTCGTCGGCGGCCTGCTGCGATGGCTCGTTGTGAAGGTGTGGGTCGTGCCGGCCGATGACCCCGTGCTCTCCGCCTCCATCGCCCCCTCGCTGTCTCCCGGCGACATCGTGCTTCTCTTCCACGCCAAGCGTCCGGGCTTCGGCGAGCTCGTACGGTGCGTCGACCCCGATGAGCCGCGTCGGTTCATCATCGGACGCATCGCTGCCGAAGGCGGCGACACCCTCGTCATCGAAGGCGGCCGCCTGAAGATCAACGGAAACTACGCCTCAATCGAGCACGGATGCGCCGAGCCGACGTTCGTGGTCAACGATCCGAACACGGGATCGCCGGTCGAGATGCGCTGCGATGTCGAGGAGCTGGGGAGCGTGGCCCACAAGCGAGGCAACCGGGCTCTGGAAGGGATTTCCGAGCCAGAGCCGATCCAGCGTACCATCCAGAACGGGTTCGTGTTTCTGGTGTCCGACAATCGATTCTATCCCTTGGACTCGCGGGTCTACGGCCCCATCGACCTCGCCACCTGCGACGCGCGCATCATTTTCCGCATCTGGGGCACCCAGGGCTTCGCCGACGAGAAGACGCGGTTCACCTGGATCAACTGACCTCCTCTTGCAGGGAGCGTGCGACACCTGGGTTTCGCCGTCGTATCGACACGCGCTAACATCGTCGTCATGCGCACCGTCGCCCCAGCCCTGCTCCTGGTTTCGCTGGTCGCGGCCGGGTGCGCGTCTGCCCCTCCCGCGCGCCTGCCGGCCGCTCCACCCGCCGGCGTGCCCCGGTTGCCCCCCGAGTTTCTCCGCCCAGCTCGTGTCCTGCCCGACATCCCGGATTCGATGCGTCCCATCAGCATCGCGCCCGACGGCTCCAGGCATTTTCTCCTGATGAACATGCGCCTGACCGAGCGGCCCGACGGCACGTTGAGCCGTGCCCAGGAGCTGCTTCCTTCGGGGCAATCCAAGCTACTTTCGATTGAGCTCCCGTCTCGCTTGGGGGGCGGATTCCTCTTCGCGGCGACCAGCTCGGCCAACACCCAGGTGTGGCGCGCTGAAGACTGGCTGGCCAAGCTGCAGCCACTGCTCCGATTTCCCCAGACGATCACCGACCTCATCCCCGCGTTCGATCGTGTCTACGTCCGCACGGCGCGCTCTCCCGCCGGTCTGCTGTCGTTCGATCCGTCCGACGGTGCGTGGCTGGACATCGGGCCTCTGCCCTTGCCCTGGCGCTATGGGCCGGCCGTGTTCGCCGACCCCTGGCGCGGCGCCGTGGTTGCCGACCTCCGAGGCCCGCTCACCACCTTCGATGGCGGCGCCACCTGGCTCCCGCTTCCTGTCCCGGGCGATGTCGCACGCTTCGACATCGACGGCGCAAACCTCGTCGTCCGTACGGCCGCCCGATCCCTCGTTGTGGGACCGGATGGCAGCACCGTCGATCAGGGGATGTCATCCGCGCAGGACAAGCCCGCTTCCTACGACACCGGCGACACGGCACCCATTCTCCCCCTCGGTCGGCGCCCCCTTCGCATCGCCGTGTTGCAAGGCTATCCAATTCGGGATGGCGTGTCCGTCGTCGCTCACCGCGGGTCGGTGGCCCTTGTCGACATGAACGACGGCAGGATCCTTTCGATCCGCCACGACGCATATCCCGATTCGTATACAACGTGCCAGGGCATGAGGCTCGGGTCCGGCGTCGGCTTCGCCTGCGGGAAGAACCTGGGCGCCACCACGCTGTTCGAGCTGTCTGACCAACTGTTCCTGCACCCCGTCCTCCAGTGGGATGAACCTTGCGCCGTCTTCCCCGGCGCCAACGGCTCCGTCGTCGTTCGCGCGCCATGCCCGGGCTCTGCCTACCCCGCGCCGACGGGAGTCACGCCCTACTGCGTGCGCGACCCCCATGGCCGCCTCCGTGAGCTGCGCTTCGAGGGAGACGCCGGCGCGGAACGCGTCGTGTCCCTGGCCGATGGCCGCGTCGCAGTCGTCGTCGCGCCACGCCCAGGCGCGGAAGGTCGCCTCGTGTTGCTCGACGGCGCCCGGGCCATCAACAGACCCCTGTCGTTTGCGGGCGTGCCCTCGCGCATGGCTTCGGTGGTTCGCCGCGGACTGTGGCTGCAGGGGGCCCAGGAGCTGAAGCCCGGGGTCATCGGCATCTGGGTAGAGGCCGGAGGGCCCATCGTGGGCATCCAGATAGACACGACGGGGGCCGTGCGCGCAGGTGTCATGCAGCCGCCGTCAGGCACGGTGATCGTGTCGGGACGCTTTGGGGTGGTGTGGAAGAAGTCTGGCGAAGCCCTCGAAACCATCGACGGCGGGATGACCTGGACCGCGTTCGACATGCCCGTGGACTGGCGGGAATCGCAAGATACCACCCGATCCTGCTCTCCGGTCGGCTGCGTCATGGGCGATCTGCTGCGCATTGGCTGGGGTCCATCTCAGGCTGGACCCTCTTCCGACCAGGCTCCGCTGTCTCCCAAGATCACCAACCCGCCCTATTCCCCGCCTCGTTCCGTGCGTCTCCGCTGTTGGCCCACCGGGCGATCCTCACCTCCCGCGTTGCTGGCGTCCGGCCCAGCCCCCTCGCCCTCCCCTGCACGCGTTCGGGTCTCGCCCTACGCTTCCCTCGCCACGCCCGACTCGGACCTGCGCTCCCGAGGATGGACCCCGTTCGTCAACGTCCCTGTCCCGGTTACCGGCCCTGACGACGTCGGGTTCGGTTCCGGCCGTGACTACGGCGAGTTCCGCTTCCGGGCGTACGCATGGGGCGCGCGGTCCGCGGACTGGTCCCGCACCGGACATTTCGTCATCCGCGTCGAAGACCCCTACGACATCGTCGCTGCACCTTGGTCCAGCGCGGTCAGCACGGCGCCCTGGCCCGACGCCACCATCGCTGGCTTGCGCATCACCAACCTCACCACTGCGGAGCTGGACCCTTCCGGCCGCGCCGCTGTCATCGCATGGTGCCCGTTGCCCACGCAATGCCAGGTCTTCGGCGTCAGCCCCGGCGAGGCTCCCCTTGCCATGGTCACCAACGACCCCGCTGGCCTTCCGGCCATCGACTCCGCGGTGCGCACCGACGACGGCTGGTACATGCTCGCCAAGCGATTGGGCAACAGCTCGGCCTTGTGGGCTGCCGACCGAACCGGCGTTGCCCGGCGCGTCGCCAGCTTCCCCCGCGTCGGGTCGGCCTACGCGGAGGACGTGACCGTGGTTCGTCGCGCCTCGGGCCGCGGCGTGGGCCTCTTCACCGTCTCCGCCGACTCGCTTGGCAATACCCTGTGGGTCGTCCTGCCCGTCGACCCGGAAACCGGAGCCCTCGGCGCGCCCGTCGTCGCCGGACGCACCGACTTCAACGGCAAGCTGCCGGCACGCTGCGCGCCATGGCAGGACGGGTGGCTCGTGGACGTACCCACCGTGCCGACCATCGACCTCGAGAGGGACGGCGGATCGAGCCTTGGAGGCGGCGTGCGCGCGCGCATGCGCGTGGGGGACGGGTGGATTTGCCTGGACGTCATCGCTGCACGTGGGCGCGCACCGGACCTGGTCCGCCCGGGCGACAGCGTCGTGCCCTCCCATGCGCGAGCCATTCCCTTGATTGCCTGGGATCCGGGCCAGAATCGTCGCCACGAGCTTCTCTGCACCGAACCCTGATGACCGCGGCGGGCGATTCGGCGTCGGCGGGGTCCAACGGTGCCGAAGCCCTGCGTGCCGGTTGACCATCCAAGCCCATGAGCCACGGCCTACACGTCGTCGTCGCCGCGTGCGCCCGCCGTGGGCGCGAGGGTATTGCTGATGGGTGGGGCGTGCCACGTGGTGCGGGCGAAACGAAACCGAAGTGGACCGAATGCACCCCAGGCGACCGCAACCGTTTGCCAAAGGACCGTCGAGGCGGATACGTTATGTTGACCCACTTCTGTCAGGAGGCTGCATGCCGCGCACGACCTTTGCCATCTTCCTTCCCCTCGTCGCTGGGGCTGGCCTGCTGGGCTGCGGATCCGACGACACCGCCGCTGCCCCAGCCGCCCCCGCGGATGCCGGCCCGGAGCCTGTCTCGCTCTATCCGGGTGAGCAGTGCGACACCCCCCAGCCCGCGTTCGTCCACGTTCGCTTCGAGCCGCTCGTGGTCTTTCTCCAGCCGGGTCAGACCCGCACCATCCACGTCGCCGTGGACCCCGACATGTGCGAGCCCGACACGCTCGGCTTCGAGTCGTCCGAGCCTGGGCGCGTCGAAGCCCCCGCATCCGTCACGTTCGATCTGCGCCATGCGCGCATCGCCGTGCAGATTCACGCTCCCGACACCGCGGTCCCCGGAGACGCAACCATCACCGCCAGACTTCCTCTGAGCGACGGCACCGACGCGGTCGCCGAGCTTGCCGTGCATGTGCTCGACGACGCGCTGCCGTCGTGCTCCGGCCAGACTGGCGGAAACCTGGCGGCCGGCACCACGATCAAGGGCACGCAGGGCCTGACCGGAGCGTCGATCTCGCTGCAGCCGGGTGCCGACGCGCCGAACAGCGGGGCCATGTACTGGCATGTCGACGCTTTCGACGCGACGGTTTCATGCGGTAGCGCGATGTCCGTGGAAGGGCACGTCGCCCTCAGCCCGGCCATCACGTTCGGGCCTGCAAGCAAACGTCTCCCTCGCGAGATCCCGTTCACCATCCCGATCAACCCCGCCCGCATCCCGGTCGCTGCTCACCTGCGCCACGTGCATGTCGTGTATTCCGGCCCGGGCGCTGGCACGCCGCGCGTCATCCCGGTCGCCGATCCTGCGATCGTTCAGGTCGATGGCGTCTGGGCGTTGTCCTTCAAGGCGCCACGGCTCGGCACCTACCAGGCTGTCGCGGAAATCGACGGCGGTACCAGGACGTTCAAGCGGCACTTGACCCATCGCGCGGTGGTCGGCGTATCGATGGGCGGAGGCGGGAGCGCGTCGTTCGGAACTCGATTCCACGAGCTGTTCGACGTCGTCGCACCCCTCGGCGGCCCTTCGGACTGGACCTACCTGCTGAACGGCATCGAGCACAACCAACTCGCAGGCTTCCCTCCCAACGACGGGGACCACGTGCCCTCGACCGAGGCGCCCATGCCTGAGCCCCGGTGGCCCTACGAGCATCCACAGACCTTCAATCGCTGGTGGTACGAATTCCCCAACGTGGGCACCGGCGGCGGCTTCGATCGCGAGGAGTACGTGCAGCTCATGCGCGACCTCGCCTATATGTACGGCAACCCCTTCGGCCAGAGCAGCGACCCGGGCGCTCCGTCCCTGCCCGCGGGCGTTCCCTCCGACAGCCCCGCCGTCGTTGGCGATCATCCGGGCCACGAGTGCCTGGTCTACGTGAAGCCCTATGATGGAGCACCCGACGAGCACAAGCTCCAAGAGCTCTGGAATCAGTGCCCGATCGAGCGCTGCGCCCACACCGAGGTCCTGCAAAGCTACTTCGACGACGAGTTCAACCCCAAGGGCAAGTGGCCCGTCATCACGTTCTGCGACGGGTCCCCGCAAGATGCCGCGCTGTCGCCCTGGTCGAACACCTGGACCCCCGACGGCAACAACCGCCCTGTCGAAATTGGCCTCGCCGTCGACTACAACGGAAATGGCGTTCGCGACGAAAACGAGCCCGTCATCCGGAGCGGCCACGAGCCGTATCGCGATGTCGGCACCGACGGCTTGGCGTCCAAGGACGAGCCCGGCTACGAGCCAGGCGTCAACGAAGATCCTGCCGGCGACGACTACGACTACCAGTACAACCCTACCGGTCTCGAGGGGAACGGCAGGTACGACGAAGGTGAACCGTACGACGATGTGGGGCTGGACGGCGTGCCGGGCACCTCTCAGAGCCCGTACGACGTGGGCGAGGGCGACGGCAAGTTCAGCATGTCCGACGGGCTGCGCACGTTCCTCGAACGCGACGCGCGTGCGATATTCCACCAGCAGTCGCCGAATGTCCCGAGCGGCCCGATGACCGACACGGCGTTGCAGCGGCTGGACTTCTGGGCCGACGGCGGCACCCGCGATCTGTTCAACTTCCTGGTCGTTGGCAATCACTTCACCGGCGGGCTCGCCGCGCGCGGTCGAAGCCTCGCCTACTTCACGGACTTCACCAACCTGCCGGGGCAGATCGCCGGCGACACCATGCACTTCGTGCCTGGGGCCATGCTTTGGGAAGACATCCCCGGCGTGGTCATGCAGCGCTATGGCGCGATCGATCCATCACCCAAGCAGGTCGCCAACGGCGCCGGCCAGCATGTCGGCACGCCGGACGAGATCACCCGGCGCATCCAGACCGCGCTGTACTTCGTCGGATCGCGCTGGCCCGACGCGCCCCGATGGTGTGCGGCCGATAGCCAGGAGTCTCCCGCTGAAGGCGCCGAGTATTGCGAGATCCTCGGCAACTGCACCCTGTCGTTCACCGACTCCCTGGGCAGAACAGGCCCGGTCCAGATCTCCTTGCCACCCGGCTATGCCCACGCCGACCAGCAGAACGTCCGCTATCCGGTCATCTACCTCCTCCACGGCTACGGCCAGACCCCGGAAGACCTGGGCGCTGCCATCGTCTTCCTCCGCAATTGGATGAACAGCCCCGCTGACTCCTCCGCATCCCGGTTGCCCAAGGCCATCGTTGTGTACGTCGACGGACGCTGCCGCGTCGGACCCGACGGCGAAGCCGAGTGTATCCGCGGAACCTTCTTTGCCGAGAGCACCCGCGCGAGCGGCGCGAAGATCGAAACGTGGTGGCGCGAGCTGATCGACTACGTCGACGCGCACTACCGGACCATGGGGCCATCCGATGTGGACTGGACCGAGTAGGTCAGCCAGCCGGAACGCAGTCCACGCGGCACATCCAAAGACCGATCGATCCGGCGGCTGATCCTCGAGGCCCTTGCATGCTCACGCGGCAATCAACGGGGCGTGCCGTTCGCGATGAGCTTCCGTTCCATGATCTCGCCCAGCTCGCCCGCACGCTGCGTCGCGTTCTCCACCGCGTCCATCAGCGTCCGGCGAAGCCCACCGGACTCGAGCGTGTGCAGCCCGGCGATGGCCGTGCCGCCAGGGCTCGTCACCATGTCCTTCAGCCTGCCCGGGTGCTCGCCCGTCTCGAGCAGCAGCTTCGCCGAACCGAACACCGTCTGAGCGGCCAGCAACAACGCCGTCTCCCGGTGCAGACCGACCTTCACACCGCCATCGGCCAGCGCCTCGATCATCAACATCACGTACGCCGGCCCGCTGCCCGACAATCCCGTCACCGCGTCGAGCAACGTCTCGTCGAGCGTGACCGTCCGTCCCACCGTGTCGAACAGCTCCTTGGCCGTTCGCATGTCTTCCTTGGACGCGTACGTTCCGGCGGCGATGGCTGTGGCGCCGGCCAGGACCATGGCCGGCGTGTTCGGCATCGCGCGCACGAGGCGGGCGCCCGGCGGAAGCCTGGCTTCGACAGCAGCGAGACGCACGCCCGCCAGGATGGTGATCACCAGGGTTTCTTTTCTCAGGTTCGCCGCGATCACCGGAAGGACCCTGTCGATGACCTGCGGCTTGACCGCCAGCACCAGCACGTCTGCGAACTTCACGACCTCCGCGTTGTCGGCGGTGATTCCGACCCCGTACTCCCGGCGCACCTGCTCGAGGCGGTCCTCGCGGACGTCGCTCGCGAGAATGCGCTCGGGCGGCGTGGCGTGCGCCTGCAGCAGAGCTTTGATGAGCGCCCCGGCCATGTTGCCCGCGCCGAGAAATCCTACGTTCCTATCTTGCATGAGTGCACTCCTCGGGGCCCTTCGATGCGATGGCCCACGCTCCGTTACCACGTTACCGCGCCACCTCGCGCAGCTATTTCCTTTCCCGCCTCTTGCCCGACGATCGCGGCCGCGTTGCGCCACCGGCCTGGTCCGAGCTCCGGTGCAGCGTGCCGCCTCCGCTTTCCGGACAGGGGTGCTGCGCGTCGCGGCTACGTCGACGCGGCGCGATCGATCGACTCCACCTGCACGGCCACCGGATAGAGTTCGGAGCGCGCGAAACGCCCCGGGCGACCCGACGCGATTCGCGGCAAGGCCGCTACCGTCCTGCTGATGCCGTCTGCCAACCGCCGCGGGATGGCCAGCCGCGCAAACAGCGGCTCCGCGTATTCGAGGGCTGCCGAGGTCCGGTCTCGATGACCATCCACCGCTTCGTTCAACGGCGGCAGCAGCAGCACCGTCAACAACGTCAGATCGGGGAGCGGACGCCCCTGCTGCGCCGTCATGCGGTCGACCTGTTGCAAGATCCGCCAGACGCGGCCCGAGCCAGCATCGCGCGCGGCGTCTTCATCCAGCCATGTGCCGAGCTCCGGCGCGATCACGTGGAGCAGTCCCGTCTCCCACATCAGCCAGAACGCCCGGTGCGCACCACCGCACCGCAACACCTTGAGCACCTCCTCGAGCAGCCGCGGACGCGCCGACTGGGTGATCGCGCCGCGGCATCGCACGATCGCGTCGTACAAATCCGGGTCCATCCCGAGATCCAGACGTGACGCGAACTTGATGGCGCGAACCATCCTCACCGGATCCTCGAGGAAACGCACCTCGGGATCGCCGATGGTCCGCACCACGCGACGACGGATGTCGTTCATGCCCCCGACGAAGTCGATCACCTGGCGCGTGTCTACGTCGTAGAATAGCGCGTTGATGGTGAGGTCTCGGCGCCTGGCGTCCTCGTGCGGCTCTCCGAAAGCGTTGTCGCTCCGGATCAGCAGCTCCTCCGGATTCGGAACGCCGTTGTCGCCGTCGTCGACAGGGGGCTCCGGATTGCGCCGGAACGTCGCCACCTCGATGACCTTGCCGTGGGCGAACACCACGTGCGCGAGCCGGAACCTGCGCCCGATGACCCGCGAGTTCCGGAACAGCCTCCGCACCTGCTCCGGACGTGCGTCGGTCGCCACGTCGAAGTCCTTCGGACGACACCCCAGAAGCAGATCGCGTATCCCGCCCCCCACGAGGTACGCCACGTGCCCGTGCCGCGTCAGCCGTCGTACCACCCTGATGGCGTCGGGATCCATCCGGCTGTCGTCGAGCTGAACCGGAACGTATTGCGCCCCGCGTACGTCCGGTTGCGCTTGCGCAGCGTCGTCGGATCTCGACCCATGGGCCGTATTCCTCCGTTCCGGCGCGTTGTCGGGGGAGGACTCATGCATGCTCTTCGGCTTCGAGCTACTCGGAGGCACGTGTCGAATCGTCAAGGTAAGGTCCGCGAGCCGCTATCACGTCGCGAGGCCGCTCGCAAATGCCGGCGTCGGGCTGGACCGATGCCGCGCATGGTCGCTCCGTTTTCCGGAGCGCCGGCATCCTACCACGTCGGCAGGTCGCTTGCTGGCCTTGCGTCATCCAGCGGCCTGTCACGGGGGCTGGTTGCACGGGCGAAGCAGCTTGACGCCACGCGGATCGCTCCGGACCCTGCACGCGGGCGTGGCGATCGCTGCGGCGAACCGACGCGCCGTCACGCGCCGTCGAGCATCCGTCCGTCCATCGATCCGCATCCAGCGTCGTCGCAGCGTTGTTCGTGCCGCCGAGCCGGCGCAGCATCGCGAGGTAATCGCCGAGATGCGCGGACGAATCGCGTCATGCTGTCCTGGAAGCACCTATCGCGCGCTGGTAGGCCAGCAGGATGTCGGCCATGGTCAAGATGCCCACGACACGCTGGTCGGCTCCGTCCACGACGACCAGCAGCTCTTCGAGGCTGTTGTTGCGAAGCATGAGCTGCGCCCGCTC
>Ga0272446_1000654_pt1 | contig 53258 bp, 45 predicted proteins | sample YNPCB0061_FD_194587 | JGI IMG/M metagenome (GOLD analysis project Ga0272446, IMG submission 194587) | Hot spring microbial mat communities from Yellowstone National Park, WY, United States - YNP-CB-006-1 | ecosystem: Environmental > Aquatic > Thermal springs > Hot (42-90C) > Sediment | place... | reverse complement strand
TGAATCAGGCGGTGTTCGCGTTCCGGAGGTACGAGGACGCATCGCTGCGCTACACCGGCATCGAGAGCCACCCGGGGCTGACGCACTACGGGCTGTACGACACCGTGGTGGCGAGGGAAGATGCACCACCATACGAGACTGCGGGCTAACAAGCCGATGAAGCTGACGGTCGCCTTCGGCGCCCGCAGTTTATCGGCGAGCCGTTAGACAGCCAAGCCTTCAAGCTATCCGAAGAGAGAGCCTAAGCTGCACTCCGATTTCCTGAGTTGATACTTGTTTTAGAAATAGAGGATTAAAATTAGGAGCTAGTCAAGCACGAACAGCACTCGAACAACACGAAACCTATCCAACCACGCCAGCCATGACCTGCTCAGCAAGGCGTGTGTCGCTGAGGCGATCAATTTCACGAATACCGGTGGGACTGGTCACATTCACCTCCGTTAGGTAACCGCCAATAATGTCAATGCCAACAAAATAAAGGCCATCTTGGCGGAGGCTTGGTGCCAAAATCTGACAAATGTGGCGATCGCGCTCAGTTATATCAATCGCTGCAACTCGTCCACCAGTGGCCATATTGCCCCGAAATTCATCCCCGGTGGGAATCCGGTTCACTGCCCCAATCGGCTCGCCATTCAGCAGAATGATGCGCTTATCCCCCTCTTTGGCTGCAGGTAGGTATTCCTGCACCATCACTGGCAGTTGTCCTTGCTGGGTACTGATTTCAATCATGGAGTTGAGGTTGCGATCGCCCGCCTGCAAGAATAAAATGCCTTCTCCGGCTTTACCGCCTAAGGGTTTCAGGACAGCAGTCCCTTGGCGTTGGACAAACTCACGAATCACTTGTTTATCGCTACTCACCAAGGTGTGGGGCATCACACTGCTAAAGCGCAACCCATACATTTTTTCATTGGCATGGCGCAGTGCCGCTGGACTATTTAGCACCCGCGTTTTCTGTGGATTCACTAAGTCCAAGCAGTAGGTTGCATAGAGGTAAGCACTATTGACGGGTGGGTCTTTGCGCATCCAAACGGCGGTAAAGTCCCCTAGCGATCGCCACTCCGGTGTGCCTAACTGAAACCACGGCCGTGAGACTTGCCACTGACCCGCAACAAGTTGGGCGGGCACCAACTGCACCGGCGTGAGGCGTGCCCACGCTTGGCCGTCGCGGATCACAAGCTGCGAAATCTCTGTAATCCAAACCTCCAACCCCATCTGTTGCGCTGCTTCCATGAGGGCAACACTGGTGTCATGGCCAGGATCCAAACTGGCGATAGGGTCAATAATAAAGGCAACCAACACAGTCACTAGACCGCAGACTGCAAGAGGGAGTCTAACTTCCCTTGCGCCTCAAGGGCATAGAGATCATCACAGCCGCCAATATGTTGGTTGTTAATGAAAATCTGTGGCAGCGATCGCCGCCCATTGGCCCGCTGCGCCATCGCTTGCCGTGCGGCTTCATCGCCATCAATCACATACTCTGTAAAGGATACCCCCTTGCGGTTCAGCAGTTGCTTAGCCCGAAGACAGAAGGGACAGGCAGACAAAGTATAGATTTCCACAGTGGCCACAGCGGTTGCACCTCGTTACAAAAGTTCACTCTTGCTTCCAGCTTAGCAAAAAGTGAGGGGGCGATCGCCATCGAGCAGCACGATTGCCCCAGCAGTGCTAACGGTAATTGGGGTCTTGGACATTGCGGATTTTGCAGGCATCGACAATACCGTACTGCGGACGGATAAAGCGATCCATCTGGGCAATAAAAAAGCGACGGTTTGCCATTAAGTGCTCCGGATTCGGATCATCTAGGGGATAGTAAAATGCTGCCCGGGTCGCCTGTAGTACCGCCGACGTGACGGTGTACATCGAGCGTTGGAAGGCGATCCCCAACTGCACCAGAATATCATCTTCACCGCGACAGTGCTGATGGAAATGATCCCTTAGGTACTGCGGCAAAAAGTGGTACATATCCTGATGGAGCAATGTCGGCGGAATGCCAGCGGTACCCACCGGGAACTTATCCGCAAATAGAATGCCATAGTGGAAATCCACCTGCTCACTGGGCACCTGATTCGCTTGGGCATTGTAGGACTTAGTGCCCCGGAAGGGAGCCGTCCGATAAAATACGGCCTCAACGTAGGGAAAGGCAGCCTCGTACAGCCACATAAAGCCTTTCTCTTTAGGAACTAGCACATGCACCTCGTCATCAATATAGACGTGGTGGTAAATGGGCCGACCCGCAATCGCAAAAATGCCATTGACCAAGAAATTCATGGCATCCTTAACGCTGCGAATACTGCCCTCGTCGTAGCGATCGCTAATTTCAAAGAAGACGGGTGCCATTACCTCCCAGAATAGCCCCAGCACATTCATGTAGGTGGCTTGGCGTGCCTGCTCCAAAAAGAGATCCGGAAACAGCTTATGCAGTGCCAACATCAGGGGGTTGCGCTTGAAATAGGCACGAATGGCCTTGTGGGCTGCGGCCTTATACTCGTCCGAGTCGAGGTAAACATCCAGTTGCCCCCCCATGCGGTGCCACATCATCGCACGTGCTAAATCTTCGGAAAACTCCATGTTGATGCGGTCGTGCCAGAGGTGGTGCAGCAATCGCGGTAGTTTGCCAGTTTCCCCTTTTTCAATAAACTCCATCAACTCGGGATGGGCATGGGCTGGCCCGCGCCAAATCCGCAGATCCGCTGTATCCCCCGCATAGTGATTCAGCAGATCAAAGTAGTCCTTCGTGGGGAAATACTTGAAAAACGGGAACGGATCAATAAAAACGCGCTCACCCAGGTACAGTAGATCTCGCCAATAAAAGTCCATCGGGATGGAATAGGCCTTGTACATGCCGATGATCTTCATGAGGTTTTCCGGCGTATCGGGGATCATTGCCCCTCCCGCTTCGAGGCGGTGAATAATGTCGGCCAAGGGGTGGTCAACGGGGGGGAGCTTGGCACTGCTAGGACGCTCAAGAGCTTGAACCATAAGGCTTCTCCGTTAGTTAATTGTGGGTAGAGGACAAGGATGGCGCTATGCTGGCAACTATTTCCGTTGTGGTGGGGATCGCTGCCACTAGCTTCTGACTGATGGTTTCACTCCAGCGCACTAGCCACGTGGGTTGAACCCCCAACACCAGAATTAATAGCGTCAAGACTAGCGCTGGCAGTTTTTCAGGCCACAACACCCGCGGATAGTAGGCCGTGGCGTTATCCAAGCGGCCAAAGCAGGTACGGTTTAGTAAGATAACAAAGTAAACTGCGGTTAAACCAGTTCCGAAAACAGCAAGGAGGGTGGGTATCGGAAAGATGGCATAACTGCCTTGAAAGACTAAAAATTCAGCCACAAACCCCACTAACCCCGGAATACCGGCACTGGCCATCCCCCCTAATATCAGCAAGGCACTGGTAGTGGGTAACCCCCGCAGAGGATTGAGCAAGCCATTGAGCACATCGAGTTCGCGGGTGCCGACTTTGGTTTCAATAATTCCCACTAAATAAAACAGCAGCGCCAAGATCAGACCATGACTAATCATTTGGGCGATCGCCCCCACCATACTCAGGTGGGTATGTGCCGCCAGCGCCAGTAAGACGTAACCCATGTGACCAATAGAACTGTAGGCCACCATCCGTTTGATGTCCTTTTGAGCAATGGCCGCCAACGCACCGTAGAGAATGCTGGCTGCCGCCACGATCGCCAGCACACTGGCAAACGATCCCCATGTTTCGGGAAACAGCCCGACAGCAAAACGTACTAGACCGTAGGTGCCCAACTTTGCCAGAATCCCCCCTAAGAGAATTGCTGTGGGGGTTGAGGCTTCGACGTAGGCATCCGGTAGCCAGCTATGGAGGGGCACAAGGGGAATTTTAATGCCAAAGCCAATCACCAGTAGAGCCAAAAGAATGGCTTGCGTGGTAGGTGCAAGTGCCGCCAGTTGCAGATCCCCATAGTCAAAGCTGGGGGCGTGGGTCAGCCAACCCATGGCCAAGAAGGCGGCTAGGATGAGAATACCGGAAATGGCTGTATAAATGAGAAATTTCACCGCTGCTCGCTCGCGGCGCTGTCCCCCCCACATTAAAATCAGCAGATAAAAGGGAACCAGTTCAACTTCGTAAAACAGAACAAAGAGCAGAAGATTTTGAGCCGCTAGGGCACCAATAATCCCGGCATTGGCCACCAACACAAGGCCATAAAACAACCGTGGCGAACTTTTCTCACCGTTAAAGATGACGAGTAGCGTTAAGAATGTACCCAGGACAATCAGCGGCAGGGAAAGACCGTCCACCCCCAAGGAATAGTTCAGCCCAAGGGGCGGCAACCACGGGGTAAATTCTGGAAACTGTAAGCCTGCTTGCTGTAGATCCAATTGACTCAGGAGCCAAGCAGATAGGCCAAAGGTAACCGCTGCCCCAGCCAGTGCCACCGGCCGCAGTAGGCGTTCCGGCAAAACCGACATCAGCAGTGCTGCCAGTGCAGGAATCAGGATCAGCAGTGTTAAGAGCATAGCAAGAACCTCGCTGGATGTTGATTTGAGCTAGCGCAGCAGTGGCCAGCAAATGGCAATACCAAGAATGGCAATGCCCACAATAATGGTGAGAATATAGGCTTGGGATTGACCGGTGGTGCTGTACTTGAGGCGATCGCCCCCCAACAGCGTCACCAAACCAAAGGCATTGCCCGTCCCATCCACCAAGGTGCGGTCAAACCAATCAGTGAGGCGCGAGATGACATCCACTGCCCCAACAACCGTTGCCTTATAAAGTTTAGGGGTGTAAAAGTCGTAGGCAAGCAGGTCTTGTAGCGACGGTAACGGCAACTGCACCGGCTTGGGAATGGTTCGCCCCAAATAGATCCACGCTGCTAAGCCCCAACCCGCAACGGCAGTCAGTGTTAAGGCGGCAGCGGTTTGCACCGAAGGCTGTGTCCAGATCACCCAATCAAAGACCCGCATCATAATCGGCAAGTGCAGAACCACCCCCACATTCACTGTCATGGGCAGGATCATGGGCCAAAACACCTCCGGCGATCGCGCCGTCATGGGCTTGACCTCCCCTCCCCAAATGAGACAGAACGTGCGTCCCAAACTAAAGGCGGCAAAGGTATTCACCAGTAGCAAGACAACCCCCACCCACGGCAACTGGGCAAAGGCGGTATCCAAGAGCTCTGCTTGGGGAAAAAAGCTCCCAAGGGGGGGCACTGCCAGTAAGCCTGCAGATCCAACTAAAAACGCAATCCCGGAAATGGGTCGCCGTGACCACAGCCCCCCCAGCAACCGCAGATCTTGGGTAATGCTGTTCCAGATAATGCTGCCAATACTCATCATCAGCAGCGACATCGCCACCGCATAGGTGAGCACGAACACAAAGGCCAATCCAGGCTCCTTCAGACCCACCGCAATAAATACCCAGCCCATGTAAGCACTGGCTAAATAGGACAGCGCCCGCTTAATATCTACCTGAGCTGTGGCAATCAAGGTGCCGCCTAAGGCCGTGACACTACCAATCACCAGTAATGCGGTCAGGGCTACAGGAGAGAGTGCCAACACTGGGGTCAGCTTGACCAGCACCCATGCCCCCGTTGCCACCACAATGGCATTCCGCAACACCGAGGCGGGCACCGGCCCTTCCATGGCTTCATCAAGCCACAGGTGCAGGGGAAACTGGGCACATTTCCCCATCGGACCAGCAATCAGGGCTAAGCAGATCAGAGTAATCAATGTCGGATTGGCTGTAGCAGTAGCCGCCCAAGCCGCCAGATCATCGTAATTCCAAGACCCTGCAAGGGGATAGATGGCCAGAACTCCCATTAAGAGAATCAAGTCCCCCACTCGTTTCGTCAGGAAGGCATCGCGGGCACCCGTCACCACCAGCGGTTGGTTAAACCACAGCCCAATGAGCAGGTAGGTGGCAAGGGTGAGAATTTCCAACACCACGTAATTGAAAAAGAGGGAGTCAAGCAGCACAAGGGCAGCCATCCCCCCTTCAAAGAGCGCCAGCAGGGCAAAGAACCGCGCCCAACCCCAGTCCATTTCCATATACCCAACGGCAAAGACTTGGGCCATCAAATTCAGCCCCGTAATGAGCATGAGAGCAGTGGTCGTCAGGACTGAAATTTCCACCGGCACATCAAAATGAAGCCCCGCCACCTCTAACCAAGTCCAGTGAAGGTACTGCGGCGGTTTGTCGGCGATCGCCAACGTGGCCAGCAGCGCATGGCAAAAGGAGAAGAATGTGAGCACGATATTGATATACCCCGCTGGACGCGGGCCGGTCTTGCGGGTGATCCCCGGCGACCAAATCAGCGACAGCCCCATCCCCAGTAGCGAGTAAAAAGGAATGAGCCAAACTGTGTCCGCAAATGATTGCAACATAAATCCCGCTTACGCCTATGGACAAGACTAATTAGATTTAATCTTATCTATGAAAAGGACACTCTTAGCAGGGATAACGATAAACTTCTATCAATATCTTTTATTGCGCTGATAACAGAGGCAAGGGGTAGCTCACTTTAAGAATATGCAAGCCATCCACACAGAAGACATTTGCTCAACTAATTCGCCTCTGTGAGCCAAACAAGCTGCCCATAGCCCTCACGCAGGAGGCGGTTGTATTTCTGCTGCCCAAGTTGCTAAGCTGAAGTCAGAAGGGTTCGGTTATCCGGCAATGATGTTTGCTGCGGGCACCCGCACCCCCGCTGTGCACTCTTGATTCTTGGGTGATGCCGTCTATGACGCTAACGTACGTTGCACCCCAATGGCAAACCCTGACCTTTTCTTCAACATTATTTTTGCAACCTATCCTTGAAGTATTACTCGCCAATGTTCCTCACCCTTTGCGTGATGAGTTGCGCCTTGGGCTGCAGGAGGCATTGGTCAATGCGGCTCGCCATGGCAACGCCCTCAACCCTGAAAAAGTTGTTTTCGTGCGCTACACCTATTCCCCCGAACAATGTTGGTGGGTCATTACCGATCAAGGCGACGGGTTTTTGCCACCTCGCTGCGTTTTCTCCCCTGAAGATGAACTGCTGCCCCCTGACGACTGTGAGTGTGGTCGGGGGTTATTTTTGATCTATGCCATTTTTGACGAAGTGTATTGGAATGCCAAAGGCACAGAACTGAGCTTGTGTAAATATCTGACCGGCTATTAGAGCTGCCCTAAGCGATCGGTACTATATCTAGCCAATGGCGATAGTTGGGATCGCGGCCTGTGACAATGGTTTGTAACTGCTGCTGCAGTTGCCGTGTGAGGGGGCGCTGCTCTGGGAGGGTGTAGGTTTCAATGCGGCGGACAGGCACAATCCTTGCTGCCGTACCCGTTAAAAAGACTTCATCGGCAATTAATAATTCCGTGCGATCCACTGCCCGCTCAAGGACGGTCACCCCCGCTGCTTGAGCGAGTTCAATCACGCTGCGGCGGGTAATGCCCTCTAAAATATCTTGATCCACGCTTGGGGTAATGAGTTGGCCATCCCGTACTAGGAACAGATTCATTCCCGAGGCTTCGCACACTTTGCCTTGAGTGTTGAGGAGAATGGCTTCGTCAAACCCTGAGGCCACCGCTTCGGTTTTTGCGAGCGCTGAAACAATGTAGGAGGTGGTAAGCTTACCGCGCAACGGAAAGGAGCGATCGCACTGCCGCTGCCAAGAACTAATCCGACAGGTCACGCCTTCAGCGGAGAGGTAATCTCCTAGGGGCATCCCGTAGATGAGAAAGTCTTTTTCAACATCGTGCAGGCGGGGCGCAATCCCCAGCCCAGATGTATAAACTAAGGGGCGGATATAGAACGGCACCGTGGGGCGGTTTTTTTGTACCCACTCAATAATGGTGGTTTTGATCTGTGCCATCGGCAGCTCATAGCCTAGGTAGTGGGCACTGCGACTCAAGCGCTGACAGTGATCTTCAAGACGGAACAGCAGAATTTCGTTAGCATTTGCAGGATTGGGTAACCCGCGCAGACCACCGAGAGCGGCGGTGCCGTAGTGTAGGGCATGGGTGGCAACGGAAATTTTGGCTTCGCTAAAGGGGACAAACTGACCGTTAAGGTACGCGTAGGGTAAAAAGTCGCTCATGCAGGCAAGGCGTGAAAAATAGTGGGCTCAAAGGCGTGTAAGCTCATCTTACCTGATGGTGGCGTTTGCAAAAAACGCAGCACCGTGACCCTAGGTAACCAATGCTTGGGAGTTCACGGCTGCTGTTGCTGAGCAATGTGCGCCAAAAGCCGCTGGGGTCCAAAACGTCCCCATTGATAGCCCTGTTGCAGGTAGGATTCCAGTTTGCGGCGCAGTTGCTGATACCCCCAAAGAATCACCCCTGCTTGGAGCACCACAGTGGTATTCAGGCTCCAGAGTTCACTGCTGATACTGCCCCCCAGCCACGGGGTAACATAGATGGCGGCACACCACAGCAGCAGGAACTGACTGATTTCACTAAAGGCCGGCAGCGGAAACGGTAAGGCATAGGCTTGACACCAGTGGCGCACATACCCAAGGCAGGCCACCATCGCTAAAACGGCATCCCCACCCCCACCGGGCAGCAGGGCGCTACCGAGCAGTTGGCCGCCCAGCCATGGCCAAGGTACGCTACCTTGTTGTGCTTGACGGTAGCTACTGAGGGCATTGCCAACGGCACGTTCAATCGTACTGGCTTGATGCAAAAGGTGAGTCGATCGCTCAAGCAGGGCGTTGTGGCTGAGCCATTGCTGCACGTGGGCACGGAGTTCACTAATGCCTTGGCCGGTCGTGCTACTGACAACAATGGCGTCGGTGAGGTTTTCCGGAACGGCGGCATACAGATCCGCTTTGGTGATCACCCACTGATAGGGCACTCTGCGTGCCTCAAGCTGCTGGCGAGCTTGCACTTCAATAGGGGTCAGGGTGTCATGGCTAACCAATAGGACTAAATCGGCGGTGGCGATCGCCCCCCACGTCATTGCTTCTCGCTGCGAGCCAGCCACTTCATCTAACCCCGGAGTATCGGTTAAATCCACCGCATGGTCACCAAATTGCCAACGAACGGTGCGTGGCCATTGGGTTGTGCCATGAACTGCTCCCACGGGAAAAATGGTCTCGCCATAGAGCGCATTGAGGAGAGCAGATTTACCCCGGCTGACTTGCCCTAAAACCACAATGTGCCATGCCGGTTGATTGAGGCGATCGCGCAGGTCGTAGAGTGGTAACCAGTGCTCACTGACGTGGGAATGATGGCTCTGATGCCATGCCAGCAATTCATTCAGGCAGTTACGGGTAAGCTGCCCCAGACTGAGTTGACCCTGCACACTGGCATGATGAACCTTGGGGGAGATGTTGCTAGCGCTAGGCATGTTGCTCAATCACGCCGGAACAACGACCAGTTAGAGGCAACCGCTAATGCCGCTGCCGCCACCAATAGGACAGGGAGCGGCAATACCCACTGCCGTGCCATCAGAATCGCTTCTGTCAGCAGGAATAAAATAACAAAACTCGTAACGGCAATTCCCATACGCTGAGACTAACGACGGCGGGGAACGTCAAGGGGGAAAAATGCTTTTTCGCCGTTGGGGAGGGTGGCATCCCGGAAGGTGCGCACCCGCGCGAGGCGATCGCGCCCTCCCAAGGCGGCATTCACCATTTGGGCACCTGTCAGTACAGCACGGTTAAGGCGAGTCATCAGGAGGTTGGCCTCAGTGAGGTTTACATTTGTCAAGTTCGCCCCCGTTAAATCTGCATTATTCAGGGTTGCCCCTGTTAAGTTGGCACGGCTGAGATTAGCACCGCGTAAGTTCGCCGCACTGAGGTTAGCTCCCCGTAAATCTGCCCCTTGGAGGTTACGCCCCCGTAGCCGGGCATAGCTGAGATCGCAGTTAGGGCAATTACCCGTACGGCGCAGTTGCTCTAAATCAGCGGGATTAGCGGCCAAGGCAGGCACCCCCATCGAAAGCAGTAAAAGCGTGGCGGCAACGTTTACAATCATGGTACTGAGGATTGACTTCTCCCCTCCTTGAAAGAGAGGGGATTCCCAAAGGATGCTACGCAACGGGCTGAAGCCGCGTTGCTTCGCTTTTCCCTTGAGCTGTCACCCACAATTTAATGCGGGTGGGAGCAGTCAAAGACCCCCTACTCACCTCAAGCATCTCTGCTATTGGGACTACGTTTATGTTTCGGTTCGTGGTTTCGCGCTTTTCAACACTAGCCAGTTCGATACGCTCAACATCCTGCCATTGCTTGCAGTGGTTTAGGCTTGCCGCCAAAGCGGTAGTGACTTACTTGCCGGGATTTCTCCGTACTAGGATGTTTCTTCGCGTAGTTGATACGCCTACTTTCCACGTCTCTAGTTTAACACATAGAGAGGGCTAAAGCCCCCTAGTTGGCTGTATCTCCTCGCTAAAGCGGAGGGGTTTTAGCCCGCCCACATCACTCCTATAACAGTTCTTGCCTGATCATAGGCATACTGCGCCAACATTGACACTCTGCTATGCCAAATCTCAGGCGCTGGGCACAAGCTCGTCGTTGCTGGAGTTTTCCCGCTAGGGAGCGGTATCCTAGTGACCTGAGCAGTGCTAAGGATGAAGGGGCGTGGGTTCACGCTCCATGGTAGCATTAAGGATCGCTTCCCCCCTATCGTTCTCGGTCATGGCATTTACAAAAATTCTCATCGCGAATCGCGGCGAAATTGCCCTACGCATCCTGCGTACTTGTGAGGAGATGGGGATTGCCACGGTGGCGGTGTACTCGACGGTGGATCGCCATGCCCTACATGTGCAACTGGCGGATGAAGCCGTTTGTATTGGTGAAGCTCCCAGTGGTCGCAGTTACCTTAATATCCCCAACATTATTGCGGCGGCGCTGACCCGTCATGTGTCGGCCATTCATCCGGGCTACGGATTTTTAGCGGAAAACGCCCGCTTTGCTGAAATTTGTACTGACCACAAAATTGCGTTTATTGGACCCAGTCCAGCGGCAATACTGGCAATGGGAGATAAATCCACCGCTAAAGCCACGATGCAACAAGTCGGGGTTCCTACGATTCCGGGGAGTGAGGGGTTGGTTCACGATGAAGAGACGGCTCGGGCGATCGCCAATAAAATTGGCTATCCCCTCATGATTAAAGCCACCGCAGGCGGGGGTGGGCGCGGTATGCGCCTGGTGCGATCGCCCGAAGAATTGGGTCGCTCCCTCAGTGCTGCCCAAGGCGAAGCGGAAGCAGCGTTTGGCAATGCGGGGGTGTATCTAGAGCGCTTTATTGAGAATCCTCGCCACATTGAAGTGCAGATTCTCGCCGATAGTTATGGCAACGTCATTCATTTGGGAGAGCGGGATTGCTCGGTGCAGCGGCGCCACCAAAAACTCCTTGAAGAGGCACCCAGTCCAGCCCTAACACCAGAGCTACGCGCCAAGATGGGTGCTGCTGCGGTGGCGGCTGCCAAGGCCATTGACTATGTGGGGGCTGGCACCATTGAGTTTTTGCTAGACAGCCACAACAATTTTTACTTTATGGAGATGAACACCCGCATTCAGGTAGAGCATACCGTTACTGAAATGATTACGGGGCTGGATCTCATTGCCGAGCAAATTCGCATTGCCCAAGGGGAAGCCTTACGGCTCACACAAGCTGATGTCAACTTAAGAGGACACGCCATTGAATGCCGGATTAATGCTGAAGATCCCGAGCGCAACTTTCGCCCTCACCCCGGTCGCATTAGTGGCTATCTGCCACCGGGTGGACCTGGGGTGCGCATGGACTCCCATGTTTACACCGACTACGAAATTCCACCCTACTATGACTCCCTCATTGGTAAGTTAGTGGTGTGGGCCAGCGATCGCCCCGCGGCCATTGCCCGCATGAAACGCGCCCTGCGCGAATGTGCCATCACCGGCGTTCCCACAACGATTCCCTTCCACCAGCAGGTAATGGAAACGCCAGAATTTCGCAGTGGCGTGGTTTACACAAACTTTGTGGATAAACTCATGACCACCTTAGGCTGGAACACCTAATGGCCACGCCGCCGAAGCTGCTGATTGCCGCCAGCGGTACCGGGGGACATCTCTTTCCTGCCCTCGCTGTGGCCGCCACTCTCACGGACTATGAGATCCATTGGCTGGGGGTGAGCCACCGCCTAGAAGCAGACCTTGTGCCCCAGCAGTATCCCCTGCACACGATTAACTTTAGTGGCATGCAGGGGAAAACACCCTGGGCAAAACTACGACCCCTGTGGCAGTTCCTTGGAGCATTTTGGCAAACCCGGCAGTTGCTCAAACGCGGCCAGTTTCAGGGGGTCTTTACGACGGGTGGCTATATTGCTGCCCCAGCGATTCTTGCGGCGCGGAGCTTAGGGTTGGTGGCTATTCTCCACGAGTCTAATGCTCTACCTGGCAAAGTGACCCGCGCTTTAGCGCCGTGGTGTACCGTGGTGGCCTTAGGAACCCCTGCCAGCCTGCCCTACCTTGCAAAACGCAAGGCTAACCTGCGGGTCACGGGTACGCCAGTCCGACCCGATATTCTTCATCCTGGACCATTGGATCTGCCGATTCCACCAAAGGCTCCCCTCATTCTGGTGATGGGGGGCAGCCAAGGTGCCGTGGCTATTAACCGTCTGGTTCGGGAGGCCGTGTCTCAGTGGCTAGCGGCAGGAGCATGGGTGGTGCACTTGACGGGCCAAAACGACCCGGAAGCAACAGCCGTGCAGCATCCCCACTATGTGGTGTTGCCTTTTTTTGAGCCTATGGGGCCACTATTACACCGCGCTGATCTTGCCATTAGCCGTGCTGGTGCGAGTGCCCTCACAGAACTGACCCTCACGGGCACCCCCGCTCTATTGATTCCCTATCCCTACGCCGCAGAGGATCATCAAACCGTCAACGCTCAGGTGTTGGTGAGCGCAGGTGCTGCGGACATGATTCCCCAAGCTCAACTTACGGGCGATCGCCTCGGACAAATCATTTTAGAATGGCTAGGGCAGCCGCAAAAACTGCAACGGATGGCGGCCAATGCCCGGCGCTTGGCCGTGCCCGATAGCACCCAGCAGGTCGCTGGGCTGATCCGCTCCCTGATTCCACCTGTTGAACCCTAAAACCAGCCAAATTTATGCCAATTCGACTGTTGTTTGTTTGCCTTGGGAATATCTGCCGCTCTCCTGCTGCTGAAGGCATTATGCAAGATCTCGTGGCCAAAGCAGGGCTTGCGGATAAGATCCAGTGTGATTCTGCGGGTACCAGTAACTTCCACATTGGCGATCCTCCCGATGCCCGAATGGTGATGACCGCCCGGCAGCGCGGCTTACACCTGAACAGTCGAGCACGCCAGTTTCACCACGGCGATTTTGAAGAATTTGACCTCATCTTAGCCATGGATCGGGACAACTATCAGGATATTCTCCGCCTTGATCCGGAGGGAAACTACCGCGATAAAGTGCGTTTGATCTGTGACTTTTGTCAGCAGCACACCACCAAAGATGTCCCCGACCCTTACTACGGGGGTCGCCAAGGCTTCGAGAAGGTCTTAGATTTGCTAAACGATGCCTGTGCCGGACTGTTAACCTACCTTCAGCAGACCTATCCCCAACTACAGGAGCAGCCTTGATGGACTATCGCACCGCAGGAGTTGATGTGGCAGCAGGGCGGGCATTTGTGGAGCAGATTCGCCCCCTTGTGCAACGTACTCAGCGACCAGAGGTGGTGGGTCGCTTAGGGGGGTTTGCCGGACTGTGTCGTCTGCCGAGTAACTATCGCCAACCGCTACTGGTCTCAGGCACCGATGGGGTAGGCACCAAGCTGAAGCTAGCACAAACGCTGGGTCGTCACGATACCGTGGGGATAGACTTAGTGGCGATGTGTGTGAACGATGTCCTCACCTGTGGAGCAGAACCCCTCTTTTTCTTGGACTACATTGCCTGTGGTCACCTCAGTGCCAACATCCTGACAGCGGTGGTAGCCGGGATTGCGAGCGCCTGCGAAGCAGCAGGCTGTGCCCTCCTGGGGGGGGAAACCGCAGAGATGCCCGGCTTCTATGGTGAAGGGGTCTATGATCTCGCTGGTTTTTGTGTTGGGGTGGTCGAAGCAGATCAGGTACTGGATGGCTCGCAAGTACAACTGGGGGATGTGGTGCTGGGGCTAGCGAGTTCAGGGCTTCACAGCAATGGCTTTAGTTTAGTGCGTAAAATCGTGGCAGATCGCCAGTTGAGTTGGCAGGAGACCCCCGTGGGCGATCGCCCCCTTGGAGAACTGTGCCTAGAACCAACACGGCTGTACGTACAGCCCATTCGCGCTGCTTTGAAGGAACAAATTCCCCTGCACGGTATGGCTCATATTACCGGCGGTGGCCTGCCCGAAAATTTGCCCCGCTGTTTGGGGCACGGCCAGTCTGTGGTGGTGAACCTAAACTCATGGCCAATTCCACCGCTGTTTCAGTGGCTTGGCAAGGTGGGGGAGGTCAGCCAGCAGGAACTGTTGAATACCTTTAATATGGGCATTGGCTACACCGTCATTGTCCCCCCCGCCGCAGTAAAAGACGCACAGAACTGTTTTGAGCGCTTTGGCATTGCCAGCTACGAAATTGGAACCGTGATCAATGGTGATGGCACCTTGACGTTCTGCCCCTAACAGGTTTAACGCCAGTCTTACGCCCACTGCCCAGTGAACTCATGCTACTCTGAACAAAGGTTGCAGAGCCGCAGCCAACCTCATCATGCTCTTAATAATCTTGATAATGAACTAAAAATGCGTATTCTTGTAACCGGCGGCGCGGGTTTTATTGGTTCCCATCTTGTGGATCGGCTGATGGAGGCTGGCCACGAGGTGATTTGCTTAGATAATTATTTTACCGGCACTAAGCGCAATATCCTACGGTGGCTGGGTCACCCCAACTTTGAGCTGATTCGCCATGATGTCACCGACCCTATCCGTCTTGAGGTCGATCAGATTTACCACCTCGCCTGCCCCGCCTCGCCGGTGCATTACCAGTACAATCCGGTCAAAACCATTAAAACCAACGTCATGGGCACCCTCCACATGCTAGGGCTAGCCAAGCGAGTCAAGGCACGGTTCCTGTTGGCCTCCACGTCAGAAGTCTATGGCGATCCGCTGGTGCATCCTCAATCAGAGTCCTACTGGGGGCATGTGAACCCCATTGGTATTCGCTCGTGCTATGACGAGGGCAAGCGGGTTGCTGAAACCCTCGCCTTTGACTACCACCGTCAAAACAATGTAGCGGTACGAGTAGCACGGATTTTTAACACCTATGGCCCGAAAATGCAGGTTAATGATGGCCGCGTTGTCAGTAATTTTATTGTGCAAGCGTTGCAGGGAATTCCCCTCACAGTCTATGGTGATGGCTCTCAGACCCGTAGCTTTTGTTACGTGAGCGATTTAGTCGAAGGACTCATTCGGTTGATGAACAGCGAGCACACTGGCCCCGTGAACTTGGGGAACCCTGACGAATATACGGTTCTGGAGCTCGCCCAAAAAATTCAAGCCCTGATTAACCCCAGTGCTGAGATTCAGTTTAAGCCCCTCCCCAGTGATGACCCGCAACGCCGCCGCCCTGATATTACGGTGGCGCGAACCCTGTTGGACTGGCAGCCGAGTGTGCCGCTATCGGAGGGTCTGCGCCGCACGATTCCAGACTTTGCCGAGCGGTTAGGGGTGCCCTATACGCCTATGATGGTCGAAGTTTAGGGAGGCAGAGACAATGCGGGTTTGTGTCATTGGCACGGGCTATGTGGGCTTGGTCACTGGGGTGTGCTTGGCCCATATCGGCCATGATGTGATGTGTATTGATAACAACATCGATAAGGTCAAGCTGCTGCAGCAGGGGGAGTCGCCCATTTATGAGCCAGGGTTGACGGAGCTGTTACGGGGGTGTATTGCCAGCAACTGCATTCACTTCAGTAGTGATCTGGGGGCAGGGGTGGAATTTGGCGAGGTGCTGTTTATTGCGGTGGGGACGCCCTCCCTCCCCAATGGCGAAACGGATACCCGCTATGTCGAGGCGGTGGCGCGGGGGATTGGTGCCCACCTGCATCTGGGCTACAAAGTCATTGTCAATAAGTCCACGGTGCCCATTGGTTCTGGCGACTGGGTGCGGATGATTATTCTCGATGGGGTGGTGGAGCGAGAACCGGAGCTAGCGGATGCCATTAAAGCGGGTGCCACCCACCCTCCGTTAGATTTTGATGTGGTGAGTAACCCAGAATTTTTGCGGGAAGGCTCGGCGGTTTACGATACCTTTAACCCCGATCGCATTGTCTTAGGGGGCAGTAGCCGCAAGGCCATTGCTCTGATGCAGGAGCTTTACGCACCGATTATTGAGCGCAAGTATGCTGCAGATCCCAATGCGCCCCCTGTGCCTGTCCTAGTGACGGATCTCAGTTCGGCGGAAATGATTAAGTACGCGGCTAATGCCTTTTTGGCCACCAAAATTAGCTTTATTAACGAAGTTGCCAATATTTGCGATCGCGTCGGCGCGGATGTGGTGCAAGTGGCCAAGGGAATTGGCCTAGATTCGCGCATTGGTGAGAAGTTTTTGCAGGCGGGGCTAGGCTGGGGCGGCTCCTGTTTTCCGAAGGATGTTTCTGCCTTAATCCATACTGCTGATGACTATGGCTATGAAGCGCAATTACTGAAAGCAGTGGTACAGGTGAACCAACGCCAGCGCTTTTTGGTGATCGAAAAGTTACAACAGGTTCTAAAAATTCTGAAGGGCAAAACCATTGGCTTGCTGGGGCTTACGTTTAAGCCCAATACTGACGATCTGCGGGATGCCCCTGCTCTTCACTTAATTGAGGAACTGCATCGCCTTGGTGCCAAGGTGAAGGCGTACGATCCTCTAGTGTCCCAGACGGGGCTGCGCTCGGGTCTGTCTAACGTGATTGTGGAAACGGATCTGCACCACTTGGCAGATGGCTGTGATGCCTTGGTTCTGGTGACGGACTGGCCGCAGTTTCGTGAGGTGGATTATGGCGCTGTTGCCAAGGTGATGCACCAACCCGTGATTGTGGATGGCCGCAACTTTCTAGACCGCAAAGCCCTAGAGGGATTGGGCTTCCGTTATCTGGGGATCGGGCATTAAGGCAGCCATGCCAACGGTAGCCTATGAACAGCAGTACTGGCAGCAGGGCTATTCCCGTGTTGCTGGTGTAGATGAAGTGGGGCGGGGGTGCTTGGCAGGGCCGGTGGTGGCAGCAGCAGTGATTCTGCCGCCGAACTGTGCCACCATTGCTGGGGTACGCGATTCTAAGCGGTTAAGCCCAAAGCAGCGCGATCGCCTCTTTACCCTCATTCAACAGCAGGCGATCGCCATTGGGGTCGGCATGGCCAGTGTTGCAGAAATTGATCAGGTGAATATTTTGCAGGCTACGTACCGGGCAATGGTGCGCGCCCTTGAGCGGGTTGCCCCGTGGGATTACGGGTTGATTGATGGCAAACTTAGCAAAACTGCGCCTTTTGAGCGGGCGATTGGGATTGTGGGGGGCGATCGCTACTGTTATAGTATTGCCTGCGCCTCTATCATTGCCAAAGTCCGGCGCGATCGCTTCATGGCGCGGCTGAGCCACCGCTATCCTCTCTACGGTTGGGAGCGGAATGTAGGCTATAGTACCCCCCAGCATCGCCGCGCCCTCCTGCAGCAGGGTGTAACGCCATGGCATCGGCGCTCCTTTCTCAAGCAGTACGGGGAGCACGCATCTCCCCTACCGTTATCTTTGGAGTAGCCCATGCTCCTGACGCAAAATCTGAATGTTTTTTGGGCCAGTGTTCTTTTTGAAACCCTCTATCGACTGGGATTGGGTACTGTTGTGGTCTGCCCAGGATCGCGATCGGGGCCGTTGGCCGTTGCAGCGGCGGCTCATGCCCAGTTAGAGGCCATTCCCATTTTGGATGAGCGCTCTGCTGCCTTTTTTGCCCTAGGGCTGGCTCAGCAGCAAGGAACCCCTGTGGCCTTAGTGTGTACCTCGGGCACAGCAGCGGCGAACGTTTACCCAGCCATCATTGAAGCTAGCCTGAGTCATCTGCCCCTTGTTGTTCTGAGCGCCGATCGCCCACCGGAGTTGCGAGGCTGCCAAGCCGGACAAACCATCGATCAAGTGCGTCTGTACGGCTGCTATGTGCGCGAGTTTCGGGAACTGAGTCTGCCAGACTTAACTCTTATGCCTTACCTGCGCCAAACCCTCAGCCACTGTTGGCAGCGCTGCCTGTGGCCGGATCCGGGGCCTGTGCACCTGAATATTCCCTTCACTGACCCCCTAGCGCCAGTAGTGGATGCCAGCTTTATCGCTCCAACCCTAGAAGAAATGGGGTTTTTTCGCGCCCTCAAACCACCTTGCCCACTTGTGCCTATTCCGACTGCCTTACCGTGGTCAGACTGGCAACGTCATCCCAAGGGACTCATTATTGCCGGGCCTAGTCATACGCCGCAGCCCCACACTTATGCCACCGCTGTTGCACGCCTGAGTGATTACTTACAGTGGCCGATTCTCGCCGATGCCCTCTCCCCCTTACGGCACTACGGCTGCCCAAATGTGATTGCCCACTACGATCTATTGTTGCGATCGCCCCACGTGCAAGACGCACTATGCCCAACCGCTGTTCTGCAATTGGGGCCTCTTCCCACCAGTAAGCCCCTACGGGCGTGGCTCAAGCAAGCAGATCCGTTGATTTGGTGTTTGGATGCAGTTGCCGATAACAATAATCCCCTCCACGGTCGCAGTGTTACCCTAGCGGTGGATCCAGTGCACTTATCGCCAGTGGTGTCGCCTGAGCGCCGCTCACCCACCCCTTCCTCCGCTTACCTAGATCAGTGGCTCTATCTTGACAAGAGCATCGCCAACGCATTGGCGGCAACCCTAGATGCCATTGACTGGCACTGCGATGTCAAACTAATTCACCGCCTCAGCCAGATTCTTCCCAGCAATACAGCAGTGTTTGTGGCCAGTAGTATGCCGGTTCGGGATGTTGAAAGTGTTTGGGTCGCTAGCGATCGCCACTATCGCTTTTACTTTAATCGCGGTGCCAATGGCATTGATGGCACCCTTTCTAGTGCCTTAGGAGCCGCCCACCGCGGCCAGCCCACGGTTCTGATTACCGGCGATCTGGCCTGTCTTCACGATACCAATGGCTGGCTCATTACACCACAGTTCCACGGCTCCCTCACAGTTGTCGTCATCAACAATCAGGGGGGCGGCATTTTTGAGCACCTACCTATCCATGCGTTTGAGCCACCCTTTGAAACCTTCTTTGCCACTCCCCAAACCGCTACCTTAAGCCATCTTGCCGCGGCCTATGGTGTGCCCTACCACACCCTTGAGGACACCCTAGACCTTGAGAAGCACCTCCAAGATGGGTCGGCTGCCAAGGTACAGCTGCTAGAGTTCCACAGCGATCGCAAACTTAATGCCCAGTGGCGGCAAGAGGTGCTGGCGTCCGTGGCAATGGCTCTAAAGGTTCCCCACTCAAACTAAAAGCACGAGCCTCCGTAATCTGGACACGCACCAACTGCCCCCGCAACGCTTCGATCTGTCCCTGTAAATAGGTGAGACGATTGCCATCCGTGCGGCCATAGACCTGCGTGGGGTCTTTGGGGTTCACCCCCTCCACTAAAACCACTTCTGTGCGTCCCAGATAGCGCTGGGAGCGGTCAGCCGCCACGGTTGCTACAAGATGATTGAGCCGCTGAAGGCGATCCTCTTTCACCGCCTCCGGCACTTGGTCCGGCCAAGTGGCCGCCGGCGTATTCGGACGGGGGGAGTAGGCCGCGGTGTTTAACTGATCAAACCCCACCGTTGCGACTAAATCAAGGGTGTCGGCAAACTGCGCCTCTGTTTCTGCCGGAAAGCCCACAATGGCATCGGCACTGATTGCTGCATCGGGCATATAGCGGCGAATGGTGTCAATAATGTGCAGATAGCGCTCCCGCGTATAGCCCCGCCCCATTGCCTTGAGGATGTCATTATTGCCCGATTGAAAGGGAATGTGAAAATGCTTGCACACCTTGGGCAACTCGGCACAGGCTCGGATCAACCGCTCTGTAAAATAGCGGGGGTGACTGGTGGCAAAGCGGATGCGCTCAATGCCGGCCACATCATGAATGTAGTAGAGCAAATCCGTAAACGTATGCTGGCGGCGACCCTCCGGCGTAATTCCGGGCAAATCTCGACCGTAGGCATCGATATTTTGCCCCAAGAGCGTTACCTCGCGATACCCTTGCGCAGCCAGTTCCTCAATTTCTGCACGGATGGCAGCGGGTGTACGGGACTGTTCCTGACCCCGAACCCCCGGCACCACACAGTAGGTGCAGCGCTCGTTACAGCCGTAGATGACATTCACCCACGCCGTTACCGTACTGTCGCGACGGGGCTTGGTAATGTCTTCGACAATGTGCAGAGGTTCCGTAGCCACGACTTGGCTGCCGCTCCACACCTGCTCTAGAAGTTCACCAAGGCGATTGGCGTACTGTGGCCCCATCACCAAATCGACTTCCGGCACGCGCCGTAGGAGCTGCTCTCCTTCCTGCTGTGCAACGCAGCCTGCCACCACCAGCGTTAGATTGGGGTTTTGGTGCTTACGCTTTGCTTGGCGGCCAAGGTAGGAGTAGAGTTTTTGCTCTGCGTTATCGCGAATCGTGCAGGTGTTGTAGAGTAACACATCTGCCTGATCTGGCTCAGCAACCGGCTCTAAGCCCATAGCCTCTAAAACGCCGGCCATCCGCTCAGAGTCGGCCTTGTTCATTTGACAGCCAAACGTCGTGATGTAGTAGCGGCGCGGCATTTTGCTTACACATCCGTGACATCATTGGTCGGATTCATCTCGCTGCCACCGTCCTCTTCTGGCGTTGCTGCCACTTTAACCATGGCGTGTCGCAGCACGCGGTCTCCGAGCATATACCCCCGCTTCAATTCTTCTAGGACTGTTCCTTCAGGGTGCTCGCTGGTGGGTTCTCGCATCACCGCTTCGTGGTGGTTGGGGTCAAAGGGTTTTCCTTCCGGTCGCATGGCAGAAACCCCAATACGCTTCAGGCAGTCCACTAACTGCTTATACACCCCTTGATAGCTGCGGTGGATTTTTTCCTCTGCTTCCGTGGCCGTCTGAATATGGGTACGCGCTAACTCAAAACTATCGACGACAGGCAGTAGCTCCGAGATGGTTTTACATTTAATTTGCACCTCTAGCTCTTCCTTTTCCCGCTGTGTCCGCTTGCGAAAGTTTTCAAAGTCAGCGGCTAGGCGCATGTACTGAGTGTTCCGCTCTTCAACAAGCTGGGAGAGACTTGCTTGCGCGGCTTCTAGGGCGGCAATTTTTTCGAGCAAGTCTGCGCGATCGTCTGCTGAGTCAGCAGCAGTGGTGTCTGCCGCTACAGCGTCAGGCGTTTCAACGGTTTCTGCTGTGTCTGCCGTTTCAGTCTCTGCTTCGTTAGCGATCGCTGTATCGGTGGCCAGTGGCTCCGAAGCATCAGTGACAGAATTGGTTATGGTTTCATCACTCATAGGTTGACTCAAATCATGCCCCTACGGTTACAAATAAAAAAGCCTACCGCAACGTGAAGATATTGCACGGTGCGATCTTAATTAGCCTAGCATTTAACTATTGTATCAAAGTGTAATAATTTCGGACATCTTGACTTCACCCCCAATGTTACTGGCCACAGCTTGTAAGTTTTGTAGCTTTTACGCTATAGCAGCTATTGGCATTGGCTGCATGGGATGGAACTGCGCACTTACCTCCTCCGTCCAAGACATACGATAAAAATGTCCAAAAATATATTTGAATGGTGAGAGGTTGATCATGTTACTGTGTCCAGTCATACCTAGTCTGATCCTAGGTAGCACATTAATAGGCACGCCCCCCGTTTTAGCACAACTCTCCCCAGCCCCTCCGTCACAGACCTTCAATCCCTTTGGGGTTGACAACCCGGTTCTACAGCGGGCACGGAACTGGGCGCGACAAGCCGCAGAACGCGCCAACGGGGGGCTTAGTCGCTACCGTGCTGAAGAGTCGATGTTTGGGCCGGCCAGTCAGTCGCCTTTTGTTGAGAATGGCGATGGCTCCTTTACCTTTCGGTTTTTAGGGGGGCCGCCAGCAGCACCGCCCACCATTGAAAGTATTGTGACGGTGAATCCAGATTCGGCAAACCCGATGATCCGGATTGACTACAATGGGCCAATCCAGGCTCAGGGAGCTACCAGTCCTTCACGTATGGCTCCAGTTGATCCGATGCCTGCTCCAGAACCACCCAATCCCAACACTTGGTAGTTCGACAGTGTGGGATCTATACACCCTACGATTCTTACTAGTTAGCAATTAGTTAGCGACGGCAAACAGCGCGGGCAATATCACCGCCAACGGTACCGGGGGGATAGCTCTTGGTACCGCTCCAATCCCAACTGTAGTACTCACTTTTGACATCGTAGGGATTACAGGAGGCTGTTGCCTTATGCCAATAGTCATCCCCACGGGTGGAAAGGCTAAAGTCCACTTGGGTGATGCCATTACTGTTGGTGTAAAAGCGGCGCGAATCCATGTCTGCAGTATAAACGCGGTCCCGGCTATCGCGGGCAACTTCAACTTCCCGCTCTGCTAGAACCGGGGGGGCGATCGCTACTGTCAAACCGAGGGTAGCGGCTCCAAGGAGGACAAAGGAAGGGCGCAGCATTATGAATAACTCCTTGACCTAAGGAACGATGGTGTTGCGATTCTAGCAATTGCGCCCAATAATCATTGCGGTTAGTAATAAATCGTTTCTAGGATTTAGACATTATGAAATCACTTTTAGGGCAATCGCAACTGAACCGGGACTTGGGTTTGCACCCGACCCGTAACAATGACTTCTTGGCGATCGAGCCAGCCTTTAGCTTGCTGGCCGCGCACCTGAATGCGCGGGTTGGCTTGGTGATAAAACACGCCGCCTTGGGCTTCGACTTCCTGCTGGGGCATGCGCCACACCAGTTGCGCCGTGCGCAGGGTGGCATTAGGCCGCTGGATTTCGACGTGGCCGCTGGCCTCCACCTGTTGTTGAGGAATTCGCCACGTCAGGCGTTGTGCCCGCAGTTGCGCCGCTTGGGGCTGACTTTGTAAGCGTGCATTCTCAAAGATGGCGCGATTATCGTCTAAAAAAAGAACTCCGCGACGGGCTTGGCCTGTGATCCCTTGGGAGGGGTATTCGACGGTGAGGGGGGCATCACTGATGATTTGCTGACGGTCGATCCGCCACTGGATCAGCTCTCCCCGAGCCAAGAGCCTAGGTTCCTGCAAGTCCACCTGTACCGATCGCCGTAGGGTAACCTGCTGCTGCGGAATTGACCATTCGGCTTCTTGGGCACGGAGGCGATCGCCAGCAACGCCTACGACTGTAACCCCTCCAGCCCCCCCCACACCGGCCAAGAGGCGCTCCTGCTCCTGTTGCCACACGAGGACATCGGTGCTGAGGCGCAGATCTTGTGCTTCAGGCAGGCTGGACGTGACCTGCACCGCCTTCAGTGCTCGCAGTTCTTGGCGTTGACTGTCTGCTTCTAACCGTTGCGCTGTGATAGCCACTTGCGGATAGCGAATTTGTAGGTTTTTCTGCGCTTGCAGTAGGGCGCGATCGCCCCGCCACACAAACTGATCCGCAACAATCGTTCCCCTAGCCGCAACATCGGTCACCGTGGTTCGCCCCTCAATCCAGAGTTGGTCATTGCGCTGCCGAACCTTGACGGCTTTCGCCTCTAGGGTGTAAGTGGGCTTGCCCGCCACCCGCAGATCCCCGCGCAAATTGTCGATCTCAATTTGCTGGAGACCCCCATCACTGTAGCGAGCACCGTCTGCCTGTAGTAACCAGAGAATCTGCCCTTGATCATCCGTCTGCTGCAGGGTCAGGTTTTGCAAGCGAACTGCTCCGGTCACTTCTGGCTCTGGGGTGGGTTCGTCGCCAATCCAAGCATCGACCCAGCCACACCCCGCCAAACTGCCGAGGAGGACAAGCCTAAGCAGGGGCATTATTGTCCAAATTGTCCAACGGTTCCAGCGGCGATGTTCCAGCATTCGCAGACTCAGAGACATTGTCTTCCCATGATGTACTCGATAGCTCCGGAGGTGTCAATCCACCGGTTAAAGGGCGGTAGGTATAGGTTGTCCGCGGTGCTTTTTGGATGTCTTCGCGAATACTTTCAAGGTCAATGTAGCGATCGGCAACGTTAATAAGGCTATCGCTGGTCATCGAGCGCAAACTGACCACCTCGACCCGTGCTCCCCGATAACTGACTGCATCAACCGCATAGGCCAAATCTCCATCGCCACTGACTAGAATGGCTGTGTCATAACACCCCACTAAGGCCATCATATCAACGGCAATTTCAACATCTAGGTTGGCTTTTTTAGAGCCATCGGGTAACTGCACAAGTTCCTTAGAGACAACCCGGTAGCCATTGCGCCGCATCCATAAGAGGAACCCTTGCTGTTTCTCGTTGGAGGGATCAACTCCAGTATAGAAAAAGGAACGAAACAAACGAGAGCCTTGGGTCAGATGGCAAAGCAGCTTTGAGTAGTCAATTTCAATACCCAATTGCAATGCTGCATAAAATAGATTTGAACCATCAATAAAAATGGCAATCCGACCCCGATTTTGCAGCACGTGTTCAGGACTGTAAATCACAGATGTAGAAGATGTAACCATGCAAAAACCATCTCAAAAAAATGTTTTATGTAAATAAAGGTATTACTCTAGCCTAGTTCGGGTCACTGGGGACTGGAGCTAGGACTGAGAGCTTTTGAAATACTGGCGCTGGCTGAGACAAGGGCTGACCGGCAGGCAGAACCCCCCAGTGCGCCTGACTATCGGCCAACAATGCTGAGTCGATCACTGATCCATTAAAATTAACACTATAACCTAACTGTTGATAGATAGCTTCACTCAAGTGGGGGATAATGGGCGCAAGTACGTAGGCTAGTAAACGTACGGCCTCTAGAACACAATAGAGAATTTCTGCCACGGCATTCATCTCCCCAGCTTTTGCCCGCTTCCACGGTGCTTCTTCATCTAAGAATTTATTTCCCGATCGCGCCAACCCCAAGGCGAGTTGGCAGACCTCGTGGAAGGCTAAGCGCCGATAAGCCGTCCCGTAGGACTGGCTCACGTGCTCTGCCAATTGCCGGAGAGGATGCTCTGGCGCAATGGCATGGATGTCAATGGCGGGCACCTCGCCGCCAGTATATTTCCATGCCATTTTGAGGGTGCGGTTGAGCAAGTTACCAATATCGTTGGCCAAGTCGGCATTGAGGATATTCACAAAGCGAGTTTCGCTAAAGTCACCATCGCGGCCAAATTCTACTTCTTTCATGAAGTAATAGCGAACGGCATCCGCACTATACTGCTGCACTAGGGCAACGGGATCGAGGGTATTCCCCAAACTTTTCCCCATTTTCTGACCGTTTTTCGTGAGGAACCCATGGACAAAAATTTGCTCGGGCAACGGTAACCCTGCCGACATGAGCATAGCCGGCCAGGAAATGGCATGGAAGCGCAAAATATCCTTGCCAATAATGTGCAAGTTAATCGGCCACCATGTGCTTAGTGCATTTGCTAGGGTGGGTTCCTGTTCCGGCTCTAACAGTGCGGTGACATACCCTAGGAGGGCATCAAACCAAACGTAAAGGGTATGCTCTGGATCGGTGGGTACCGGAAAGCCCCAGTCAAGGTTCACCCGCGAAATCGAAAAATCTTGCAACCCCTGCTCTATGAAACTCAGGACTTCATTGCGGCGGCTGCGGGGCTGCACAAAGTCAGGATGGGTGGCGTAGTAGGCCAGCAGTGCATCTTGGTACGTCGACAAACGGAAAAAGTAGTTCCGTTCATCGCGCCACTCCACTGGCCGATTGACATGAATGGGACAGCGCTGTCCCTCGAGTAATTCCCGCTCTTCTTTGAATTCTTCGCACTCAACGCAGTACCACCCCTGTTGTTGCCCTAGATAAATGTCGCCGTTGTCCCACACCCGCTGGAAGAACTCCCGAACAATGGCATGGTGGCGCGGACTGGTGGTGCGACTAAAGCGGTCGTAGGTAATGTGTAACTGCTGCCACAGGGCTTCAAAGCCAGCGGCAATTTCATCGCAGTGATCTTGGGGCGTGAGGCCGCGCTGCTGAGCGGTGCGCTCAATTTTCTGGCCGTGCTCATCCGTACCGGTGATAAAGCGCACATGATACCCTTGGAGACGATAAAAGCGAGCAACGACATCGGCAGCAATGGTTGTGTAGGCGCTGCCAATGTGGGGTAAGGCATTGACATAGTAAAGCGGTGTAGTCAGTGAAAAGCGTGGCGACAAGCAGTGGTCTCCCTAGTTGGTTTGCCCGATGGCGTTACAGCACCCTATCAGCAAGCACACGTAACGTCCGGCGGCTATTGCTGTTTCGGCTTGCCGAGTTGGGAATTGGCTGTATCTATCATACTCCCATCCATGGAACCTGCCGCCAAATCGACGAATGCCAGCAGTGGACCGTCCTGTTCTTTGCCGTTGGCTGCAAGGTCACTATGGCACAGGTAGAGGCGATCGCCCACCCGCAAGCACAGATCAACCAGTAGCTGCTGCAATCGCTCTGATTCAGACTGCCATACCAAGGCACTGGGACTGGCGGTGCCTTGACGTAGAAACATAGGGGCTTGCCACAGGGTTTGCAGGCCACCATCTTGCCAGCGAGGGCTGCTAGCGTCTAGCCAAAAATGCCAACGATGGGCTTGCTGTGTGCTGCGATACTGAAATGTCGTTGCCAATAGAACCCCTTGGGGTGGGGGGTGCAAGGGGGGCGGATCAGCCGTTACGGTGCCCCGTCGCAGCAAGCGAATCCATTCCTCCAGCCGCTGCTCAGGGGGGGTCAGGGTATGCAGGTGCTCGCAGACCTGCCAGTAGTCCGCGGCGCTCTCTAGGAGAGACCGTAGGGCAGCCAATTCGGTTGCCGGTAAATTTTGTGGCCAGAGGTAGCGCTGAATGGCAGCATCCATCACAGCTGTGGGGGGCTGGGTTGTCGGTAGGCTACTGAGCCACGTGCGAAAGGTTTCGTAGGCAGTGCTGGCTCGATGCCCCAAGCGATCCCAGCGACTATAGTGGCTAGCGGCTAAGAGTTTGAGGGGGCGTGGCTGCAAACAATGGGCGGCTAACAGACCTGCCCGCACCGCATCAATCTCATGGTTTTTGGCGTGGAACACCTCCAATAGTTCGGCGATCGCCCCCGCTGAGCACTCCAGACTGATCCCCGGATAGACCAACATCAGCACTGTTAAGAGGGCACGCACGTAGGGTGATTGAATTAACGGCCGTTGATCGTTGAGAACAACGACGGGAATCCCCTGCTGGCCTAGCTCCGTGGTGAGGACATAGCGGGCAATGGTATCGATCCCCGGACCAAGGATGGCAATCTCCTGCGGCATGACCTGCTGGCTGCGCACTGCCTGGGTCACTGTCGCGCAGATTTGGCTGAGTAACTGCATGCGGGAGGTGGTTTGCAGCGTTACAATTTGCGGCGGCAACTGTGGCTGTGGGGTTGTCAGGAGTTCGGCAACACGAATCCTAGGGTCGCCAATACCGAGGATTGTTTGCTGGGGGGGCGGCAGTTCCTCCACCGTCGCCCTTGCCTTCAAGGCCAAAAACGCATCGGGATCCGCCCCAAGCCCTAGGCGCACTACACCAGTGGGTTGGTGGCTCAGAACCATGGTGACCGCCTGTCTGGGAATATCTGGCGGGACAGGGATCTCAGGAGGAATGCCACTGGCCAGCAGCCCCAATAGATCAGCAACAAGGGCAGGGTAGTTGTGGATGTTATCGGCCACAATGCCACGAAACCGCCGCCGCAGCGAAAGTTGATAGTCTTGCTGCCGCAGGAGTACCCGGCCAAATAAATCCGCGATGATGCCATAGGTCAGCAGGCTATGTTGGGTACACCAATGTCGCCACCGACTCAGCACCGCCACAATGGCTGCCATCGTTTCTGGGGCAACGGCCACCCCGTGATCGGCCATGACGGTGGGAATCTCTGGCAGATCCATACCCGCAAAGGCCGCTAACTGGAAAATATCCAGCAAATGGCGCACGGCGCGATCGCGATTGTTACTGAGTGCGGCAAAGGTGTTTTGCTCTAAGTCTGAGTGCCACAGTGCCTTCGCCCAAAGAAGTTCCAGTTCCGTTGCCAACCGTAGGGGTGGACGGGCGGCCACTGCGTTGAGCTTGACTAACAGGGGCCAAAACAGCATCACCTCATCCTGCATAAAGCCAAGCGGTGTCGTGATATAGGGAAAGTAACCGGCACCGAGTTTGCGCTCAAGTTGGGTGCTGAGATGGTCTCGTCCTTCGCCAGTATCGGTTAACAACAGGAGCGATCGCTCACAGGAAATGTAGGGCGGACATTTTGGCTGCTCTGGGATCTGCTGCGCCTGTAGCCATTCGGCAATGTAGCCAACGAGGGTGTGGGTTTTACCACTGCGGCTGCCGCCACTAATCCACCGCAACACGTAAGACGACACTCACTAAAATTAAGTTGGTACGATCCTACTACATAGCTTTTACATAGCTTTGTACATGGCGTGTTGAACAACTGCCGAGAGGAACAATGTCCAGTAACCCCCTTGCCCGCCTTAGACAATGGATTAAGCGTGCAGAACAGTGGTACCTAACAACTCCGGAGCGGGCACTGCAAGAAGCCTACGAGGCTGCTCTCAGCATTCGTAAAATTGAGCTCGAACACTTCGATGGGCAACCCATTAGTCCGCTCAATTTGCCCCTTGGGGAAGTCTCCAACTACTTTGAAACAGAGCTAAAACAACGTTTGAAGACCATTCGGATGCGGATGACAGAATTCCGCGCCAGCCGTCAGTTTCTGCCCCTGTCCCCCAGCCCTGAGCGTCGCCCAGTTTCTGGTGTAGAGCGCAATGGTTCAGCAGCAACCTACACGGTTACAGCCACCGCCAGCGAGGATACCCCAGAACCAACCGTCTATGAAAAACTACGAGTGATTGATGCCACTCTTAACCGCTATCGCCGACAGCGGGAACGAGAACTGAATGCCCTTGCCCGTCCCAGCCTTAGTCACCAAGACCCTGACCAACGACAGCGATCGGCAGCGCTAGATCGTGTCGAGGATGATTCACTGTATCTATCGGAATATATTAATGATGATTTAACCGACGACTCTAAGCTTGACAGCAGTAGCTTTATTCCCCGCTCAATTTTACGAACCGCCGATCGTTTTCGTCGTGAACTCAACTCTGATGAAACCACTGAAACCGAAGTTGTGCGGGATTTTCGCACGTCAAAATTACGAACTCGCTTAGCTGTTCGATTTCTATTACTTCTCATCATTTTGCCCTTGCTGACACAGCAGATTTCTAAAGCACTAATTGTTAGCCCCCTCGTGAATCACTTTAAGGCAGTGGGGCAAATTGAGCGCATTATTAACTCTCAACTTGAAGATAATATTCTTGATGAGCTAGCACGGTTTGAAAACAAGATTCGTTTTGAAAGTCTTGTTGGTAATGTACCGATTTCATCCGCAGAGATTCAGGCTCGTATTCGTGAGAAAGCGATTGAGCTATCGACAGAGTACCAAAAAGAACTCATTGAGCCCCTAAAAAATATTCTGTCCGATGCGTTGGGGTTTTCAGTGTTCTTAACGCTGGTGTTTACAGGACAGCGGCAACTGGCTATTGTTAAAGCCTTTTTAGATGAGGTTGTCTATGGTCTGAGTGATAGTGCCAAAGCCTTTGTGATTATTTTATTTACTGATGTTTTTGTCGGTTTTCACTCCCCCCATGGCTGGGAGGTTTTAGTGAATAACACTCTTGAACATTTTGGCTTTCCCCGTAATGAGGATTTTATCAATATGTTCATTGCCACTTTTCCGGTTATGCTCGATACTGTCTTTAAGTATTGGATTTTCCGATACTTGAATCAGATTTCACCGTCCGCAGTAGCGACCTATAAGAATATGAACGAGTAAAGGCATTGATACCCCAAAGTGAGTTGACAACAACCGCAATGGAACTAAACGCCATGCAAGCGGCTGCCACCGCTGGTGTCAAGCTCACCCCCCACAAGGGGAGCAAGGCACCAGCCGCAACGGGTAACCCCACCAGATTGTAGGCTACCGCCCAGAGCAAATTTTGTTGAATTTTAGCAAAGGTGTCACGGCTCAGGGACAACACCTTTAGGAGATCGCCAAGCTGGTTACGGACAAGAATCACATCCGCTGCTTCAATGGCGACCTCTGTACCACTGGCCAAGCTAATGCCAACGGCGGCAGTGGTGAGGGCAGGGGCATCATTCAGGCCATCCCCCACCATGGCAACGGTTTCTCCCGCTGCTTGCCATGCCTCAATTAAGGCTAACTTCTCATGGGGTTGTAGATCGGTGTGAATGGCATCTGCTGGCAGGTTCAAGGGGGCCAGTAACGGCTGGGTGGCATGTGCGGTATCCCCTGTCAGGACGTGCACGGCGAAACCTTGGTTTTTTAGGGCTTTTACGGTTTCGATGGCATCGCTGCGCAGGCGATCGCGAAAGGTGCACACAGCAACCAACTGGCGATCGCAGGCTAAGGCAACGTGGGTTGTGCTTGGGTGGGCATCACGGCAGTCAATTCCTTGGCGCTCGAGCCATGCTAAGCGCCCGGCTTGGTAGTAGTGCTCGCCAATCCAACCGCAGACCCCTAGCCCCAACTCAGTGGTGAGATCGGTTACGGCTAGTAGCTCAGCGCAACCATGGGCGCGCTGAATGGCACGGGCAAGGGGATGGGAACTCTCTTGCTCTAGGCTAGCAAGCACCGTGAGCACCTCCTCTTCCTCAAGGGAACCGTAGCGGGTCACAGCCTCTAGCTCGAGTTGACCGCTGGTTAGGGTGCCCGTTTTATCGAAGACAATGGTGGTTAGGTGTTGGCTACGCTCAAGGACATCGCCCCCCCGGATAACCACACCGTTGGCCGCCGCGCGACTGGTGCCCACCAAGAGGGCAATGGGGGTGGCTAACCCCAAGGCGCAAGGACAGGCAATGACTAACACACTCAAGGCCAGTTTCAAGGGTAACAGTGGTGTTGTGAGATTTGGCCAAAAATGGGGCGCGATCGCCCACCAAAACAGCCCTGTAGCAGCAGCCAAGGCCAAAACCCCATAGCCAAAATAGCCCGCAACCCTATCGGCCACTCTCTGGACAGGAGCCTTGCGGTTTTGAGCCTGTAGTACCAACTCTAAAATTTGACCAAGAAAGGCGGCTTGCCCACACCGCTCGACCCGAATCGTCACGGCGGCAGCTTGATTACGACTGCCCGCCAAAACTGTTGCGCCTAGTCCCTTGAGGACAGGTGTGGCTTCCCCGGTGAGCATGGATTCATCCACTAAGGTTTCGCCCGCCACAATGGTGCCATCCGCAGGAAAGGTGTCCCCTGCGGCCACCCAGAGCCAGTCTCCCACCTGAATTTGGCTGACTGGAATGGGCCACGGTTCCCGGCACTCTAAACTGGGCAGCCATGTGGCTTCAAGGGGCTGCAATGCCAGAAGCGATCGCAATCCCTGCTGCGCCCGTTGCCGCACCCCCTGCTCTAGGGTGCGCCCCAAGAGGATAAACCCCAAGATCATCACCGGCTCATCAAAAAAACAGTCCCACCCCAATTGCGGCCATAGCCACGCCACCGTACTCGTACCATAGGCAGCCAACGCCCCCAAGGCCACAAGGGTATTCATATTCGGGCGACCGTGCCACAGCCCCTTGATCCCTTCTCGGACAATATCGCGCCCTGGCAGCAGCAACGCTAGGGTAGCCAACCCCCAATGCAACACCATCGTTTCCAACATCGGCCAGTGGCCGGGCAACAGGTGAATACCATGGCCGAGGCTAGAGAGAATCAACAGCCCAATCGCCAAGGCGGCGAGAGGTTTACCGTCTGAAGGGGGTGGCAGTTGCAGCGGTGCATTCGGTGCCACCAGTGCGGCTTGAAACGTCCCCTGATTGATGTGCTGAACAATCGCGTCTGGACTTGTCAGGCTTGACCCGTAGGTAACAATGGCCGTGCCCGTCACTAAATTGACCGCCGCCGCAGTGACTCCGGGCAACTGCTCTAACTGTCGCTCTAGGGAGCGCACACAACCTGCGCAACGCAAGCCAGACACCCGCAGCAGCACCGTTGCCGAGGTGGCATCCGATCCATTCAACGTCGAGAGTGGGGACACGCTGTATAACCTCCCAAACAACACCGTGGCAGATCAATACCTCCCATACCCTGCGCCCCCTTGCTATTGTGGCACTCTTGCAGCCGCAGGGTATGATAAGGGCTGGCTGAAGCTCGAAGCATTGCACACCACGGTGAATCAACTACTGGATATTATGGTGGCCACACCGCCGTGGCTGGTGGGAATTCTCCTCAACACAGCCTTAGCGGGCCTTGGCCTCTTGAGCCGCCAAACCTTGCTCACCCTTGCCGGACTGCTTCATGCATGGCTACTGGGGGTGCTGATCTGGGGCACCCTTGGCTGGCGAGGGTATCTGGTGGTTATAGTTTACTTTTTAGTGGGTTCAGCGGTGACGCGGGTTGGCATGGCGCAAAAACAAGCGGCGGGCATTGCTGAAAAACGGCAGGGTGCCCGGGGACCAGAGAATGTGTGGGGGTCAGCCTTGACGGGGGCAGTGTGTGCCCTGTTGATCCCGCTACTGCCAAAGGGGCACGACCTATTACTCGTGGCCTTTGTTGCCAGCTTTAGTACTAAACTCTTCGATACCTGTGCCAGTGAAGTGGGGAAAGCCTACGGTCAGCGGACGTTTTTGATTACAACCCTGCAACCCGTGCCGCGGGGGACAGAGGGGGCTGTCAGTCTAGAGGGAACGCTGGCGGGATTCCTAGGGGCGGCGCTCATTGCTGGGCTGGGGTGGGAGCTGGGATTAATGGCGGCGATCGCGGTGCCGATCTGCATATTGGCGGCCTTTCTTGCGAATCTTGTGGAAAGCGTCGTTGGGGCAACCCTCCAAGAGCGTTATACTTGGCTGAGTAACGAGGTAGTGAATGGTATTAATACCACCACAGGCGCACTACTGGCGGTGCTTATGCTGACCGTTACTGCCCCACTGTTGGGGCTGACCTAGGATAATTAGTGTTGGGAACCCATTCAGCAATCAGAATGTTTTTTAGTGTTGTTATTCCTACCTACAATCGGCGATCGCTGTTGGCCAAGGCGCTACAAGCTCTCGAGCAGCAAACTTACAATACTGAACTGCTAGAGGGCTATGAAATTATTGTCGTCGATGATGGCTCAACGGATGACACCCTTTCGTGGCTAGAGGCCAACCAAAAAGACTTGCCCCATGTGCGCTGGTTCACGAAAGAGAATACAGGCCCGGCCGCTGCCCGTAACCTTGGGGTCGAAAAGGCAACGGGAGACATTATCCTTTTTGTCGATAGTGACCTCATTGCCACGCCCCACTTTCTCCAAGGTCATGCCGAAGCACTACACCGCGCCTACGCTCAGTACGGCGACGATAAAGTATTTACCTACGGCCACTGCATTGAAACCTGTAACCTAGAAGACCCAACCCGCACCCCAGCCAAAATCACCGATTTTTCAGCGGCATTCTTTGATACCAAAAATGTGGCGATCGCCAAGCACCTGCTGTTCGAGGTCGGCCTCTTTGACACAGACTTCAAAGGGTATGGGTGGCATGATCTAGAACTTGGGCTGCGGCTCAAAAATATTGGTGTTCGCTTAGCTAAAGCCCCCCAAGCCATCGGTTACCATGTCCATCCGCCCTTTACCCTAGAGCAATTGCCCTACTTGGTCAGCAAAGCCATTCAGCGCGGAAAAACCGGTGCCCTTTTTTATAAAAAGCATCCCACCTTTGCGGTGCGACTGATGGTGCAACGCACGGTTTTCCATTGGTGGCTTTGGGGGATCTTGTCCCTGTGGGGGCAGCTAAACGAAAAAACGATGGCACCCTTCTTGCAGTGGCTGATCGAGCGGGGATACTCCGAACTGGCGCTACAGTGCTGTAGTGTGTTTTTGAACTGGTACATTGTCCAAGGGGTACGCCAAAGCAGCATTGCCGAACCGGAACTCCTTGGCGGACAATAGAGATCCGAAGTTCCAGAGCACCGTTCATTGCACTGCTCATGCTGGCACTCTCTCCAGAGCTAAGGTCACGGTTGGCAACCCCCCTACAAATTGGCACGGTTACCCTCAACAGTCGTGTATTTCAGTCTCCCCTTGCTGGGGTTACCGATTTAGTGTTTCGGCGATTGGTGCGGCGGTATGCGCCAGACTCAATGATGTACACCGAAATGGTGAGTGCCTCTGGCCTGCACTACCTGAAAACGCTGCCCCGCATCATGGAAGTGGATGCCAACGAGCACCCCATCAGTATTCAACTGTTTGACTGTCGCCCCGATTTTTTGGCGGAAGCAGCCATCAAGGCGGTGGCGGAAGGGGCAGACACCGTGGACATCAACATGGGCTGTCCAGTCAATAAAATCACAAAGAATGGCGGAGGTTCCTCCCTGTTGCGAGATGTTCCCACCGCAGCGGCGATCGTGCGCACCGTATCGGCGGCAGTTTCCGTGCCAGTGACGGTGAAAACCCGCCTAGGCTGGAGTGATCAGGAGATTAACATTCTTGACTTTGCCAAGGCTATGGAAGATGCAGGAGCCGCCATGATCACCATTCATGCCCGTACCCGTGCCCAAGGCTTCAATGGTGCTGCGCGCTGGGAGTGGATTGGCCGCGTTAAACAGCATCTGCGAATTCCGGTCATTGCCAATGGTGATATTTTCTCGGTAGAGGCAGCGGTACAGTGCCTTGAGCAAACCGGTGCCGACGGGGTGATGTGCTCCCGGGGGACGATGGGGTATCCCTTCTTGGTGGGGGAAATTGATCATTTTTTGAAAACTGGCCAACAGCGGCCCGCCCCTACAGTGATCGAGCGACTCCAATGCGCCCGAGATCACCTTATTGCCCTGTGGGAGTACAAGGGCGAGCGGGGGATTCGCCAAGCCCGTAAGCATTTGACATGGTATGCCAAGGGGTTTGCGGCGGCGGCAGAACTGCGGAGTCAACTCTGCCGCATTGAAACCGTGGCAGGGGGGCTGGCACTGTTGGATGAGGCCATTGAGCGGCTTAGGAATTTGGCTGCTGCCCCTTAGATTTGATTGAGATTTGATTGAGTAAGGTCTGCCAGTTAACCCCTGCTTTTAAGGCCGCGAGGAAGCCAATGGCTTCGGCGTAGGACTGGCAGGGAATGGTGTCCAGACCCAAGCCCTCTGCAGTGACCGCCAATGTGGTTGTATTATTGGCAATGCTGAGAATCGGGGTGCCCTGCCGTGCCAAGGCGAGCAGGCCGCGGCCACCCAAGGCAGTGGCTGGCGAAATCACCGCATCAACGGCAGTTTGCCATAGCGTATCAGCCTCAGGCTGAAGGGTATAGCGGGGGGCATGGCTGAGTCCAACGAGAACAGAGGGCAAAAAGGTATAGCCAATTTCTTCGGCAAGGGCGCGGGGATGAACACTATCATCTAGGGGCAAGGGTTGTAGTGCTGGGGCATGGGCGGCAGGCACCTGTAGGTGTTGTACGACCAAATGGCTGATGACGGCTTCTGCCCCTGCGAGGGGATCAACCCCATGGCCGCTGCGGTAGTTGTGGAGGGCGGCACTACCCAGATCGTCTGGAAAACGGCTGACAATGGCGATCGCCTCGGCGTTGGCCTCTTGGACTAGGCGTTCCGCCGCCCGCAGCAGGCTCCCAGGTTCTTTGAGGGTTCCCCACGTAGCGCCTGACGCAGCGGTTTGTAAGCAGACCCCCAGCGGTCTATCGGTAGTGATGCTCTCTGTCAGGGTTAAGCCTAGGGTCGTTTGGCAGGCTGCCGCTGCTTGAAGATGGCGGAGTTTTAGATCTGGCTCTAGGGCAGCATCCAAAACTAAACCAATGCGGTTGGGGCGCGGCGATCGCAACCCCCACTCCCCCGCTGCAAACTGATCTAAGGCATAGCCCTCAACGTACCAAACATTGGCCAACGGCCAGTACAGCATGGCGCCGTTGAGCACGTTGGGATGGGTAATCAGGCGATCGCACACCTGCGCCATGGCGCGAACCACCGGAATCGCATCTCCGGCATAGCCGCCAATGGCTGCACCAATTCCCGTCGGAATGAGCAAAACCGCTGTGAGCACCCTAGCGACTGGCTTGAGCCGGCAGAGGAGCAGGTTGCACAGACACCGTCAAGGTTTGGCCACGGCGGCGAATTTCTATATCCATCGTGCGACCAATGCCGGTGTTTTCCACCATTTGCTGCACTTGATCCGCCTTGGCAATCGGCTGGCCGTTAATACGCTTAATCACATCCCCCGCTTGCAGGCCAGAGCGAGCCGCTGGGGAGTTGGGCAACACCTGAAAAATTAACACCCCTGAGCTTTCCTGAACCCGCACCGGACTGTTGGGGGTTGTGTTCAGCCGTTGCTGCACCTCTGGGGTTAAGTTCGTCATACTAATGCCCAAGAAGGGATGATCCACGCGCCCATTGGCAATGAGTTGGTTGGCAATGCGCTGGGCAGTTGCGATGGGAATGGCAAACCCTAAGCCTTGGGCACCCCCAATAATAGCGGTGTTGATGCCAATGACTTCCCCGCGCTGGTTGAGGAGCGGCCCACCGGAGTTACCGGGGTTAATGGCCGCATCGGTTTGGATAAAGCCAACCCGCTTGTCGGGCACTCCCACATCGCCGCTAGAACGCCCCGTGGCACTGATAATCCCTGCGGTAACCGTGTTATCTAGCCCCAAGGGATTGCCAATGGCGATCGCCCATTCTCCCGGGCGCAGAGTATCAGAATTTCCCAAACGCACCACGGGGAGATTGGTGGCATTCACCTTGACCACCGCCACATCCGTCAGGGGATCTTGGCCAATCACTTGGCCGTCGTAGGTGCGGCCATCCTTGAGGGTGACGCGGACGCGGTTAGCACCGTCAATCACATGGGCATTGGTGAGGATTACCCCATCGCTACTGATAATAAAACCAGACCCTAGACCTCGCTCTTCGCGCGATTGCGGTGGCATCATTGGCCCAAAAAACTCTTGAAAAAAGGGATCATTAAATATGGGGGGGACACTGCTTTGCACTGTGCGCGACGCATCAATTCGCACTACCGCTGGCCCCACCTGCTCGACCGCGCGGGCAATAAAGTTAATATCGTTTCCCGCCGGCAGCGGGGCTGGTAGCTGGGCAAGGGTGGGAGACTCTAGAGACGTTCCCAAGGGCATAAACTGAGTCGCAAACATTGTTGCTGCTGCACCCAGTGCCATTAATGACAAGTAGGTGACAGACTTTCCAAGCTGTTGACGCGCCGTCATAGGTTACTGCCCTTCAATCGATAACTGTTTTTCGTTATAGACGCAGCAGGTTATGCAACAGTTCCCCAACTACCATTTCAGGAGATTAAACTTCTCCATATCGACGGTGTCGCGGTTGCGATAGATAGCCAAAATAATGGCCAAGCCTACCGCTGCCTCCGCTGCCGCCACGGTAATCACAAAGATTGCAAACACTTGACCCTTAATTTGCTGGCCATCAAGATAGTTGGCAAAGCCGATGAGGTTCAGGTTAACAGCATTGAGCAACAGTTCAATCGACATCAGCACCCGTACGGCATTACGGCTGGTGACCAGACCGTAGATACCAATACAAAAGAGGAGTGCTGCCAAAATTAAGATATAGGTTAACTGCATACTGAATCCCCTATTTTTCAGACAGAACCACGGGTTCCCGCGGGCGTTCCGGCAATTCCAAGGGCGGGACGACCTCTTCCCCAAAGATTGGCTCTGGCTCTAGCACCAATTCGCGCCGTGCTAGCACCACTGCACCAATTAATGCCATCAAGAGCAACACCGACGCTAGCTCAAAGGGCAGCAAGAAGTCGCTGAAGAAGTGCTGGCCAATGGTTGTAATGCTGTCACTGGTGGGGGGCAGGTCGCTAATTTGCCAGGGGGTTTGCAAAATCGTCTTAGTTAACAGCGCAAAGACCCCTAGAGCCACAACTGCTGCTCCCCCCTGCCGCAGCCATCGCCCGGCTACGGGTGTGTACTCTTCCCGCTTGTTCACTAGCATGATCGCAAACAAAATCAGGACATTCACGGCGCCAACGTAAATTAAAATCTGCGCCGCCGACACAAAATCGGCGTTCATGAGAATGTATAAGCCGGAAATGCTGATGAACACACCAGCGAGCAAAAACGCAGAATAAACAACATTCGATAGGAGAACAACCCCCAAAGCGGCTACAATCACCGCACCAGAGAGGGCAAAGAAGGTTATTGTTTGGGTCAGGGTGGCTAAGTCCACAGCAGCGGCTCCTAGTTCAGTTCTCAGTTGATTCATTGGCAGCGGCGATCGCTGTCTCGCTCGCCCGCTGTGCACCTGCGGGCAGATCGTGCCCCGAGAGCACACCCGCAGGTAAGTAGGCAAATTCACGGATTGGGGTCACCATTGGGTCATCAGTGACTTTATAGGGAATCCGCCCCATGGCCACACTGTCGTAGTTCAACTCGTGGCGATCGTAGGTGGCCAGTTCGTACTCTTCCGTAACCGATAGGCAGTTTGTGGGGCAGTACTCAACACAGTTCGCACAGAAGATACATACCCCAAAGTCAATACTGTAGTGCTTGAGTTCTTTCTTTTTAATTTCCTTGTTAAAGACCCAATCCACCACAGGCAGGTTAATAGGGCACACCCGCACACACACTTCGCAGGCAATACACTTGTCAAACTCAAAGTGAATGCGTCCTCGGAAGCGCTCTGACGGAATGAGCTTTTCGTAGGGATACTGCACAGTCACTGGTCGGCGGCGCATATGGTCAAAGGTGACCGATAATCCCTGACCAATGTATTTGGCTGACTGTACGGCTTCTTTGGCGTAGTTGCTAATTTTGTTGAGGAATTTCATGGTTGTACCTCATCGCAGAAGGTAAACGACTAACCGCCAAAGGCGACGGGAAAGGCTAACTTGAGGCCAGCGGTGAGCAAAAGGTTGACAAGGCCAACGGGCAAGAGGAATTTCCATCCCAAATCCAAGAGTTGGTCAATGCGAACCCGGGGCACCGTCCAGCGCAGGAGAATGGCCAGAAAGATGAAGAAATAAGCTTTCACGAGGGTCATTGTAATACCGAGAACCGCGAAGGCAATCTGAAGAAAGGGGTTTGTTTCCGGCACGCCAAGGGCATCGGTAATAAAGTGCAGTGGAATGGGGAAGTCCCAACCGCCAAAGTAGAGGACACTGACCAGTAGGGCGGACAGCACCAGATTGACGTAGGCTCCGAGGTAAAACAGAGCAAACTTCATCCCCGGATACTCGGTTTGATACCCGGCTACTAGCTCTTCTTCCGCTTCTGGCAAGTCAAACGGTAAGCGCTCGCACTCTGCCAAGGCGGCAATCCAAAAAATGAGAAAGCCAATCGGCTGCCGCCAAACATTCCAACTGAGAATGCCGTACTCGGACTGCTGCTGGACAATTTCAACGGTGCCCAAGCCGTTGGACATCATGGCAACCGCCAGTACCGCTAGGGCGAGGGGGATTTCATAGCTAATGGACTGCGCTGCTGCCCGTAGCCCCCCCAGCAGTGAATACTTATTGTTGGAGGCGTAGCCAGACATCAGTAAGCCAATCGGCGCAATGCTGGAGAGGGCAATCCAGAGGAACACCCCCATCGCCAAATTAGAGATCAGCAGGTTTTGGCCAAAGGGGACAATGATATAGGACAAAAAGACGGGAATCACTACCACCGCTGGCCCAAGGGTGAACAGCCACGGGTCACTGTTAGCGGGTAAAACATCTTCCTTAAATAGAAGTTTTAGACCATCCGCCAGAGGGGCTAAAATCCCCAACGGCCCAATGTATTCCGGCCCAATGCGCTGCTGCACTGCGGCTGAAATTTTCCGCTCTAGCCAGACCGCGACTAATACCCCCACGGTGGCCACCACAAGCATAATGAGCATTGGCAAGGGGAGCCAGAGTAGCTTGGCCAGATCGTGATTGAGCCCCAAGGTTTCAAGAGCAGCAATAAACTGCCCCTGCAAGTCAATACCGGATTCCATAGCGATGAGCCGCACCCTACCTACAGACACGCTCTTCAGTATAAGGGTTTTATTTCCGTTGCGAAGATAGATCTGCGGCAAATTTTTATCACCATAAGTATTACTGATTTTTATAGTTTGCTGCCTCTAGCGGTGGCTCACGGGGTTCCACTAGGATTGAGGAAAGCTCAATGAGGACAAAAACACACCGTGGCGATCGCAATCCAACATGCCGTCATCTGTACCCCTGAGGGGGAACTGCGTCAACAAGAGGTGCGCCTAGAGGGCGATCGCATCGTGGAGGTGGCGGATAGGGTCACGGTCACCGCCGAGGATACAGTGATTGATGCGACGGGGTTAACCCTCCTACCGGGCGTCATTGACCCACAGGTGCATTTTCGTGAACCGGGTCTTGAGCACAAAGAGGATTTGTTTACGGCCAGTTGTGCCTGTGCGAAGGGGGGGGTCACCTCGTTTCTGGAGATGCCGAATACCCGTCCACTCACGATTGACCAGACCAGCTTAGACGATAAGTTAGCGCGGGCGGCGGCCAAGTCAGTCGTCAACTATGGCTTTTTTATTGGTGCCACTAAAGACAATCTTGCTGTTCTCAACAGTGTGAAGCCGGTCTGCGGCATTAAGATTTTCATGGGGTCAATGCACGGACCCCTCTTGGTGGACGAAGAGCCAATCTTGGATCGTATCTTTAGCGAGGGCGATCGCCTCATTGCGGTTCATGCCGAGGATCAAGGCCGCATTCAGGCACGCCGTCAAGAGTTTGCTGGCATCACTGATGTGGCGGTTCACTCGCAAATCCAAGACGATATTGCCGCCCTCAACGCCACCCAGTTGGCCGTTAAGCTATCGCGCAAGTACCAGCGTCGTCTGCACATTCTCCACCTGTCAACGGGGATTGAAGTGGATTTTCTGCGGGAGAATAAACCCCCGTGGGTGACGACGGAAGTAACGCCCCAGCACCTCCTGCTGACGACCGCTGCCTACGAGACCATTGGCTCCCTTGCCCAAATGAACCCCCCCTTGCGCACAGAACTAGACAACCAGAAGCTTTGGCAGGGGTTGCTTGATGGTGTGATTGACTTTATTGCGACGGATCATGCCCCCCATACCCTCACGGAAAAAGCCCAGCCCTACCCCCAAAGCCCCTCCGGTATGCCGGGGGTGGAAACCTCACTGCCGCTGATGCTCACCCAAGCCATGGCTGGGCGCTGCAGTGTTCCCCAAGTGGTGCGCTGGATGGCAACCGCCCCCGCCGCTGCTTACCAAATTCCCCGCAAAGGCCAGATTATGCCTGGATACGATGCCGATCTGGTGTTAGTGGATTTGCAGACCTATCGTCCTGTGCTGCGGGAGGAGTTGCTGACAAAGTGCGGTTGGAGTCCTTTTGAGGGGTGGTCCCTCACGGGTTGGCCGGTCGTTACCATTGTCAACGGCGAAATCGTGTTTCGCCAAGGCAAGGTCAATACCGCTGTGCGGGGGCGAGCGCTGACCTTTGGGCAATAAAAATAAACAATTGCACTGCTAAAACAGTTTTCCGAGGGATATTATGGCTATCTCTGCACCCAGTTCCTTTTGGCCGCCAGTGGTGGGCGATCGCGCCGCCTTTATTGCCCCCAATGCCACCCTCGTTGGCGATGTCCGCCTAGGGGCAGGCTGTAGCCTCTGGTATGGGGCAGTTGTGCGGGGGGATGTGGAATATATCGAGGTGGGCGAGCACACCAACATTCAGGATGGTGCCATCCTCCACGGAGATCCGGGGCAACCCACAATTTTAGGAGACTATGTAACGGTAGGGCATCGGGCGGTGATTCACGGTGCCACCATTGAATTGGGCTGCCTGATCGGCATTGGGGCAGTGGTGCTCAACGGCGTGCGGGTGGGCAGCGGCAGTATTGTAGGTGCAGGGGCAGTCGTCAGTAAAGATGTGCCGCCGCGATCGCTGGTGGTCGGTGTTCCCGCCAAAGTAGTGCGAGAGGTCAGTGAAACAGAGGCAGCGGAGCTGATTAGCCATGCCCAAAAGTATGAGCAATTGGCCTATGTTCACAGTGGCCGAGGGACGAACCTTGGTTTTTATGCCTGATTTTGCATCACTTTCGGGGATCCGTAATAGAGTAGCAAGGCAGTTCATCTGCTAAAATTCTGAAGGATTTTGTCGTAAGAGTTCAGCCAATGACTCGTGCACGGATTGCTGTGGATGCCATGGGGGGTGACTATGCCCCCGATGAGATCGTTGCCGGTGCCCTCAGAGCTAGTGAAGAATTAGATGCCGATATTTTTCTTGTCGGTGACCCTACTCAAATCCAGAATTACCTCGATCAGCACGCCCCCAGCGCCAAGCCCCAAATCGTGGCGGCCACGGATGTGGTGGATATGGACGAAGAACCCTTAGTGGCTCTCAAGCGCAAACCCAATGCCTCGATTAACGTGGCGATGGACTTAGTGAAATCAGGCCGTGCAGATGCGGTGGTTTCAGCGGGTCACTCGGGGGCAGCGATGGCAGCGGCGCTGCTGCGGCTAGGACGACTCCCCGGTATCGATCGCCCCGCCATTGGTGCTGTGCTACCTACTCTGATTGCCGGTAAGTCAGTCTTGGTGCTAGACGTTGGTGCCAATGTGGACTGCCGCCCCAAATATCTAGAGCAGTTTGCGGTGATGGGTTCCATCTATAGCAAGTATGTGCTGGATGTTGATGACCCCAAGGTCGGTCTGCTGAATATTGGTGAAGAAGACTGCAAAGGGAATGATGTTGCCCTCAGAGCGCACCAACTGCTGCGCCAAAATGACCAGATTTCCTTTTTAGGGAATGCCGAAGGCCGCGACATCATGTCTGGTCAGTTTGATGTGGTGGTTTGTGATGGCTTTGTGGGAAATGTGTTGCTGAAATTTGCCGAGTCCCTTGGGGGGGTACTGGTGCAAATTCTGCGGGAAGAACTGCCCCGAGGCTGGCGGGGACAACTGGGGACGGCGCTGCTGCGCCCTAATTTGCGGCAAATTAAGCAGCGGATTGATCATGCCGAGCATGGCGGGGGGCTGCTGCTAGGGGTGGATGGCATCTGCATCATTAGCCATGGCAGCTCCCAGGCTCCTTCAATGTTTAATGCAATTCGCCTTGCTAAAGAGGCGGTGGATCATCGAGTTTCAGAGCGGATTCAAGCCTGCTACCAACACACAGTTACCATTGAGGATCGCGCTTAGTGGGTGTTCGATTTACTGGGGTAGGAGCCGCAACCCCAACCCAAACACTAACAAACGCGCACCTCAGTGCCTTGGTGGAGACCTCTGACGAATGGATTCGCACCCGTACCGGAATTACGCAACGGCTGATTGCTGCACCGGATCAGCGCCTTGTGGATTTGGCTGCCGAGGCAGCGATATCTGCCCTAGCCATGGCAGACCTAGACCCGGCCGCCGTGGATTTAGTGATTTTAGCCACATCAACCCCCGATGATCTGTTTGGCACGGCGTGCTTAGTACAAACTCGCATTGGCGCTACGAATGCCGTGGCCTTTGACCTCACCGCTGCGTGTTCAGGGTTTATCTTTGGGCTGGTCACTGCCGCTCAGTACCTACAAACCCGGACTTACCGCAATGCGATCGTGATTGGGGCCGATATTCTCTCGCGTTGGGTGGACTGGCAGGATCGTCGCACCTGCATTCTCTTTGGCGATGGAGCAGGGGCAATGGTGCTCCAAGCCAGTGACGTGGATCGGCTCCTGAGTTTTGAGTTACGCAGTGATGGTCGCCTTAACGAGCATTTAACCCTTAGCTTTCAGGGCAACAGCCAGCCTCTCTGTGATGCGGTGGCGATCGCCCAAGGGAGCTTTGCCCCCATTGCCATGAACGGCCGCGAAGTCTATCGCTTTGCTGTTACCCAAGTGCCGGAAGTTATTGAAAAAGCCTTGTACCGCGCCCACCTCAGTGCTGATGACATTGACTGGCTGGTGTTGCACCAAGCCAATCAGCGCATTTTAGATGCCGTTGCCGATCGCCTCGGTGTGCCCGCCCACAAAGTCATTAGCAATGTCAGCCAGTGCGGGAATACCTCCGCCGCCTCCATTCCCATTGCCTTAACCACTCCCCTACAGCGGCAGCAGATCAAACGCGGCGACCTTATTGCCACAGCTGGTTTTGGCGCGGGGTTAACGTGGGGAGCAGCACTGTTTCGCTGGGGGTAAGCGCACTGGTCAGTGCTGATCCTTACCTCCTAGTAAACTACTCCCAGCTAAAGCAGGGAGCTTTTAGTAGCCCTGCAGTTAGCAAGCCAACCGCGAGCCTCTGGGGTGGTTTACAGCACCCCCAATCGACTGTTACCAGTGCCTTGAACAGCCGTTTCTGGTGTCCGCAGTACAATTATAACCTAAGGCAACTAAAGTTGCTAAAGGAGCTTTCCTCTCCGCACTAAAGTACGGGGCTTCCAGCCCTACCCACTGTGACTATTGCAACTGCCTTCCTGCCTCAGTGACTCTTGCCATCGCTGTCGCACTTAAGCGCGATAGCGTTCAACCAGTAACTGATCCACCTGCTCTCGCGTCAGAGGCCGTGAAAAGTAATAGCCTTGGGCATAGTCACACCCGAATTCCCGCAGGCGAATGACCTGATAGGCGTGCTCAACCCCCTCGGCAACCACCTCCAAATTTAGCCCCTTCGCCAAACTTAGAATCGCATCAATGACCGAGTGCTGTTGGTTGGTCTCGGTAATTAACTTCACAAACGAACGATCCACCTTGAGACTGTCAATGGGTAAGTTAGTGAGATAGCTGAGGGACGAGTACCCCGTGCCAAAATCATCCATGCTCAGTTTGAGGCCATGAGCCTTGAGGGCGAGCAAAATGTCCCGCACCTGCTCAGGCTTATCCATACCCACGCTTTCTGTAATCTCTAGGTGGAGAGACTCAGGGGGCACTTGGGTCTGCTCAAGCGCCGCTAGCACCTGTTCTACAAGGCTAGGATGCATGAGTTGGCGATTGGAAAGATTCACATTGACACAGAAAGAGTGTTGGGGATACTGCTCTTGCCAGCGTTGCAGATCACGACAGACTCGCCACAATACCCAATCCCCAATCGGTACAATTAAGCTCGTTTCTTCAGCCAAAGGGATAAACCGCTCGGGGCTGAGTAACCCTTCGGTGGGATGCTGCCAGCGAATCAAGGCTTCAAAGCCGTAGAGATGATTATCCTTAAGGCAGTAAATGGGCTGATAGTGTAGTGTAAACTCGTCTCTTTCTAGGGCTTGCTGCAGTCCCACCTCTAACGACAGGCGATCGCGCGCCATCACGTGCATCTCTTCACTAAAAACTTGGTAGCAACTTCCCCCCGCCAGCTTGGCACGATACATGGCAATATCGGCATTGCGCAAATAATTTTCGGCCTTTTCAACGTTGGCAGTACGGGTAGCCACCCCAATGCTGACCCGTAGCATAATCTGTTGCTCTTTGAGCAAAAAAGGAGTGTTCAGTTCACAATGAATGCGATCGCACACCCCCAAGGCATCGTTATTGCCATTAATATCATCCAGCAAGATGACAAATTCATCGCCACCAATGCGGGCAACTGTATCATCCGGACGCACGATGCGCTGAAGGCGCTGTCCAAGTTCAATTAAAATGACATCCCCACAACTGTGCCCCAAACTATCGTTAATGACCTTAAAGCGGTCAATATCAATAAACAAAATGGCAAATTTATAGTCGGGACGGCGACGACCATGCCGTACTGCCTGCTCAATGCGATCAAATAGCAACGTGCGGTTCGCTAGCCCCGTTAAAGAATCGTGAAGGGCATCGTGAAGTAACTGCGCCTCTGCTAAGCGATGTTCCGTTAAATCGGTTAAAGAGCCAGCCACGCGATAGGCTTTGCCGTAAACATCCCGCAAGACCAACCCCCGCGCTAACGCCCAGCGATAGGAGCCATTGCGATGCTGAATGCGAAACTCTTGGTGGAAATGTGGAGTTTGGCCGCGCACATGTAAGGTTAAATTTAACTTCACCCGCTCTGCATCCTGAGGGTGGATGAGCCGTAGCCAGTCATCAATGCGATTGCCAATTTCGTGGTCTTGATACCCGAGCAGGGCTTTCCAGCGTGAGGAGTAGAACGTTTCATCGGTGATGAGGTTCCAGTCCCACACGCCATCATTCATGCCCCGAGTGAGCAACGCATAGCGATCGCTGGTTTCTAGCAGTGCCGATTGGGTGAGCTTTGCGTCGGTAACGTTGTAGCCACAGACCAAGCCCTCACCATTGGGAAAGCGCACAAACGCCCAGATCATCTCTAACACTTGGCCATGGGCAGAATGACAGGGAACCTCTTGCCAACCAAGAGGGGGATGGAGCATCCAGTAGCGAAATTGGCGCTGGGTTTCGGGGTCAGGGAAACACTGACTCAACAAATCGCGTGAGAGTAAATCTCCTGTATCCCACCCCAAATGCGTTGTCACCTCTTGATTAATAGAAAGGACGTCGCCTTCGTTCCCGTAAAAAATCATTAATAGAGGTAGCCGTGCAAGAATTGACCGCATTAACTCGTAAGGGTCTACACCCCCTGGAAAGTCGAATCCATAGCCTTGACGGCTAACCATGTCCTTAAGATCAAACTTGGGGTAGATAAAAAAATTATGACTTTCCATGGTACCATCCTAGCTTATTGGCGCATCCCAGCATTAGGTGAACGTATAGCGATAGCAGGGCAAAATTGCCTAAAAGTAGCAACCACAGTTCCTCAATTGCCCAGCCTTGAGATGCCGTGACGACCGTATAAAACGCTGATCATAGAGTACACCTTGTTTTTTGAGTTGTTTTTTGAGACATCAAGGGATCCTAAAAGTTGTCAGGTTTTAATTGATGATTTTAAGAATTATAAACTGCAATTCACGCTTTCTTTGTAGCTGACAATACTAAAGACTACTAATTTAAGTTTCTCTTAATTATTTACTATTTACAGATCATTTTTAGCCATTGATTGTAAACGGCTCGTGTGTGATTTAGCCATCCTTTTGATGACAAAAAATTGATAAATCTCGAATTAAAATCAGTCGGTCTTGATGCAACTGTGAACTTGACGTCTAACAGTGCGGGCAGCCTGCTTCTTCATTGAGAAGCCACAGTTTTAAGTACACCTTATCGTCTTGCTGAGTGCAACTTTGCCCTTTTGTCCTGTACTTAGCACTGGCGAGTAAGGCAATTGTGGAACTGGGGCCGCCTGCAAGTTTAGGCAGTGAAGATCAGCCACCGTCACCATAAAAATCCCCCGATCGCCATGGATCGAGGGAGACTGCCTAAGAGATATAAAGAACTAATTGCGATTAAGTCTCAGCAATTGGATTGAGAATATTTTCTAATTGCTTGAAGTTAAACCCCATGGCTCGCAGGGCATGCCATAAATGCCCTTGAAGGAAGAAAAAGGCGAGGAAAAAGTGAGCATTGGCAAGCCACGCCCGCGGTGTATGTTGACCGAGGGGGAGTTGGATAGTGTAGCGGTTGTCTAACGATGGCTCAAGCCAAACATCGGGAAGGGTTTAGAAGTTACCCTATGCCTAGGACTCTCAGGGTTTGACACCTGGCTGAACTGGATTGACCCCTGCACTTGCAAGTCTGAACTTTGCAAATTTTATCAATATATTGTTGCAAAAATTAATAACATCAGTTATACTTGTGCCTGAAAAACAGGTGATAGAATGAGTGGGTGTAAAAATTAGAGTGATCCGTAATATTTTTACTCTTACCAAATGTGGTGTATTAAAAATTTCAGACAACTTAAGCTAACGTCTTTTTTGTCTTTTATTTTTACTGAAGTGTCTATGGGTTTAGTTCCCCAATCCCACGTAACTACCCTCGGTATTGATACCTATTGAATTGCCAATTTGTTGTTAGCCATGTTTATGTCCTCATATTCCGAGTCTATTACTTTAAGTATTGACTAATATTTTGCAATAATTTTCTGTATTTTTTAATCATTGGCTTTTAATTTTTTGCTATTGTAGTGAGTTAGTGTTTTTACGACCTGACTAAAGTATGGAGAACTGATTATGATCTATGCAGGCTGTTCAAGTTGTATTAATTTTATTGTCAGATCGCCAGCTCAATTTCCAACAGATATGAGACAGGAAACTAGTCTTGTTGATCGTCTGATTCCTGATGATCTGGGGCTGCTTTTAAGCCAATTGATCGGTGCGATCGCCCTTTTAATTTTAGGCTGGCTGATTGCAACCTTAGTCGCAACAGGGGTTAAACAACTGCTGAATCGCACTGGTCTTGATAATCGCCTAACAGAGTGGGTGAGTGGCGAAGCACACGAGAGGCCTACCATTCCAATTGAAGTGTGGATCAGCAGGATTACCTTTTGGGTGATCATGCTCTTGGCAATTATTGCTGCTCTCAATGCCCTCAATCTCACCGAAGTTTCTCGCCCTCTCAATAAGTTCTTAGAAGAAATTACGGGATTTTTACCTCGGATTGGTTCCGCCATTGGCCTTAGCATTTTGGCTTGGATCATTGCTACCATTGTCAAAACTATTGTGATTCGTCTGGCTGAGTCCCTAAACCTAGATCAAAAGCTAACAGAAACAACAACTACAGCGGCAACTCCTCCAGAGAATGTCTTTAAGCTCAGCCGTACTCTAGGTAACGTGCTCTATTGGTTTGTCTTTTTATTTTTCTTGCCAACTATTTTAGGCGTTTTGAATCTAGAAGGCCCGCTTGCACCCATCCAGAACTTGCTAGATGAATTACTCTCTGCTTTGCCTAAGGTTCTCAAGGCAATCATCATTGCCGGTGTGGGTTGGTTGATTGCTCGGGTTGTCAAAGGTTTAGTGACTAATCTTTTAGCCGCTGCTGGTGCTGATCGCTTGGTGCGCCGCCTCCCCCTCCAAGGAAGTCAGTATTCCATTTCGGGACTCTTAGGAATTGTGGCCTATGTTTTGATTTTGATTCCAACTGCGATTGCAGCTTTGGAAGCCTTAGAAATTCGGGCAATTACAGTTCCAGCAGTCAATATGCTGAATCAAATTTTGGCTGCGGTGCCCCAGATCTTTGCCGCTATCGTAATTTTGATTATTGCCTTTCTTGTGGGTCAATTTGTTCAATCTCTCGTCACTAACTTTTTAACAAGCCTAGGATTTGACAATGTTTTTCAGTGGTTGGGGTTACCCATCGCTGTTGCAGGGTCAGCTGGGTCTGAGGCAGCTCCCGACACGCCAGAGAGTTCGGCTACGGTGACCTATACCCCCTCCCAATTTGTTGGGGTGGTAGCCTTGGTTGGCATCATGCTCTTTGCGGCTGTAGCAGCCACTAATGTACTTGGCTTTGTCGAGCTGACACAGATTGTAACTGATCTGATGCGTATCTTGGGGCAGGTCATTGCTGGGTTAGTGGTTTTTGCGATTGGCCTCTATTTTGCTAATCTTGCCTTTAATGTGATTCGGCACACCGGCGGACGTAGTGGCCTCATTCTCGCCCAAGCTGCACGCATCTCCATCATTATTTTGGTGGCAGCGATGTCTTTACAACAGATGGGAATTGCGCCAAATATTATTAACCTAGCCTTTGGTTTGTTGATGGGTTCTATAGCAGTCGCTATTGCCATTGCGTTTGGTTTTGGTGGCCGGGAATTGGCTGCTGAAAAGTTACGCCATTGGCTTGAGGTTTTTCAGCAAAGGGATCCGTCTAACTAAGTCTGAAAACGCCGTACCGCCTAACTTGGTTTGACTTCAATGAACCCTATCAGAACGTGCCGTGCCAAGTGAGCGTACGAGCTGAAAAAAGGGCGGCTAATGATTCAGTGTGACCAGATGTGGTCGTTTGTCGGGTGTTGCTGAATGTAGTTATGAATTGCCCTCATCCCCAATCCTTCTCCCCAAGGAGAAGGGAGCTAAGAGTCTTGTTCCCTCTCCTTCAGGAAAGGTCTAGGGTGAGGGCGGCAAAAGACTCAAACCTGAAAGTCATACGTCTATTCAGCAATGCCGTTTGTCAGTCACAACGGCAACAAGCAATTGAGCGGTTCATCTGCAGATTGTTTCAGCGAGTGTCGCATTAAAGTACTTCACTATGTACTTCACTATAACGATACTGAGGTGGAACGATACTGAGGTGGGGCAGCTATAATGGCCTCATTCGTGACATACTCCCGAACTCATGCTAGCGCATAGAGTGCGGGGCTTCTCGGCGGGTTGTAGCTAACGAGCCTTTGCCAATGATTACCACGCCCTTTGAACGTGAAACGTTAGGTAAAAACACTCAGCAACTTGTAGATCAACTATTGGAGATTGGGCTTGCCCTCTCAGCCACAGAATCCTTAGACGAGTTATTGCATTTGATTCTTACGAAAAGTCGTGAGATAACCTTCAGTGATGCGGGCACTATTTTTCTGGTGAAGGCAGAGGCAGAGCCAGCGGTCTTAGAATTCAAGGCGGCACAAAATGACAGTGTAGTCCTCCCTGACCATGTCCAGCAGTACACCGTTCCTCTGACCGCCCAAAGCTTGGTGGGCTATGCCGCCCTGAAGGCAGAGTCGCTGAATATTGCTGATGTGTATGCCCTGTCAGGCAGTGAAACCTACCAGTTTAATCGTTTTTTTGATGAGTCCTTTAACTACCGCACCTGTTCGGTTCTGGTGGTGCCGATGCAGAATATCAGTGGCCAAGTGATTGGGGTTTTGCAGCTCATTAATCGTAAACGCCAGCAGAACGCTATTTTAACCCCTGCGACTGCCCGAGACCTCACTCAGCCTTACAGCCCATGGGAAGAACATATTGTCCGGGCACTGGCCAGTCAAGCTGCGGTGATTATTGAGCGCAACCATCTTCTTAAAAGTATTGAACAGTTATTTGAAGGCTTTGTGACTGCCTCAGTACAGGCAATTGAAGCCCGAGATCCAACGACAGCAGGCCATTCAGAGCGCGTAGCAGCACTAACCGTGCGCCTAGCAGAAATCACAAATGCAACCACCCACGGGGTCTTTCGGGAGTGCTATTTTAGCGATCGCCAACTTCAGGAAATTCGCTACGCTGCGCTACTCCACGATTTTGGCAAGATAGGCGTTCCCGAAGCGATCCTCAATAAACAAAAGAAAATTTTTCCAGAACACCTTGAAGTCATGCGGCAGCGATTTGCCTTGGTTCGCCGCACCTTGGAAATGGAAACAGCTCAAGCAAAGGTGAACTATCTGATCTCGCATCCTCACACGCCCCACAGCGGCGAGCATCCCTGTGATCACTGTGCATTTTTCCGGCACCTCGACAGCGAATTACAGCAGCGCCTGCACCTCCTAGAATCTTACTGGCATACCCTCGAACAGGCCAATGAACCGCGAGTGCTTGACGAGGAACCCCTTGCCCGCCTTCAGGACATGACCCAGTTCTACTACAAGGGGATTGATGGCCAGCTGTACCCCCTGATTACGGCCTCGGAACTTGAACAATTACTGGTGCGCCGTGGCAGCTTGACCCAAGCGGAGCGTCAGATGATTGAGTCTCACGTCACCCATACCTATGAGTTTTTGTCACGCATTCCTTGGACCCAGCACCTCAAAAACGTGCCAATTATTGCCTATGGCCACCATGAACGGCTCGATGGCGGCGGCTATCCGCGGGGAATTGGAGCAGCAGACATTCCGTTACAAACCCAAATGTTGGCGATCGCCGATATCTATGATGCCCTCACTGCTAGCGATCGCCCCTACAAAAAAAGCTTACCCGTTGAAACCGCTTTAAGCATTTTGCGTCAAGAAGCCGACGAGTTCAAAATTAATGCCGACCTAGTAGAACTCTTTACCCAACAGCAGGTGTTTCGTGTTTTGGGGCATGAGGCTTAGGCTCCTGCGCAGATCAAAAAAGCACCCCACAGGGTTGTAGGGTGCCGCTAACAGTAAAGTCGTGAGATTCCTAGATCCTCTATTTATCTCAGTATTGCTGAATGTGGCTATGAGTTTCCCTCATTCCCAACCCGTCTCTTTGGGGAGAAGGGAGCTAAGAGTCTTGTTCCCTCTCCTTTGCGAGAAGGCTAGGATGAGGGCGGCAAAAGACTCAAACCCGAACATCATACGTCTATTCAGCAACGCCTTTATCTCTATTTATTGGGCTGAGGAGTCAGCCGCAAATAAGGCTTAACAGTATTGAAGCCCTTGGGAAATTTTTCCTTGGCTTCTTCATCGTTGATTGAGGGCACAATCACACACTCCTGCCCGTCTTGCCAATTCACTGGGGTTGCCACACTGTAATTGTCGGTGAGTTGCAGTGAGTCAATCACCCGCAGAATTTCAGCAAAGTTGCGGCCAGTACTCGCGGGATAGGTGAGGGTTAAGCGCAGTTTTTTCTGGGGATCAATGATAAAAACGGTGCGCACCGTTAAGTTGTTGAGGGAGTTAGGATGGATCATGTCGTACAGCTCGGAGACTTTTTTATCTTCGTCTGCCAAGATCGGGTAATCAACCTTAACGTTATTGACCTCTTCAATATCCTTGATCCAACCCAAGTGAGATTCAACACTATCAACGCTCAGGGCAAGCGTTTTCACATTGCGTTTCTCAAACTCTGAGCGCAACCGTGCCACCTCACCCAGTTCCGTCGTACAGACGGGGGTGTAATCTGCAGGGTGCGAAAACAAAACAACCCAGCTATCACCCGCCCAATCGTAGAAGTTAATCTCCCCCATTGAGGAGGCTTGAGTAAAGTTCGGTACGACATCCCCAAGTTTTAGGCTCATAGGTTGTTGCTCCTAGGTTATGAATGTATCACTAGCTACGACTCCTATCTTGCCACAAACTCTCCTTTACCGCTCGGAATATGGAAGAAAAGATACAATCCGACACTGTTGTATAGGGTTGTATAGGGTTATAGGAGTGATGTGGGCGGGCTAAAACCCCTCCGCTTTAGCGAGGGGATACAGCCAACTCAGGGGGCTTTAGCCCTCTCTATGTGTTAAACTAGAGACGTGGAAAGTAGGCGTATCAACTACGCGAAGAAACATCCTAGTACGGAGAAATCCCGGCACGTAAGTCACTACCGCTTTGGCGGCAAGCCTAAACCACTGCAAGCAATGGCAGGATGTTGAGCGTATCGAATTGGCTAGTGTTGAAAAGCGCGAAACCACGAACCGAAACATAAACGTAGTCCCAATAGCAGAAATGCTTGAGGTGAGTAGGGGGTCTTTGACTGCCCCCACCCGCATTAAGTTGTGGGTGACAGCTCAAGGGAAAAGCGAAGCAACGCGGCTTCAGCCCGTTGCGTAGCATCCTTTGGGAATCCCCTCTC
>Ga0272446_1000653_pt1 | contig 53269 bp, 56 predicted proteins | sample YNPCB0061_FD_194587 | JGI IMG/M metagenome (GOLD analysis project Ga0272446, IMG submission 194587) | Hot spring microbial mat communities from Yellowstone National Park, WY, United States - YNP-CB-006-1 | ecosystem: Environmental > Aquatic > Thermal springs > Hot (42-90C) > Sediment | place... | reverse complement strand
GAGAGTACCCTTGCCTTAAGCTAGTGGTTATCGTCACTCGGAACTTTTGGGTTCATTTGGACGCTGGTTCCACCACAGGGGACTTTCACCCCATTAGATCACGCCCATGCTGGGCGTACACAATCCCCTTGCAGCGGACGGACAAAAGCCACTGATGCTTAGTTATGAGGTTACTTGCCGCCGCTGATTTGAGTCGCTAGACCGCTTTGGCATCAAAGTTTCGGAGTCGCTGAGAACCTCCTTAAACTAAAATCTCAAAGTTCGGGCAGTCCTTTTTAGGAAAGGATAGAGAAAATATCTGGGTCGCCTCTCTAGGGATAGAGCATAGAAACTGCGCTGACAATAGAGCTGTTTATGGGGTTTGAGTGCGATCAATTGGAGCGCCCAGTCGGCCCATAGTTCCACGGCATAGATCCAGCGTTGGCCATAAAGACCGAGACTAAAGTCACTCTGTCGCGGCGTCTTGTCTTGGTGCTCTTGGATCCTCCCCGCATACTGACTCTATCTCGAGGTGTTTCATCTGCGGCCCGTGCATCGTGGCCCAACTGTAGGCCAAGGCAATTAGCAAGACTAAGGCGAAAAAGCAGGTGTCATTGACCTTGGTATCCTCGAGGTGAGAGCCGCCCGTCTTACAGTCTTTGAAGAGCTGTTTAATGCCCCAGCGGCATCGATAGATCGCTAGAGCCTGTTTCAAGGTGGGCAAATTGGTCAAGATATACCAAGGATCCTTCGGCCCCTTCTGGCGATATTTGCGCTTCCGATAGACAGCTAAATTAAACGGGCCGATGCCATCGCCTTTGTTGCACAAACTCCCCTCGTAAAAGCGAGACTCTCCTGGTTTGAAGCCAACGTCTTTGAGGACTTGATAGGCGGTTCCCACATCTGTTTGAAAGTGGAGGTTCTTTTTCTGTCGAAGCGCAAAAGACACGCCTCGCTGATCTAGCCAGTCCGCCAGTTTAGGACTGTGGAACTCCCGGTCACCTAGTACTAACACCGGATAGGACTGAAACAATAACAGGGCCGCTTTCAGCAGTCGCTGTTGCGCTTTCAAGTCACTATTGCCTGTCTGCCCCAAGCGTTCCCAATAGACCGGTAAGGCATGAGTCCCTCACACCCCACTGACCATAAAGATATTTCGCCCTTTCCATTCTGTGCGGTCGATAACCACAATCCAATAGCCGTGTTGATGATGATGTTTGAGCGTTTTCAGACGGCGGCGTTGGTCGCGGTTCAACCCCTGTCCGGTTTGCACTTGTCGAATCCAATATTTGAGCAGTGGAACCCACAGTAATTTGATGCTCAGTTGCGGCAAGGCTAAAAATCGCTGTAAGTTGCGTTTTCGACTGTCATACTGAATCGGCTGAGGGAAGACGCTGGCTAACACCGAGAGTTTGACCTGACGATGAGCTTATAGCAATAACAACAATAGATTTAGGGTTAAATACTGGGCTTCACTGAGATGGGTGCGAAGGGTAGTTTGGTAGGATGCGGGGAACATATTTTGGTTAGGGGGAGCTGCTCTGAGGCTCCCTATTTTGTTGCCCCTCTATTGTCTCAAACCCTTGTGCCGTATGATATTGAGTGCCCTGGTCACCCATTAAGCCCCCGAGCCAAAAGGCTTCGTTGTGTTGTGCCAACTCGCCCTAGGAACTCAACCTTCTATGACATTTCTGTACCCTTCGGGAAGTCTGCGCCTACGTCGGCTCGCAGCTTTGCCGCTGGCTTCCTAAGCCTTTGGCAGGCTGCGCCAACAGAACCTTCCTCGCGGAACCGCCCTTGCCTTCAGCGAGTGGTTGTCCATCTCTCGGCTCCTATGATTTGCGAGCATTGGGATGGCTGGTTCTCCCCCAGGGGACTTTCACCCCATTCGTTCACGCCCATGCCGGGCGTACACAATTGCAGTACAGCGGACGGACGAAAGCCGCTGTATGATTGCGCTACATTCGGGCTGTGCGACAGTTCCTCTGACGGCGACGTTTACTAAGTCGCAGCTTTTCCTTAAAAACAGCGATCAGTGACAGAATGCCTTAAGCTATAAAAGAAAATCTTGACGGGAAGAGGCCCATGATTTTGCCCGGATCGACTGTTAAAGTCATCAACCCAAACGATACCTATTATCAGTTTCAAGGGTTGGTGCAGCGAGTCACGGATGGTAAAGTAGCTGTGCTATTTGAGGGAGGTAATTGGGATAAGCTCGTTACCTTTCGGCTCTCAGAACTGGAGGAAGTCGATTTAACCGCAGGCAAAAAGAAAAAATAATCCCCCCCCAGCCGATGCGTTTGCCCATTTCTCAACTTGTTGCCCGCGATCGCCACCCCGATCATATTGCTGAGGTGACGGAGACCGCAACCACCGAGTTTTTGGCCCAGTGCCTGGAGCCGGTAGATTTAGCCTTCCCGGTTATGCCGCCCTTCGGCAGTTGGGTCAAGGCCAAGGAGGAAGACTCTGGCAACGTGATTTTTGCGGTGGTTTATCATGTGACGGCTAGCCCCATCGACTCGCTGCATCGAGCGCAGGCTCTGGGTTTATCCTTACAGGAGTTGCGGGAGCAACAGCCCCAAATTTTTGCCATGCTCAAAACCGAGTTTCGAGCTGCGATCGTGGGGTTTCAGACACCCCCGATGGCAGGCAAATCCACCCTGATTTACCACCACTTACCTCCCCGCCCGCCCCAAATTCATCAGGCGGTGCTGTACTGCTCGCCCAGTGAGATTGTTGAATTTACCGAAAAGCTGGATTTTCTGTGCACCTTGCTGCAACTCACGGCGGCTCCGGTAGAAGCACTGGTGGCGGCTACTTTGCGGGAGGTTTATCAGCTCCGTAAGGGCGATCGCGCCTGGCTTGTGCAGGCTGGCCGAATGCTCAGCTTGCTGTTAAAGGATGATTACGACCGGCTGCAACTGATTCTCAGTCAGATTTATCTCTAATTCTGTGCCCATTCAGCATTGACAGATAACTGAATATCCTGAAAACTAGGTGGGGTTAAATTGTGAGAAGCTTTGCCCTGGCAAACTTTTGGCATCGGAGAACTGGCCAGCAGTTAGCGCAATCTTTAAGATTTAACGATAGCCAGTGCTTTCTGGGGCAGGCAAGACCAAGTTAGCTGCATGGAGCCATCATGATCTAGACAGTGTGCTCATCCCTTGTTGAATTAGAACCACTGTTAGTGAATACAGCTATACAAAATTTAACCCTCAAAAAAAACTCACTGCATTCGTGTTTCAAGCTTTCTGAATAACCTGAACAACAACCTGATTACCGCCTGGGTGGACTCAGTCAAAACTTGGTGGACTAATCAAGCAATGACCGCTACAAACAAGAGGAGAGTAACAATAAGCAGCGCTGAAACTGGTCTTTGCTCATTGCTTATTTTTGATTGATGGCCGTTCTACTCTCTTAACTTCTGGTGCAATTTATGGCTTTGTTTGCTGCAGTCAACCATTCAATACAAGGCGAACCCATTGTCGCGTTTGTTGTCTTGTTAGCGGTGATTCTGATCATCCCACCGATATTTGAGCGCATTCGCTTACCTGGTCTTGTCGGCTTATTGGCCGCAGGTGTTGTTTTAGGCCCTTACGGCTTAAAGCTACTCAATTCTGATACGGATACTATCAACCTGCTCTCAGACATTGGGTTAGTTTATCTGATGTTTGTTGCCGGTTTAGAAATCGAGTTAGAGCAGTTTAATAAAACCCGCGATCGGTCAATGGGTTTTGGTTTTTTTACTTTTATTGTACCTCTCATAACCGGCACTTTAATTGGTCGCCTGTTTGGTTACGCCTGGAATCCGGCGATTTTAATTGGTTCTCTCTTAGCTTCTCACACGCTTTTGGCCTACCCAATTGTGAGTCGTCTTGGTGTGGTTAATAGTGAAGCAGTGACGGTTACGATTGGGGCCACCATTTTTACAGATATTGGCGCTCTACTGGTTTTAGCCATCTGTGTCGGGGTGAAATCAGGCGAGTTTACCCTTGCCCAATTAGCCTTTCTATTTGGCTCTCTTGCCATTTATACCATTGTCGTCTTGGTTGGCTTAGATCGTTTAGGACGGCTATTCTTTCGTCATTCTGGAGATGAAGAGGGAAATCAATTTCTCTTTATTTTACTAGCGGTGTTTTTGGCTGCCGTTGGTGCTCAATTGATTGGAATTGAAAAAATTGTTGGAGCCTTTCTAGCGGGTTTGGCGGTAAATGGGGTTGTGGGAGACAGCCCCGTTAAAGAAAAGGTCATGTTTATTGGGAGTGTATTATTTATTCCCATTTTCTTCGTAGATATGGGGTTGATTGTCAATGTTCCTAAGTTTTTCGAAGGTTTTACCCGGCTGGAATCTCTGGGATTAACTCTGGCCATTGTCAGTGGGTTGATTGGCAGTAAATTTATCGCGGCTTTGCTTTCTAAGTTGGCCTATCGCTACAACTTTGAGCAACTCATGGTGATGTGGTCTTTATCCCTTCCCCAGGTGGCAGCAACACTGGCAGCAACGCTGGTGGGCTTCCGTGAGGGCTTGCTGAAAGAAGACATGGTGAATAGCGTAATTGTGTTGATGCTGGTGACTTCGACCCTGGGGCCAGTGTTAACGGCTCGCTTTGCCCCGAAGTTAGAGAGTTCTAGCATCAGTGGCAAGCTTGATGAAGAATCGGTGGTTTGGGAGGATAGAGCCGATATGCCCATGGTGGTTGTCGTCCCGGTGCATAACCCTGAAACCGAGCAAAATTTAATCGAACTGGCCGCCTTGCTAACACGCAGCCATGTGGGAGGGCGAATTGTGCCATTGGCGATCGCCGTTGGCCATGCCCACATGAATGATCCACAGATTAATGCGACGTTGGCCCAAAGCCACGTGTTGCTTGATCGCGCTGTCGCGATCAGCCGTGAAGTTGGTGTTGAGGCTCAGCCTCTGATCCGCATTGATGACAATATTTCCCAAGGCATTAACCGGGCCAGTCGTGAACAAAACGCCAATCTGATTGTGGTGGGCTGGGGTAAGCGCACGGGACTTCAGGCGCGCTTGTTTGGGAATGTAATCGACTCGGTTTTGTGGTCATCCCATTGCCCGGTCGCTATTTCGCGCCTACTCGATAGCCCCAAATACTTGCAGCGCATTCTGGTGCCAGTAGAAACACTAACGGAAAAAGGCGCATGGGTCGTGCGGTTCGCCCACAATCTGGCAACGGAGAATGGGGGGGGCGTAACGTTGCTCCACATCTGTGAGCGTACTTCCTCTCCTGCTCGAATGGCCTGGATGGAAGCCCAGGTACAACTGTTGGCAGAGAAAGTGATTGGCTGCCAAGCTACGATTGTGATTGAACCTGGGGATGATGTGGTTAAGGCTGTGGCAGAGTTATCTGCTGATTACGATCTGGTGATTTTGCGATCGCAGCCGCGTCGTACCAGTAGCGGTGGCTTGGTTGTGAGTGACGTGATGACCCAAATTGCCCAGCAGGTGCAGTGCTCAGTGATTATGCTGGGCGAGCCTCCTTCTCCCCATGCCCTGGGAATTACCAACCTTAATCCAGAGCGAGATTTATCCTTTACAAACCTGAACCAGGAATAAGCTCCTAACAGTCTCACCACCAGCCCCAGATGTCCTGGAAAACTCAAAAATTGCTGGATTTTGTCCTGGCGCATTGGGGGGCATTAACCGGCTGATGTTTATCCCTGAGATCAAGAAGATCAAGTGCGGTGCAGAAGCGATGAGAGACTCGCCGGAAAATGTAGCCTTGGTCAGAAAGCTTCAGCAACATGGCGACGGCTACAACACCCAAACACCAGGCAGAAACCCAGTCCTTGAGCCGGGAGCAGATGGTGTGTGAAAATGCCTTTGCTGGGGTGAACCGATACAATACTGTTGTTGCGGCGCATCGAAAGCTCTGGCTGACTGCGATGATCGATGAATGTTGATCACCGCAAGATTATAGAACTTCTATCTAGATGCTGGTTAAATCAGTATGCTTAAGGAGCTAAGTAATTCTTTCGGTTGACTGTCAAATCTTTTCTCCTAGGCGGTTAAAAACACGGCGAGGCCACCAAAACCTGCCTTCGCGGTTTGCAGTCATTTTGTCAGTCAATCAGGTAATTCTTGTTGAACTTGCCTCTTATTGCTCAATCCCTCTCATCCCATTATTCGACCTGTGCATAATTTCTCTTCTAAAAGGCTCAATGCTGATTCAGCAGCAAACGGAGATGCCAAAATGCAACGGGTGCTTCAGCATCTTCACACAACCCTGGAGCGCGATCACTTAGTCGGGCAGATCACAAACAGCCTACAGCAACAGCTTGGGGTTGATCGGGTCGTGCTGTATTACTTTTATCGTCAATGGAAAGGACAAGTAACTTTTGAAGCTTTAAGCGATCCAAAGTTTTCTATTTTTGGTTCAACAGGCCCCGATGATTGTTTTAACGAAACCTATGCGGATCTGTACTTAAAAGGACGAGTACGGGCGATCGCGGATATTGAAACAGAGCCGATCTCAGACTGTCACCGTGATTTTCTCCGCTCAATACAAGTGCGCGCTAATTTAGTTGTGCCTGTGCTGATTCCCCAAGGGTTATGGGGGTTGCTCGTCGCCCATCACTGTCAGTCCAAGCGTTTCTGGTCAGATTCAGATATCTCAACGATGCAGCAAGGAGCAACGACATTGGCGATCGCCCCTTCAATCTGTGGCAGTTAAAGCTACACCCCGTCGAACCCTCAGTAGTGATAGAAGTCGCGGCTCTACTCTCAGACATCGGTCCCAACAAACATTGCCAGGAGAGCACTACTCCATACACCCTGCCGCCATTCATAGAGTTCAGTTGCCACTACCAATTTTAAACAAAGGATGAAGCAGATACCCGATTGAGCACTTTGTGCTGTAGGGCTTCTACCCTCTAACATCGCCAATCCAAACTGATATCAGGATCCGCGATCAATGGCCCTTTCCACCTTTCTAAGGGCCTGCTCAACTTTGCCAACTAACTTCCACAGCGACTCCTCTGCATCTGGCTGAGAAATTGCGGTCTGGCCCAGATCTAAACTGGCTTTAATCAAACTAAAAACTGGGCTGTAAATAGCAGGTTGTCCACCGCCTCCCTTAAGTTTGCTGGCCTTAGCCACTAGCTCTTCCAACTCAGCAGACCAGTCCTTTAAAGGCTTAGTGGATTTGGATGTCGTTGCTTGTTGAGTGCTTTGAGCAGGTAAGCTCTCAATAATCTCACCACGCTGTTTAGCTCGCAGGTAAACTTCCTTCAAATTACCGGAAATGCCGCTTCCAAAAGAGATGTTATAGCTCTTCAACAACCCATCATAGATAATCACATCCCGAAATGGCAGTAATACGGCCTTGACCAACAAGGGTAACTGACTGGGATAAAGCATCTCATCAAAGTCGGTCTGCAAGCCCCAAACACCATACACCGTGTCATTTTGACCGATAAAAATCGTATATTTTCTGAGCATCCGCTCAATGTAAAAGTCTCCAGCAAGAAAGTGCTTCCACTGCCGAATCAGTGCTAACTTCTCCTCTGAGAAGTCCTCGGAATTTTCTTGCAGAAACGAATCAATCAGCAGCGGATTCTCGTAGAGGGCTTGACGAACGGTGGCCTTATCTTCTAAAGACGCATCGTTTGCGTACTGCTTCAGCGTTTTGATCGATGGCAAGAGTTGCAGCTTTTGTTTGACATAATACTGAAGTGCCCACATTAGCTCGTAGAAGAGATTTGCATCCTGCGCTGAAAGTTTCATGGCTCAGCATTCTCACGCTTTTACAGCTTTCATCATAGAGATAAACTGCGCGACGACGAAGCGTTAAGAGTGAACGTTGACTCTAAGAGGATGGTTTAAAGGCCTGTCTCTTTGTCACCCTAGCGACTAAAGTCGCGGCTATCGGGAGAAAACCTGCCAACGCTGGTTACTGAAAACCTGGATTCGATTAAGTCTGCGTCGGCAGACTGGGGGAGTGTCGTCGCGGTTTTAACCGCCGGATACTTTGCAAACGCCCTCTAAGCATTTATCCAAATCTTGATTCAAAGCACGGTAGATGGCTAAGGTCTTCACCCGGTTTTTACTCCCAGCATAGTGAGGTGCTACGCAAACGTGTTAGGACATATGAGAAGGAGGAATACGGGGAATTTGACCTCAGCCAGGAGTGAAACACCTGTACCTCTCCTAACTTTAATTCATGCTGCTATACCTGCTAAGTCGGCGTGTTTTCTGGTGAAGGCCTGTAGGTAATTCATGAATCTTGTGTGATGTTCCCGATAAGTTATTAAGCCGTGGAGTGTTTATTTGTCCCCAAGTGGGCACACTAGATGCAGACCTCGTGGAAGTCACCTGACATGAATATGACCACAATCCGTCTTCAAGCTGCCCTGCAAAGCCTCCCCGAAAATGCACCTGAAGCTGTTGTTGATAGCCTCTTCGTACCACCTCTGTTAGAAGCAATTGGGTTTACTTCTGAGGAGGTTTTTCCACAGTACAAGACAGGCAACGGTAGCGAAAAGGTGGATAAGGCGGCCCGTAAGAATACAGAGGAAGCTAGTTTTATTCAGACCGGAGCAAATCCGTATTTACTCGTAGAGTTGAAAGGTCGAGATATCAACCTATCCAATGGCACGGCTCAGTATCAGGCAACGGTCAAACAGCTCAAACGCTACCTTTTAGCCCCCAACTGCCAATCAGCTCAGTGGGGCATTATCACCAACTCCTGCCATATTCAGCTATTCCGCAAACATGGCAAGGCGATCTTTCCAGCAACGGAATGCCTTGCCCTGAATGAGGACACCATTGATGGCATTGTCGCTGCCATCAGGCAAAAGATTGAGCACCCGTCAAAAGCTTTAACAGTCGCTATTTACAATAATAAAGGTGGTGTGGGCAAGACAACGACAACGGTTAATTTGGGGGCTATTCTAACCTTCCTAGGCAAAAAAGTGCTGATGATTGATTTTGATCCGAACCAGCAGGATCTGACCAGTTCTTTAGGGCTTTCTCTCAGTGAGGATCGGGTGTTTCAGGCGTTGACTGATCGCACGGTAGAGCTGAAAAGTACAATCAGCCCCTTTCGCCACATCTTAAAATCTGGAAATGCTCTCAGGTTTGATGTTGTTCCAGCCGACAAAAAATTATCGGAACATCCTGAAAATCTACTGCGTAATCTTGTTAGGAAAAACACTTTGCATCTAAAGCTAGAAGCTCTTAGACAGGAGTATGACTATATTCTGATTGACGCTCCGCCTAACTGGCGGGTCTTTAGTCAGCTAGCGGTCTATGCTGCAGATGTTGTATTAATTCCAACAAAGCACAATAACCTATTCTCGCTAGAGAATGCGGCAACAGTGATTAGACGGTTTATTGCCGAAGTGCAGGCGGAGAAAGGAGATGGCAGCCCAGTCGCTTTACCAATCTTTTTTAATGGTGGAAAAATTACCCCGCCTCAGTTAAAAATGGCCCAGGAAGAAATCGCCAATATTCTGAAGGCGGCTAAAAGAGAACAATGCGACCTGCTGCCCTATTTCTTCTCCAGATATTCAGGGGCCAGGAAAGATCTCTACATTCCCCACGTACCCAGCTACGCCCACATTGCTAGTGCCGCTTTTGCGCGAATGCCTGCTGTCTATCGCGATCGCTCAGCCCATGAGTACTATAAGAGCTTAGCCAAGGAGTATTTTTTACAATGAGTAGCCTCAGCGACATTGGGAATTTAATGCATCTATACCTGGATGAAATTAACCCTGGAGAGGGAACAGATGCGGCTGATTTTTTAGTCAGAGCGGCTGCCCATTTGCTCAACCAAAAAGGTGGACGCAACTGGGTGCCTGTAATTATTAAAGAAACGGGAAAAGATCAGTATGAAGTCATTGGTAATGCCTTTGTCTATGCCGTCGCTGAAGCGGCTGGCTTAGAGCGAGTGTGGTGTATTGTAGCGGATGATAGCGAAGATACATCTGAAGTCACAAAAGTTCTGGCTGGGGAAGCCTACCCTAAAATCAATCTATCCAAGGCATCCAGAGATGAGATTGTGGCCGCTCTGGAGTATCTAATTGAGCAGCCAAACAGTGTACTTAAGACGATTAAGCCTGAAATTGCCGCAAATCGCATTGATGAAGCACCCCGCCAATATTGGAAAAGTTTTGACCCGATTACGACTCTTAAATGCGGTATTACCAAGGGTAAAAAGCTCGATGCCCTGAAGCAGGTGTTCTATCTGGAGCCACAACCACTGCCAGATACAATCACGGATGTGAAACTCCTGAACACAATGACTACTACCGAGCTGAAGGCGATCGCAAAGAAACGAGGAATTCCTGGAATCAGCAAGATGAAAAAGGATGCGCTAGTAGAGGCTTTAAGCCATCCGATGGGCTGAGGATTCCGCATGAATCAGAAGTCTTGAATCTCTTTGGGTTCATTCCCCGCCTTTAGGGCAAAACATCTGGCGGCGCTTGCCCCGTGGGTTCATATTATTGATTCTTTAGTTGTGATTTTTTAGTTGCACCCAACTTCTGCCCTTTATAGCTGTCGCCAGGTTGCTTAGGACACTAGGTTTAAGGGGGTGTGGGGGCTTCGCCCCCAGCCAGGGGTTCCCCCCCTGCACCCCGTCCTAAGTCTGGTGACTATGGCTATAGCAGGACATTGCGTCATCCTGATCACATCCCTTTTGGTAGCGTTTTTGCTAAGGTGCCTGAAAACTGGTGAAGTAACTATGCGACTAGATGCGGGGTGTCGAATTTCTTTTGAAGCTGGTGCACCAAGCCCACTCATTTTAATGCTAAGGCCTCGCAGTGGTTCGGGTCAGTGGGTTGTGCGTGAAGAATACGTGCTTGAACCAGGAGTGCCCGTTGTCGAGTACACCGACACCTACGGTAACCTTTGCCAGAAGCTGGTGACACCAGAGGGGATTTTCCGAGTGATGACAGAGGCTTGTGTCGAGGCTGCCGATGAGATTGATGTGCAGTTGGGCGCACCGTTTGTTCCCGTTCAGCACCTGCCTGATGCTGTGCTGCAGTTTCTTTTGCCGAGCCGTTACTGTCAATCAGATCTATTAGGTGATCTGGCCAGCGAGATTGTTGCTGGCTGTGAGGCGGGGTATGACCAGGTGGAAGCCATTCGGCACTGGATTCAAACAACGGTTGAATATTGCTATGGCACCAGTGATTCCTCAACATCCGCCGTAGATACGGCCAAAAGTAAGGTCGGGGTCTGTCGTGATTTTGCCCATTTGGGCATCGCCCTCTGTCGCAGTCTCAGCATTCCAGCGCGCATGGTTGTGGGCTATCTTTACGAACTGGAGCCTATGGATCTCCATGCCTGGTTTGAGGCGTTTGTGGGTGATCTCGCCAGCTCGACCGAAGGTCGTTGGTACACGTTTGATCCAACCCAGAAAGAATTGCGCGGTAATCGAATTGCGATCGCCTATGGTCGTGATGCTGCAGATGTGGCTCTGGCCACCCAGTTTGGCCCTCTTCAGTTGCTCGACATGGAAGTGTGGGTCAAACCCGCCGTCTTGGAAACACCCTAACCTGTTGCTGGGTGTGACTCCCATCAGTCCCGACAGTATTACCTTGAAAAGGCGGTATCAGAGCAAAATGCTCCAATCGGAGAATAGCACGTTAACCCCGCTCAGAAGCGCGATCGCTCTAAGTCTTATTAAAAAAGCTTAAAATCTCTTCTCAGGTAGTCCCTATTACCACGAGGATCTTTAGTCCTGTCTAATCTTCGTTAGTTAACTGGTTAAGTCTGACCAGAGAATCGAGATCAAATCAGATAGTTACAGGGGTAAATTAGAGACAGCCGCTTTAGTCGAGCACGTCCTTGCCCTCAAGTCGGCTTCCATCCACTGTTGTTACATTGCATTCAGGCCCTGAGGCAATGGTTTCAGGGCGATCGGGAGTATTTCAATGGCTGAGCGCCTCCTCCTTGCAGGACTAATCACCTTTTCACTGAGTGTCTTTTCGGGTATGCCTGGCTCGCAGTCGTTGCAAACAGAGCTAAATCAAGTTATCCAGCCCGCTCAACAGGTGGCCCAGCTTTTGAAAGATAATTTCTTTTGGCGAAACCCGTTTCGGCGTAGAAATTACAGAATGTGACGACCTGAGATTGCCCGACCTTGATAGGTAGCACATTGTGCCCTTTTACTGCTAGGGTTAAACCGATCCGCAAATTCAATGGGAACCCTTTTCCGCGACATTGCGTCAAAAGGGGTGGAGCGTTTACAGCGAATCCCACCCATGAGTCAATCTCTTTCTTTATGCTGGTCATCAGTTCAGGCAATCACGGCTAAGGCACCTGTGCAAGCTGAAAAACTGTCGAATTATGATTTGGTGTTGCAGTGCCAGGCAGGGCAATGCCCTGATAAGGCCGCGTTTGCCGAGCTGGTGCGCCGCTACCAATCCCATGTTGAGAAGGTGCTCTACCATCTGGCACCCGATTGGACAGATCGAGCCGATCTGGTGCAAGAAATTTGGATTCGGGTATACCGCAATATTCGGCGGCTGAATGACCCGGTAAAGTTTCGCGGCTGGTTAAGTCGCATTGCAACAAATCTGTTTTATGACGAGTTGCGCAAACGGAAACGGACAGCTCCGCCCCTCTCTCTGGATGCCCCTCTATCGGTTGAGGATGGCGAAATGGATTGGGAGATCGCGGCAGATACTCCAGGCCCTGATGAAAACTTAACAACCCGTGAGTTTTATGACCAGTTGAATGCAGCGATCGCAGATCTGCCTGAAGCCTTCCGAACCACCATTGTTTTACGCGAAATCCAGGGCATGGCCTATGAAGAAATCGCTGAAATCACGGGGGTTTCTCTCGGAACCGTCAAATCTCGCATTGCCCGTGCCCGGTTACGACTCCAGACTCAACTGGAGAATTATCTGAATGGGTAAGGCCCTTTATCTCCTCTTCATGGAGGGAGTGGATGATTCTGCCTAGGATTTGCTGCATAATGTGACTAAAAAGTAAAATTCAAGCTCCTAAACTAATACCCAGTTCAAAATTTGCTGCTACCGACAGGTAAGCCTCAATGGCTGGGCTTGGGTAAGGTTTAGCCAATTGGGTGCGCTCCTTTAGCAATAGAAGTGATGTCGTGATGTCAAACTTTAATAGCGAAACGGATTCTTCTGCTTTTCATGAAACGCTCCTGCGCGATCGCTTTGAACTGCTGAGTGCTTATGTCGATGGAGAAGTGTCGGCAGCGGAGCGGCGGCAAGTTGAGGAATGGCTGTCTAATGATCCAACAGTGCAGCAATTGCACAGTCGTTTGATGAGATTGCATCAAGCGTTTGAGACAATGCCGGCACCAGTTGCCACCCAATCGCATCAGGAGATTGCCAATGCAGTGTTTGAGCGGGTAGAGCAGCGCGCTCGGCGACGCTGGTTTTTGGGTGGTCTAGCGGCTCTGGCTGCAGTGGCGGTCGCTGCTGTTTCTGTCTTGCTGCCCGGTGAGCAGTCTCCCATTCCCCAGCTTGCCAATGAATCGACTAAGGAAGTCCCTGTCAAGCCTGGCAATGGTTCAGAGCCGCTCTTGATTGCACTGGATAAGCCCCTTGTCGATATCCCTAAATCCCCTGTTGCCCCAGATGGGGCGTCGAAGGGGCTAACTCCTGAGCGGGAAGTCACTCAATAGGTGAAATTGCCACGGGTGAACGGCCCAGGCTTGATTGCCGGAACGCAGCCTGACTCAACGTCGGTTTGCAACTGTAACTTTAGTTGGATTCCCCCTTCCCAAAGGATAGGGCTATGCAAGTGCGCTGGGACTCTTGGGTAAAGGGGGATAGCTAGTTGACTGACAAATCTTTGCTTCTAAGCGTTTAAAACCGCAGCAAGGCAACCCAAACCTGCTTTCGCGGGTGACGAAACCCTTGATATTCCAAGTCTGCTGATACGAACTTAGATTGTCTAGGTGAGACTTTAGTTGCTAGCCGTGAGCACGAGACATCCTATGTTCTTTAGGTGATTGCCCTGTTGCTTTTGATTGAGCGCAGGGCTTTGTCTTGTTGATCACTGCTCCAGCAGTCGCAGAGCAGCTTAACTCCGTTGAGGTGCTCGATTTGCGCCAGAGTCATACAGTAAGCCCAGGCTTTGCCAAGCGCAACGTGCTCGTAGTCAAAAATATCAATAAGCTGCCGGTGGTATTGATGCTCTTCTCGCTGTAAATCAGGGTAGTGTTGGCGAAAGGTCAGGGGATCATGTTGCTCAAACTGATCCAAAACCTCTAGAGCGGGGGCTGTTAACTCCATCCTGTAACCCTGAATCAGGCGATCGCCGCAGGTTAGAGCGGGATAACCCAATGGCAGGGCGTACAACTCTCCCAGAGTCAAGGCAGGCTGTACTTGCATCACCATGGCAGCACAGACGTGATGATTAATGCACCCCGGCATCAGGGTGCCATAAGTAAAAATAACTACCCTGGACATAAGTGGTAAGGCTTAATGAAATGAAGCGGAGTGGCTGGGTTTTCTCCCTTTGGATAGATTTTGTGTTTCCTATCGCCCTGCTAAACAACTACCTTCAACCGGCTTCACACCCAGACTTGAGCATTGAGCGCAGTCAAAACGCATTTGGGGTTGCATTGATCGTTGTCAGAGCTGACGCAATTAAGAAACTCCACCCGCGGGTGGAAGGCAGCGCAGATCAATCTCGTTGGTTCGTGGAAAAGTATTTAACAGTGAGATAAACCAAGCAGTATCAAAGCTGCGAGGATCCATGCGTGATCGCGATCGATCCACCTGACGATGGGTTGTGATCCGATCATCGGGTACACCAGTCTTTGCCACCAGCCAGGCGAGCGATTGATATTGCTCAAAGGTATAGCCACTGTGAGCCGAGCGGTTATTATTGCCATCTGCAGGCGTTTCTAGAGAAATGTGATACGCAAAGTTATTCACAGAGGGGGGCATTTGGGGATTGGTGCGAACGGCCTCTATTCCACGACTGCCAGAGAAGACCGAGTTACCAGCTCCATAGGCCCGTTTGTCTGGAGGAACCACGTAAAATACAGTGCCATCACGGCAAATCAGGGTATGGTAGCTAACCTGGTCATCGTCATAGGGGTGGTAAGTGCGGAACAGGTTGAGGGCGCTTGCGGCTGACCCGACTGTTTCATGCAGCACAACGATGGGGTCCAATAGGGCGGGCTGGCCGCTGGCATCTAAAAAGTAGCGATCGCCAAAATTAGAAGGATCAGCCAGAGCAATGACTTCCCTGGGAGTATAAGAGCGAGCCGTTTCACTTAAAATCTCCGGCGGATCAGGGCTTAGCTGGCGAAACCGACTCAGCGTAACCTGGTTAGCATCGACGCGAATGTAGGGAGTTTTGGTACCCGGTCTCTTAGCCACTGGCTGTAGGGCGCACTGATTGGAGAGGGGCGAGGTCATACTCACCTGGATTGCTCTGGGAGGCTTAACGGCTGCCCCTGGAGTCTCAAACCCAGCTAGTTGAGGATGCAAGCTACTACCTAGCAAAATGGCTAGCAGCAGCATTGTCAGGGATAAAATCGATAAACTGATGATGCCTATTACTCTTCGTCTCATAGGAAACACTCAATATTGCGGTTGATTCTGCCGTGCTTTTCACCAGTGCATCGTTATCTAAAACACAATTGTTTCGAGATTTTTTTCTGTTTACTGGCCATAGCAACAAAATCAGGAACCATTCGTTCTAACCCCAGCCCTGCTTAAAACCTCTGTTTTCCCACAATAAAGTGGTTCTTCCGGTTTGCCACTGCAAGAGTTGCGGGTACGACTCTGTTCATTCCCAACAAAACCTCCAGGAGGCTGCATTAACTAAGCAATCACTTTTGCTGATGCCCTACCCCCAGAAGGGGCCAAAGACTTGAGGTCTAGACCTGGATGCGGTCTATTTTGGCTGGACTCAGGGAATTTGGAACCTATCGTTGGCAGTATAGCCGTTGTTATCAATTCAGAGGCAATGGATTCTGCATTAGTACTGTTGCTATGGGGGATAAGTGCCTCATGATTTTCCCAGGCGTAGAAATCAAGTACCATCAATTTTTGAGTCGGCCTATTGCCTCTGTTATCTAGCAACCTGAGATCACTGTGAGACATCGCTTTAAAGAGATATCCTCGGTTGGCTGACAAATCTTTGCTTTGAGGCGGTTAAAACCGCAGCCAAGCAACCAAAAGCCGCCTTCGCAGGTGACGAAGCCCCAGAGATGCCGAGTCTGCCGCCGCAGACTTCAGCGGTCTAGGCGCGACTTTCGCCGCCAGCCGTAAGCACGAAGTATCAGGGGTTTCACTCGTTTTGCCAGGCAATCAAGAGTTATCCTCCAATTGAGTCAAACCTTTTGGAGAAAATTGCGACTAATGCCTTCCCCGATGAAAGAATCTGCTATTCTCTGTTCAGACGTAGTAGAAACTTATGGAACCTGATCGTCGCTCCCTCAATCGAGCCAGACGCTTCTTTAGCGATGCAAATTTTCTCGACGCGCTCCGTAGTCTAGAAGTTTTTGTTTCAAAATTTCTGTCCATTGCCCTTGTGATTGTCATTCTGGCATCTCTATTCGACTTAGGGGTGGTTCTGGTGCAGGAGCTATTTTCCTATCCTTACGCGCGCCTGAGTACTTCTCTCACTCGAATTTTTGGCCTGTTTCTCAACGTTTTAATTGCGTTGGAATTGCTGGAAAACATTACTGCTTACTTAAAAAAACAATCGCTTCAGGTGGAGTTGGTGGTGGTTACGGCCTTGATTGCGGCGTCCCGAAAGATTATTATTCTGGATCTAGAAAAGACAGCGGGGCTAGATCTGATTGCTCTTGGCTTTACGATCTTTGCGATTTCGCTGAGTTACTGGATCGTTCGTCGAGTTAGCCCGCGGCAGGAGTAAGCTTCTATTCTTTGAGTGATCTACTCATACCGATTGAGATTGAATGGATGGAGCCGTTTTTTCAGTTTGAGTCAGATTTTGTGGAGTCTTTGCGCTGTATCCCCATGCAGGTCAGGTTTAAGCTGGATACCTGCGGCGTTAAGCTCAAGCTGACCCAGTGGCACCAGCTCAGTCAAGCCGAGCGACAACACCTTGTTACTCTGGCCTGTTCAACCCCGGCAGAAATTGAGTTTTATCGCGCCACGCTGCAAAGTTGGGTGCAGAATCGTACCGGAGCAATGGCTCCGCTGCTGCCTATTGAGGCATCTCCAGCCTGGTTGAATGAGGCCACGATTCCTGAAAGTGTTCAGGCTAGGGCATCCGCCCTGGCGATCGCCATTAGCCCCTCCCAGTGGGCTGCCCTCACTCCGCTGCAACGCTTTGCCCTGATTAAGCTGAGCCAGTCTGGACATGAAAACAGCAATTTTTTGCCTGCCATGCAAGAATTTGGATTAACCCAAAAAAAGGAGCCGTAATCGGCTCCGCGACTTTGTTCATGAGAGGACGCGTAACAAGCAGTTGGGAAAAACGGGCGACATTTTGAGAAAGCTTACAGTTTCTTCAAAAATCTCTCAATGGCCACCAAAAATAACTTTTCTAAAAAAGAATTTTGCCAAATCAGTGCTTAGATGAATGCCAAGCGTGTCATACCCAACAGCATAATTGTGCAGGCTACGATTAGCAGAAGAGTCATCAGTATCGATTGTCCTAGCGGGTTTTTGGGAGTTTCCATGGAGCATTCCGGGCTTTCTAAAGGTATGCCTGAGGATAACAAGTCTGTTTGCAAAGCGTGGCGATCGCCCATGAAACTTAAATTCGTGCAATCTTTCTTAAAGGAAGTCTCATCTCAAAAGGAAGGTCAGATTTCTCTGGCAAGTTTCATGAGTCATTTTCAGTGAGCGAGAATTTTGCTGGGGTGTCATCGTAAAATGGGGGAAATTTAGAGTTTTTAACAAACTGAACCGAGTCGGCCAGGTTACTGCGATTTCCACTCATTCTTGCCCTGATCTCTTAAGCTTGAGGATTGCCTGTGTATTTTTATTACGAACCACCCTATTTCTTACTGGTTGCTGGGCTGCTAGCCAGCATTTTATCGGGGATTGCCTTTGAAGCGGTACTCAAAGGCAATGTGCGCGATTGGTCTAAAAATCGCTCCACTCGCACACTGGCAAATCTTCAGGGGTTACAGCTCTTCATTCCATTTATTGGCATGGCCGGTGGAATCTGCGTCTTTTTGGCCTCTGGAATTCAGATTTTTGGCTTCCCTGGCAAGATTGCCTACTTTCTGTCCGTTCCTTTGACGGTTTTTATTGGCTGGTTAGTCTGGTTTCAGTTGGGCAAAATTTTGGTTCAGCTTGAGCAGGGTGGTTCTAAGGCCCTTGATTTAGACTCGTTTTAGGGGCGAGGGCTTTTGTTCAAACAAAATTTTCCCGACTGCCGCCTTTCAGGTTTGGTAGAGTGACAGGGGCAATCGTTCGTCTTCTGCTTGTTTCCTCTGCAAACTTCCCATGACCAGACCTCAAAAGCCTAAAAAAGACCAACCACAAAAGCGCTCTAAAAAGCCAACCCTCTTTCTTACCGTCGCTGCTGCTGCCCTGCTTGTGGGGGGAGGAGCTGCGGCTCTTGCCTATTTTCTAACCCGTGGGGCAGCCCCTGGTAACTTACCAGTTGGGGTCAATGTTGTCCCTCAAGATGCTTTGATGGTGGTCTCTCTGACAACCGATGGAGAGCAATGGAATCAGCTCCGGCGCTTTGGTACTCCCCAAAGTCAAAAAGCCTTCGATCAGAATCTGGCTCAATTGCGCGATCGCCTCTTAACTGCCAACAATCTGGATTATGAGCAGGATGTCAAGCCTTGGGTTGGCGACGAAGTAACCTTTGCCTTTTTCAATCGGGCTAATTCAGCAACGACTCCAGGGGATCCCCCCGCTGCTCTTCCTTCTCCTTCCCCGAAGGGTAGCCCGAATCCGCTGCCACCGCTGCCCACACCGCAAAATGCTCAAGCAACCCTTATTGTGCTGCCGATTCGGGACGCGCTGAAAGCAAAAGTTATTCTGGAGAAGCCCCGTACCCCGTCCAAGCCATTAACTGAGCGCACCTACCAGGGTGTCACCGTTTGGGAAACTCAACAGCGGGGGCAAACGGTCTCCCTAGCCGTCTTGGATAACCGGTTACTGCTGGTTGCTAATGATGCCAGAGCGATGGATCGAGCGATTGATACCCATCAAGGGGAGGCAGCCCTGGCGGCCCTGCCGGGATATCGTCAAGCGCTGGCCAAAATTCAGTCGGGGCAGTCTTTTGGTCGGCTCTATGTGAATTTGCCTGCCGCGGCGGCGACTAGCCCTGGCCGCACAAATCCTCAGGCGATCGCCGCGCAACAACTGCAAGGGCTGGCTTCTACCATTAACCTGGAGTCAGAGGGGGTGCGGTTCAAAAGTGTCTATTGGCTCAGGCCCGATAGCGATCGCCGTCATACCGTTCGTAATAATGCCCGTGACATTGCCAGCCGCCTACCGGGGGATACGTTGCTCATGGTGTCTGGCGGCAGCTTTCAGGGGTTTTGGCAAGACTACAGCCAGGGTTCAGCGGTGAACCCCTTTTTGCCTCTGAACCCGCAGGCACTCGAACAAGGCATACAACAAACAGTGGGGATGGATCTGCAAAAGGATTTTCTGGCCTGGATGGATGGTGAATTTTCTTTAGCTCTGGTCGGGACACCACAGAACACTCCCCAAACCGTACCCTATAGCCTTGTAATGATGGTTAAAGCCAGCGATCGCCGCACGGCAGAGGCTTCCTTTAAAAAGCTAGATCAAGCCATGGCAGCACGCTATAAACTGAAGGTCGAAGAGTCAAAGGTGGCCAATCAGTCTGTCGTCAATTGGTCGCTACCCTTAGCAGGGCCAACCATTACCCACGGCTGGCTGGATGGGGATATTGCATTTTTGTCCCTGGGCGCACCCCTAGCGCAAAGTTTAATTCCCCGCCCTGCCGAAAGCCTGGCTGAGAGTGAAGCCTTTAAGCGGACTGTACCCCGTGAACTGACTCCCAACAACGGGCATTTCTTCGTGGATATTGAGCGGGCAATTACCGCCAAAAATCTACCCCTCCTCCAGATTCCACCAGGCAATCGGGATTTGTTTTCAGCGATTCGCTCTCTGGGGGTAACGGCAGCCTACAGTGACGATCGCAGCATCCGGTTCGATGTGTTTACAACCTTGCAAAAAAGTGACGCTACGCCTGGCCCACTGCCAGCGCCAACCCTGCCTGATGCCGGAGCGGGTGCTCGTCCGGGTAGTGCCCTGCCAGAGGCAAGTCCAGAAGCAACCCCAGCCAATTAATCGATATCTCTGCTCTGTCGCCATGCCAAAGTGCTATCAGACGCTCAAAACACTATTACTGCAAATTCGCGATGATGCGGTGACCGAGCAAGAGGAACTGGATGAGTTTATCCGATTTAGTGGCTTGCAGCCGGAGCAGATTGAGGTTCTCAATGTTTTTGCGACACCCCAGTTTGATCCGTCTTTGCTGTCTGGCTATGACGCTTTGTTTGTGGGAGGCTCCAGCGATGCCTCTGTAACCCAACCAGAAAAATATCCTTTTGTTGAACCCAGCAAGCAGTTGATCTATGACTACTGGCAACGGGGCACTCCCGTTTTTGCCTCCTGTTTTGGTTTTCAGCTTGCGGTTGAGGCGATGGGCGGCAAGGTGATTGTTGACCCAGCGCAAATGGAAATTGGCATTTTACCAATGCGGCTTACATCAGCGGCCTTTTGCGATCGCCTGTTTCAGGATGTACCGGATACGTTTTGGGCGGTCGTTGGGCATAAGGAACGGGCACTCACCTTACCCAGTAGCGCGATTTTGTTAGCATCAACAGAAAAATGTCTTTATCATGCCTTTCGCATGGCAGGCAAACCCTTTTACGCCTTTCAGTTTCACCCTGAAGTCGATGCAGCCGATTTCTTTGCTCGCATTCATCGCTACTGCGATCGCTACCTGGACGATCCCTCTAACTTGAAAAAAATGTTGGGTGAACCCCGGGACACCGCGATCGCCAATAGTCTGATTCGGAAATTTGTCGAACGGATCGCCCTCGACCCGTGATTTGGGGGCAAACGCAATGCTGAGTAACCCCACTACCGAGAGCCATAGGCTGAGGGCTGGCGTTGGCATAGCCTGCTAGGGAGATAGCCCATGGTACACGCTTAAAAAGCTCAAAACTTCAACCTCTAACCTTATTTCCCTCACTGCTCACTCGCTCACCCAACTCTCCTTACCCCTATGACTGTGACTCCCCTAAGCTGGTCAGAACTCGAAACGCTCACTGATTTTCAGATTGACCCCGTTAATGGCCCAACCAATTCCCAATCTCGCCTGCGCCTATTTGGCCAGCGCGAACCAGATGTGCGGGTCACTCTTTACCGCGACAACCATGCCTGGTGCCCTTATTGCCAGAAAGTCTGGCTCTGGCTTGAGGAGAAGCAAATTCCCTACCGGGTCGAAAAAATTACTATGTTTTGCTACGGAGAAAAAGAAAGCTGGTACAAACGCAAGGTGCCCTCTGGCATGTTGCCAGCGCTGGAACTCGACGGGCGGATCATGACTGAAAGTGATGATATTCTGATCGCCCTGGAGCGGGCTTTTGGCCCGCTGAGGCAAGGAATGGAAGATCCGGCTGTCATCCCCCTAAGGCGACTAGAGCGCTTACTCTTTCGGGCCTGGTGCGCCTGGCTCTGTTATCCAGCTCTGATGCCCCAGCAAGAACGACGCAATCGCAACCAGTTTGTTGAAGTAGTGGCAACGGTGGAGCAAGCTCTCGCCCAAACCCCTGGCCCTTATTTTCTTGAGGAGTTTGGTACGGCAGATGTTATCTTCACCCCCTATGTCGAACGGATGAATGCCAGTTTGTACTACTATAAGGGTTACTCTTTGCGAGAAGAAAACCCTGGGTTATCTGCCTGGTTTGATGCGATGGAAAGTCGCTCCACCTATCGCGGTACCCAAAGTGATTTCCATACCCATGCCCACGATTTACCTCCCCAAATGGGAGGCTGCTGGGAAAATGGTGAACCCCAAACGCGGCTGAATCAGCAGCGGGTAGACCATGGCCCCTGGTTTGGCCTGCCGGATGTCACCTACCCAGAGCCAGCAACCTCGCGAGCTGAAGCATTGCAGCGGGTGATTAAACACCGGGCTAATATTATTCGGGTCAACCCAGCAGATGATGCACTGTTTGACCAGGCCTTGCGATGTGCCCTGACGACCCTGATGACCGGGACTGTCTGCACGCCACCAGTTGGCTCTGATACAGCCTTACGCTATCTGCGCGATCGCATTAGCGTACCAAGGGATATGTCGATCTATGCAGCCAAGCGGCTGCGAGAAGCCCTCGAACAAACAGCCGCCCTAGTCGGAAACAGCCAGGGCGCACCGATCCCAACAAAGCATCGGCGAGATCAAGACCCGGCTAACTTTGCCAGGCGTGATGAGGTCGCAAATCCTTAAAAGTGATCCCAAAAACAATCTGTGCAGTATCCTTTATCAGGATGAATCTACTTTTCTTGTAAGATTTTAAGATCCATTAGAAGATCTTGTATTAAGTTTTGGGGTGCGGTGGGGTGAAGCACACGATTCGCTATCTGCCAAATTTGAGTATGACAGACCCAGCTAATGACATTTTTCTCCAAGCAAGTCAGGGGAGTGTGGCCGCCATTATTCAGGTGTTAAATGATCGCCTTTCAGACTGTGGTGTTAGAACACGCGCTATTTTCCAGAATGGGGTTTTGCAAATTTTATGTGAGGCGGCCACCCCTGAACAAATGGATGCAGCGACCTTACCAGAGCGCATTCGTAAAATTTTAGAGGCGATCGCCCCTCGTAATATCCGCCGTGTCAATATTAATAGCCGCATTGTTCGGGAGCAACAACTGCTGTGGCTAGAAGAAATTAGTCGCGACCCGGATGGTCAGTTGCTCTGGTCAAAAGAAATCCTGCTCAAGCAGCCGGGTTTGATGCAGCGATTTCTGCGAGATTTCCAGAACTTACGGTTTCACCAGGCCCATCACGGTTTAGGTGCGGTGTCTCCCCGCCAACAGCAAGCCCAAAAGCAACTTGTGCGGGGTGGCTTAATTGGAGCGGCAACTGTCTTACTGGTGGGTGCTGGGGTGTGGGCAGTTGTGACCCAGCTTTTGACTGAGCCGCAGCCGTCAACCTCTGAGCCATTTGCGTCTGCTCCCGTTCCGCCAGAGTCTCAGGCAATGGCATCGCCCCAACCAGTTCCCCCTTCTCCGACTACCGCCCAACCCCGCCCATCGGCAACGCCAACAACTACCCAGGCAATCGTGGCCACAAAAGACCCCTTTGTCCAGGCAGTGCGGATTGCAGAGCAAGCGGCTGAAGCGGGTAAGCAGGCCAACTCTGCTGCTGCTTGGCTGGAGATTGCGGCCCGCTGGCGACAGGCGTCTGACTTGATGGCAGCAGTGCCAGAGAGCGATCGCCGCTACGCCTTGGCGCAGGATCGCGTCGCTACCTACCTGCGCAACAGTGAAGCAGCCCTGCAAAATGCCCAGTAAGATCCAGTAGGATTATGAGAATCTCCTGCCCCTGATGGCTCTTCGATGCCTTTTGCTAGATTTGTAGATCCCCCTTGGGATCAGGGTACTCAGCAATCATGATTATGGCCGTCGCTATGAGAAATCGGGCAATGGGGAGTCAAAAAGCCTACCCAGCATGGGTGGTTGAGTACTTGATTTTGTCCTCAGCTTTCTGACCAAAGCGATACTTAAGCGAACTTAATGTCTTGTGGTTTCGTTGGGAATGTGAAAGAGCAGCCTACGCTACTCTTTCACTGGTAAGCCAGAAAAACTGATTTTTATCCTCATCAGGAATCCCCCGACAACCTGTTGTAGAAGACGAGTAGAGATTGGTGCTTTGCCCGATACCATGGCAAAGTTGTATGTATGCAGGAGAATCTTAAGCAACCATTCTATCAACGCCCTTGTGGCTAAAACCCTAGACCAGTACGAGGGTAGCCCTATAGACCAGGCTATAGTCTCTGGGTTTAATGGGTCTATCAACGGTCTAATCCGATTCTGGCTAATTCTCTGGAGCCTCTGGTTAACAACATCAGGGATGAATGCATTTTTTGCTTTATGCACTACCACACCGTGTTTTGGGAAATTCTCCAAGAAATCGAAGATCTGAGTCCTCGTCTGCGTCTACAATTTCCGGCTAATCGAGAATCTATTGGGCGGCAGTTAGGCAATGTGCTTATGGCAAAGCGACGTTTAGAGGGGGTTTATAACCGCGTCCAGGCGCTTGTATCGCGGCATCGGCTAGCTGACCTTCGTCCGGCCTATCTCCAACTTGGTCAGCTTTTAGACGAAATTCTGTGGCATGCAGATAGTTACAGCCTCTTAACAGAAGAGTTGCCGATTGACCCAGTGGGAAGCCATTCATGTTTTCAAAGCATTGATGAAGCGATCGCCGCAGATTTACAGCAAATTCACATATTGAGTCAGACGATTCCGCTACCGGAACAGTTCGTGAGCTAAGAAATGAGGATTTTATAGAGCAAAGACCTTTGGGTGAGGGGCTAGGGAGGCTTTGGCTCTAACCGGGGGTTTTACCCTTGAGCCTTGTCCTAACATGGGTTTATCCCGCTATAGTGATTGCCGTGACCAATAGGGCGACCGTGAGTAAAACGCCTACCCAGCAGCGACGTTTGAGCACTTGGTTCTGTTCTCAGCTTTTTGACCAAAGCGATATGTCATCTGCCTTCTACGGCAGAGTTTTAGAGGGCAAAGAGGAATGGCTATAGGTTCCCTAGAGCCAATGGGATGGCACCCTCTATTTTGGCGTTAATTGAATCTATGTTGATTGAATCGATGCTCTTAAGGGGTCAGCGTAATTGGGCGATCGCCTGAGCACTAACCAGGATTTGATTGGTCAACAGGTCGTAGACAGTTGCCAGCAGGGCGCGATCGGTGTTGACCTGAAAGGTGACGGAAATGCGATCCATCCCAATTTCTCCAGGCGGGTCAAGGTGGGCCACACACACTGGCTGCCCATTCTGACTCAAGGAACGAAAGTGCTCGATTTGGTTAAGGGCACTGCTGGTCATGCGCCCCTGGCTGTCATAAACCACCTCGGCCTGCCGCATTTCAGCCACTTCACCAATATCCAGGTGAATCACTTGTTGGCCAGTATGGGCGACCTGAAGTGTCAACGGTTCTTGGCGCTGGCAGGGGTAAGCCGTACCCTGATCAAACAGGGGGTAGTAGGAGTAGGTTTTGCTAAAAGGTTCCCACAGGCGAATTGCGTAGCTATGGTGCAAATAGTCATCAATGCCAGCCAATTGGCTCAGACTCAGCGCTCCATGGGCAACAGCTGTAAAGGGTTTATGCAGCTTGACTCGCTGTTTCCCAAAGTAGGAGAGGATGAGTTGTTGCACGGCTGGAATCAGGCAACTTCCCCCTACTAACAGAACAAGGTCGATCTGGCTTTTGGGAATCCCTTTCCCCAGGGCGATCGCCAGCACCTCATCCAGGGCTTGCCGGAGTTGCTCTAGAAATTGGTGCTGCTCTAGTAATTCCTCATAGGCTGAGCGAGTCAGGCTCAGCTCGCAGGCTATCAACCGTTCATCGTCAAACCAGCTTTCCCTGGCAAAAGACTCTTGGGATAAGCGAATTTTGAGCTTTTCGGCCACCTCTAATAGGTTTTGCCAACCAATCGCACTGATACTGGAGCGCGTTTGCCCCATTTGGCGGAGATGGTGCTCTGCAATCCAGATGTCAATATCGACCCCACCGACATAGGCATCTGCTTTTGCCAACACCTCTGCCTTGAGAATCTTCTGCCCTGATTGCCAGGCAACTGTACGAACCAGGCTCAGATCCAGCGTGCCGCCGCCGAAATCAATCACCAGGGCCAGAGCACCGGGCCGTTTTGCTGTATAATCCAGGGCTGCTGCTGTGGATTCGTCTACCAGGTGAAAGTTGGGTAAATCCAGTTGCTCGGCTAAGTGCCGAAACCAGTCGAGATAGGCTTCAAAGGCACCAACAGGCACGGTGAAAATCACCTGACTCGGTTGCAGTTTGGGTTGCACCCGCTGCCAGAGGCCTGTAAGAAATCGTTCAGCAACGGTAGTAGCGCTATAGGATTGGCCATCAATGTGTCGTGGGGGTGGCTGAAAATTGGCCACAAGGTCACGCTTAAATCCCTGAAAGTGCCGCTCAGGTTGGGCAAGCCCTAACCGCTGGGCACGGACGACTTCGCCAATGAGGATATCTCCATTAGCGGCCACAAAAAGCTGGGTAGGAATCACAGATACCGGGCGATCGCCTACGACAAAATGACGCGAGATTCCTTCCAACACTAGCGTTTGTGGTTTTTGGGTAAGCCGATCTAGCACACAGACAACGGTATTACTTGTGCCAAAATCAATTGCAACCGTGGTCATAAAGCCGCTCTGGGATGCCCGACGGGGCGATTAATCAACCAGCCCAAATAGGATGAGATCAGTGCATCAAAGGGTTGCACTAGCCTGGTTCAACCGAATGACTGAGCCTACCATAACTTTTGACTGAGCAATGCCAAAGTCCAAAATCCTATCGGCAAATGCCATAGAGATGTCTATGATGGAGGCAGTTTTTGTCTATGTGGGCTGCGCAATCCAATCCTAGATGCCACTTTTTGAAATTGCCACTAAATCTAAAAACCGTCAAGTTGCGGCGTTACTTGCAATCGCTGGGGCGGTTGCACCCATCTCTGGCTTTCATAAGTTTTACATGGGTCAGCCAATTTGGGGCGGGGTCTATTTGTTGTTATCCTTTACCCCCATTCCTCGGGTGGCCAGTGCGATTGAAGCCGTTTGGTACCTGTTTCAGGACGGCGATGAATTTGACCGCCGCTTTAATGCTTTCTCTCCGCCACCAAAACCAAGACTGGCCATTGAACCCAAAGCCGTTGAGGCGATCGCCGATGCCCTGCGCCAACTGGATCAGTTACGTGCAGATGGGTTGATCTCAGAGTACGAATTTGAGCAAAAGCGCCGCAGTTTGCTGAACCAAATTCCCTGAGAGCCTGCTTCCTATCTGAGTTTCGTGAGGCAGAATTTGGTCAAGTTAGTAACATTCTTTTAAGTACGAGGCAATGGCACGGCAAAACTGGCTGACCGCCGCAAGAAATCTGCTGGGACAATCTCTCGCGGCAAAGATTAAAAATGACCCTTTCTATCGGTTTCAGACCCTGGCCGAAATTCAGACGGCCGCTCGGCTAGGAATCACCATTGATGTGAACCAGGCCAGCGTTGATGATTGGTTGCGCCTTCCAGGAATTTCTATCCATCAGGCGCGAGTGCTTGTTAATCTGACCCAGGCGGGTGTGACTTTCCATAGCCTTGAGGATGTGGCCGCTGGGTTGGGCGTTCCACCTGCGCGGCTGCAACCCCTAAGCCCGATTCTGAGCTTTTACTACTACGATCCGGAGAGTGTTTGTCTGGCCCAACCGGTTAATGTGAATCGGGCTACTCTAGAAGCCTTATTGCAGGTGCCGATGATTGACGCATCCCTGGCCCGCACGATTGTTACCCAGCGCTTGTCGGCTGGCCCTTACCGCAATCTGGCCGATCTGCAAAAACGGCTGGCTCTGCCAGCGGCTCTTACGGCCCAGTTGATGCACTACCTACGTTTTTAGACAATTTCTAAGAATCATGACTTCTGATCACTGGTTGCAGTTGCTGAAACACCACCGGGCGATCGCAATCATTCGCACGGATCACCTGGTTCAGGGGATGCAAATGGCTCGAGCGATCGCGGCGGCTGGGATGGCTTTGATTGAAATTACCTGGAATAGCGATCGCCCGAATCAACTCATTCGACAACTACGGGCTGAATTGCCCCACTGTTACATCGGTGCAGGGACTTTACTGACTCCGTTACAGGTTAGCGAAGCCGTGGCCGCTGGGGCACAGTTTCTCTTTACTCCCCACGTTGCTACCGACTTGCTAGTGATTGCTCAAGCCGCTCATGTTCCGTTAGTGATGGGGGCGCTTTCTCCCACTGAGATTGTGACAGCCTGGCAGGCGGGAGCCAGTGCGGTTAAAGTCTTTCCGATCAAAGCTGTGGGCGGGGCCGACTATATCCGCTGCCTGCAGGGGCCATTAGGGCACATTCCCTTGATTCCAACTGGTGGAGCCACCCTGGCCAACGCCAGGGATTTGCTGGCAGCAGGGGCGATCGCGGTCGGGTTGGCGGGGGAACTGTTTCCCAAGAGGGTTGTTGCCAGCGAAGACTGGCAGATGATTACTTCTAAAGCAGAAGAACTACGTCGCCATATTGCTGATTACAGTTGCCGCGTTGAATAAAAACGGCCAAGGCCTATTTCAACTTTGAGAAATTTTGAATTTACAGCAGTACAAACTGAGAGGATGCTTTAAAGGCCTGTCTCTTTGTCACCCTAGCGACTAACGACCTTAGTCGTTGCAGGTTAAAGCCAGCACTACAAACGATGCAGAATTTACTTTTCGAGCTGCTAGTGAGAGCGTCTCGCTAAAGGCAACGATGTAACGATGTAACGCTGCAGGCAAGGTACCTCTAAGACACTTCTACTAACCGATGCTTCGATTGGAGAGAGAGCGGCGCTTTAGGGGTTTTCGTGCATTTTAGGCGGGTTGCCCCATAATGAGGGGGCAGCTTTGCGATTCAGGGGCTATGACAGAGGCGCGTGGTCAGCGAGCACTGCGATGGGTGCTACTTGCATCCCTCTGGCTGTCGCTGATGGTGTTGGTAATGAAAGTGTGGATTGGGTGGGGTACCCAGTCCCTTAGCTTGCTGGCTGTCTCACTCCACACCCTGGTCAACGTTTTTAGCCTGTTTTTAGGGGTTGTCGGGGTGGCGACACGCTATAGCCGCGGGCGCGAAATTTGGGGACACAGTCGTTTAGAAGCCGCAATGACCCTGCTGATGGTTGCATTTATGGGTTTCGCCTGCTTTAGCCTGCTAGCGATCGCCCTTTATCAGTTTGTTCTTAGCCGCAGCCATCCTTCGCCTGTGACAGTCACCGCCCCCTTGCTGCAATTTTTAGGAGGCATTGTGGTCATTACCTTTTGCCTTGCTAGTTTTGAGCGCTACCAAGCTGGCTTGCTCGATAGCTCAACCCTGCGGCTGGCAGCCAGCCGTGCCCTCCAAGATGTGTGGCTAACCCTAGGTGTACTGGGTGGGTTAGTTGCCACGAGTCAGGGCGTGGGCTGGGTCGATAGTCTAGCTGCGATCGCTCTGGTAAGCCTGGTTCTGTGGGGCGGCTGGCAAGTGCTTTGTCGGCAGTTACCTTTGTTAGTGCAGCAGGTAGCGATCGCTCCAGAGGCGATCGCCCAAACCATCAGCCAAATTGAGGGCATTACCCACTGCTCCCATATTCGCTCCTGGGGTTTAGTTGGGCGACAGGTGGTGATTGAGGCCCAACTCGTTTTCCATCCAGACTATGTGGGATTAGCTCAGATGTTAGCTGAACGGGTAGAACAGATTTTGCAAGAACGTTACGGCAACGTCAAAGTTGTGCTTTACATTGCCCGTCGCGCACCTTCCGATGGTTCAGTACCATCCTCTGGAAAACATCCGAAAACCCACAAAAAATAGAGATAATGAGGATTCTATAGCAGTACGAATCAAGGTTGGGATGGGGTGCAAGGGGGAAAACCCTTTTCGCCCAAATGTCCTAACACATTTGCGTAGTGCTATATCCAATAAACAGTGCTGTATCCAATAAACAATCGGCTGGCTTTGGCTCCTTCCGACTGTGCTCAAGACAGGCCCCCGCCCGCTCCTGACCTAAGCGGAATCGAAGGACGCTCTGTTATAGCCATAGTCGCCAGACTGAGGACGAGGTGCAGGGGTGGAACCCCGGGCTAGGGGCGAGAAGCCCCCACACCCTCTTAAACCCAGTGTTCTAAGCAACCTGGTGACAGCTATAAAAAGTAAGATCTTTCCTGGAAATCGCCTGAGAAAACTGCAGGTTACTCAATCAACGGAAAAATTTGGAGCCATACCACAGCCGTACGAAACACCGAGCCATTTTTCGTGTTTTCTTCTTTGGGTTCTCTGGGCCTCTGGGGTAATTTCTCTGGTCAGGCTATTCTGATGATTTTCCTGGCAAGGTTAATTCGACCAATCCTTCAGGTTTTGAGTCGGCCAGGATACTTCCTCAAACTCTACACCAAAGCATTCCCTGGCTGCTTGAGCCAATGCCCGAATCACGCTTTCGATCAAATCATCTGCTGAGGTGGCCTCTGTAAACGGCGGTTCGCCAGGGTTATGACCAAATACCTGGCGATAAAGGCCGGCATCTTGAGTGAGCCGAATAGAGCCATGTTGTAGCACGGCATGATCGCGATAGAGCTGAGCGCTGCCAATTAGTTTGTATCCGGTGGCAGTGACTAAATCAGCATTCGTCGCCGTTCCGAAACAATCAGGATTGTGGATGTAACCGCGCCCGACTTGACCGTAATACAGCGGTATCCCCAGCGATCGCCAACCCTCTACCAAAAAAGCTGAAAGCTGCCGGTAAATCTGCTGCCGATTTCCCTTATACCCAGAGGTCACCAGGGCATAGGTCAAATCACCCTGGTGTAATACCGCCCGCCCACCTGTTGGTCGCCGCACAATATCTAGCGATCGCCCTTGCCACTCTAGGTGACGCCACGCTTCCGGAGAGTGACGTTGATGATAACCAAGGGAAATCGCCGCAGGTTGCCATTGATAGAATCGCAGCATAGGAGGATGTTGACCCAGTCGATGCTGCTCTAGCAAGTACTCATCCAGGGCCATATGCACCTGCCCTGGCGCCTGCATCAGCGATATTAGCCGCCAGCACGGGCCAGACGCCATTATCTTCTACTTAAAGTTCGCTTGCAGTGGTTCATCATTTTCGTCTGCCAAAGTCGCCACAATGGTCACAGCCCGGGAGATTTCTCCGGGCGCAATATCTGCCAGAGGGCGACTGGCCACCACCACAATTTCATCACCCATTAGGGCAAAGCGCGCTTCTAGAGTGGTTGACCAATTTAACTCCAATAGTTCACGAAACAGCTTTGCTTCGTCGCTAACCGGCAGTTTCAACACCGTAGACCAAACAGTAAGACTATCTTCATCAGACTCACCCGTTAAATGCACAAACACTTCAACCGTGCCATACTTAAACTTCCAGGTATGTCCATCTCCTGTCTTGCTAACCATCGCTGATTCTTCCGTATCCAGGCTCGCAATGACCGCTTCAATCACAGCGACAGGATGATTATCTGTTAATTCCTCAATCGCAGATTCAGCAATATCGCCAGAAATAGGAGTGGTTAATTCGGACGCTGCAGTTGCCATAGTGATACCTACTTCGTAAGTGTGGGTGTGCAAAAAACAGAACTTATGGTGTTTGTCAGGTAGCTGCCAAGCAACTAGCCCAATTACTAACAGCCAAAGTTAATCAACGACTCTATGTTAATCATGCCTGACAGTCCAGCAATTTTTCCAAACAAATTTTTCCAAACAGAATAAAATTCCCCAATTTTGGTTGATGATCACGACAAAACCCTAGTCAAAGGTAGCGCTGATTGCAGAATCTTTAGGTAAGGATCTTGATTTCTTCAGGTTTGGGATTGTGGCCTTACAAGGTGTGCCCCTGAGGGTCAGTTAAACAAATCCCCCTGAAATCCCTCTTGCTAATGAGGAATACAGGGGGCATCAACGTTCTGCACTATTCAATTCAACCTGCTCTTTGATCTGGGTTCGCAGCTCGCCATACCACCACACAAGCCTGCTAAGAAACCTGGGTAAGAGAGGGGTGGAGGGCTGTGTCGCCAGTCATGGAAAAAATCCTTGCACCCCGCTCTAACCCTAGTTCGCCTTGCTGTGGTACAACTTGGCTGCAATCAGCCGATTGTTCGGGCAGCTTGAATGCCAGAGGCACTCAGCATTGTTCACTTTACAGTTTGCATTCTGTGTAGCGGCACTATGCTGAGAGATTTTCTTTGTTTTTACTTTTGTGAACGGGGATGTTGTCGCGATTTAAGCCCTGGAAAAACATTGGAATGAGGCGCTCAACAAAGGCCTGGGGATCCCGTTTCCAGGCACGCTGGGCTACATCGATCCGAGTTTTTTGCAGGTCGGGAGCCAGAATGCTCTGGGGCAGCCGCTCCATCACGTATTGGGCCCGTTGGGACAGAGGCATAGTTTCTGAAATGGCTAGCAGTTTGTTGACCCGACGCAGCTCTGCTCCCAAGGTAAAGTCCATTCCTGCCTCGTAGGCCGCTTGCTCAATCGCAGTATAGCGACGGCGGGCTGTTTCCACCTTACGCCGATGCTCAGGACTTTTATCAGCCATTTCGGCCAACAGGCGTGTTCCCCAGCGCACATGGGCAGCCTCTTCTGGGAAAATACGCTCAATGGTCTCACGAATGGCTTTGTTTTCCTCGGTCTGAGGAGCTTGCTTTAACGCATAGATATGGGCTGAGAAATACTCACACCCACGCTTCTCAGTGACATTGATAGCCGCTAATGAGGAAATCAAAAAATCATCCAGGTTGCTGCTGGGGTCATAGGCTTCCGCATCTAACAGCCGCTCAAACTCCTCAATGTATGAAGAGCCGGGTGGGGTGCCTACATCAGCCCCTAAATCGACCAGCAGATCGGTTAACCACATCGCATGGCGTGCTTCATCGGCAACATGCCGAGACAAATCGCGGGTTAACTTTGCATCTTTGCCGTTGAGGGATTCAATCAGGTTGGTTAAATCCTTGCAACTTCGTTGCTCATTAAATCGGTAGCGGTTCAGAGTAATCAAATGGGCCTCGCGATCGCGCACCACTTGAGTCAAGATTTCGCGAGCGCCGATCGCGTTATTGAGTTTCCGAGGATAAGCAACCGTCATAAGTTTTGTTTCAGTTTGCAACTTTTTCTTTAATGTAGCGTAGTTTCATGGATGTGATTGTCAACGGCCTATCAAATCAAGGGTTTTAGCCGTAAGAACCGTTCATGTTGCCTGTCAAACTCACGGTAAGATAAAAAGCTGTCGCCGTTGGGATGAAAAAATGCGAATTTTGATAATGGGTGGCACCCGGTTTATCGGGGTTTACCTGACGCGCTTATTGGTCAACCAGGGGCATGAGGTGGTGTTATTTAACCGGGGAAACAAACCAGCCCCTGTAGACGGGGTAAGGCAAATCCATGGCGATCGCACAAACCCTGACGACCTGATCAAGCAGCTATCATCAGAACAGTTTGATGCCATTTTTGATAACAACGGTAGGGAACTGAGCGACACAAAACCCCTGGCCGATTTGTTTAAGGGCAAGGTGCAGCATTTTATCTATATGAGTTCGGCGGGGGTTTACCTGAAGTCTGACCAGATGCCCCACATCGAAGGCGATGCAGTTGACCCCAACAGCCGCCATCGCGGTAAGTACGAAACCGAAACCTATTTGGCGCAACAGGGCTTACCCTTTACCTCGATTCGGCCTACCTATATTTATGGGCCGCAAAATTACAACGACCTGGAAGCTTGGTTCTTCGATCGCATCGTTCGCGATCGCCCCATCCCTATCCCTGGTCATGGGCAACACCTGACCCAACTAGGGCATGTGAGCGATCTAGCCCAGGCGATGGCTCTAATCTTGGAGACTCCCTGTGCCATTCGGCAGATCTACAATATCTCCGGAGAGCGCTTTGTAACCTTTGACGGGTTGGCGCGGGCCTGTGCGGCGGCAGTGGGTCAGCCGCTTGATCGTCTCAAGCTGGTACATTACGACCCCAAAGCCTTTGACTTTGGCAAGCGCAAAGCCTTCCCGATGCGGCCACACCACTTTTTTGCCTCAATTCGCAAAGCCAAAAGCGATTTACACTGGGAACCTCACTATGATTTGCTATCTGGGCTAAAAGACTCCTTTGAGCAGGACTATCTCGCCCAGGGGCGCGATCAGGTCGCAATTGACTTTTCTGTTGACGATGAAATCCTGGCCGCCGTTTGAGGAAGAACCTGTGGGTATCGTTGGTTATTCATTGCTTTTTCTAGCAGGCAGCCTGGTTGGCTTACTTTTATTGGCCTTGCTTGCAATTGAAGTGCAGTATCGTCGCCGTCCTGGCAACAACTTGGCAGTGAAACTGGGAGAATGGCAAACTCAGCAGGACAGTTTTCAGCATTATCAGATCAGTGGCACGATAGAGTTCATAAACCAAACCCGCCGCCTGGAAATTATGGTGCCTGAAATCAGCGCTGAGGTGCAGTTGCTGTCTGCGGCTAGTTTGGCAGGCATTACCATAGAAACCCGGGTGATGCCTCTGGCGGCGGATGCAGAAATCCGCCCGGATGGTTATTGGGAAGCCTATATTATCAAACGCAAGCCGCTCCCTGTCAAAATCCTGATCAATCTGCGTGGAGCTGATTTAAGCCCCCTCAAGGCCGCCTGGGTGAAACTCCACTATGTCAAATATGGGCCAGCCGGGCGGATTCCTCAAACCTATCATCTAGTCGTTCCCCTCAAGTTTCCTGAGCCAACGGATTCCAGCAATTGGCGTACCACTGAACAGGCAGAGGTTCTGCCAATTCGCACCCACTTGCTCACTCCTTTAGACAATCCGGTTGCAGTGGTACAACGCTATGTGCAGCCCCATGCTAAACCAGGCGATATTGTGACGATTGGTGAGTCTCCGATCGCGATTATGCAGGGTCGATTCCGCCATCCCAGCGATATCAAGCCTGGCTGGGTGGCCCAGCGTTTGTGTTATCTTTTTTTGCCCACATCCAGTTTGGCGACCGCATGCGGGCTGCAATCGCTGGTGGATATTGTGGGGCCACTACGAGTACTATTTGCCTTTCTCGCTGGGGCATTGGCTAAAGCCGTGTTACGCAAACCAGGAGTGTTTTACCAGTTGGCAGGCGAGCAGGCGCGGCTGATTGACGATGTGACAGGCACGCTGCCCCCCTATGACCAGTTTTTGGTAATGGGGCCAGACCACTCCCAGGCGGTGGTGGATGAGATTAAACGGGCAACGGGGCTATCTGCGGCGATCGTGGATGTAAACGATCTGCGGCGGGTAAAGGTGCTGGCGGCTTCTCGCGATATTCCTTCTGGGTTACTTGAAAACGCTTTAATTTCTAACCCGGCGGGTAATGCGAATGAACAAACGCCAGTGGTGTTAATTCGGCCTTTGTAGAAGCTATGTGAACGACAACCCTCGGTCTAGTGCAGCGTTATCACTAGAAATTAGGGTCAGTAGTCAGTGCTTTAGCGCTAAAGCGCTAACTACGAGCCAAGACATTACCCTAAAACTTAGAGTTGACACTGCACTAGGGGCGTTAGGCGCAAATGCTAGATGTATTCAATAGGTTTTCTAGCGAGATGGGAGCATCCAAGGTTAAGGGGAGTGAAGGTCAGGCTCTTTTTCTAACCACCGCACTCATTTTCTGGTTTTCGGAAAGCAAGCAAGCTTCTTGAAAGTCTGATTGGGGACGCAATGATTTGTAAGAACTCTTGCGACTTCGTGCATTTCAACTCAACATAGCGTTATCTCGCTTTAGTCCTGGGTTGGGTCAGCACCTTGAGTACCTGATCCAAAGTGAAGAATCCCTACGTTCGCTCTTGGCGTGTCCGCCAGGACAATCGCCTCTGTCCCTTCCGCTAGAACGTTCGCCTCAGCGTGTCCGCTAGGACAATCGCCCCTACCACTCCTATTCCACCTTGCAAAACACTTGATTTGGCGGTATCTGGGGCAGTGACTATAATTGGGGGCAAACCTTTGCGCCTCCGTGTTTTGTATGTCCCAACCGCCCACCTACGGACCACATAATCCCCACCCGCTCTCGACGCTATGCACAGCACTGGTATGGGAGGGCAAGTATGACGAGTATGGTAATCGCCGCGAGGTGGATATTGCTGGGTGTGCCATGCCGTTCGCGCCAGCGTTCCGCGTAAGGTGACTACACGGCTGAACGCCAGCAACGCCTACAAAACGTTTCGTTGGATGACATTTTTGCTGAGATTGAAAATCACAGAGAGTCCTAAAAATTGCCTCCATTTTTTAACCAATAAACCCAGAAAGTGAAACCCTATGGCAGAGCGAGTAGAAGTTTGGTTTGATCCGGAAGCTGACTTTCTAGAGGTTATTTTCTCGGATGCTCCCGGTTATATGCGGGAAACCGAAAATGATACCGAAAATGATGCCGTTATGGAAAGGGTAGATTTGGAGGGCAACCTTCTCGGCTGCTCCATTCTGGCAGTGAGTCAACTGGCTAAGTCAAAACCACTGACTGCGGAGTTGCTCTCCGACAGAGAAAATGCAGCCTAGAGGAGATTGTGCAATGGATAAGCTAGAAAACTATCGTCAGATTATTCAAAAAATTCTGACTGACTATCAGCATTGGGCGATGGGTGCCAATCAGCCTGGAGTCCAGCAATGTGTTGCCTTTGATGAGGAGAGCGATCGCTATTTCTGGTTTCATGTGGGCTGGGATGGCAAGCGGCGAGATTTTGGAGTAACCGTTTACCTCAAGCTTGAGCAAGGCAAAATTTGGATCGAAGAAGACTGGACAAAACAGGGCATCGCCAATGATTTACTAGAGGCTGGAGTACTCACTGAAGATATTGTTCTGAGGTTTCAGCATCCTAGCGAGCGTCCCCTTACAGAATTTGCTATTGCTTAAGATGCAGCGTAATTGCAAGGAGTTCATTGATGACTATCGCAACCGAAGTAACCAAAGAAAAAAAGGTTTGGACCGATGCAGAATTCATGGCACTGCCAAAAGACGGGCATCGCTATGAAATTGTGAATGGAGAACTGGTTGATATGGGAAGTTCAGGGGCGCTGCATGGCAATCTTGCTATCACGCTAAGTTCTGCTCTTTTTGCTGTTGTCAATGCCCAAAAATTAGGATCTTTGTTTGATTCCAGCACTGCCTTCAAAATGAAGAGTGGAAATCGGCGATCGCCTGATATTTCCTTGTTTGCCAAAGAACGCCTGCAAGGCATAACCGAACTGCCTACGGGATTTCTGGATGGTGCGCCGGATCTGGCAGTTGAAGTGCTGTCTCCTGGCAACACCGTAGAGGAAATTCACGACAAGCTGGTGGAATACTTTGAGAATGGCACCCGTCTGGCCTGGATTATTCACCCTAGCGAACACTATGTCTTGGTTTATCGCTCTGCCCACGAACCTGATCGCCTGCTAAAGTCTGTCGATAACCTGGATGGCGAAGAGGTGATTCCCGGATTTACGTTACCCGTCGCCGAACTGTTTCAAAAGCTCTCATTTTAGGTTGGCTTATGTATGCTGTCATCTCCCGTGAAAAAATCCATCTGCCCCCCGGTAGCGTCATGCGAATGCCCGGAACCTGGCAAGACTACTGCACCCTACGTGATAGTCGCGGCGATGGCTCCCTCCCCCGCATCAAGTATCGCGATGGAGAAATTTTGCTGATGAGTCCCCTACCCCGCCACGGGCGCGAAGCCCATCTCCTAGCCAGAATTGTGGAAATCCTCCTCGATAGCGAAAATCGCAACTACGAAGCCTTTACCCCCATCACCATGGATATTCCCGAAGTAGGGGGCATTGAGCCCGACTACTGCTTCTACATCGATAACTGGCAGGCAGCCGTCGGCAAAGACCGCATCAATTGGCAGACCGATCCAACCCCGGATCTGGTGATTGAAATTGATGTGACCACCTATACCGCTGCCGAAGATTATGCTCCCTACGGTGTCTCTGAAGTCTGGCTGCTCAAAAAAAGTGACTTAAAGATGTATGCCCTGCAAGGGGAAACCTATGAACTGCAACCCCGCAGTCGCTATTTTCCAGGGGGGGATCTGCCTGAACTCATGGCTCAAGTGTTAGCTGCCGCCGCTGAGCAAGGAACAGGCGTTGCGCTCCGCAACTTGCGCCAACAATTGATGAGCTAATGTTGAGCTAACCCCTGCGATATCTTGTCACTGCAAATGCAGAGCTTCAGTGGATACGCAACGGCCTAACCTATGACTTCAATCCCTCTCAATCCTGCCATTTTCGAACCCCTGTTTGCCCCACTGGCAAGAACCCAACGCCCATCGCGTGCAGGCGGAAAAGACCGCTGAAGCGGTTACTACGAGCAGGGGTGCGGCAAGTAATGTTGTGCAGGGAGGTAGGGCCTCTCCCATTGAGGTGGTCAATAACCTGCGGGCAGCGGTGCGGGAATGGCGGGAAGCCTTCTATCGTGCTAAGCGTAGTCAAAGGGGGCGATGAAAATGAGGTCGCTCCTGTCGGATTTCCTTCAGAGGAAATGGCAGGTAGTCGTTTATTGGCTAGGAACCCGCTGACGCGATCGCATCTGGGCCAACCCCTAACTCCCGCAAGGAGAGAAACACTCCTGCGATCCCTGCCTCAGACGTGGCAGCCAGAGCCCAACCCTCAGGGGAAGTCGCAGGAGTACCAGGTGATTGGGCTAAGGCCATAGCGCAAGTCGGGTAGAGAATGCTTCTAATGCACCGATGTCTGCAGCGCGATCAGACGAACTCGCTCTTCTTCGTTTCTCCAATGCGCGTAACCAGGAAACCTACTACTTGTGGCAAAATCAGGGTGCTTAGAGTCGCTACAAACTCTGAGCGATCGCCCCTCCAATTCAGAAGTAAAAGCCAACTTGCCTCAGGAGGTGTGCAATTAACAGTTGCTAACGGCTGCTCAAATTGGCTTCCAGGCTTTTGAGATATTCTGTATTCACCCCCGACTCGCGGGTCAGTGCAATCTTCCCGGTACGGGCAATTTCACGAATGCCAAACTTATTCAACACCTGCACGATCGCCACCATTTTGCCGGGGTCACCCACCACCTCAATGGTGAGCGAATCTTCTGCCACATCTACAACCCGGGCGCGAAAAATTTGAGCCAGCTCCAACACCTCTGAGCGATTGGAGCTAGTCGCATTCACCTTCATCAACATCAGTTCGCGCTCGACACAGGGAACTGTTGTGATATCTTGCACCTTCAGCACATTAATCAGTTTGTAGAGCTGTTTAGTCAACTGCTCGATATTACGCTCATCACCCGGCACAACCATTGTGATCCGCGAAACGCCCATTTGTTCAGCTGGGCCGACGGCTAAGCTTTCGATATTAAAGCCGCGACGAGCAAACAGGCCCGCAATGCGAGTGAGAACTCCCGCCTCATCTTCAACCAGAACAGAGAGTGTGTGCTTCATGGAGCAGAAAAGATTGGGCAACAATAGTTAGGCACTTATTGTAGCCTGGGTAGATGCCCATCTAGCGGCTTTGTTAAGAAATGTCTGAATTAGGTATCGCCACCACTTGCCCAGTTTCAGCCGCTTGCTGGGCCGCCGCCGCCACTTGGAGCGTATAGAGACTTGCGGCGGGCTTGATATAGAGCGGGTGCCCTTGGGTGAGGTGGTCTAATACCAGGGCAGTGTCTTTGGCAAAGAGGCCCTGGCGCGTCGGAACTGGCAACTCCTGCTGCCCAGGCGCGGTAATGAGACAACCGCGATCGCCTTGAAACACCAGGGCACCATGACTTCCTTGCACTTCCATTAACCGTTTGGCTTGCCAGATTGTTTCCCCCTTGGCATAGGTGACATCGGCAATCACACCATTGCTAAACCGCAGGTGAGCCGTGCAAACACAGGCGGCATAGGTATCTGTAAAATCGCCCTGGGGCCAAAACCGGGCTTCGCAGGCGACCCGCTCCACCCGCCCAAACAGGTCAATCAAGCGATGCAAGCGAGACAATGCCCCAATCAATGGAAACCCAAAGGTAGCGGAACGATAAGTCCACTTTTGAGGGGCAGGGTGCTGGGGGTTTGCGGTGATGTAGCGAGCATAGAAGGGTTGGCCAATGGCTTCAAGGTTGGCTTTTAGAGTCTGGTGCAGCCCCCCCAGCAACTCAATATGTTCCACATGCAATAACTGCTGGTTGACTCTGGCTAGCTCCACCAGTTGGGTGGCAACGGCCACATCCAATGCTAGGGGGTACTCGACCACGACATGTTTACCGGCACTCAGGGCGGCATGGGCGATCGCCCCGTGCTCACTGTTGACCGTGGCAATCACCACGGCATCGATGCGGGGGTCTTGAACCAGCGATCGCCAGGAATGGTGGGCCTCCGTGCCATAAGCCTGACTAAAAACCTGAGTGCGGCACAGGTCGCGCCCCGCCACGGCCACTAAATGGGCGCGATCGTCAGCGGTAAGGGCATCCGCTCGCAATTTAGCGGCGTAACCCGTACCCACCAGCCCAAACCGCAAGGGAAGAGGGAAATTAGTCATCGTTTTTGGCTGTTGCGCGAGTCATTGAATAGCCTGCAAGCCAGGAAGACCCAACTGAGGCATGCTCTTTCATCAATTTTTAATGTAAACCAGCTCAGCGCCACTCCACCTTTACTCTTGCAGCGAGGGAGGGTTAAGAAACCCTGGGATCTAATTATTGTTATATGAAATTCTAATTAACTGATGAGACGGGTATAGGGCTTGTTTTTGGTTCGGCTAAAAGTACTTGAGAATCAGACACAGCCGGGCTTATAAGAGAATAGCAAAGTCTAACTTTTAGCTTTTCGCTCTGTCATATAAGATAAGCAGATTAAATCTAGCGGTTGTATTACGAATCCCATTCATCCAAGCCCCTACAGACAGACCGAATCCAAAATTTTTCCCGTAGTATTCAGGGTGGAGCAGTTGAGTGAGTGCCCTTTTGACAGAAGAGTTCTTACTAGATTGCATTAAAGCTCACTTTGCCGATTCTTTACTTGAGAGGACCATTGCATGGCAACTTATAAGGTCACCCTAATTAATGAAGCTGAAGGGTTAAACACTACCATTGATGTCCCTGATGATACTTATATTCTGGATGCCGCTGAAGAGCAGGGCCTGGATTTGCCCTATTCCTGTCGGGCAGGTGCGTGCTCTACCTGCGCTGGCAAAATCCTGTCGGGTACGGTTGATCAATCTGACCAATCCTTCCTGGATGATGACCAAATCGAGAAAGGCTATGTGTTAACCTGCGTGGCTTATCCCACTTCAGATGTCACGATCATGACTCACCAAGAAGAAAATCTCTACTAAATCAATGCTAAAGGGTAAGGCGTGATTGGGTCTTGCCCTTTGGCTCCTAACTATTGCTAACACCATCGGGATCACCCCGTCGGAGTTTGTCCAGTTCTCTGAACTAGAAATCCGCCAGATCTTTAAAACTTTTGCTGACTAATCCCAGATGGGTTTTGGTGTAGCAACATCAAATGAGCAGAGCATTCACATAGAGGCGCAGTAATGCGTCTCTGTGCTTTTTAGACCTTTTCTTAGCCACATGAGGTTGTGAGCGGCACGGATGGACATTTCCAGCAGCGCTGGTGCGTCTTGGCCCAAGGAAGTTTGATGATAGTCGCCACGTTTCTCATGGCGACGGCGAGGCAGGCAGCCGATCCAGAATTGGTGGTTGAGCACTTGGTTTTGTTCTAAGCTTTCTGACCAAAGCTACATCTAAGCCGCTTGGTTAATTCACAAGTATCACAGCGTGTTCGAGAACCGCTTGGATTAGATTAAAGGAGAAAGGGCTGGGGGATGAGGGAGATCAGTGGTGAAACGGATGCGGCAAAGTACTAGTTAAGCGCCATTTGCTTTAAGTCGGTCTTACAGGTCTTCAGCATCCGCAAGTCATTTTGGCTGACTGACGCTAAAGGCTGAAACCCTTCTAAACCAATGATCGGTTTTGCCGTTGCACCCTGGGCCGCTACATTAGAATTTCGCGTTAAGGCGATCGCAAAGGGGTTTGTTGCACGATCATAGCTGTTGACAACTGTTAAAGCTAATTGGTTGGCTTCAAACTTACCAGCCGCACAGTCAAAGGAAGAGTGGGGCATATATAACGCCCCCATGACCTTACCCTGATTAACTTCAAACACAAAGTAGCCCTGACCTAGCTGATCCGGCTGAGCCGATTGCCCATAGAGGTAGATACCATCTGGCAAGGCTGCTGCACCAGAGCGAGGCCCAGCCGACTGGGCAAGCACTGCAGTTGTACGAGATAGTCCAAAACTAAAGGTAGTGACACCAAGAATAAGCGCAGCGGATATCACTTGGTGAGCCACCCGGTAAAACGGCATCTTAAGCGCATGATTCACTTGCGTCATTGCACGATTTTTATTTTTCATCTTTCAACCTGCCTCTACGCCCTCAGATAGATGTCAATATATTAAGAAATAGGAAAGATACCTTCTGGTAAGCTCGCCTACAGGCAATTTCCACGCAGAAGAAGAAAAAGCCGAACTACTTCAGAATGCAATTCTGAAGAGTATTTTCGTTAAGCCTATGTGGGGAGCAATACTAAACAACGTAGCAACTGATTGCAGCTACATCAGGCCTTTGAAGGAGGCACACTGATATTATCGAGCAAACGATTGACTCTTAGCTTCGCCCGTTTGGCTGAGTCTGTCTGGTTCCAAAAGGCTGATCTGGACAGAAACCGGAGGCAAATCTGCCTCTGTTGGCGTTCAAAACAACCTGGCCAAACTCTTACTATTTCTATGAAATCATTAATGACTCCCTGGAGCGATTACGATTAGTGACAGTTTGCAAGTTGGTCAGGGCGGTGGGTGACAGCCAGTCGTTTGAGGATAACTGCGGACGCCTTTGCCTTGTTGCGATGCTTAGCTACAGCCGCGCGATCGCCCATTCCAGAAAAGTGCCAAAAAATCCCAAATCTTGAAAGCCTGGCACTTTGAATTCACCCAGAAAAATTATTTTTTGAAGCAATATTCTCGAATCGGGGATTGTAAGGGCGCGAGGCGACGCATCTCACGCGTGTAGGCCACATTAGGAAGTCCACTATAACCGCAGCTTTCGTTTGCAGACCAGCTAAGCCCTGATTAAACTCCAGACGAGTTAGCTTGAGTCTCAATCTTTGCCTTTTTGCAAACTTAAACATTTAATGCAAAGTAGCGCAATTTATCTGCGAGTTTCTCATAATGAAACTGTTAGGAGATCAAGAGATTTATCAATTAGTGCGCTTAATGAATAATTATTAAGCGCCTGCCGAGAAGTGACCTTTTACTTAAGACATCTTGAGGTGGTTTCTATGACAGTTCCAAAAGTGATCGATGAAATGCTTCAGTATCTTTCTGGGGCAATGTCTCGAATTTTTGGGCCAAGTGATGATGCCTACCCCAATACAGGGGTGCAGCCCTACGACGGAGAGTCTAGAAAGAAATCAAAAACACGGGATTAGTTCCGTCATCTGGAGGATGAAGGCAGAGAAATTGCTGGTAAGGTTGGGTGAAAAATCTTTTCTAAAGTTTGCAGACGAAAGGGTGGTTTCTAGTGAAGTAAGTGGTGGAGTGTCTGGGTACCTCCACCTTTTTTATATAGTTTTATATAGATCTTTGGACTAGATTTTTTAGACAATTCTAAACTAGACATTGGGTTCTGAAATCTCGCACTACTGGCAGAATCAGAGGGGAAAAAGCCGTGACTATACTTTGAGGCGAAAGTAGCCCACCTATTTGCTAAGGCGACTCCCTTGTATTTCCTGGCATCCTCCAAAACCTTATGTCTTGCGGTGCTGGCCTCCATAGTGCGATGACACATTGCCCTAAACAATGGCAGGCTGGAGATGGGATGATGGGGGAGGCGATGACAGGTGGCTGCGCGGAACAGATGCCACTTTTTTCCATCCTTGTGAACAATTGTTTTAACACAAAAAGCAAAACCTCCGGTTTTCGTCGGGCAATCCATCACTGTGATGGGCTGTCCGAGAGGCCGAAGGTCTGATTTGTTTTAACTATTTTTCAACCTGAAAGCGGTTAACTCTTTCGCTTGAGTGCTGCAAGAGCAGCGAAAGAGACGAGTACAAGATCTTAAAATTAGGCGGTAACCAGTTCAGGCGTGGGGCGCGTGCTGTTACGAATGCCTGCGATCGCCTCCGCATAGTCCTTTGCGCCAAATACGGCAGAACCCGCCACAATCGCATTTGCACCTGCTTCTAGAACTTGCCAAGTATTATTAATTTTAAGACCGCCATCGACCTCAATCCAGGGGTCAAGCCCCCGTTCATCACAGATTTGGCGCAACTTACGAATCTTTGGTAGCACCCCAGGAATAAAGCTTTGCCCGCCAAATCCGGGGTTAACGCTCATGATCAAAACGAGATCACACACATCCAGCACGTAGTCAATTAATTCCAGTGGGGTTGATGGATTCAGAACCACCCCTGCTTGCTTACCCAACTCCCGAATTTGACAAAGAGTGCGGTGCAGATGGGGAGAAGCATTATGCTCCGCATGCACTGAAATAATATCGGCTCCGGCCTTAGCAAAATCAGCAACAAACTTCTCTGGTTCAACAATCATCAAGTGAACATCCAGGGGCTTTTGAGTGATTGGACGAATGGCCTCAACAATCAATGGCCCAATCGTGATGTTAGGGACAAAACGCCCATCCATGACATCCACATGGATCCAATCTGCGCCAGCTGCATCAACGGCTCGAATTTCATCGCCCAAGCGGCTGAAATCGGCTGATAGAATTGAGGGAGCAATAACGGTTGACTTTTGGATCATAGCTGGCGGCATCCTCCTAAGGTCGGCAATGATTGTATTTATATTAACAAAATGAGTTCCGTCTCCTGCATCGATTAATGATGATTTGATCACCTTGGATTAGGAAGAATCGTGAAGCCACCTGTAGTTTTACTGATTTGTGTGTTGGGAGTTGTTGCATCCTTAAGTCTGGCTGGGGGCGCGCTAGCGTCGCGTAAACTGGTGCGGCTCCAGTCGAGCTCTTTAGCAGAGGCAGGGATTGATGCCCTCCGCTTGCATCAGCCTCCTTTTAATTTACAAGGTCGCAAGATTGCCTTGGGGCAGGTAGAAATTGGTCGTCCGGGGAAGTTTGGTATTGATAAGGCCGTATCTCGCAATCCTGTGGTGAATCTAAGCCAGGTTTTTTATCGAGATGTGCGCCCTAAGGTGAATACGAATGTTGATAATCACGCCCACAGTGTTGCCAGCATTATTGTTGGAGCAACTAAAGAGATTCCTGGGGTGGCACCGGCTGCACGGCTTTATTCCTCTGCAGCTGGTAATGCAAAACGATACGGCCAACCGGAGGAGTGTCTTGCGGCCCAACATATCGCCAGTCAAAATGGGGGAGATGTTCGGGCGATTAACTTTAGTTTTGGTGAATCACTCAAACATGATCCGCGCCCTAAGCCTGTTTTAGATGGTAAAGCCCTGCTAACCCTGTGTGTGGATTGGTCCGCACGCGCCCACAGTACGCTCTATGTGGTGGCGGGCAATCAGGGAAAGGGAGGAATTTCGATTCCAACGGATAATTTCAATGGCATCAATGTCTCATTTACAACCAGAGTTGAGGAGGTCTTTCGGAAAATTGATTTTGCTAATTTAGGGGATCCCCAGGGAGCCGGGCAGGCCATTGAGGGAATTGAAAGCAATGTTGGCCCGCGTCGAGCCATCGCCCTGACTGCTCCTGGTAGTGAAATTACCCTGGTGCGGCTAAATGGTAGCCTTGACACCTCCAGTGGCACTAGCTTTGCCGCGCCCCACGTTACCGGCACGGTGGCCCTGTTGCAGGAGTATGGCGATCGCCAACTGCGTCAAAATTGCCAGGCGGGGGTTGGTTGCACCCTCCCGTGGACGACCGATGCCCGCCGTCCAGAGGTGATGAAGGCAGTCTTATTAAACGCAACCGACAAAATTCGCGATACTGGCAATGGCTTCTACCTGGGGATGAGCCGCACGATTGTAGACAAAAGTAACAAAACCTGGCTAGAGTCTGATGCGGCAGCGGATCCAAAGATTCCTTTACATATCCAGATGGGAACTGGGCAACTCAACGCCTATCGGGCTTACCGCCAGTTTAGTCGTGGGCAATGGAGTCCGACCCAGCCAATCCCTGAGATTGGTTGGGATTATCGTACTGTTGCCTTAGGCCCCGAAGCGTCTGGAGAATCTATCCCCGCTTTCCATGATTATGTTTTTGAGAACCCCCTGCGAGGTGGCAGCTACCTCTCTGCAACTCTGGCCTGGCAACGCTTAGTAGAATTAGTTGATCGCAACGGCAATGGGGCTTACGACCTGGATGAAAGCTTTCGCGATCGCGGCCTCAATGATCTCAACCTTTACCTGCTCAAAGCTGATGAAACTGATCTCAGCAAAGCAATCTGGGCTTCAATCAGTGCCGTCGATAGTGTCGAGCACTTATTTGTGCCCATCCCCACTACTGGCCGATACAAACTGCGCGTCGTCTTTCACCGCCGCGTCAATGAGGCAGTTCAGCGCTATGCGATCGCCTGGTGGGCCTTGACGACCCAACGGTAGAGTAGGAAAGCGTATTGAGTGTTAAGGACAGAACCAGAAATTCAAAATCCACACCCTACCCGCTCACCTGCTCACCCGCCCATCCGACCCCGTCATTACTCCACCGTTCCACCGCTCCACCGGTTCACTTGCTGTCTACCAGTGAGTATCAAAGGTCACCAGTTTAAGATGATCAGGGTTGGCAATGATTTCCTTGGCCAGAAGATACCCGGCAATTGTCCAGGTTTGATACTTGCGGGCTTCTTTGCCAATCAAGCGACCATCGGGGCCGTCGTAGTATTCTGGCCATTGATCGAGCAGCAGGCGACGCTCGGCGATCGCGATCGCATGGTGGGCCAATTCCCCCCGACCCATTTTTTTGCTCGCGATGGTCAACATCCATAGCAAAACCGGCCAGTTCCCACCATTGTGATAAGACCACGCCCGGTTCTTAGGGTCTGCCCCCGTTACCGTGCGCCAATCGCCATTTTCCAGAGCTGGGTAGCAAATCTTCATTGGCATCTGTCCAATGAGATCACCCCAACGCAGTTCAATCAAGTTCAAGATTTTGTGAGATTGCTCCTCAGTGGTAAGAGAAGAGATGATTGCCATTAAGTTGCCCACAGAAAAAAACCGACAATCTAGTTGGGATGGGCCTAAATTCCCTGCCAGGTAGCCACCTGCGTCTGGCATCCACTTCGCTAACCAATAAAAAGGAATCGAGTCTGAATAAATGTTGAATTGATTCAGCGCTTCTTCACCGTATTCTTCCACGCGATAGCGATAAATGACATTCAAGCGATCAGCGTCGAGCCAGTAGTTTTCGCGCAACTGGCGCAATAGCGGTACGATACGATTCTGCACCCCCTGGATAGTCAACTGATTTTTTTGGTTGGGCACAAGTAACTCTAAACTGGCCACCAGTGCCGCATAAAACAAAGCCTGAATCTCAATTGGGTGTCCATAAATTCCCATCCGCCGGTCAATCATACTGGCTCCATCAGGAACCAAAAGCATGGGATACATATCAAATCGGGTAACCAGACACAGTTGGAGGATCAGACGAATGCCTTCTTGCACATCTTCGCGCTCGGCCAGAGCCTTATCCCCAGTGGCAACTACATAGGCACGCAGCAACAAAATCCACCATAACCCGGCATCGGCTGGAGCCACCCTTCCGATCGCGTGATCACCAAAATCAGGCTTGAGATATTCCTGCCGATTAAAGGCTTGAATTTTGAAACTAGCAGGCATTAATCCTCGGCTTGGCTTAATACAATCCAGCTGAGTTGTTTTAGGCTGCAACTTTAATGTTGCTTCTAGAAAGTTGCGAACAATCGCAGCTTTCCCCTTAATCAGAAAAAGTAAGGCTGAAGAAACAAAATCACGGATAAAACATTGATCATAATTCAATGCAGAAATATCCGGATCGCGGGCTGCAATTGTGCCCACAGGTTCTCCTTGAAAATAAATAATTGATTCGTCTAACGCTGCCCATGCCTGCTCTTCAATTGCCGTGCTGCTCACCATGCGCCTCTCCCAAAAATAAAACCCGCGTAACCCCTATGCTAAGGTGATCCCCCATAGAGTCAGCTGAATCCAAGCTATCAATTATTAGAATTCTCTCAAATATTAATTTTATGTGTGTTAGAAATCTAACTTTCCCGATTTATTTCTGAGCCTCTGTATGAAATACGCGGTTGTAATTAGATATAGCTTTGGTCAGCACGCTAAGGACAAAACCAAGTGCTCAACCACCCATGCTGGGTAGACTTTCTGACGTGCTGTCGCCACGAGAAAAACAGCGCTGGCTACAGCACAAGGAAGGCATTAAAGTTTCTAGCCACTTCAACTTCCTCCCAGTTTAGACCTAAAGTTTTGCCGATTGGGATAAAGGCGATGAAGGAAAGCCTGGTCGCTGGGTTGTTTCACAGGAGGTACCTCACCTTCGATGGCACTTTTTGAAATGCTAACACTGAGTTCTTCTTTGACTCTTATAGGAACTTTAGCGACGGTCTAGAAGTCATTGATATCGGGTATCGGTTGAGTCTGCTTCGGGAAAAGCCACCTCTTGAGATTGAGATTGAGAGAGGAGGACGAGGTTCAAACATAGACAGAAATGTTCCGATATATTCAGAAATGCTTTGTAGTTAGAGCTAGGTAGCTAGTGGTGCGTGAGTCAGGTTAAAGAGCCAATTCAAACTGGAAAAACACTCTACTCAGGAGTGTTGATGATTTTTAACCCAGCGAAATCGGCTCGACCGATGACATCCGATTAATTAAAGTTGAGCGTGTTTTGGGGTAGAAAGAGTACGGTTGATCAGCATGAGCGATCTCGCCATCTGCAGGCGGCTCCTAGGCGGTGATCTGCATTGCTCGTGCAGCCAAACAGCCCAGCAGCACCCATACCCTCTTCTTATAATTAATTCATAAGGCTACCTGTTTGAGCATCCAAGAAAAGGTTATTGAGGATAACAGGCATGAATCGATTCCTATTAAGCTTGGGTTTAACCCTCGGCTTAAGCATTGTAGGCATCGGCGATGCGATCGCTCTGCAGCCTGCGCCAGTGAGAGGCAACTCCAAAGTCCAGTGGTCAAAAGTTGTTGAAACTCCCTTTGATGGCAGGATCATCTATGACAAAGACTTTGAGCCAGGTAAGCATGAACTCATAACGAGCTGGTCAGCAAGCGAGATTCGTGCAACCTTTACCCGTTACTGGCAAGAGATTGTGGGCTATCGTACAGAGTGGAAGACCCGCACCTACTATGATCGCCGGGGAAGAAAACGGCATGAAGAGTATCCTGACAGGGTGCCTATCTACGAATCAAGAAGCCAGGACTATGAAGTGATTTCATTGCTGATTGCACTGGATGGCAAAGTGCATGAGTACACAGGCGGTGAAATATCAACAGAGCTAGCAGAAATCCTGAGTAAGGCTCCACGAGATAAAAATGTACCTGTGCGGGCCGTGCTCAGCGACGGTAATACTGTTGATATGGAAATCGGTACTGGCACAACGGCGGCCTGGAGGAGCCTCTATGGCAATCGGGTAAAGCCACACGCAGGCGGCGCATCTGGACTCTAACGTCAGTTTAGACCTGACGGCCTGACAAAACTGTGAAAAACCTGATTTTTCAGCAGCCTATGCTCTGCTAGCGCTCAGCCTGCAATGGCGACTTAGCCTGGATTGAGCGCCATTAAAGCCGATGCCTAAGCCCAGAGGTAAGGGAAACATTCTAAGTACACTGGGTCTTAAGCTCTCTATTCATCCGGCAGTGCAAGTTACGCAAAAGAGTCTGGAATTTCCAAGGGTTTCTTTGACCAACGTGCAAGCTCACTTGCGGCCAAAGCAACAAATAGCAGGCTGAATTTCCACCCTAGTGGACGAGTCCGTACTAGCTGACAGCCTCTGCCGCCTCTGGTTGTTTAGTTGAGAGGCTCTGGCTGTTTAGTTGAATCAACTCCACCTTATAACCATCCGGATCTTCGACAAAGGCGATCACGGTTGAGCCATGTTTCATTGGGCCAGGTTCACGGGTAACTTTGCCGCCACGGCTCTTAATTGCTTCGCAGGTGGCATAAATGTCATCCACGCCAATGGCAATGTGGCCATAGGCATCGCCCAGGTTATAGCGGTCTTTGCCCCAGTTGTAGGTTAACTCTAATACCGTCTGATCTGATTCGTCTCCATAGCCAACAAAGGCCAGGGTAAACTCACCCCCTGGGTAGTCTTTTTGGCGTAAAAGCTTCATACCTAGTACATCACAGTAAAACTTCAGCGACTCTTCCAAATTGCCAACTCGCAACATTGTGTGCAGTAAGCGCATGGTTTCTTTCCTGAGGGACAACATCTTCTATTCTGCCAACTTTAGCAGCAAATGCTTGTGCCCAAGGGCAGAATTCCAGGGACAGCGCCTATACGGAACCGTTTTTGCAGGTCTAGCCCCTATGATGATGGGGGAATTCTCCGAGAGTCAGCGCTTTTATGGCCATTAAGAAAGTCCTTTCCTATGCATTGTTGATTTTTATTCCGATCGCGATCGCGGCTGAAAAACTAGAATGGTCGCCTTTGGCCGTTTTTGCCCTATCAGCCCTGGCGATTGTGCCCCTAGCTATCTGGCTGAGTACAGCCACCGAAGAAGTTGCTGTCGCCGTTGGCCCCTCAATTGGGGGCTTGTTAAATGCCATTTTTGGTAATGCGACCGAGTTAATTATTGCCCTGGTTGCCCTGAAAGCGGGGCTGATTGATATCGTGAAAGCCAGTATTACTGGCACAATGATTAGTAACCTGTTGCTGGTAATGGGCCTATCGATGCTGATGGGAGGGTTACGCTACAAAGAACAGACCTTCAAACCGATTGTGGCCAGGGTAAATGGAGCCAATATGACGCTGGCTGTCACCGCGATTTTGTTACCTGCAACAGTGATTACCACCTCCAATGTGGTGGAGCCATTAGCGATTAGCCGTCTGTCGGAGGTGGTAGCTATTGTGCTGATTGTGGTCTACGCTCTGACCCTAGTGTTTTCTTTGAAAACCCATAGTTACCTCTACGATGTGGGTATAGCGGAATTAGAAGAAGCGGGTGGTGACGCAGAGGCCCATCACAAACCCAATTTAGTTCTCTGGGTAGGGGTACTGCTAGTGGCTACGATTGGAGTGGCCTTTGTTTCCGAAATTTTTGTGGGTGCGGTTGAGGCGGCAACAGCCGGATTAGGGCTAACGCCTCTGTTTACTGGGGTGATTTTGTTGCCCCTGGTGGGCGGAGCCGCCGAATATGTCACCGCCGTTAGTGTAGCCATGAAAAACAACATGGATTTGTCAGTTTCGGTGGCGATGGGTTCTAGTTTGCTGGTTGCCCTGCTGATGGCCCCGATTCTAATTTTGGTGGGGCAGGCAATTGGCCAGCCGATGGATTTGAACTTTAATTTGTTTGAGGTGATTGCTGTGGCGATCGCTGTGGTGGTTGCGAACCTAATTAGTCTGGATGGCCGCTCAAACTGGTTAGAGGGTGTACTGCTACTGGCAACCTATATTGTGTTGGGAACAGCCTTTTACTTTCACCCCGCCTAGTCTGCTAAGAGATTCGCCACTTAACATCCCTGCTCGTAGGATATGTCAGGCGATAGCCGTAACGCATCAAAGGTATAGCGATCGCCCCCGTGCAATCAGCAGAGATAACATGATTGCTCAAGAGTAGGGCAGGAACCCTCTATTGGGGCGATCGCTCCTCACAGCTTAAAGCGCTCGATCGCCTCGTGGAGTGGATTCTAGAACAGCAGCTACCGTTTGATTCCCTGTACTACTGTAGGAGCGACCCTTGCAGTATCTGCGAAGCAGCGTGACCCATCCATTTCAGTTACGCTCCTCAACGAAGACACAGTATTTGAGCGTTTATAGACCGAGGAGTGCCGACGAGGAAAGACGTGGAAAGCTGGATAAAAGCAACCAACCACTCGAACTAGAATCTATTTTTCTTACTGATGCACAATCACAGAATCTTTGCTCAATTCAATGTAATTGTGTTGAGACAGCAGATCAACGATGAGGGGTAGGTTTGTAGTGAAGAAAATTTCTAAGTCTATGTTTTTGATGTTTCCTGTCGTGACAAGTAGCAGTTTATAGGGTTGCTGCACAGTGAGGAAGGAATCAACGAAATCTGAGTCTTTGGTGATGACGACTCGTTCTTGCTGAATGGAAATCGAATTGATGATTGAGTCTGGTGTAGCATTTTGCTGAGGCAGTTCTCTGGTATGAATAGTATCGTAACCAGCTTCCTGAAGCAGTCGGGCAAGTCGAAGGGGGAGTTGGGCATCAACGAGAAACTTCATGATGCCAGCTTGTGAATGCTCTTAACCTGACTAAGACGAGCGGCAAACAGCAGAACGGCAAGAATATCATCCGACTCAAGGTCATCGTAGTCAGCAAGGATTTCTTCAGTTGTCATGCCGGAACTTAAAAGTTCGAGGATAAACTCGACGGGGTAACGTAATCCACGAATGCAGGGCTTACCATGACATATCTCTGGATTATGCGTGATACGTTGCAGTAAGTTCTTTTCCATACTTGGCTCAATTTCTGATTTTGTGGATGCATGGGCGGATTGCGCCTACCGTTCCTCCAGTTTAAGCCACCGATCGCCTCGGCGCTGCCTGTGTTTTCGGATTGTGGGGTTGGAGAGCGACCCCTTGCGGGTAACGCAAAGCGATCGCCTCGTAGAGTGGATTCTGGAACAGCAGTTGCCGTCTGATTCGCTGTACTACTATGGAGGCGATTCTCGTTCCGAGACACTTCGTGAACGACCCATCCACATTAGCTATGCTCCTCAGCAAAGGCAAAATATTTGGACATTCATAGACAGGGGAGTGCCAACCAGAAAAGGGATTGAGCAGTGGTTAGAACGCCTTGGGTAGTCCTGCCTGTTTGAGGACAGCATTTGCCGTGTGACGAGATTTAATCGAGCCGTCTACCACAAACCGCCGATCGGTCATTGGGCTGTACCAGATTTCGTGGTCTCCTTTGCCTTGACGTTCAAAAGAACAACCTGCTTCGGTCAACAGTTTTTTGAGCGCAGGCGTGAGCGATGTAGCCATTGATCAAGCAACCTCGATGAGTTCTTGCCGATGGCTCGTAAGTTGAATAACAATCGTCCCTGCATAATCGGCAGAAATGACATGGTTGAGGAGCAGTAGATCGGGGATGATCTGCCGTAGCTTTTGACTCAGTGCCTCGATCGTATCCGCTTCAGTGGCTAATCCCGGTACATCTTCACTGGTTGCCACCCAGACGGCGGCTTCTGCATCCCAAAAGGCATCAATTTGATAAGTGTCCTGTTCCATGCCTGCCTCTACCTGAGCGATCGTTTTTCCAGTTTAAAGCACCGATCGCCTCGGTGCTGCCTGTGTTTTCGGATTGTGGGGTTGGAGAGCGATCGTGGATGCTGGGACAGCAATTGCCGTTTGATTCGCTGTACTACTATGGAGGCGATTCTCGTTCCGAGACACTTCGTGAACGACCCATCCACATTAGCTATGCTCCTCAGCAAAGGCAAAATATTTGGACATTCATAGACAGGGGAGTGCCAACC
>Ga0272446_1000652_pt1 | contig 53298 bp, 42 predicted proteins | sample YNPCB0061_FD_194587 | JGI IMG/M metagenome (GOLD analysis project Ga0272446, IMG submission 194587) | Hot spring microbial mat communities from Yellowstone National Park, WY, United States - YNP-CB-006-1 | ecosystem: Environmental > Aquatic > Thermal springs > Hot (42-90C) > Sediment | place... | reverse complement strand
TGGGCGTCCATGGTGACGATGGCCACGAAGTCCTTCACGCGCAGATGCCACATCGCTTCGGGAATGCCAAACTCGAGCAGGTGCACGCCGGGCACGTCCACGACGGTGCGCGCGTAATACTGGGCGGCGCCGCCGACGGCGTTCAAATAGACCGCGCCCGCTTCGCGCAGCGCCTCCAGCGTCCGGGCGCCCATGCCGCCCTTGCCGATCACCACCCGCACGCCGTACTTCCGGATGATGTCGGCCTGGTAGGGCTCTTCGCGGATGCTGGTGGTCGGTCCGGCGGCCTTCACCACCCATCGCTCGCCCTGCTTCAACATGACGGGCCCGCAGTGATAAAGCACCGCGCCCCGCAGGTCCACCGGCGGCGGGTTCTTCATCAGGTAAGCGTGGACGGCGTCGCGGCCGGTGTACATCTCCCCGGAAATCAACACCACATCCCCGACCTTAAGCTGGCGGACGGCTTGCTCGCTGACGGGCGGCGTCAGGATCACCTCGCGGCCGGTCAAGGGGAACCCCGCCCCGCTGGTCATGCGCTCCACCGGACGTTCGGGGTCGCGGTACAGCCATGCGGTAATCGCGCCGCTGCGGGCATCCACGCGGATTCCAAGGCGGCGGAACGCCCAGCAATCATACGCCACCGAGACAAAAAACGAAGCGGGCAGGCGGTTGGCCGTGGTGATCTTGCACCCGATCAGCGAAGCCTTGCCGCCGAAGCCCATCGCGCCGACGCCGAGCCGGTTGGCTTCCTCCATGATTTCGGCCTCAAGCTGCGCCAGCACCGGGTTGGGATTGACATCGTCGAGCGTGCGGAAGAGCTGGTATTTGGCCAGCAGATAGCCGTGGGCCCGGTCACTGCCGATGCACACCCCGATGGCGCCGGGGGAGCAGCCCTGGCCCTGCGCCTGCCACACCGCATGGAGGATGCACTTCTTGACGCCTTCCAGCGTGCGGTCCGCGCGGCCCAGATGATCGAGCTGGCAGGGCAGCGAATATTGGATGTTTTTGTTCTCGCAGCCGCCGCCCTTCAGCAGGAGCTTGATTTCAATGTCGTCCCGCTCGTGCTGCTCGAAGTGAATCACCGGGGTCTCCGCACCCAGGTTATCGCCCGAGTTTTTGCCGGTGAGCGAATCGACGGAGTTCGGGCGCAATTTGCCCCGCCGGGTGGCCTCCGCCACCGCGGCGACGATCTGTCTGCGGATCTCCAGTTGGTTGACGCCCACCGGGGTGTGCACGTCGAACGTCGGCATCCCGGTGTCCTGGCAGATGGGGCCTTCGTCGGCGGCGGCCATGTCGATGTTCGACAGCATAATGTTCAACGCCTGCGAGGACTGCGTGTCCGGCGTCTCGGCGGCGGCCGCAATGCCCATCGCCTTGCGGACATCGGGCGGCAGATTGGTGGAGGTTTGCGTAATCAACTCGACGAGGCTGTTGAACAGGAATTCCATGCCTCCTATTGTAGGCCGCTCAACGCAAATGCTCCTCGAAGAAGCGCGCCATCAGCTCGTGCATTTGTTTCTGGGCTGGTCCGGACACATGATGCGTCTTCTGCGGGTAGATCATCATGGTGAACAGCTTGCCCGCCTGCTGAAGCGCGTCCGCCATTTGCAGCGCGTGCTGAAAGTGCACGTTATCGTCGCCCAGATTATGCAGGATCAGCAGCCGCGCTTTGAGATTCGCCGCTTTGCCCAAAGGCGAGCTGGCTTCGTAGCCGGCCCGGTTCTCCTCGGGCAGGCCCATGTAGCGCTCGGTGTAAATGGTGTCGTAGTTCCGCCAATCGGTGACCGGCGCGCCGGCGATGCCCGCGCGGAAAGAATCCGGCGCATTCACCAGGCTGTACAGGGTCAGGTAGCCGCCGTAGCTCCAGCCCGTCAGGCCCACGCGGTCCATGTCGATGTAGCCCAGGGATCTCAAATATCGCAGCCCTTCCAGTTGGTCCCGCAGTTCCTGCGCGCCCAGATTGCGGAACACCGGGGTTTCGAACGCGTGGCCGCGGCCGTTGGTGCCGCGGTTGTCGAGCTGCCAGATCACGAAGCCGCGGTGGGCCATGGCCTGCTCCCAGCTCAGGCCCGCCCACGCGTTCTTTACCGCCTGCCCGTGCGGACCGCCGTAGATCTGCACCACGGCGGGGTACTTTTTTTTCAGGTCGAAGCGCGCCGGCTTGAGCAGCCGCCCGTAGAGCAGGACGCCATCGGAGGTTTTCAGCGAGACAAACTCGGTGGGCAGAATGTCGAACTCGTCGGCTGCCGCGCGGTTGCCTTCGTCGTAGACTCCGATTTCGCGCCCGGAGGCCTCGTGCAGGGTGCGGCGGGGAGGGCTGGTGACGCTGGAGAACGTATCCAGATAGTGCAGATGGTCCGGCGCGAGGGAGATGGCGTGCGTTCCGGGAGTGCGCGTCAAGCGCTCGGGCGCGCCGCCCTCCGTCCGCACCCGGTAGAGGTGCCGCTCGAGCGGACTTGCCTCGGTTGCGAGGTAGTAGATCCAGCCCCGCTCTTCGTCGACGCCGGCCAGTTCGGTCACCTCCCAGGATCCGCGGGTGAGCTGCTTTGTCTTCCAGCCCGAACCCTTGCGCTCGTACAGGTACAGGTGGCGGAACCCGTCGCGCTCGCTGCCCCAGAGGAAACGGCCGCCGCGGCGGAAGAAGTAGCGGTCGTCCCCCACGTTGATCCAGTAGGGGTCCTGCTCCGCCAGCAGCAAGGAGGTTTCGCCGGTGCCGGCGTCGGCCTCCAGCAAGTCCAGGCGGTTTTGGACGCGGTTGAGCCGCTGGAGGGCGAGGCGGCGGGAGTCCGGCATCCAGTCGGCGCGCGCCAGCAGGCGGTCCCGGGGGTCGCCCGTGTCTATCCAGCGGGTCGGTCCCCCGTAGCGCGGCGTCACGCCCACGCGTACATCGGCGTTCGGCTGGCCGGCTTTGGGATAACGCTGCGGTTCGAACCGCGCGCGGAGCTCCAGCCAGTCCACTTGCGGAAACAGAGGCGTGGGACTGAGGTCGAACTGAAGATACGCGATCTGGCGCGAGTCCGGCGACCACCAGAAGGCGGTTCCGAGGTTGAACTCTTCCGGGTATACCCAGTCGGGCTGGCCGTTGCGCAGGGTGGCGGAGCCGTCCGCGGTCAGGCGCGTGACCTTCCGCGAGGCGATCTCGAGCACATAGAGATCGGGACCGCGGCGGAAGGCGACAGCCCCCCCGTCCGGCGACAGCTTGGGGTCGCGTTCCTCTTCAGGGCTGGCGGTGAGGGGCTCGGCGGCGCCATCGGCCAGCCGGACCCAGAACAGATCGCCGCCCGCCGCCACCAGCATGCCGTCGCCCGGCGGGGACCACTGAAGGCGGGCCTCCCGCACGCGGCGGTTCTGCCAGTCATACTCGAGCGGTTTGACAAACGGCACGGCCTTCGTCTCCAGGCTCTTCAGGGAGATCACGCTGCGCCGGGCGCCGCGGCCGATCTCGTACACCCAGAGTTCCCCATTCCGCTCGTACGCCAGCCGCTTGCCGTCCGGCGACCAGACCGCGGCCTCGAACGCCGGCCGCGCGGCGCCGATGTCGGCCAGGGTCACGGGCTTTTTCTGCGCCGCCGCCGCGGCCGTCAGCAACAGAATCACGCTCCAGCGCTTGTTACCCATACAGAACCCAATATCCAACAGCGGCGGGGGTGTGTCATGCTGGCCTTCTATGCGCGTGACCTTTTGGGGCGCCTGCCGGACGGTGACCGGGTCGATGCATTTGCTGGACGCCAACGGCTTCCGGTGCCTGCTCGATTGCGGACTGCATCAGGGCCGCCGGAAGGAATCCGACGCCCTGAACCGCGACCTGCCCTTTGCGGCCGCGTCCGTGGACGCCGTGATTCTCTCCCACGCCCACATCGACCATTCGGGCAACCTGCCCACGCTCGTCAAGCACGGCTTCCGCGGACCGGTCTACTCGACGCCCGCCACGATCGACCTGTGCGGGGCTATGCTCCGCGACACCGCCCACATTCAGGAAAAAGACGCAGAGTTTGTGAACAAGCGCCTCTCCCGGCGGCGCGCCATCGAGAAGGAGCCGGTGGAACCTCTATACACGCGGGAAGAGGTCGAGGCGGCCCTGCCGCTGTTCCGGCCGGCGCCCTACCACCACGTCACGGAGGCGGGCGCCGGCCTCCGCTACGAGGCGTATGATGCCGGACACATGCTGGGCTCGGCAGCCCTGGTGTTGCAGCACGAGGGCACGCGCGTGGTGTTCTCCGGCGACGTTGGGCGGAAGAACCTCCCGATCCTGCGCGATCCGGAGCCCCTGCCGCCAGCGCATTATTTGCTCCTGGAAAGCACCTATGGCAACCGCCTGCACAAACACGAGGAGCAGGTGCGCGACAAACTCGCCCGGATCATCAACGAGACCTGCGCGCGCGGCGGAAAGATCATCGTCCCGGCGTTCGCCGTGGGCCGCACCCAGCAACTGGTGCTGGAATTGCACGAGCTGACCAACGCCCGGCGCATCCCCGATGTGCCGATTTACGTCGACAGCCCGCTGGCGATCAACGCGACCGAAGTCTACCGCGCGCACAGCGACCTGTTCGACGCCGAGACGCGCGAGTTTCTCCTGGACGGGGCGGACCCGTTCGGTTTTCGCCGTCTCACCTACGTCCGCGACGCCGCCGAGTCCATGAAGCTCAACGATCTCCGGACGCCGTTTGTCGTGATTTCCGCCTCCGGGATGTGCGAGGCCGGACGGATCCTGCACCATCTTCGAAACAGCGTCGAGGACCCCCGCAACACCGTGCTGATCACCGGTTTTCAGGCGGAGAGCACCCTGGGACGGAAACTAGTGGAAAAGGAGACCGAGGTCCGGATCTTCGGCGAGCCGATGCGGGTGCGCGCCCAAGTGGCCACCCTCAACGAACTCAGCGGCCACGCGGACCAGGCCGAGTTGCTCGAGTGGATGGAACCCATCGCGCCGCAACTGAAGAAAGTGTTTCTGGTGCACGGGGAAGCTTCGCAGTCCGAGGCGCTGGCCAGGAAGATTGAAGAGCGCTACGGCATTCCGGCGGTGGTGCCGTACCGGGGTCAGTGCTTCGAGTTGAAGGCGTGACGGCGGGCGGCGCGCGCCACGGCGATCAGGACCGCAAACCAGGCGGCATTGGCCATGAAGACGCCGTTGACGCGCCAGGCCGAGAGGACGCCGGTGAGCAGAGCGCCCGCGCCCGTGCCGAAAAGAAAACAACTGGCGAGCAGCGCGAACTGGCTGGTGCGGACCGCCTCGGGGATCCGGCGGCTGGCCGCGGTGTAGAGCAGCGTTTGCATGCCGCCCGCGCCCAGAGCGTAGAGCACGCGTCCGGCGAGAAACGTTGCGGCGCTGCCGGTCCAGAAGAGCGCGAAACACGCGGCCATGCCCGCGCCAGCCCGGGCGACGATCAAAGGCCAAAGATCGGGACGGCGGCCCTGGTTGCCGCAATACCAGGCCGCGAACCCGTCGCCGGCCGCCCCCACCGACATCAGCAGGCCCGCCAGCCGCGCGGCCTCGCCCGGAGGCGCCAGGTGGGCCGCGAACAGCACGGTGGCGGGCTGGAAACTGCGGTCAATCAACGCGGCCAGAAACAACAGCACGGCCATCCAGCCGACGCCCGGCGCGAGACGAAACACGAAAACGGACTCCCCGGCGGCCTCTCCCGCCGGCGGCCGCGCGGCGCCCCGGTCACGGTAGAAGAGCAGAAACCCCACCAAGGCTGTCAGGCACATCGCCGCGGCCGTCAGCAGCAAACCGCGAACCCCAAGCAGCCGCGCCAGCACGCCCCCCGCGGCCGGCGCCGCCGCCACCGTGAGGATCTGCGTGATCTGAATCCGCGCGATTACCCGGCCCGTCCGCTCCGGCGCGCAGCCCTGGGTCGCCAGCGCCACGACCAGGGTCTGGTAGCCGCCGGTCACGCCCAACAGCAGGCGCAGGAGCAGCAACTCGCCGGGGGAGCGGACAAAGGCGCTGGCCGTCCAGATCAGCGTGAGCGCCAGCGTGCTGCGCAGCGCCATCAGCCAGATGCCGAAGCGGTCGCCGACGCGTCCCCACCACGGACCCGCCAGGGCGGCCAGCACCGGCGTGACGCCAATCAGCGTGCCGGTCCAGGAGGCGACTTCCGCCGGCGACTGGACGCCCAATTCCCGAACAAAATCAGGGAAGGCGGGGAGGACGAAAAAGAAAGCGCCTTCGACGAGCACGATGGAAACCAGCGTCGTGATCTCGTTCCAGCGGGCGGCCGCCGCGGCCTGGGAGGAAGTCACCACAAGGGTACCGGTTCTTTGCAGGGACCGCTTTGATATCATCATACCTTCCTGATCGCGGCGGATTCCCATGACCCGACTCGTGCAATTGGAACATCCCGAACTGGGCCGGCGCGTGGCGCAGGTCGAAGAACCCATGCTACGGCTGTTGTCCGCCGCGACGGTGTACGCGCTGGCCAGGGGCGCGCTCGCGCGCGGCGAGAGCTTGCTGGCCGCCGTGGCCCGCTCCCGCACCGGCGAGCTGGTGGACTATGACGCGATCTACGCAGGCCGCGCGGCCTGGAGGCTGCTGCCCCCCATCGATCATCCGGAAGAGCCCGCCCGGTGCCTGATCACCGGCACGGGGCTCACCCATTTGGCCAGCGCGGCCAACCGCCAGGCGATGCACGCCGCCGGCGCCCAGATGACCGACAGCATGAAGATGTACCAGTGGGGGCTGGAGGGCGGCCGCCCCGCGCCCGGCGCGATTGGCGTGGCCCCCGAATGGTTCTACAAGGGCTGCGGCCTGATCCTGCGCGCCCACGGCGAATCGCTGGACGTCCCCGCCTTCGCCGGCGACGGCGGGGAAGAGGGCGAGGTGGCCGGCGTTTACGTGATCGACGACGCGGGCCGCCCGCGCCGCGCCGGCCTGGCGCAGGGCAACGAGTTCTCCGATCACGTGACGGAAAAGAAGAACTATCTCTACCTGGCGCCCTCCAAACTTCGTCACTGTTCGCTCGGCCCGGAACTGGTCGTCGATCCGGACTTCGGCGCCGTGCCGGGCGTCGCCCGGATCTGGCGCGCCGGCGCGGTGATCTGGAGTAAAGAGATCGCCACCGGCGAGGCCCGGATGTCCCATACCCTGGCGAATCTGGAGCATCACCATTTCAAGTTTCCGCAGCACCGCCGCCCCGGCGACGTACACATCCACTTCTTTGGCGCGGACGCTTTCAGCTTCGGCGACCAGCTCCGCCTGGAAGCCGGCGACGTGATGGAGGTGGCGTTCGCGGGCTTCGGCCGCCCGCTGCGGAATCCGCTGGCGGTGGAAGCGGGAGCAGCGGCCCTGGTTACGGTGGAACCGGTCTGAGTGGGATTCCGGCGGCGAAAAGATGTAGCCTAAAATTCACGATGTCTTCCGTTCCCCGCCCCGCCGGCCGGCGCAGGGGTAAATCTTTACCGGCCCCCGCGCTGGTGGAGCCGCACGCCGCTCCGCCCCCGTCGCAACTGGACGACCCGCGCCTGTACTTGAACCGCGAACTCAGCCTGCTCGCCTTTCAACGGCGCGTGCTGGAGGAGGCGCAGGACGCCGGCAATCCGCTGCTGGAGCGCGTGAAGTTCCTCGCCATTCTGGGATCCAATCTCGACGAGTTCTTTATGGTCCGCGTGTCGGCCTTGAAGCACCAGGTGGAAGCGGGCATTCTCGAAGTCGGCCCCGACGCCATGCCTCCCGCCAGCCAACTGCAAGCGATACGCGCCGTCGCCAGTGAGTTGTTCCGCGACGCCCGCCTCTGCTGGCAGAACGAACTGATGCCGGCGCTGGCGAAGCAGGGAATTAAGATCCTCGACTACGCCGCGCTCAACGACGCGCAGCGCGCCGAGGCGGACGCCTCCTTCCACGAAACGATCTATCCGGTCCTGACGCCGCTGGCGGTCGACCCGGGCCGCCCGTTTCCCCACATATCCAACCTCAGCCTGAACCTGGCGATCCAGGTGCGCGGCCGCGACGGCGCGGTCCGTTTCGCGCGCCTCAAGGTGCCGGATACGCTGCCTCAACTCATTCCGGTGGAAGCCGGGGCTCGCCGCCCATACGGGCGGCTTTCAAACCCGCGTTACTGCCTAGTGTGGATTGAACAGGTGATCACCGCCCACCTGGCGACTCTGTTTCCCGGCATGGAGATCCTGGCGGCGCATCCGTTTCATGTCACCCGCGACGCCGACATCGAAATCCAGGAACTCGAGGCGGCCGATTTATTGGAAACCATCGAAGAGGGGGTTCGCCAGCGGCGCTTCGGGATGGTGGTGCGGCTCAAGATCAGCGAGGAAATGCCGGAGGACATCCTCGATTTTCTCGTCCAGAACCTGGAAATTGATCATGAGGACATCTATCGCGTCGCGAGCCCTATCTGGCTCAGCCGGCTTTGGAAACTTGCTTCGGTGGACCGGCCCGACCTGAAGGAGCATCCGTTTGTTCCCGCCCTGCCCGCCGCCCTGGAAGCCAAGGACGAGGAGGATATCTTTGCGCTGATCCGCCGGCAGAACATCCTGCTGCACCATCCGTTCGACTCGTTTCAGCCCGTCGTGGACTTTCTCAAGAAAGCGGCCGCCGACCCCGACGTGCTGGCCATCAAAATGACGCTGTACCGCATCGGGCGCAATTCGCCCGTGGTGGAAGCGCTGCTGGAGGCGATGGAGAACGGCAAGCAGGTCGCCGTGCTGGTGGAACTCAAAGCCCGCTTCGACGAGGAGAGCAACATCGAATGGGCGCGGGCGCTGGAGCGCGAAGGCGTGCACGTGGTGTACGGGCTGGTGGGCCTGAAGATTCATTCGAAGATCGCGCTGGTGGTCCGCCGGGAGGGCAAGGCGATTCGCCGGTATGTGCACCTGGCGACCGGCAACTACAACCCGGTGACCGCGCACCTGTACACCGACCTCGGGTATTTCACCTGCGACGAACAGATTGGCGCCGATGCGACGGACCTGTTCAACTACCTGACGGGCTACTCGGCCAAGCGCGAATACCGGAGACTGCTGGTGGCGCCGGTGAACCTGCGGCGGCGGCTGGAGGAGTTGATCCACCGGGAAATCCTCCGCCAGCGCAACGGCGAGGTGGGCCACCTGATTTTCAAAATGAACGCCCTGGCCGATCAGGGGATTATCCGGCTCCTGTACGAGGCTTCGCAGGCCGGCGTGAAGATCGACCTGCTGGTGCGCGGGATCTGCTGTCTGCGGCCCGGTCTGCCGGGGATCAGCGAGAACATTCGCGTGACCAGCATCGTCGGCCGTTTTCTGGAGCACAGCCGCATTTATTACTTTCGCAACGGCGGGCAGGAGGAAGTCTACGTGGGCAGCGCCGACCTGATGCACCGTAACATCAGCCGCCGCGTGGAGGTAGTCTTTCCCGTGGAGGACCCCGCGCTGATCCGCCATCTGCGGGACGAGGTTCTCTCCGTGTATATGGCCGACAACGTAAAGGCGCGCCTGATGCTGCCCGACGGCAGCTATGCGCGGGTGCAACCGGCGCCGGGCGAAAAAGCGCTCAACAGCCAGGAATGGTTCCTGTCCCGGCACAAACGGACGGATTGATGCTGGAAAAGGTCAATCTCAAAACCAAATTCCCCCGCCGGGAGTATCAGCGGATGCTGCCCGCTTGGCAGCATCGCCTTTACGACCTCGAAAAGGCGTGCTGGGACCAGGGCATTCCTTCGATGCTGGTGTTTGAAGGCTGGGACGCGGCGGGCAAAGGCTCGACGATCGCAACCCTGACGGCGCGGCTCGATCCGCGCGGTTTCAAGCTGCACCCCATCTCGCCCCCGCGCACCTTCGAGCAGCGCCGCCCCTGGTTGTGGCGTTTCTGGCTGCGCACGCCCAACCGCGGCGAGATGGCCATCTTCGACCACAGTTGGTACACCCATGTGCTGCACGAACGGGTGGAGGGACAGGTAAGCGAGCGGGAGTGCCGCGAAGCGTTTCGCGATATCCTCGACTTCGAGCGCGCCTTGTCCGATGACGGCTGCGTGATTGTCAAATTCTGGCTGCATATCAGCCGGAAAGAGCAGAAGAAGCGCTTCGAAGCGCTGGCCCGCGATCCGCTGGAAAACTGGCGCATCACGGAAGAAGACTGGAAGCGGCACAAAAAATACGACGAGTATCTGCTGGCGGCCGAGGAGATGCTGGAGTGGACCGAATCGGAGTGCGGCCCCTGGACCATTGTGGAGGCGACGTCCCGCTGGCACACCCGCCGCCGCGTGTTTGAAACCGCGATTCGCGCACTCGAGCACCGGCTGGGGTCGAAGGCGCCGCCCGCGCGCGAGCCTTCCGAAGACGACGAGCGCGACCGCCAGTTGCGGGAGGAGCACCAGGCCCTCGATCCGGCTGAGGCGGGGAGCTGACCATGTTGCGGTCCCTCGATCTCACCCTCAGCCTCGACCGGAAGACCTACGTCACCCAGCTTACCCGCCGCCAAATTCAGTTGCGGGAACTCGGCTACCAGGTTTACTTGCAGCAGCGTCCGGTTGTCCTGGTGTTCGAGGGCTGGGACGCGGCGGGCAAGGGCGGCGCCATCAAGCGCGTCACCGAGATGCTCGACCCGCGCGGCTACGTGGTGTATCCCATCAGCGCGCCGACGGGCGAGGACAAGACGCACCATTACCTCTACCGCTTCTGGCGGCGGCTGCCCGAGCGCGGACAAATGGCCATCTTCGACCGCAGTTGGTATGGGCGGGTGCTGGTGGAGCGGGTCGAAGGTTTCTGCTCCGAGGCGGAATGGAAGCGCGCCTACCGCGAGATCAATTCTTTCGAGCGTCAACTGCGGGATTTTGGCACCATCATCGCGAAGTTCTGGATCCAGATCTCCCGCGACGAACAACTGCGGCGTTTTGAAGAGCGCGAGCGCGTGGGCTACAAGGCCTGGAAGCTGACGGACGAGGACTGGCGGAACCGCGAAAAGTGGGGCGCTTACGAGATCGCCGTCGATGAGATGGTGCGGAAAACCAGCACCCTGACCGCCCCCTGGACCCTGATCGAAGGCAACGATAAGCTGTGGGCGCGCGTGAAGATCCTCAAGACCCTGGTGGACCTGTTCTCGAAGGAACTCAACTATCAGCCGGCCGACCCGCTGGAGCGCAAGGCGTCGCGGCGCAAGAAAACCAAATCCTGAGCCGCCCGGCGCCCCGGCACGGCGGCGTTGGCGCGCGCCGTTTCCGCCACTATACTTGGGGCAGACGCTATGGCGCTTTCTGCAATCCTGGCGATTCTGCTGGCGGGCGCGGCGTTCGCGCAACCGGCCGACCTCATTCTCCGCCGTGGCAAAATCGTGACCGTCGACGCGCGGTTTTCCATCGCGGAAGCCGTGGCCGTGCGCGGCGAGCGCATTGTGGAAGTGGGCGCCGACGCCGCCGTGATGCGGCGCCGCGGTCCTGCCACCCGGGTGATCGACCTGGCCGGCAAGACGGTGCTGCCCGGCCTGATCGACAGCCACGTCCACGCCGCCAGCGCGTCGATGTTCGAGTTCGACCATGAGATCCCGGACATGGAAACGATCGCCGACGTGCTGGCCTACGTGCGGGCGCGCGCGCAGGCAACGCCGCCGGGCGGGTGGATCGTCCTGTCCCAGGTGTTCATCACCCGGCTGCGCGAGCAGCGCTATCCCACCCGCGCCGAACTGGACCAGGCCGCCCCGCGGCACCCGGTGATCTTCCGCACCGGCCCCGACGCTTCGCTCAACTCGCGGGCGCTGGCGGAAGCCGGCATCACGCGCGACAAGCACCCGAAGGAGCACGCCGGGGCCCGGATCGAGCGCGACCCGGCCACCGGCGAGCCGACCGGCATCCTGCGCAGTTGGAGCACGTTCGTCTCCCGCCCCGCCGTGGGCCGCCAGCCCACGTTCGAGGACCGGATCGCGCGGCTGAAGATGCTGCTGGCCGACTATAATGCCGCTGGCATCACCAGCATCGCCGAGCGCGACTGCTCGCCCAACGACGTGGAACTCTACCGCGAGTTGAAACGCCGGGGCGAACTGACCTGCCGCGCTTTTCTCAACTACCACCTCGACGCCAACCAGCCCGAGGAAAAGGTGGAAGAGCAGATCCTCAAAGCCGTCCGCGATCCCCTGCACCAGTACAGCAACCTGGTGTGGCTGCGAGGCACCAAAAGCTACCTGGACGGCGGCATGCTGACGGGCAGCGCTTATCTGCGCGAGCCATGGGGCGTGAGCGGGATCTATTCGATTACCGATCCGGAATACCGCGGGTTGCGTTACATCGACCCCGAGCACTTGTACCGCGCGGCGAGGCTGGCCCTGAAGCACGGCCTGCAATTCACCACGCACTCGGTGGGCGACGGCGCCGTGCACGCGATGATCGAGGCCTACGAACGGGTGAACCGCGAGTTTCCCGTGCGTGAGCGCCGCCCCTGCATCACGCACTCCAACTTCATGTCGCCGGAAGCGCTGGAACGGATGGCCAGGATCGGCGTCGTCGCCGACCTGCAACCCGCGTGGCTGGAACGCGACGGCGCCACGCTGCGCAAGCAGTTCGGCGATGCGCGGCTGCGTTTCTTTCAGCCGTACAAGTCCCTGTTTGCGGCGGGAGTGACCGTGGGCGGCGGTTCGGATCACATGCAGAAGATCGGCCCGATGCGGTCCATCAACCCCTATCATCCGTTCTTCGGGATGTGGATCACGCTGGTGCGCCAGCCGCGGTGGACCGATCAGCCCCTGCACCCCGAAGAGCGTCTCACGCGCGAGCAGGCCATCCGGCTCTACACGGCGAACAACGCCTTCCTTACTTTCGAGGAGAAGGAGAAGGGCTCGATCGAGCCCGGCAAGCTGGCCGATCTGATCGTGCTGGAGAAGGACATTCTCACCTGCCCGGTAGACGAGATTAAGGTCATGCGGGTGGAGCGGACCTTCCTCGGCGGCAAGCAGGTCTACCCGGCGGACAGAGGCGCGGGAAACTCACCGGCCGCCCGCGCCCTTCCCCGCCGCCCCTCCGGCTGATACCTTAGTCCGAGGAGACTCTCACACCGCTATGTTTTTGGAACTGACCGGCCAGACCGCCATCGTGACGGGGGGCGCCACCGGCATTGGCGAGGCGATCTGCCGCCGTCTGGCAGCGGCGGGCGCGACCATCGTCGTTGCCGACATTAACCTCCCGGGCGCGGAGGACATTGCGCAGTCGCTCGGGGGCGGCTCATTTGCCGAATATGTCGACATCACTTCTTCCGCCTCCGTCAACCACTGCGTCGAGGACATCATCCGGCGGCGGGGACAGATCGATATTCTGGTCAATAACGCGGGCATCGCCGGCAAGGCCGCGCCCATCGAACAGCAGACCGACGAGGATTTCGCCCGCGTCATGGCCGTAAATGTGCACGGCGTCTTCTATTTCTGCCGGGCGGTGATCCCGCACATGAAAAACCGCAAGTACGGCCGGATTGTCAACATCGCCTCTATCGCCGGCAAGGAGGGAAACCCGAACATGATCGCCTACTCGGCCAGCAAGGCGGCCGTGCTGGGCCTGACCAAGTCGCTGGGCAAAGAAGTGGCCACCGAGGGCATCTGCGTCAATGCCGTGACGCCTGCCGTGGTGCGCACGCGGATCCTCGAGCAGCTCACGCCGGCCCAAGTCGAATACATGACCGAGAGGATCCCCATGCGGCGCACCGGCCAGCCGGAGGAAATCGCGGCAATCGTGCACTTCCTGGCCAGCCGGGATTGCTCGTTTGTCACCGGGCAGACGTATGACGCCTCGGGCGGCCGCGCGACGTATTGATCCCGTCTTGATCTTTGTCCAATTCGTAACTTTCAGCGGGTAAGGTGGGGAAGGTGAGCTGCCGATTTGTTGTCTTCCTGTGTTTGCTGGGCGGGACGCTGCTGGCGCAGCCGCCCGTTCGTTCCGTCACCGACCCCGGGGTGGTGACCACTCGCCAAAGCATCACGCCCGCCGGCGTGCCGGTGGTGTTCAACGGCAAGGTCTACGGGGTGGATTTTGGCGCCACGGACGCCGAAGTGTGGGTTTTGACCAACGTGGAAGCCTACCGGCTGGATTGGCGGCGGAACCGGGTGCTCGCACAGTTTTCGCTGGAGGGGACAGGGGGCATTCGCGGGCTGCGCGCGGGAGAACGCACGCTGATCACGCTGGCGCGGGGCCGCACCCAGGACCGCCGGGTCCATTTGGCGGAAGTTAAGGAAGGGCAGTTGCGGGTGCTGGCTGCGGATTTGGGCCAGCATATCGCCGGCGAGCCCGCAGTGGCCGGAGGCCGGATCGCGGTCCCGCTGGTGTTCAACAACCAGGTGGCGATCGTGGACGCCGCCAGCGGCAAGCGCCTGCATACGGCGCCGGTGGGCATCGCCCCGGTCGCGGTAGCGCTGAGCGCCGACGGTAAAACGGCGTGGGCGGTGAATTGGGGCGGGCGTCTGCCCCGCGACGGCGACCTGACTGCGACCACCGGGATGGCGTCGGGCGCCGACCGGGTGGTGGTGGATGCGCGCGGCGTCGCCGCCACCGGATCGGTCAGCCGCATTGACGCCGACAGCGGGCGCGTGACGCACACCATCGCCGCCGGCCTGCATCCGACGGCGCTGGCGCTTGACGAAAAGCGGGGCCGGCTCTACGTCGCCAACACCAATCAGGACACGGTCTCCGTGATCAGCCTGGCGGAGAATCGCGTGGTTTCCACGCTGGCCATCCAGCCGTTCACGCGCGCCGTCCGCGGCATCGCCCCGACCGCCCTGGCGCTCTCACCGGACGGCGCGCGACTCTACGTAACCTGTGGCGGCATCAACGCCGTGGCCGTCGCCGACACCGCCACGCTGCGGCTGCGTGGCCTGATCCCCACGGCTTGGTATCCCAATGCGATCGCGGTGAGCGGAGACGGCAAGCGCCTGGCGGTGGCTTCTTTGTTGGGCGCCGGGTCCGGGTGGCGCGATGAGCCGAAGAAACGCTTCGTGCACTCCTATCGCGGATCGGTAGCCGTGGTGGATACGCCCGACGAGGCGCAACTGGCCAGCTACACGGCGGCGGTGGCGGAAAACAATCATCTCGCGCTCGGTTCAGCCAACGCCGAAGCCCCAAAACCCAATCCTAACGCCCGCCCGGCGGCCATCCCGCAACGGGCCGGGGAGCCCTCGCTCATTGAGCACGTGGTGTACATCATTAAGGAAAATCGCACCTACGACCAGTTGTTCGGCGATCTCGAGCAGGGCAATGGCGATCCCTCCCTGGTGATGTTTGGCGAGAAGGTCGCCCCGAACCATCGCAAACTGGCCCGGGAATTCGTCCTGTTGGACAATTTCTACGCGACCGGCGGGAATAGCGCCAACGGACACCAGTGGGCTACCCAGGCGAACGAAACGTCCTACACGCTGTACCCGGGTTACGCCGGCCGCAGCTATCCCTACGACGGATCCGATCCCATCGCCTATTCCTCGGGCGGTTTCCTCTGGGATCTGGCGGCCGAGCGCAAGAAGAGCGTGCGCATTTTCGGCGAGTTCGTGCCGCATTTGACCGAGCGCGGCGCCAACCGGGCCGGCTACCTGGAACGCTGGCGGCGCGGCGAAAGCTTCGCCCGCGAGTTCCAGGTGAAGCCCGCCGTGGCGGGCATGGAGCCGCTGGTGGCGAAAAACTACCCGAGCTACACCAACGGCGTCCCCGACGTGGTGCGGGCCAGCATCTTCCTCGAGCATCTCCGCGAGTGGGAGGCGGCGGGCCGTATGCCGCACTTGTCGATTTTGCAACTGCCCTGCGATCACACCCTGGGCGCCTCGCCGGGGATGTCCACGCCGAGCGCGATGGTGGCGGATAACGATCTAGCGCTGGGGCAGATCGTCGAAGCCCTCAGCAAGTCGCGCTTCTGGCCCAAAATGGCGATCTTCGTAGTGGAAGACGACGCCCAGAACGGCGTCGACCACGTGGACGGGCACCGGACCATCGCGCTCGCCATCAGCCCCTATGTGCGGCGCGGCCACGTTGATTCCACCTTCTACTCGCAGCAGAGCATGCTGAAAACGATCGAACTGATTCTGGGCCTGCCGACGCTGTCGCTGTTCGACCTGATCGCGACAGAGATGCGCGCCAGTTTTCAGAACGAGGCCGACCTGACGCCCTACCGCGCCGTAACGCCCGAGCAATCCCTCGACGAGGTGAACCCGCCGTTGAAGAGTCTGCGCGGCGAAGCGCGCCGGGCCGCGCGGGACTCGCAACGCATGCGCTGGGAGGTGCCGGACGCGGCGCCCACCGAGCGGCTGAACCGCATCCTGTGGGGAATGATCCGCGGCTGGCGCGCGCCTTACCCGGGCGCGCGCAACGCCGTATTCGCCCCGCTTTCTTTGGATTTGGACGACGACGAGCGCGAATAAACGTCCGTCCCCTTGACAGCGCGGTCCCGGCGCGGGAAAAAAGGCTCTTATGCGGAAACAGATTCTCATCCTGGCCGCGCTCGGGGCCGGGCTCGCGTGGAGCGCGGAGCCGCCGGCGGCCATCGCGGAGCGGAACGCCCGCCAGGCGGCGGAGGCCATGCGGCGGGGCCACCGCGTTACCCTGGCTTGGCTCGAACGGGCCGATCCCGTGACGGGACTGCTGCCAAGGATGCTCACCGACCCCAACTGGGTGATCCAGGATTCGGCCGCGGATCTTTACCCGTTCCTGGTGCTCGAGAGTTGGTTCACCGACCCGGAACTGCATGCGGGCCGTTTGCGGTACTTGCTGCGGCAGGAGGTGCTCTACAGCACCCGGTCCGGCCGCCTGTCCGGCGACGTCCTGGCGGGCGGCAAAGGATTTGTCAAGCCGGAGTTCCACCTCGACGAGATCATGTTCGGCTCCAGCGAGTACGTGAAGGACGGATTGATCCCGATCACCGAGTTGCTCGGCGAGACGCCCTGGTATCACCGCATGCGCGGCCTGGCCACGGCCATGGTGGAACAAGCGCCGTACCGGACCAGGCGCGGGCGGATCCCGGCGCAGACCGCGGAGGTCAACGGCAACCTGCTGCAAGCCCTGTCGCGCCTGGCGTGGCGGACGGGCGACCCGGCGTACGTGGAGCAGGTGGCCACCCTTGCGGATTTCTATTTCCTGGATGTGCTGCCCTCCACCCATGATCTGCCGCCGCACTCCTGGGATGTTGCCGCGGGCAAGCCACTGAACCCGTCGTTCCGCTTCTCCGACCACGGCAACGAAATCGTGGGCGGCCTGGCCGAGGCCTACCTGCTGGTGCAACACCGCCAACCGGAACGCGCCAAGGCCTACCGCGAGCCGTTTGTGCGCATGATCGACCGCCTGCTGGAGACCGGCCGCAATGCCGACAAGGTGTGGATCATGAACGTCGATATCCTCACCTTGAAGCCGCTCGACACGCGGCATGTGCACTGTTGGGGGTACCTCTACAACCCGGTTTACACGGCTTGGCTGCTCACCGGCGAGACGCGGTTCCGGGACGCGGTGGCGGAAGCCCTGGACAGCGTGGCGCGGAACCCCCACTACCTGTTTGACGAGGCCGGCGGCGGCCGGAAGTGGGGCGCGAACGCCTATTCCGACAGCATCGAAAGCGCGCTGGTGCTGCTCAACCGGATCCCGCACGCGGGCCTGGAGGCCGCGCTGGATGCGGCCATGGAAAAGTACTTTGCCCGCCAGCGCGAGGACGGCATCATCGAGGGCTGGTACGGGGACGGCAACTACATTCGCACCGCGCTGATGTACGCGCTCTGGAAAACCCAGGGCGCCTCCCTGCGGCCCTGGACGCCGCAGGTGCGCCTGGGCGCGGCCCGCGCTTCCGGCGGGCTGGTGCTGCACGCGGCGGCCGAATCTCCGTGGCGGGGCCGTCTCCACTTCGACGTCCCGCGCCACCGTCTGCACTGGCATCTGCCGGTGAACTACCCCCGGCTGAACGAGTTCCCCGAGTGGTTCACCGTGGAGCCGGATCTGCTTTTCGAGGTGCGGGTGAACGGCGGCGCGCCGCGGCGCTATCTGGGCGCGGAACTGGCCGCCGGACTGCCTTGGGCGCTGGACGGTGGCGAGCGCATGACCATCGAGGTCACCGCGGCCGGCGAGCCGCCCTACGGCACCCGTTCATCCCGGTAGCGCCCGGTCCGCCCCGCTACAGGCGGTTGATCAGGCTCGCTACGTAGCCGCCGCCGAATCCGTTGTCGATGTTGACCACCGAGACGTTGCTGGCGCAACTGTTCAGCATGCCGAGCAGCGCCGCCAGCCCGTGGAAGCTGGCGCCGTACCCGACGCTGGTCGGCACGGCGATCACCGGGCAGGACACCAGCCCGCCCACCGCGCTCGGCAGCGCGCCCTCCATCCCGGCGCACACCACGATCACCCGGGCTTCCATGAGCTTCTCCCGGTTATGCATGAGCCGGTGCAGGCCGGCGACGCCAATGTCGTGAATGGTCAGCACGTCGTTGCCCATCACCTCGGCGGTCACCTGCGCCTCCTCGGCGACCGGAATGTCCGTGGTGCCCGCGCACACCACCGCGAGCTTGCCCTTCCCATGCACTGTCTTGTCGCGCCACACCCGCAGGGCGCGCGACAGGGGGAAGTATTCCGCCTCCGGAAGGATGGCTTGGACAGCCGCCGCGGCCTCCGGGCTGGCGCGGGTGATCAGCACATTGGGTACGTGACCGGCCAGACGCCCGGCAATACCCGCAATCTGTTCCGGAGTCTTGCCTTGGCCGAAGACGACTTCAGGCATGCCCACCCGGATGGCCCGGTGGTGGTCCACCTTGGCGAAGCCGATGTCCTCGAAGGGCATGTGGCGGAGGCGGGCGATGGCGGCATCAACCTCCAGGGCTCCCGCCCGCACTTCTTCCAGCAAACTGCGGATCTGAGATTCGGTCATGAACCTTCAGGATATCGTGAGGACGGCCGCGCCCGGCCGCGGCGAGGAGAAACCTACTGCACTAGAATCCGCAACCGCTGGAGCGCATCCCGCGCCAGCGTGTATTCGGGCTCAATTTCCAGGCTGCGCTCGAAACAGCGGCGGGCTTCCTTGTAGAAATCCTTGGCTAAGTAGGCGCGCCCCAGGTTGTACCAGGGGTAATGATACGATTCGTAGCGCGGAGCGGCCAGCGCCTTCTCCAGCCAGGGGATGGCTTCGTCGTAGCGTTCCAGCTCGATCAGGTAAGCCCCAATGTCGTTGTACGGATTCCCAAAGCCGGGATCCACTTCGATGGCGCGCTTGCACTCGTCAATCGCGGCTTCGATTTTGCCCTGGAAGTGGTATGTCCAGCCCAGAAAGGTATGGGCTTCCGCGGTGGGATAAACCTCGATCGAACGCTTATACAGTTGCACCGCCAGGTCGAAGTCGCCCTGCATCTGCCAATGGTAGGCGTTCTGAAAGAGTTCACGGGCCAGCTCGATCCTCGGGTCGGGCATGCGAGGCAAGTATATCAAGTCCCCGCGCCAGTTGGTCTCCGCCGACGCCGGGTCCGCCAGGGCCAAGGCGCCCTCTGACGGGAGGCCGAACTGATGCTTAGTCCAGAATCCTGGATTCTGCCGCGTTCTTGGCTGCGCGAGGGCCTTACCTGCGGATCCGGGAACCGATATAATCGCGGCCACAACGAGAACTGGTTGAATCTGTCGCTTTTGTGAAAGGGGTTTCGACAATGTATCGCTTACTGATCCTTTGGGCGCTTGTCTTCTGCTTGCTGACGCCTGTAAGCGTGTTCGGGCAGGCCACCGAAGGCACCATCCTGGGCACCGTTTTCGATCCCACCGGCGCAGTGATGCCCAACACGACGGTACGGGTAACCAACACGCTCACGGGAGCGGAGCGCATCACCTCGACGAACGCCGCGGGCGAGTATGCCGTCACCAATCTGCCGCTGGGCACGTACGCCGTGACGGCGGAGATGGCCGGTTTCAAGAAAGCCGTACATCCCCCGGTGCCGATGACGGTGAAGGCGAGGGTGCGCGTCGACCTCACGCTGGAAGTCGGCGACGCGTCCCAGAGCATCGAAGTGACCGGCGCAACGCCGCTGCTCAAGACCGACACGGCCGAGGTCGGCGGCGTGGTGTCGCGGCAGTTGTTGCAGGATGTGCCGATCTTCAGCCGCAACTTCCTGGCGCTGGCCGCGCTGGTGCCCGGCACCACCAGCGGCCCGCCGGCGAGCCGGCAGCGCGACTTTTCCGGCGCGTCGGTCACCATCGGCGGCGCTTCGGCGGAAGCCAACAACTTCATCATCGACGGGATTTCGAACAACATGGAGTTTTCGGGCGCGCTGGCGGTGGTCCCCCCGATCGACGCGATCCAGGAATTCGCCATCCAGACCAGCCAGTACTCGGCCGAATTCGGCCGCTCGGGCGGCGGCGTGGTCAACGTGGCCATTAAATCCGGAACCAACGACTGGCACGGCTTCGCCTACGACTACCTCCGCAACGATAAGCTGGATGCGCGGCCCTATGACTTCACGGGCACCAATCCCGCCAAGCCCCCCTTGCGCCGCAACCAGTTCGGCGGCGGATTGGGCTTGCCGGTCATCAGGAACAAGCTGTTTGCATTCGGCAACTACGAGGGAATTCGCAACCCTTCCAGCACCTTTGCCCAGTACATCATGCCGAGCCCGGCCGAGAAGCGTGGCGACTTGAGCGGCTCCAGCATCATTTACGCCGACCCGGCGACGCTGCTGCCGCCGGACAGCGGCGCGCCGCTCGGCCGCCGCGCCCCGCTGCCGGGCAACCAAATCCCGGCTTCGCGCCTGGATCCGATGGCGGTGCGGCTGCTGAGCTTCTTCCCCGATCCCAATTTCGTCGATCGCAACCCGAACGTGCGGAACAATTATCAGGTAGCCGAGCGCAACAACGAAAGCCTGAATGCGTTCAACTTTAAGGGTGATTACAACCTCAACCCCTCGAACGTGATCACCGGACGCATCTCGCAGCAACGAGGAGGGCGCCGCCGGTCCTTCTGGATGCCGAATGATCGCCTGGGCGCCAAAGCCTCGCTGGACGGCACCAACACGGGCCTCACCTACACCCGCGTCTTTTCGCCCACGGTAGTGAACGAAGTCCGGGCGGGCTACAACTACCTGCGGTACGGCAACGAGATGCTGAACAACGAAAACATCATGGACGAGTTCCGCATCCCCAACTGGAACACCGTCTCGTTCGCGCGCGGCTTCCCGTCGTTCAGCATCCGCAACTTCACGGGCACCTCGATCATTCGCCCGATCGCCAGCGTGCCGACGCCTTTTTTTCTGGTCGAGCACTCGTGGCAATTCATGGACAATGTTAGCTGGCACCTCCGGAAGCACACCCTCAAGATGGGAGTCGAGTTCAACCGGATCGCCAATAACCGTTTCCAAGGCCGCAACGGGGGCGGCAGCCTCTCGTACGACGGCACGTATTCGACGCCAGTGGTCGGGGCTGCGCTCGAACCCCTGCGCTTGGGCATTACGGACGCCTTGCTCGGGCAGGCGCGTGGTTTTTCGACCAACTATCAGTTTGACGGCGTGCGCATCCGCTCGACGCGCGCCTCTTGGTTTATCCAGGACGACTACCGGGTGACCACCAAGCTGACCCTCAACCTGGGACTGCGGTGGGACTTCTTCGGCCCGTGGTCGGAAGAACAGGACCGCATTGGCAACTTCAGCCTGGCCACCGGCGAGCGCCTGCTGCCGGAGAGCACCCGGCGCATCGTGCGGGATCTGCTCCAGATCCCCAACGGCGACCTGCCGCGCGGCTGGCGCTACACCACCCTCTCGGAGATCATGCCGGAGAAAAACTGGCGCAATTTCTCCCCGCGCTTCGGCTTCGCCTATAACGCGGCGCGGAACATCGTGTTGCGCGGCGGATACGGGATCTTCTACGGCGTCACGGTGAGCAACAACTTCAACAACGCCGGCACGGAAGGCAGCCCGTTCTTCTTTGACTTCAGCCTGGCTTCGGAACTCGACCGGCCGATCATCCCGAGCCAGGGATTCCCGGCGGGGGGCGCGGTGGGCGCGCTGGCCGCGCGCACCTTCGGCGCCTACTACGGGCCGCTCCAGCGCCACGACCCCTACACGCAGAAGTGGAATTTCAACATCCAGTGGAACCCGCTGCGGAAGACCGCGGTGGAAGTGGGCTATAGCGGGCAGCGGGCGCTGGCCTTCCCGACGCTCGCGCCCGGCAACACTCCGCCGCCGGGGCCCGGCGCCGTGCAGGACCGCCGCCCGTATCCCCACGTGGGGTTCTTCTGGCAGTTCCTGCCCATCAACGACTCGAACTACAACGGCTTGGAGATCACCTTCAAGCAGCAGGAGTTCAAAGGCATCTCGATCCAGAGCGCGTTTACCTTCTCGAAAGCGCTGGCGTATTCCACCGGCACCGACGGCACGCTAGCCGACTCGTACAACTTCCGCTACGACTACGGTCCGGCCAATTACGACTTCCGCAAACGCTGGGTAAGCGCGTACATTTATCGCATCCCGACTCCGGATTCATGGGCGGCGCCGCTGAAGGCCATCCTGGGCAAGTGGGAAAGCTCGGGGCTGATCACCCTCCAGGGCGGGTTCCCCTTCACGGTGGGCGTGACCGGTCCCACGCTCAACAATGGCGCGGGCGCCAACCGGGCCAACGTTCTTCGCGACCCGCGCCTGGGCGGCGACGCCAACCGGGAACGCTGGTTTGACACCGGCGCCTTTAGCGCGCCCCCGAACTTCGTTTGGGGCGCGCAAGGGAAAAACATTCTGCGCACGCCCGGGCTGGCCAAGGTGGACTTCGCCATCCAGAAACTAATTCCGGTCGCCGAGGGCAAGCGGTTCACCATCCGCATGGAAGCGCAGAACTTCTTCAACCGGGTCCAGCTCGGCGCGCCCTCCGCCACGCTGGGGGCGCCGAACTTCGGCGTGATCCGCAGCCTCCAGGACGTGCCGCGCAACATCCAGTTGGTGGGACGTTTCGATTTCTGACCGAAGTCCAGCAAAGGCGCGCGGCGGCGCTGACGAGAGGCGAAGCCGCCGCGCGTGCCTGGGCGATGGCAGACCTGCTACGCGTCCTGGGTTGCCGCGCAGAACATTTTGATCAGTTCCCGCAGCGCTCGCGGCTGGTAGTCGGAGTCGTAAAACACCAGCCCGATCTCGCGGGTGAGTTCGTAGTCGCTGATCGTCAGGGCGTGCAGTTCCTTGCGCGCGGTATCAGCCGCGACCGCCCGTTGGGGCAGAATGCTGATCCCCAGGTCGATCTGGACCAGCGGCTTAATAGTGGCCACGCTCTCCGACTCCATGGCGACGCGCGGATGGATGCCCGCGCGGGCAAAGAAGTCTTCCAGCAGCCTGCGTGTGGCGGTGCCCCGGCTGAACAAAATCACGGGGTGCTCGGCCAGTTCGCGGGCTTTCAGCGACCGGCGGCGCGCCAGCGCCGGGTGCCGGGGGCTGGTCACCACCACCATTTTCTCGGTGGTGAACGGGATCACCCGCAGGTCGGCCGCAGGCACCGGCAGGGTGAGAACCCCGAGATCAATCTGGTGGCCGCGGATCAACCCGAGCATGGCCTCCGATGAACCCGTGGTCACCTGCGTGTCGATATGCGGAAACCGTGCGCGGAACTTCTCGAGCACGGGCGGCAGCAGGTACATGCAGGCGGTCATCCCGCTGCCGATGCGCACCACGCCGCGATTCATGGAGGAGAGTTCGGACACTTCCAGTTGGGCGTTGCGGAGATCCTGAAAGATCCGCCGGGCGTAACGCAGCATCACTTCGCCGGCGGGGGTCAAGTAGACGCGGCGGCTCACCCGTTTGAACAGCGGTTCGCCCAGTTCGTCCTCCAGCAGCTTGATCTTCCGGCTGATGGCGGACTGGGCCACGCGCAGGTGCTCCCCGGCCTGGGTGAAGCTGAGATTCTCCGCCACCGCGACGAACATTTCCAGTTGCCGGAAGTCCATAGGCGCCGCTTTTATTCATATCATGAATAGATGGATTCTTCGGACTTTCCGGCATTTGACCCCCACGGCTTCGTCTTGGTACGCTGCGCGCGGGCTACGGAATGAAAATCACCGCCATTCGCACCCGCGTCGTGCACCTGGATTTCCGCAACGCCGTCTTCGTCTGGATTGACACCGACGAGGGCTTGACGGGACACGCCGAGACGGTGATGAAGCGGCGCACCCTCACCATCGAACAGGCGGTTCAGCAGTGGCGGTCCTACTTGATTGGCAAGGACCCCACCGACATCGAGGATCACTGGGAGAAGATGTACCGGGACTCGTTCTGGGTGGGCGGGCCGATGCACGCGACGTCCATCAGCGCCGTCGACTGCGCGCTGTGGGATATTCTCGCGCAGAAGTGCGGCGTGCCCGTGTACAAGCTGCTCGGCGGTCCGACGCGCCGGAAGGTTCCCGTCTATTGCCATGCCAAGAGCGGGGCGACGCCGGAGGAATTCGCCGCGGCCCTGCGGGCATGCCGCGAGCGGGGCTACACGGCGGCCAAAACCACGCTGCCCCTCTTCTATGGCGCCCAACCCTCCGGGCAGACCGCCTACTCCGGGACGAATGGCGTCGTGGACCGGCATTGGAAGGAAACCGAATTGCTCAACCCGGCCATTTTCCCCCGCATCCGGGAGTTTTTTCTGGCCGCGCGCGAAGCCGTGGGGCCAGATTTTGGACTCGCGGTGGATTGCCACGGCCGCTTCAACCTGAAGGGCGCGCTGCGCTTGTGCCGCGCGTTAGAGGATCTGGGTCTGCTGTTTGTCGAGGAGCCCACGCCGCCGGAGAACGCCGACGTGCTGGCGGAGTTGCGGCGCGAAACCAGCGTGCCGGTCGCCGCCGGCGAGCGGTGGGCCACCATCCACGGCGTCCGCCCGTTCCTGGAAAAGCAGGCGGTGGACCTGCTGCAATGCGACCTGGTCAACTGCGGCGGCATCACCGGCATGAAGAAGATCGCCGCGCTGGCCGAAGCGCACTACGTGGGCATGGCGCCGCATAATCCCAACGGCCCGGTCGCCACGATGATGAATCTGCACTTCGCCGCCTCCATTCCCAACTTCACCATCCTCGAAACCATCGGATCCGACGCCGACCAGCACCTTTGGCGGGAGTTGCTGGGGAGCGCGCCGCGGCTCACCGACGGCGGTCTTCCCGTGCCGTGCGAACCGGGTTACGGGGTGCGGGTGAACGAAGACGCGCTGGACCGCTATCCGTACGAACCGCACGAAGGCTGGCGTTAGTGTGATCTCTCAGAAGCGCACAGGGCCGCGGCGCGCGGCGCCAATCAGAGGACAAACCACCGTTTCCGCCGCGTGGAACAGGCTCCGTGGTCGCGTGTTCCTCAGCAGTGACGTTTCGTCGCGGGTTCCGGGCGCGTTCCCTCAGAGTTCGTCCGCGGTAAAGGAGTACTTCTCCGTGAGGGACTTCAGCGTGTCGCCTACCAGGTCCCGGGGAGAGCCGTACGCTCTCAACATTGCGTCCAGCTTCTGGATCTCACCCGGGTAGGAGTCGCCGGCGAAGTTTTTCTGGGTCTTGTATTCCAGAAACTGGGGAGCGATCTGCTGCAACAACGCCCGCAACTCCTGAAGCTGGCGCTGGCGCTGGGTCAGCGCGGTGATGATGTCGCCGCGGACGCTCATCCCATACTCCCGCTCGATGGCCAGGCCGGAAATCGCGGCGCGCAAACCGCTCAGCCGGTTGCTCACCTCGACGGCGGATTTGGCCAGCCCCTCGGCCACCGCGGCGTTCTGTTCGAGTTGCGCCCCACGTCCCGCGCCGTTGGCGATGATGGCGGCGCACCAGGAACGGGCGCTTTGGATCAATTCGTTCTCGAGTTGGTTGGCGCTGGCAAAGTCCGCCTGGTGCTGCTTGAGCGCTTTGGCGATTTGCAATCCTTCCGCGCGTTCCTTCCCTCCACAACCTCCAAGAATGGCGGCTACCGCCAGCACGATAGATATGAGTCTCAAATCGGCCACCTCTTTCTATGAAAACCGGCCTCATTATAGGGCGTTCAGCGCCGGGTGTCGATGCCTCCCCCAGAGGCGCCGCAACGCAGTTCACCGCCAGCCTGGCAGGGCGCGAGGAAGCGGGAAAAGCCGCGTTCAAGCTTCGCGCCACTCCCGCAGCCAGGCATAACCCGGACGCAGGCGCGCCCAAAGACCTCGCGTTGCCTGTTCGAGTTCCGCCCGCTGCCGGCGGTTGAGCATGCCTTCGCGCCGGCGCTCCTCGATCGCCAGCGCCGCGTTGTCCACCTGCGCGGGCGATAGCAAACCCGGAATCGGCGCGGTGATCGCGGGATTTTCCAGGATGTAGCGCAGCGCCAGGCGGGCGCGGCGGTTGTCCTCTTCCGCCACCGGGCTGCCGGGAGAACTGTCGCCCTGGAACAGCGCGTTGTCCGCGAACGGCTTGATGCCGAAAACGCCGGTGTCGTGCGCACGCACGGCGTCGAACAGGCTGTCGCCGGGCGCCGTTTTCGACGCGGCCGTGTACGGAAACAAAATCACCTGGATCTGATCCGGGTAGCGCTCTACCAGGTATTTCAGCCAGGTCCGGTTGTGGCTGGATACGCCCGTATGCCGCGCCTTGCCCTGCCGGCGCGCCCGCTCGAGCGCCGTGACGGTGGCCTCCTCGATCCGGTTGACCACGTCGAGATCCGAGATCGCCTCCATCGGCAGAGATATCCGCCACAGGTCGATGTAGTCGAGCCCGGCCTCTTTCATGCTGAGTTCCAGCCCCTCGATCAGTTTCGCGGCGGTCCGCCACTCGGGGTAGCGCGGTTCGCGGATGTGCCAGGAGAACCCGAAGTACATGCTCTGCCGCCTTCTGGCCAGCACTTTGCTGTACGCGAGGATCTCCGTCGGCGAGCAGGCGTCCACGTAGTTGATCCCCCGCTCGATGCAGCGCGTGACCACGTCCGCCCGGTTCCTCAGAAACACCGGATCCTTGACGTTATTCCAGTCTTCTTTGGAGTAGCCGGCCCCCTGGAAGCCCGGCGGCATCACCGTGGCGAGCCGCTTCCAGTGGCCGCCAAGGCACACCGCTGACACCATCAGGCCGGTCTTGCCCAGGCGGCGATACTCCATCTCCGGCCGGTAGTTGAGGATGTTCGCCGTGTCCCGCTTTGCGGAAGCCAGGACCGGCGTTGCGCCCGCGGTGGCGGCGGCCACGGCGCTGGCGCCCAGAAAATCGCGGCGATCGATGCATTGAGACATGCGGGCTCCTCCCGCCACTGGCATGGTAAGCAACGCCGCCGCGCGAGTCCAGGGGTAGTACAATCAGGCGTCACGCCATGAAACGGATTCCGCTGGGCCCCCTGATGTACGAGTTCGACCGGAAGGCGGAGCCACGCGCCCGCGTCACGCCGGGAGAAACGCTGGTCGTCGAGCTGGAGGACGCTTTCTCGGGACAAATCCGCACCCCCGCCGACCGGCGCGACAAGAGCAGGATGCCGTACAGCAACCCCATGACCGGCCCGCTCGTGGTCGAGGGCGCCGAACGCGGCGACACGCTCGCGGTGCGCATCCACGGGATCCGGCCCACCTTGGGCCGGTGTTTCACCCGCACCTCCGACCCGCGCCTGCTCAGCGAGTGGCTGGGAACCGAGTGCCCCCACGGCACCCGCGTTTGCGAAATCCGGGACGGGTGGATCCATTGGAGCGAAACGATCCGGCTCCCGTACCAGCCGATGCTGGGATGCCTGGGGACCAGTCCGGATTGGGGCGTGCCAACCACGGGGCCGGCCGGACCGCACGGCGGCAACATGGACATTCTCGAGACCGCGCCCGGCAGCGTGGTGTATTTCCCCGTGTTTGTGCCGGGCGCGTACTTCTACCTGGGCGACGCCCACGCCGCCATGGGGCACGGCGAGTTGTCGGCGTCGGGCCTGGAGATGCCGGCGGAAACCACCATCACCCTGGACTTAATCAAGGGACAGAGCATCCCCGGCCCGCGCATTGTCACCGCGGAGGAAATCATGACCGTGGCGTCCGGCCCGCCGATGGAGCGGGCTCTCGCGCAGGCGTTCGCGCAACTGATTCTCTGGATGGAGAGCGGCTACGGCTGGAACCGCTGGCACGCCTACGACCTGTTGACGCACGCGGCGCGGATTTCCGTGGGCTATTACGCGATGGGAACCGTGGCGGTCAAGGTGGCGCGGCGGCTCCTGGGAGAGGCAACCACGCCGGCTGGCCTTTGAGACCGGCGACGGGCCTGCCCGCGCGCGGCGGGGGGAACTCAATAGCTGACCCGCACCACGTACCGCCGCTCGCCGGGGGACGGGATGCGGACCCACTCCTTGGCCGCGTCGAAGTCCCGCCAGGGCTGCCCGTTCACCGCCACCGCGCGCATGGGCTTTTCGTCCGGGTGGCGCAGCCGCAGCAGGATCGCCGCCGGCCGCGACCGCCCGGGCGTGTCGATCTCGGCCGCAATGACGCCGCCGGCTTCGTGCGCGATCCGCAGGTTCAGGTCTCCGTAGCGCGTGGGCGCCCGCTCGACGACGATCTGCTTGCCGCGCTCCAGCCACCGCCGCGGCGCGGCTTGTCCGAGAAACAGGATGTCGTCGTCCGTTTCCCGGATCAGCATGTTGCGGTAGAGCTCGAACCAGGCGCCATCGGTGGAGGGCGGGCCAAAATACTGGCCGTGCGTCCAGCGGTGCTCCACCGGCTCGAAGACCGTGTGGCTGAAGGCCGAGGCCATGTAGCTATAAAACGTGCGGATGACCGCCTTGGGTTCGTCCCGCAGCAGATACGCGGTGGCGTGCTGGTTGTACACCGGCTCGTTGGCGATGCCAAGTCCTTTGTAGAACAGATTATCCTCGTGGTCGTGCAACAGCCAGTCCGCCAGCGGGTGGCGGGGCGGGATGGCGCCCAGGCGGACCAGGTGCGCCGAGCCGGTATCCACGTCGGTGGCGTACCAGACTTCCAGCAGCCGCCGGAAGACCGCGGCGTCGGCGGGCACATAGGGAATCCAGGTCCGGTCGCGCAACTGCACCAGCGGCGAGCGCGCCGCCGCAGAACCGAACGCGCGCAGGATGGCCTCCTGCAAGGCGGCGGCCGCCCGCTGGAGCGCCTCCGCGCGAGGATGCCCGATGCGCCGGAGCACCGCGCCGAAGTCCCGCAAGCCGGCGAACAGATACGCCTGGTTAAATCCCCAATAGCCGCTGCCCGTGCCGTCGTTCAGCGGGCCATAGGCCAGACCGCGCGTCCAGGCGGCAGGAGCGGCGGGAGGATCGCCGGCCAACTGCGCCACGCTCCAATCCGCGGCCTTCAGCGCATACGGGGTCAGCCGTTCCAGCGCCGCGCTGTCGCCCGACAGCAGGTAGTGCCGGGCCACGGCGTACAACATCGAGGGCGTGTACGTCACCCAGTTGGCGTAGCCCGCCACGTGTCCGTCCGCCTCCTGGTTTTGGCGGAACTGCGCCAGCAACTCCTCGGCGGACACGCCGTGATAGCCGCGCAGGTTGTGAATCATGTAATCGACGTACACCGCCTGGTTGACCGGCCACGGCGTGCCGGTCTGCGCGTAGGCGAAGTTGGAGTAGGGGAGATCGATGACGGTATCGGCGCCCGCGCCGCCGTGCCGCCGGGGCAGACGCAGCGCATGCCAGAGGCTGGCGCGGAACAGGTCATTCACCGCTTTCTCGGGCACTTCGAAGCGCGCGCCCCGCGCTACCCAATCCGACCAGAAGGCCAGCGCCGCCGCGCGCGCCGCGCCGTAATCCAAAGCCGTCAGGCGCTCGGCGGCGTCTCCGCCGGCCAGCGGCGACGGGAGTTTGACCACGAATTCCCGGGCGCCGCGCGCCCCGAGCGGAACCTGGAGCGCCGCCAGGTAGCGCTTCTCCTCCCGTTGGTAGTCCTGCACGCCGCCCGCCCAGGACACCCCGCCCGGATGCTCGATCGCCAGCAGGACCCGCCCGTGCGCGGCCTCCGTCAGCAGCGTATGGCTCCCCTGGCGCTTCACCTCCAGGCGCACCTGCGGGTAGTTGGGGAACCTGCGCCGGTGGTGGATCGCCACGGGCACGGCGCGCGCTTCGTCCCGCAAATTCGTCAGCCGGATGCGGCTCAGCAGCGTCATGCGGAGGTCGCCTTTGCGCTCGGCGGGCGGTCCGTCCAGCGGGTAGGCGAACTGCTCGACCTCGTAGCGCACGCCTTCCCGCTCGAAGACGGTCGTAATCACCGGCAGCCCATCGGCCAGCGACTGGCTTTTCCAATGCTGTCCCGCGCCCGCTTCCAGATCGCCAAAGTCGAACCAGAGCCGGAACCGGTCGGGGTTGCCGTAGTCGTTCCAGACGCCCGCGCCCCGGTCGACGCCGTACTTGGGCACCGCGCTGTCCCAGGTGAGGCAGACGATATGGCCGGGACCGCGCTCCTGCGGGTTGCGGTAATGCGGGTGGCCCATGTCCTCCCAAAGCTCCCGGTACTGTTCGTAGCTGGCCTCGGGCTCGCGTTGGATGCGGTCGAGCACGCGCTGGCCCTCCCAGCGCCGCAACGCCGCGCGGTGCTCGCGGAAGGAAACCGGCGCGTCTCCCACGGCCAGGAAGACATCCAGGTCGGGCGCCCAGAGGGCCCGCTCGCGCCGCAATTGTTCCAGCGTTACGGAGAAGCCGAGCGTGCCTTCTTCGTTCAGGAGGAAGGTGAGCTTGGGGGAGTGAGGGTACAGACTGGCGTCGCGGCTCCAGCGCTCCTGGCTGTCGGCGTCGGCCGCGGCGATCAAGTCGGCCCAGAGAATGTGCATGGCCTCCAGCGGGGCGCTGGCGCCGGAGGGGTAGAAAAGCCGCAGGTCCACGCCGTCGGCGTCGCCCGCCCCCGCCTGGGTGCGCCAGACGTTCGGCCCGCCGGAATCGCCCGCTTCCTGGTCAAAGGCGCGCGCGCTCCGAATTTGCAAACCCGGTGCGTCCTTGATCCGCACATACACCGCCCGCCGGGCGGGCGCGGTGTGTCCCCAGGACACCCGCAGACTCAGTTCGCCCGGGGCGGCATGCGCCAAAGCCGGGGCCGCAAAAAAGAGACACCCTATCCACACTCGCATCGCCGGTCTCCACCTCCCGTCGAGTTTAGCTTACGCGCCCCGCGCGCCCTTGTTTTACGGCATCGTCATCCACCTGTGCCACGCTGAAGGAGTATGCGAACCGATCTCCGCGCCAGCGCGAAGGAACTGCTCCGGTACATCAACCTCAAGCTGGCGGCTCTTGGCCAGCCTACCAGCCAGAGCACGGCGGACCCCGAATTCCTCGACGTAGCCGGGCCGCTGCTGCGCAACCACTATCAGAAGAACCTGCTGCTGGCCGGGCAGTTGTGTCCGGTGGACAGCCGCATCCAGGCGTTTCTGGATGACTTTCTGGCCGGCGTGTGTCCGGCGGGGGCGCCGCGCCTGCCGTCGCTCGCCTTCAGCCTTGACCGCCCGGGGATGGCGCGCATCATGTCGCTGCCCGCCAGCCAGGACCACTTCTCCTCACCGTATCTGGCGTCGTACCGCGTGGCGCAGGGGGTGCTGCACAACCCCCGCAGTGACCGGCGAACGACCCATGGCATTTTTCACATTGTCGAAAGCGGCCTGCCTACCCCGGCCGACAAAATCGAGACGCCGAAACTGGCGTTCGCGCGCTTGCTGGCGGCGGCGCTCCGCCCGCCCGAGGAAGCCTTACGGCTGCCGTTCACGACGGACCAGCAGGACGCCGCCCGCCTGTTCGTCACCCTCCTGCTGCGTCCGCTGGTCTGCCCCGCCACCCCGGCCGGTCCGGCGAAAACCATGGAGATCCGTTTCTTCGCGCCGGGCAGCCTGATCAGCAATCTCGACTTCGTCGAGACGATCTTCGGCAACGCCGGGGATCCCTACCTGCCGGAAAACGACGCCGCGCTCGACGCGGCTCACTGGACCGGCCACACCGGCTGCGTCATCCTGGCCCCACACCTGACGCAACTGCGTAAATGCGATCTGGGTTTGCCTCGGTGGGAGGAGGCCAGCGAGCGCCAGCGCCGCGACGGCATGTGCTGGCGGGACGAGGACGAACGTTACAACCAGGGTTTGGCGTTCAAACTGGCCTGCCGCGACCGCCGTGGAGTGATGGTCACCCTGATTGCGGACAACTACTTCGGGTATTGCAAAAAGGAAGTCAAAACCCAGATTGGCTATGCGGCGAACCTCTCCGGGCTGTGCGAGGAGGAGCACGCCGGCGGCGCGCTGGCATTTCCTTCGTATGTACTGGGCCAGCATTTCTACGGAGACCGGTCCTTCCGTATGGAGGCCGTTTCCTATGCCGAGGCGCTCGGTTTGCTGGAGGGCCGCGTGCAACCTCATCCGGACGGCCATGCGACCGACCTGCGCTATCCTGGCATCCACTATGTGCCCGAAGACGCCGAATTCAGCGTACGCGACGGCTACGTCCAATGGCGCCACCAGGGCGAGGTGCGGCGGCTGACGCTGCGCGCCGGCGAAGATTACCTGCTGCCCTCGGGCTACCGCGTCCGCGTCGAGCGCCAACTGGCCGGCACCGCGTGGCGCCTGGTCGGCACGCGGCCCGACGGCACGGTTTGCCATAAACCGTGCACGGTCTCCGGCGGCGGCAAGTCGGAGATCTCCAAATCCATCGCCAACGCCTTGCTCAAGGGCCCGGTGATCGTGCGCGATTACCACCGCGACATGGACGAGGTGGCGGCGATCCTGCGCCGCGATTTCTCGGCCATCTACCGCCAGCCCCGCCAGGACGGCCGGGCCCGGCGGCCCATCCTCAGCCCGGAACGCTCGCTGGGCTCGGTGATCAAACTGCTGACTCCCTCGCCCGACTACACCGCCGAGCACAACGCCTGGGTCCGGTCGCTGCCGCAGGTCATCCGCCAGTTGGTGTTCGCCGTCAAACGCTACTACCGGCCCGAGTGGGGAGACAACTGGCGGGAGCACTTCACCGTAGACCGCATCAACGGGGCCTTGGGTAACGAGTTGAAGTTCGATGATCAACCGCTGGTGGCCAACTACCTGCGCGTGGGTTACGACCCGGATGGAGCGTGGCGCATTTACAAGCTCCGCCCCGACTTTCGCCCCGCCGACAAAGTGCAGCTTGAGGACGACATCACGGCTTCGGTGGTCCTCCCGCGCCACGCTCTTCCCCACTTGGCGCCGGAAGCCACCGGGCCAAGCGTCAAGCTGATCGCCAACTGCGAAGCTTACCTGTTCCAGCGGCCCGATGACGCCATTCATCGCGGCGTGGACAAACAGGCGGAGGCTGATATCGCCGGCCCGAATGTGTTCCTTTCCAATTTCGAACCGCTTTCGCGGGAGGCGGCGCAGGCCGTGGTGGATCATCTGGTGGAGTTTGACCGTTTCACCGAGCCGATGAAACGCCTGTTGACCAGCTTTGTGGAGGCGCCGGCCACCGGTTGGGTGGTGTCGTCGGCGCATCCGCGGCTGGTCGACGGCGTCCCCACCCGGAATCCGCGGTATCTGCAATTGCGTCCTGACCTGGCCGAGCCCCGCGAGGCCTATTTGGCGGAGGTGATGACGCGGCTTCACCGCCGGACGCCTGCCACTGAGACCATTTTCTTTCCGGTCCAGGCGGTGCTCGCCGGACGGCGGGGCAACCCCGCCGAGCCCGCCTCCGGCCTGCCTCCGCTTGCCGTCTACAATCCGATTCACTATCAGGAATTGCCGGAATTGCTCATGGATTTCATTTGCAGTCTCACCGGCAAATCGCCCTCCACGACCGGCTTTGGCAGCGAGGGGGCGCTCACCAAAGGGCCGTTCAATGCGATGCCCGCGGTGATCGACGTCAACAATGCGCTGGTGGCGGCCGCGCTGACCGGGTACGCCGGCTTCACCACCGCCGCCGGTTACGTCGGTCCGCGCTTTCGGGTCGACCACGACATCAGCATGCTCGTGCCCGAAATCTGGTGCCGGATGCGTCCCGCCGAACAGGACCCGCGTTTCCTGATCGCCAACGGATATCTGGAGAAACTCGAAGACTTCACCTACGGCGGCGTGCGCGTCCAGGCCAGCCGCCTGGGATACCGGATCACCGAGCGCTTTGCCGACCAGTTTCTGGGCCGTATCTTCGAGAACCCCGACGCTGTGTTCTCCGCGGAAATGCTGCGGCCGGAACTCCAGGATCCCGACGCCTTCGCGGCGGGCGTGGTGGCCATCGTGGAGGCGCAGCAGCGCGTGGCGCGCCTCTATTTCGAAGATGGCACGGTGGAAGCCGCTTGCCCGCCGGTGCGCGCGCTGCTGCACATCATGGCGTTCGGCGCTTATGAAGGCAAGGGACTGGACGATCCGGCGGTGCGCGGGATGTTCTCGCGCGAGTCCGTGTTGGCAAGCGCCTGGTACCGGGAGCGGCTGGAAGCGCAACAGCGCCGGGAGATCCGGTTGTGGCGGCGCCATGCCGCCGCGCTCGAGGCCTGTCCGCCTACCGCTCCCTTCGACGCGCAAGCGCGGCTGGCGTTCGCCCGGACCCAACTGTCCCGCGTGAGCGCGCCCGCCTACCTGGACGAACTCGCAGGCACGATTGGCCTGGACCCGTTCGCCGAGCAGGCCGGTTCCTGAAAACGCCGCCGTTTTGGAATTGGCGCAGCAAAGCAGCACCCGCGCGATCTCGATCCATTCGCCGTGCGCTGGTTCTCCCGCCGGCCTTCCGCTTGCTGTGGCAGTTCCGGGGCAGTTCGTCCCCGCCATTGTTTTCCAACTTCCAGCGTTCCTTTTCGGTCCTGCCAAGCTCGCGCACCGTTCCTGGAACTCGCTTGACAAGCTGGCTTCGAATTACAATATTGATATACAGTTTGGCCGTACGCCTTCCTTCCAGGGTTAGCGTGTGGCCAGCCGGTGGGCACAATCCTCCGAGTGCCCACCGGTCCCCCTCTGCCTTGCTTCCAGGGCTTCGCCAGCTACCGTTTAGTGAACCGGCACGGCGATCCGTATCAAACAAATGCGCGACGCGTGACGCCGTGTGGCGCCGGTCTCCGACCGGCGAGACCACGGAAGGTCGGCCATGTGGCGCAACTGAAGTTGCGCTGCACGCGGAAGCGTGCGCCACAGCATCCATTTCAAACAAATCGGGGACGCGTGAGACCGAACAGGGCCGGACCGGGGATCAGGAAAGCCAGCAGCCCCGCCCACCCCGACTCGATGGCGCCCCGGGCGGCGGCGGAAAACCGGTATTGGCCGGCCAGCGCCTGCCGGCAACGGCGCAGGTGAAGGTCCACGGGTTCGCCCCGGGCGGCCGCCCGTCCCGCCAGGAGGCCGGTTCCCATCGCGGACAACATGCCGCTGCCCGTGAAGGGATCGATAAAGCCCAGCGCGTCCCCGCAGAGGTAGCGCCCCGGCGCCGAACCGGGCAGCCGTGAGGTGAACAGCAGCGGACCGGTGGTCAGCCAAGGCATGATCCGCCGGAGCGGGCGCAGGCGCTCGCGCACGGCGGGCTGAGCCTCGAGAAACTCGTCGATTTGAAACCCGAACCGGCGGAGACGGTCTTCCGGGGCCAGACCGCAGACGTTGATGTGTCCGGATTCCACCGCGCTGACTCCCAGATAGCAGCCGTCGAAAAAGTACAAGTCGACGTCGCCACTGGCCGGACCGGCAAAGTGAGCCTTGAAGCCAAACCGGCGGCTTCCCTTTTCCGCGGCCAGTTTGCGTCCGTGCGCAATCACCACGGGCGGGGGCTGGCTGCCTGCTTTCTCGCGAATCCACCGCGCCCCGCGGGCGATGGTCAACTGCTGGAAGAAGTGATCGAGCGCAAACCGGCTGACGCCAAAAGCGGGCTCGGCAAGTCTCCACGACTTCTGCCGTGCGCCGAAATGGAGACAAACCCGCTCCAGGCGGGCGGGCCGCAGGCGGTGGAACCCGCCGGCGGCGCCAGCCTGTTCGAGCAGGGCGGCGGCTTCCGGCGAGAGAAACTCGCCGCAGACTTTATGCCGGGGAAACGCGGAGATTTCGAAGACCTCCACCTCCGCGCCTTCGGCGAGCGCCGCCAAGGCGGCGCACGAGCCCGCCGGGCCGCCGCCAACGACGCGCACAAAAGGCAAGACTAAAAACCACCAGCCGCCGGGGCCCGGACGGAGCGGGCCGCCGCCTGCAAACCCTGCCGGGCGTGGGCGTCTTCCGGGTACTGGTCCAGCGCCTGGCGGAAGGCATCCTCGGCCAGCGCCGTGCGTCCCAGCGCCAGGGCGCGGCGGCCCAGCGCCTCCGCGACGGGCCGGGGATAGCTGGGAGGCTCGTTGTAGCGGAGCGCTTGCTCCTGCCGCATCGCCTCCGCCAGTTTGCGCAGTCCGCGTTCGTTCCGGCCGGCGGCGAGCGCCAGGTGCCCGTCCAGTTCGCTGCGCGCAACCCGCAAGGACTCCGGCACGGTTTTGACCGCGTTTTGCAGGTCCTTGAGGGCGGTCCGCATCGCCTGGGCTTCGCGCCGCGCGGCCGGCAGATTGTTCCGGGCGGCGTAGGCCAACGCTTGCGCCCAATGCCGCCAGGCGCGCTCGCGCGGTTTGTCGTACACGGGCAACGTGCGGCCGTCCAGCAATTCCTCCCACTTCTCAAATTGCACCAGCGTCCGCATCAAGGCGAACCAGCCTTGCCGGTACGCTGTACGGAAGTTGTCCACCTGCTGGGCCTCGCGCGGGTTCTCGGCGAACTCCAGCAGTCCGCGCGCCGCCGCCAGCGCCTGTTCGTATTGCCCGGCGAAGGAATAGGACGCGGCCAGGAAGTGCACGTTGTGTCCGTGATGGCCGGTCCCGAACAGGCGGTCCGCACGAATCCAGCCGAGTTCATTCTCCTTGGCCGCCTCGAAGGAAGCCACAGCGTCCTGCCAACGTCCGGTTTGGGCCCAAATGTGGCCGGGCATATGCAGCGCGTGCGGGATATTGGGCGCGAGCTCCGGGTAGCGGCGGCAGCTTGGCCAGGCGTCCTTGGCAAAGGTCGAGCCTTCGAAACCGTGGATGACGTAGTGGTGGACGCCGGGATGGTCCGGCGCGTCCCGCAACAGGCCGCGCAGGATGGCGGCGGCTTCCATCGAGCCTTCCCGGGGAGTCTTGGCCGGGAGGACGAAGCCGCGCATCAGGTGCAGCGCCAGGTAGGAGCGGGCTTCTACCTCTTGCGGATACCGGGCCAACAACGCGCGCAGCGCGGCGATGTAGTCGGCGTCCGGGTCCTTCGCGTTCAAATTGCGGCGCGCGGCCGCGGCGGCGATGTACAGTTTTTCCAGCTCACTGGCGCGGCCGGGCACCGCGCTGAGTTCCACCGCCTTGCGGGCTGCGGCGACCGCGCGCGCTTCCGCGCCTTGCGGAGTCCGGTTGCGCCGCGGCGGCTTGCCGCCTTCCAGTTGGAAGCGCGGCCGGTAGTCGCCCGCGGCGACCATGGCGATGCCCCAGTAAGGCATGGGCGCCTCGGGGTCGAGCTCGGCGGCTTGCAGGAACGACCGTTCCGCCTCCGTCGCCCAGAACGAATGCATCTGGGCGATGCCCTGGTTGAAGAACCGCTGCGCTTCCGCGCTGCGCGTCGTGATGGGGAAATGCAGGTCTCCCTGGCCGGGCAAGAGTTTGGCCGGCAGGGCCGGAGCGTTGCTTCCCGGCGGCGCCGCGCAGGCGTCCCGCCGGGCCGGATTCGCTTGGGCGTGCAGCGCGCCCACGGAGAGGAACAGAATCCACACCAACTTCATTTCCGCAATTGCCTTTCCACCAGATCCGCCAACTGCCGGGCGGTGAACCGGGTGCCGCTTACGCACGTGGCCAGGCGGCCGTCGCGGCCGATGATGCACGTTTCCGCCATATGCGCCACCTGCCCTTCTTCCGCCCAAAACACAACTCCGCAGCGCCGCGCCACCCGCGCCACTTCTTCCTCGCTCCCGGTTAACAGACGCCAGCCCGGCGCGCGGACATTCCAGATTTTAGCGTACCGGGCCAACACTTCCGGCGTGTCGTGGACGGGATCCAGCGAAATCGACAGCAGCGCCAGGTCCTCCGGCAGGTGCGCGGCCAGGCGCCGCTGGAGGTAGGCGAAATGCGCGGCCAGCCGGGGGCACACGTCCGGCAATGGGCAGCGGGTGTACAAAAACGTCAGCACGACCACCTTGCCGCCCGCACTGGCAAGCTGAAAGCGCTCCCCCAGATGGTCGGTGAGCGTAAAATCCGGCATGGGCTCGCCGGGCGGCACCCGCTCCGGGGGCGGCGACAGGTCCGGCAAGTCGTCTGCTTCGGCTGCCGGCGAGCCGCGCACCACGCGAATGCCGCGGATGCGCGAACCGCGGCGGTCCACTTCCAACTGAAAGTCGATCAGCAAGCCGGGCGCCAGGCCGCGCAGCTCACGCGGGTCGCGAACCCGGAAGGGCATCACCATCGCGCCCATGAACCCAGGAATCTCGCGGTGGGACACGACGATCTCGCCAGCGGCGGGCCGGACCTCCAGCACCAGACCGCGGACCTGGTAGATTTGCGCCGCAGCCGCCAGCCCTACCGGAAGTACAAGATATCGGGCCGCACGAAGGTAGTCCCGTCCGCGCATGGACCGCACTCCATCCGGTAGCCGTCCCAAGCCGCCCGGACCAGCTCCGGAATCATCCTTGGATCCTCAGGATTATGGTAAGCGGACAGCGACAGCCGGGGCCGGAACCGCCGGATGGTCTCGCGCGCGCCGCGCAGAGCCCGCTGCTCCGCGCCTTCGATGTCCATCTTGATGTAATCCACCCGTTCCAGCTTGAGCTCCGCCACCAGCTTGTCGATGGTGGTCAGCGGCACCTTGACGCTGGCATGACTGGTTTCCCGCCGGTTCAGCACGCTGTTGGCGGCCGCGTTCTGCGGGTCGACGTAGAGCGTGAGTTCGTCATCCCGGTCCCAGACCCCTTTTTCGTACACGATGACCTGGCCCGCGCGAATCTCCTCGGCGAAATTGCGTTTGAGCACCTCGATGCTGTCCGGCGCCAGTTCGATGGCGACCACCAGCCGCGCGCCCTGCCGCAGCGCCTCCCGGGTGAAGACGCCAAAGCTGGCGCCGCAATCGAGCACGACATCGCCGGGCCGGACGGCTTGTTCTCCCGTGCCGTAGATTTTCAATTCCTGTTCGGCGAGGTTGAAGGGGAGCACGTAATCGTTGCCGTTGGGAATCCAGAACAGGCCATAGGGCGTTTCCCACTGGGTGAAATTCGCTTCTTCCTTCACGCGGCGGCTGGCCGCCAGAATGCGGTCCTTGGCGGCGCGCAACGCTTCCGTGTGCCGCCAACTGGCCATGGCCTGCGCAAGCGAGCAATGTGAACCGCGGCCCAGCATCACCAAGCCGGCCAGCCGGACGGGCGGATAGACGAAGGCGAGCGCCGTCAGCGCCGCGCCGAGCAGCAGCAACCAGCGCAGCAGGCGCCCCATCAGGCGACCCGCCGCAGCACGAGGGCTGAGTTCTTGCTGCCGAAAGCGATGCAGTTGGCGACGGCGTACTCAAAATCCAAGGGCCGCGCCCGGCCGGGAATATAATCGAGATCGCAATCCGGGTCGGGTTCGTCGATGTTGATGGTGGGAGGCGCGACGCCGTCGCGCATGGCCAGCAACGTCGCGGCCACGCCCGCCGCGCCGCAGGCGCCTTGCGGGTGCCCAATCAGGCTCTTCAGGGAAGAACCACATAGCCGGTAGGCGTGGCCGTTGAAGGCCAATTTCATCGCACGCGTCTCAATGCGGTCGTTGAGCTCGGTGGAGGTGCCGTGATAGTTGACGTAGGAGATCGCCTCGGGGGGGACGCCCGCTTCCGCCAGGGCCAAGCCGATCGCCCGCGCGGGTTCCTCGCCGCACTCTTCCAGCCGCACCCGGTGGTACGCCTCGCAGGTGGAGCCGTAGCCCGCCAGTTCGCCGTAGATGCGCGCCCCGCGCGCCCGGGCATGCTCGTATTCCTCGACGACAAAAAACCACGCGCCCTCGGCGATGACGAATCCGTCCCGGTCGCGCGAAAACGGCCGGGAAGCGCGCTCCGGCAGGTGGTTCCAGCGCGTGGTCATGATCCGCATCAGCACAAAGGCGCGCAGGATCAGCGGCGCCAGCGGCGCATCCACGCCTCCGGCGACCACACAATCGGACGCGCCGGACTGGATTTGCCGCATCGCGTAGCCCAGCGCATCGGTCGACGAGGTGCAGCCGGTGGACACCACGTGGCTGAAACCGCGCAGGCCGAAGCGCATGGAGAACTCGCTCGCCAGGGTGCCGATGGTGGAGGTCGGAATCGTGTACACGCTGCACTGCTTGATCTTGCCCGTGTAATACAGCCGGTACTGTTCCTCGGTGAACTCGAGGCTGCCGCCCCCGGAGCCGACCAGCACGCCGATCTGGCGCAATTCGTCTCGCGTCATCCGCGCGGGTTCGAGTCCTCCGTCCGCGAGGGCTTCCTCGATCGCGGCGATGCCTAGCGGCGCGGCGCGCGACACATGTGGCCGGTCCTTCGGATGGACGTAAGCGTCTTCATCAAAGTCCATCACCTCCCCGGCCACCTGCACCGGCGAGCAGGAAGGGTCGAAGCGCGTGATGCGCCGTACTCCGCTCACACCCTCCTTGGTGTTCCGCCAAAACTCTTCGCGGCCAATCCCATTGGGGCTGACACAGCCGATTCCCGTGATGACTACGCGGCGTTTGCTCAAGACCAGTTTGTCCCTCTCGGTTACGTGTTAGTATAGGCTGTTTTCATGCCGTCCGGAAACCAACATGCCCGGCTGAGCACGCTGTACACGTTGTTGGCCGGATTGCAGGCGGGGGTGCTGGGCGGGCTTTTGATGCTGCTGGCGCTCTCGCTGCTGAGCCTCCGCCATGGCCGGTCCTTCTGGAATGCCGCGAACCTGTTCGCCACGGTGTTCTACGGCGAAGAAGCGCTGCGGCGCGGATTCCGGTTCGCAACCCTGAGCGGCGTGGCGTTGCACCTGGTCGTCAGCGCCGCGTTCGGCATGGCGTTTGCCGCGGCGACGCAGTGGACGGAGAACCGCCTGCTCCTGCGGTCGCTCGCCATCGCCGCCACGCTGGCCTGGTACTTTGCGTGCGACCTGTGGCTCTGGCACCGCTGGACGCCGTTTCTGCCGATGTACGCCTACCGGGTGGACATGATCGCCGCGCACGTGTTGTTCGCGGTGCTGCTGGGCTCGCATCCGTACTACCGCCGCAGCCTGGTGATCGCTAACCACTGACGCGCGCGGGTCACCACCGCGGCAACACCCGCTTCCAGTTGGGGTCCACGTGCAGACGCATCTCGGCTTCATCGTCGCGCTTGCGGTACGGGATTTTTGCGTAGCGCTCGCGGCCCCGGGCCAGTTGGTCATAATCCAGTTCGACGCCCAGGCCGGGAAGGCCGGGGATGCGGACCGCGCCGCCCCGGATCGGGATGCGTCCGCCCAGTACAACTTCATCCTGGGCGGTCTGCCAGGGGTAGTGGGTGTCGCACGCATAGGTCAGTTGCGGACACGCGGCGGCGGCGTGGGTCATGGCCATCAGGCTGACGCCGAGATGGCTGTTGGAGTGCATCGACAGGCCCATGCCCAGCACGGCGCACAGGTTGCCGAGCGCCTGCACCTGCCGGGGGCCGCCCCAGTAATGCGGGTCGGACAAGACAATCTGGACAGCATCCTGCCGCCAGGCTTCCGGCACGTCGCGGAAACTGGTGACGGCGACGTTGCTGGCCAGGGGAGTATCAATTCCTTCCGCCCGCAACCTCCGCCGTACCTCGGCCATGCCCGCGAGTTCGGCGCAGGGGTCCTCCAGATATCCGCCCCCGGAGAGTTCCTCGCGCAGCGCCCGGCCCACCGCGACGGACGTGTCCACCGACCAGGCGCAGTTGGGATCGATCCGCAGCGGGTAAGCGGCGCCGAACTCCTCGCGCAGCGCCCGGATGGTGGCAATCTCGATGGCCGGATCCAGCACGCCGCCTTTCAACTTGATCTCCCGGAAGCCGTATTGCGCGATCATCTGCCGGCACTCGCGGACGGCCGCCTGGGGATCCAGCACCTCGCCGTATTCGTCTTCCCGGACGTCGTCTCCCACGCCGCCTCCGCCCCCGTGCTTGTAGAACAGGTAGGCCGAGTAGGCCACCTGGTCGCGCACCCGGCCGCCGATCACGTCGCAGAGCGGTTTGCCGACCGCCTTGCCGATCAGATCCAGGCAGGCGATCTCCAGCGCCGCGTAGGTGCGCATATGCTGATCGAGCGGGTTTTCGCCCGGGACCAGGTAGATTTGAGTGGCGCCGCCGGCTACCTCGGCATCCTGGCGGGCCGTGCCCAGCAGGGCGGCGAGCAATTCGGCGAGACGGAACGGATCGCGGCCGAGCACGTGCGGTTTCGCGGCTTCCAGCGCGGCGAGCGGACCATCGCCACCGTAGGTTTCCGCGATGCCGGTGATGCCGTCGGTCGAAATCAATTCGACGATCGTCCGGAGCGCGAACGGGGCATGCCGCCCGTACGAACTCCGCAGCGGGGGATCGGCGATGGCGATGGGGTGCAGCCGGACTTCCGAAATGCGCATAATGCTTCTGTTCTACCAGGGCGGGCCGTGCCGCGGGCGGGGGCCTTGCAGGACGCCGCGGTTGCGTCAGGCGCGCCGCAGCGCCCCCGCCGCGTCTTCGCCGGTGATCAGCCGCGCGCCGCGGTTGCGGGTGAAGTAGTTGAACACCCACTGGGTCAGCACCAGCAGGCGGTTGTCGGTTTCAATCAGGTAGAGGATGTGAATGAACAGCCACAACAACCACGCGGGCAGGCCGCTGAAGCGCAACCCGAACACTTCCGCCACCGCGGCGGCGCGGCCGATGGTGGCCAGGTTGCCTTTGTCCACGTAGCGAAACGGCTCCCGCGTCCGGCCGCGGAGGCGCCGCGCGACGTAGGCGCCTTGCTGCATCGCCACCGGGGCGACGCCGGGCAGCGGCTTGCCCGTCTGGTGCGCGAAGTGCGCCATGTCGCCGAGGACATAGATCTCCGGATGGCCGGGGATGGTGAGGTCCGGCTCCACCATTACCCGGCCGGCCGAGTCCAGCGCGCAGCCGGTGCGGTCCGCCAGCACCTGCGCCAGCGGGGACGCCTGCACGCCGGCGGCCCACAACACCGTGCGGGTGGCGATGCGGATCTCCCCGGTTTCCACTTTTACGGTGACGCCTTCCGGGTCGATCCCCGTGACGATGCCCCGCCGTGCGCGCACCCCCAAACGGATCAGCGAGCGCTCCGCGGCCGCCGACAGGTTCTCCGGAAAAGAACTGAGCACCCGGCCCCCGCCTTCGAACAGCAGAATATTGGCTTCGGCGGGATTGATGCTCCGGAAATCTTTCCGCAGCGTGTCATTGGCGATCTCGCCCAACGCGCCGGCCAGTTCCACCCCGGTGGGCCCGCCGCCCACCACCACAAAGGTCAGCCACGCCCGGCGCGTTTCCGGATCGGTCTCCCGCTCGGCGGCTTCGAAGGCCAGCAGGATGCGCCGGCGGATCTCGGTGGCGTCTTCGATGGTCTTCAGTCCCGGCGCCAGCGACTCCCATTCGGGATGGCCAAAGTAATGATGGCGCGCACCCGCGGCGACGATCAGGACATCGTACGGAATCTCGCGCGCGCCCAGATCGTCGGGCGCCAGCAGCACGCGCCGGGCCGCCACGTCTACGTCCACCACTTCCCCGAGCAGCACCCGCACATTGCGGAAGCGGTTTAACACATACCGCAGCGGGGAAGCGATCTCGCCGGGCGACAAGCCGCCGGTCGCCACCTGATAAAGCAGCGGCTGGAACAGGTGAAAGTTGCGCCGGTCGACCAGCGTCACGTCAAAGCCCGACGCGCCGAGCGACTTGGCCGCGTAGAGGCCGGCGAAGCCCCCGCCCACAATGACAATGCGCCGTCCCGTTTCCATGCCTCAGCCTCGGGAAGGGAGCGCGGAGGCGATCTGGCGCAACAGGAGAAACTCGGAGAGATTCTCGGCGGTCAGCATGCCCACCAGCCGGTCGCCTTCCATTACCAGCGAACACGGGCCGGTGAGCCTGCCGAGCACCTCGGCGAGGTCGGCGTCCGGCGAAATCCGGTGGAAGGACCGGTCCATGGCGCCCGCCACGAAAGAGTCCGGGCCTTCGCTCATCATGGCGCGCAGCAGCGCCGCGCGCGTTAGCAGGCCCACCACCTGGTCGCCGTGGAGCACGGGAAAATCCTGCTGGGAGGTGGCCAGCAGCAAGCCGCCCGCGTCGCGCATCGTGTCGCCATGCTGCAAAGTGCGAAAGTCGGTGATCATGGCGGCGCGCACCGGGAAGCCCTGCGCCAGCGTCTGGCCGCGCGCGGCCGCCGCCTCCTGCGCCGCGCCCAGGTAGACGAACATCGCGATGAAAATCAGCAGGAAATTCGCCGACAGCAGGCCATACAGGCCCATGAGAATCGCCAGCGCCTGCCCCGCGCCGGCGGCGATGCGGGTCGCCTCGCGCTCGGTCTTGCGCAGGGCCAACAGGGCGCGCAGCACCCGGCCGCCATCCATCGGGAAGGCCGGCAGCATGTTGAACAAGGCCAGCAGCAAGTTGCCCAGCGCGATGCGCTCGGCCAGATTTTGATCGGTGGGCTGGACGATCTTCTCGACCGGCACCCAGCCGCCAGTGCCGGCCAGCCAGGCCACCAAAACGCCAGCGATCACCAGGTTGACCGCCGGACCGGCCAAGGCAATCCACAGTTCCTGGCGGGCGCGCGGCTGCCGGTCCAGCCGGGCCAGGCCGCCAATGGGGAACATCACGATCTCGACCGTGCGGATGCCGAACCGCCGCGCCATCAGCGCATGCCCGAGCTCGTGCAGCAGCACGCTGCCGAAGAGCGCAAGAATATACAGGGCGGTGAAGGCGCCGCTCTGCTTGCCGCCGATGCCGATGAACAGAAGGAAGACCAGCAGCAGGACGAACGTGAAGTGAAGGCGGATGGGAATCCCGAACGCTTTCGCCTCAAAGATGGTGCCGCCGATGCCGCTCTCCCCGCTCATGCTTTATTGTCCCCGCCGCCCGCCAGTTCCCGCAACGTGACGGCGTGGCGGTAGGCGAACATGCGCTCGAGTTTGCGGCGCGTGAACGCTCCCCCGCACAGCCGCCCCAGCCACCCAAAGGGCAGTTCATACTCGATGCGGTCCTCCAAAATACAGGCGCCAGGACCGTCCGGCTCGAAGGAATGCGTGTGCTCCCAACGCGCGAAGGGACCGCGGAGCTGAACGTCGCGGAACTGGCGGTTGGGGATGTACCCCTGGTGTTCGGCCACCCAGGTCAGACGGAACGGAAGGGGCCCGACACGGAGCACGGTGCGGTCGCCGTCGCGAATAGAGCCGTGCCGTTCCACCACGGCCACGGGCTCCCAGGGCGGCGTCAATTTTTCGAGCGCCCCCGGCGCTTCATGCCAGGCGAACACCCGCTCGGCCGGCGCGGGGATGCGCGTCCGCTTGACGAACAATTCAGGCATTCCTGTTAGAGCAGATGCCGCGGGGGGTGCGCCGGTTGCACGAGCCATCAGGCCCGGTCGCTGACGCCTGCCGACGCGAAAGTGGCCATCTCGTGATAGAGGCGGACCGCGGCGTCGAGCACGCCGATCGCCAGCGCCGCTCCCGTGCCCTCCCCAAGGCGCAGATCGAGGTCCAGGATGGGCTGTACGTTCAAGGTTTGCAGCATGCGGGCATGGGCCCGCTCGGCGGAGCGGTGCGAGAAGAACAGATAGTCGAGCACCTGCACGGACAACGCCCGCGCGGCCAGCGCCGCCGAGGAAGCGATGAAGCCGTCGATCACCACGGGCAGGCGCGCCTGGGCCGCGCCGATCAGGAAGCCCGCCATCATGGCGATTTCGAAACCCCCGACGGCGGCCAGCACCCCAACCGGGTCGGCGGGATTCGGACGATGCAGGCGCAGCGCGCGCTCGAGCACCTCGATCTTGCGGCGTACGCCGTCTTCGTCGAGGCCGGCGCCGCGGCCGGCGGTCAGTTCGGGCACCAAACCGGCAAAGACGCAGAGCAGCGCCGAGGCCGCCGTGGTATTGCCGATGCCCATCTCCCCCACGCCGCACAGGTCGAACTCCGTTTTCGCCTCGCGCGCCAGCGCCGCCCCGCATTCCAGCGCCTCCATGGCCTGATCGCGCCGCATGGCGGGCTCCCAAACGAAGCTGCCGGTGCCCCGGCCGATCTTCCGGTCGATGACGCCGGGTTCGGGCGGCGCGTCCACGCCCGCGTCGACAATCCGCGGCTCCAGGCCGTACTGCCGGCACAGCACGTTGATGGCCGCGCCCCCCCGGAGGAAGTTCTTCACCATCTGCGCGGTGACAGCGGAGGGATAGGGACTGACGCCTTCGCCGGCGACGCCATGATCCGCGCAGAAAACATACATGCCCTTGCGGGATACCCGCGGCAGCGGATCGCCCGTGATACAGGCCAATTGTTCCACTAGCGTCTCCAGGCGGCCCAGGCTGCCGCGAGGCTTGGTGAGCGAGTCCCAGCGCCGGCGCACCTGTTGCCGCAAATCTTCGCCTTCAAGACGAGGGATGTCAAAGTTCACAGCGGATTACCTCACCGTAGTTTTGATTAAAAGTCAACGGGTCCGCGCCGTTGACCTGCTGCGCCAGCGCGGAGTTGATCACCATGTGGGCGACGGCGGCGGCGGGAAAAGGCCCGCGGCGGATGGCGGCCAGCGCCTCGGCGGCCCGGGCCGCCACCTCCTGCCACGTTTCACCGCCCGGCGGCGTCACCGCCATCCAGCCGTGGATTTTGCGCCGCGCAATCTCCGGGTAGCCGGCTTCGATCTGCGCCCACGTCAGGCCTTCCCAGGCGCCGAATCCCATTTCGCGCAGTTCCGGCAGGACGACTGGCGGGCGCGGGGCGGGGATGGCCTCCGCGGTTTCGCGCGCCCGCCGCAGCGGACTCGTGTAGACCGCCTCGACCTGGAGGCCGGCGAACAACCTCGCGGCGTCCGCGCGGCCCCGCTCGCTCAGGCCCGGATCGGTGCTGCCCAGGAAGACGCCGCGAAGGGCGGGCTCGGTGTGCCGGATCAAGTACAGGATGGACATGCGAGCAGAACCAGGGAAACCATTTCGGAGACGACGGCGGCGGCGCCCAAACAGTCGCCGTTGACGCCGCCAAGCCGGCGGAGGTACCAGGCGCGCGCCGCCAACACCAACGCCGCCTGCGCCAGCAGCAGCGGGCCCGCGCGGGCGCCCACCGCGGCCGCCGCGCCCGCCGCGCCCAGGGCGATCGCCGCCAAGGCCGCGGATTTGGTCAGGCCGCCTACGAACTCCGCCCCCAATCCGCCGCCGGCCGGCGGGGAAGCGGCCGCCAGCACGACAATCGTCATCCGGCTGAGCGCGCCGCTGGCGGCGAGTCCGCGCGGGTCCGCCAGGACGGCCATCGCCTGCCAGCGCGCCAGCAGCGACATCATCAGCGCCGCCGCTCCGAACGTGCCGATCCGGCTGTCTTTCAGAATCGCGAGCATCGTTTCGCGCGGCCGGTGGCCGCGGATTGCGTCGGAGACGTCGGCCAGCCCGTCTTCGTGCAGCGCGCCAGTGGCCAGCAGGAGAAAGGCGAGCGGAAACAGCGCGGCGAGCGGTTCGGGCAGGCCTGCGCGTGCCGCAGCGTGTACCCCCCAGGCCGCGGCGCCCAGCCCCGCCCCCACCAGCGGGAACCAGGCGGCGCATTCACCGGGCGGCGCCGTCGAGCCCCTTACCGGCAGCAGCGTGAGAAACTGAATCGCTCCCGCGAGGCGCCGCATTCAGACCCACTCCCAGGGCAGCCACAGCGCGGCCGCGCCCGCCGCCAGACCGCCGGCCGCATAGAGCAGTTGGCGCGCGCCCCGGAACGCCTCTCCGTCCAACGGGCGCAAGGGATCGCCCAGATACTCTTTCCGGCTGGCGACGCCGCCATAGAAGTTCAAGCCGCCCAGTTGTACGCCCAGCGCGCCGGCGAAGGCGGCCTCCGGAAATCCCGAGTTCGGGCTGGGCTGCCGCCGCGCGTCGCGGAGCGTCACGCGGATGGACTGGCGGAAGTCCTTGCCCAGCAACAACGCCGCCGCCCAGACCAGCCCCGCGCTCAGCCGCGCGGGGATGTAGTTAACCGCGTCGTCCAGCCGCGCCGACGCCCAGCCAAACTCGCGGTAGCGCTCGTGGCGGTAGCCCACCATGCTGTCCAGCGTATTCACCGCTTTATAGACCGCCATGCCCACCGGTCCGGCGAGCGCCAGGTAAAACAACGGGGCGACGACAGCGTCGTTCAGGTTCTCGGCGACCGTTTCCAGCGCGGCCCGCACCACGCCGGTCTCGTCCAGTTCCGCCGTATCCCGGCCCACGATTCTTCCCAATGCCGTCCGGGCCGCTGCCAAGCCCTCGGCTTCCAGCGTCTGGAGCACGCGCCATGACTCCCGGTCCAAGCCACGGAGGGCGAGCAGCGAGAACACCCAGTAGATGTTCGTCCAGGGCTGTGGCAGCCAAAACACCGAGGCCCAGGCCACGCCGGCCGCAAGGACAACCGCGGCCGCGCAGTAAACCGCCCCCGCCAGTCTGCGGGGCCGGTAAAACAGGCGTTCCAGCACCTGCGCGGCGCGTCCGAACCCCGCCACCGGATGCGGCAGCCACCGCGGGTCGCCCAGCAGCAGATCGAGCGCGAGCCCGGTCAGCAGTTGCCAGGAGGTGGCGCGGAAGGGCGGCAAAGATGGAGCGTAGCATACGCGGCCGGAGGCGAAACGCAAGGGCTGCGGGCGCCGGGCGGAAGGTCTCCTCATCGGCATGCCGGAGTGCCATACTGGACTCACCTATGTCGATCTCCCGGCGGGAATGGCTTCGCGGGTTGGCCGCGGTCCCGGCGGCGGCGCACGCCGCGGCGCGGGCCAATTTCACCTTTGTCCACGTCACCGATCTGCACATTCAGCCCGAACTGCGGGCGGCGGAAGGGTGCCGGCAATGTTTCGACGCCATCAACCGCGCGCGCCCGGACTTTGTCGTCGCCGGCGGCGACCTGGTGTTCGATGCGCTGGCGGCGCCGTACGAGCGCGCCCGGCTCCTGTTCGATTTGTACCGAGACACGGTCAAGCGCATCGAGGCGCCGCTGTACAACACGCTCGGCAATCACGACGTCTTTGGCGTCTACGAACGCAGCGGCGTGTCGCCCGCGCATCCCGAGTACGGCAAGAAAATGTACGAGGACCGGATCGGCCGGCGCTTCTACTCGTTCGATTTCCGCGGCTGGCATTTCGTGGTGCTGGATTCGATCGGCTTGCCGCCCGGCCGGCGTTACATCGGCCTGATTGACGAGGAACAGATCGAGTGGCTGCGGCGGGACCTGGAAACGGCCGGCAAGACAACACCCATCGTGGCGGTGACGCATGTGCCGCTTGCGACCGGGATGCTGCAGTGGATGATGCCGGTGCACGATCCGTCGATCATCGTGGTGAACAACGCCAAGCCAGTGCTGGAACTGCTGCATCAGTACAACATCAAGGCGGTGCTGCAAGGGCACACGCACGTCTGCGAGCGCCTCGAGTATCGCGGCTGCCAGTATCTTACTTCCGGTTCGGTGTGCGGGCAATCGTGGCGGGGACCGAAGTACGGGGTGCACCGGGAGGGGTTCGCGATCCTGCGGGTGGCAGGCGGCGAGATCTCGTGGACCTACCAGCCATACGGTTTCCGGGCGGGGTAGCCCGCGCGCGGGGACGTCCTCATAGGCTCGCGGCGCCGGCCGCCGCGGGTGGGGAAGCCGGGCAGCTACTCCACCGCCTCGGCGTCCAGGGCCCATTTGACGCGCGCCACGCCGACGATCATCAATTCCAGGCCGCCGCTGCCGCCCCCGGCGAACGAATGCACGTCGTTGAACTCGATGGGCACGGCGTCGCCTTTGCGGATCGCCGCCGATTCATGGTTCACCGTGACCGTGCCTTCTCCATCGATGACGTAATAGAACTCTTCGACTCCGGCGTGCCGGTGTTTGCCCTCCGATGCGCCGGGGGGAATCACCAGGTGGTCGACGTAGGACCAGTTGGTGTAGAACACCTCGGGCGGCAACGCGCGCCGGTACCGCACCGTCCCCTGCCCGCCGAAGCGGCCCGCTTGAGGCTTCAGCAATTGGCGGTCGAGCTTCATCGTGATGAACACGGGTTTGGGGTCCAGGGCCACGCCTACGCGGTCGTCATCGAGGTCCGTCGCGTCGTACTTGCCCTTGATCGAGCCCACCGCGATGTTCATCCATTCGGTGGGGCGATTTGTCGGATTGTAGATGGCGTGGGACTGTCCCATCCGGCACGGCGCGCCGGCGGGACCGGCCAGCCGGGAGGTGCGGCCGTTGATGGTGAACTCGGCTTCGTTGTCGAAGATGACGAACATCTCCTCCATGTGATTGTGGAAGTGATGGCCGATGCCGCCACCGGGCGGGATCACCCCCCGGTGCAGGAAAAGCAGGTTGGCGTTGAGCGTGGTTGCCTCGAACAGCCCCTGGTAGTGCAATTCTCCCGCGCCGCCATGGACGGCTTTGATCTGCCGGTAGGCGGACGGGTTGGTGCGGGCGATGCGCTGAATCAGCGGTTCCCGCGCCAGGGCGGGCGCGGCGAGCCAGACCAGCAGCGCCGGGAGCAGAATCAGAGAGCGTGGGGCGGACATGTAGGGAGTTGTACAACAATTCCGCCGGGGATGGCCACTCCCATCTCGGCCTGCCTGTTTGGGTAGATGCTCGCCGCTTTGACGAATGCCGCGCGCCGGTTCGTTCCCGGGCCGCCCGCGCGCCGCAGCGATGCGTACCTACGCCTGGGCGGACGCTTGAAACGGCTCGTCCGCCGAACCGCCGTAGATGGCGGGAACGTGCGCGTTCATGGCCCGCAGATACGTGCTGAGCTGGCCGCGGTGGTGGATCTGGTGCGCGGTCAGCAGGCCGAGAAACAGGCCGGCCGGCTGGGTCAGGACGCCGTGGAACGATATCGGCGTCGCAATTTGCTCCGGCGTCATGGCGCTGACCCGCCCGAGCGCCTTCGAGAACTCCGCCTCGTACCAGGCGATCATCCCCGCCACCGTGCCGGGCATCTCCGCCTTCTCGCCGGGGGCGAAGGACAGGTTCGCAATCGAGTTCAGGATCCAGACGTCGGTGGTGATGATGTGCCAAGCCAGCTCCTGGGCGGTGCGCCCTTTCTCGCCGAGCTTGAACCCGGTTTGCTCCTCCGGCAAAGCGGCCAGCACTTTCCTGGTGGTGGCGTGCTCCACGTTCACGTTATTTATCAGATACATCACCAGTCCGGTTACCTGTTCGGTGGTCATGGGCTGCATCGTTCATCTCCTCCCTTCGCCATCCTACAAGCCGGCGGTAGAGGTCGGCAAATTGTAACCGGGATAGCTGCTCGGCCCGCAGGCCGGCCTCGGGCAGAACCCGGATCCGCTCGGGGGGGAAAGCGCCAAGCAGGTTGTTGCGCAGGGTCTTACGCTTCTGATGAAAACACAGGCGCACAAACCGGAGAAAGGCTTCCGGATCGGCGGCCGGCGGATCGGGCGGCCGCGGGCGGATCCGGATGACGGTGGACCAGACTTTCGGGGGCGGAGCGAACGCCGCCGGGGGCACGTCGAAGAGGCTGTCGACTTCGGCAAGCCATTGCGCCTCCACCGACAGGGCGCCATAGTCCCGCGAACCAGGCCGCGCCGTCACCCGGGAGGCGACTTCTTTCTGGATCAGGTAGACCGCGCGGCGGACCGCCGGCCGGCGCCAGGTCTGCTCGAGAATCGGCGTCGCGGCGTAGTACGGAAGATTGCCGGCCACCACGGCGGGCCCCCATTGGGCCCAGTCAAGCTGCACGGCATCCGCCTGGACGATTTCCAGCTTGGGTTCGGCCGCAAAGCGCGCACGGAGTTCGGCGGCGAGAACGGGATCGAGTTCAATGGCGATCAACCGCTCGCAGCGGGGCAACAGATGCCGGGTCAGGGCGCCCTTCCCCGGGCCGATTTCGACCACGAGCGGTTCGCGAGCCGGGCACGCCGCCGCGGCGATCCGCTCGAGCGTTCTGCCGCGAATCAGGAAATGCTGACCGAGCCGCGCGCGCGACACCGGACAGGGCTATCCTTTGACGCTAATCCGGCTGCGGCGCAAAATCACCTTGCCATAAGCCGGGCCGCGGAAGAAAGTCGCCGGCGTGTAGGTGGTGAACAGGATCAGATTGCCGATGTCTCCGGTCAGCCGCCCATGGGTGAGATGGAAGTCCCGCACGCGTCCCTGGCTGTCGATCTCCACCTCCACCACCGTGTCCTCGTCGACGCGGGAACTCGATACCAGTTCCGGCACGGCGCCGACGCCGGCCTCCTGGTACAGCGACAAGGTCACATCATCGGTCAGGTCGCGGTGGAACCCCAGGGTCGGCATCAGGGCGCTGAACAGGAACACCGCCGACGCGAGGCCACCGGCAAAGGGAATCGCCAGGGGCCGCATCAGGTTGTCGAATGAGAGCTTCAGCCGCTCCCGCCAGTACGCCATGCGGGAGCCGAAGCTCGCCACAACCTCCGCCCGCACGCGTTCCCGAGAAGCGAGAATCTGTAAATCCGTGCGCAGCCCGGCGGGGGGGCGCACGGGAGGGAACGACCGCAGGGAGCACCGCAGGGTCATGAGTTCTTCATATCGCAGTGCGCACGGGCGGCAATGCGCCAAATGCGCAGCCACGGCGGCGTGCGTCTCCTCCGGCAGGTAACCGTCGACGTACGCGCTCAAACTTGCTTGAACCGTATGACAGCGCATGAGATTCTCTTTTTATTCCGCCGGCTGGGGCGCCCACTCGAGAGCGGGCCGCCGCTGCAACCGTTCTGCCAACTTCTGCCGCATCGATTCGCGGCCCCGCAGGATCCGCGACTTCACTGTGCCAATCGAAATTCCCAAAATCTCCGCAATCTGCTCGTAGCTGAGGTCCTCGATATCCCGTAACACCACCGCCGTCCGGTAGACCGGGCTGACCGCGTTCAGCGCTTCTTCGACCAAAGCCTGCCGCTGCTGGTCCAGCGCCTGGTCGAAGGGAGATGGTCCGAGGTCCGGCAGCGTGTCCCCGTAACCGCGTTGCCGGTCCGCGTCGTCGCTCAAGGCCACCTGCTTGCCGCAGTGCCGGAAGATCCAGCGCCGGTAATTGTGCGCTTCGTTCACGGCGATGCGGTAAATCCAGGTTTTCAGGCTGCTCTGATAGCGGAAGTGATGGATGTTGCGAAAAACCTTGAAGAAGACTTCCTGGACGATGTCATAGGTGTCGCCGGCATCGCCGAGCAGCCGGTAAACCAGGTTATAGACCGGTTGCTGGAACCGGTCGACGAGTTCCTCGTAAGCGCGCTCGTGACCGTCCTGGAGACCCCGCACCAACTCGTCGTCCTGCCAGCAGGAGGCGATCGCCGGTCCGGCGTTCAGTCCGAGCGTCACGGGGTCAGCCACTGAAAAACCTCGTCACGATCAGTGTAATACCGCTAGCTCGGGCTTGACGCGCAGAACTTGATCTGAATGAATCAAGTTTCAAGCAGCGAGTTTTGCTCTGTTGGTCCAAGCCTGTATCTCCTTTTCAACGTTATCGAAGCTGCGCTTCAGAGGCGTA